>ENA-OPIU01000203-OPIU01000203.1-human-gut-metagenome-genome-assembly--contig:-NODE-203-length-10598-cov-16.173024_pt1 | contig 10598 bp, 10 predicted proteins | sample MGYA00241411_ERZ501652 | MGnify/ENA primary metagenome ERZ501652 (study PRJEB25962, sample SAMEA2042369) | human gut metagenome | biome: human gut; feature: human-associated habitat; material: faeces... | reverse complement strand
AATTCGTTTATCTTTGTATTCATGAATGCAATTATCTTTTTTCGGGTACAAAGTTACACCAAAATGAAGACAAAACACAGAAAAATGGAGAAAAAATGACATAAATTCGATTATATTGACAAATCAATCACGATTATTTGTCTATATTTGCCTATAAATAAGAATATATCCCTAGGATATACTTCTTTTTATATGAACCCTATCTAGTCTTACGGCTGGTATTATTAATTAAAATAAAAGCGTATGAAGAAAGCTTTTATATCAGGAATGATTCTGTTCCTGGCAATGACCACAATGGTTAGTTGCACACAAGAAAACGTGATGCTTGAAACAACACCACAAGTCAAGAACCAAGAAGTAAGATTCTGCTTCTTCGAAAGCTCCATTGTGCCTATCGGTCAGGATGAAGAGAGCAATCTTGCCAGAACGAGAGCCGACGGGAGCAAGCAATCGCTCAAGGATGCAAAACTCTACACAGATCTGCAAGTATGTCTCATTCCGAAAGGAGATGAAACTACTGCCGGCTATACCGTAAGACAGGAAAACTGGGATGACAAATTCGGAAACGTCAGCCTGCAGGTGCCGGCAGGAGAATACACGCTCGTTGCCGTAGCAGCAAAAACTGATTTGCAGCAGGAAGAACGAATCGAAGTAAAATCAAGGTATGAAATGACCTTTGCCAACAACATCGTACGCGATATGGCGTATACCCTGCAGGATATCAAGGTGGAATCGGGCAGCAAAGCCGTAACACAGAATGTTTCGCTGAAACGTGCCGTCAGCTGTTTTAAACTGCAAGCTACCGACCCGATGCCTCTTACTACCAATACGCAGGATATCACGATAAGCGGAAGCTGCGGTACGGTGTTCAATCCTTCTACCGGATTCTGCAAAGAAAAGGCTACCATCACCCGAAGTTGGACTTTCGACCCCAAAGAATACCAGAACCCATACATCAAATTCACCCTCTACACCCTTCTGACCGACAATGATGTAACCGACATTCATATAACAACTGCTGGAAAGGACAAGGAAGGAAAAGCAGTAAAGACCGTCAACTTTGACAACGTACACCTGGTCATCGGAAAGAAGACTACCTATACCGGTCCGCTCTACACCTACCCTAACAATATGTCGTTCACGATAAACCAGCCGGAGATTCCTGCATCAGGCTATGACAAGAAATTTTAATAACCCATGGCGTTTTAAGAAAGATTAATGCCACAGATTAAAATCTTTTTTGTATTTTTGCGGCATGGAAAGAAAGAACATTATAACCATAGGACTCGCTCTGCTTGTATTCGCCGGTTGCGGATACAGACAGCAGCGAGGCGGTATCCCAGAGACAGGTGGAGGCGAGGATTATCTTCCGGAGCATATCCACCTGATCAGTACTACGCCCGTCAAGGACCAGGGCAACAGCGAACTCTGCTGGGCATACGGCATGCTTGCCACCATCGAAAGCGAGCACATCATGAAGGGGGATTCCGTGAATCTCTCCATCGCCTACATAGCCCGCATGATGCTGGAAGAACAGGCACTGGAATATTACTTTGCACAGGGAAAGAAGAACATCAGCCTGCGCGGTACTGCCCCGATGCTGATACATTATATAGATAAGTATGGTGCACAACCTTACGACAGCTATGAAGATCCGAAGCACGTGAACTACAAGGTGCTCTGCCGCAAGGTGCAGAAACTGTGCGATGGCGCCATCTCGCAGAAAGCGGGCATCAGCCAGCTCAAGGAGGAACTGAACGACCTGTTTGACGCAGAAATAGGCTACATGCCTGCCAAGGCCGTACACATGCTGGGTGCCGAATATACCCCTCAAGAGTTTGCCCACAGCGTATGCTATCCCGAGGAGTATGTATCGCTCACCAGTTTCTCGCATCATCCTTACAGAGAATACTTTGCGCTCGAGATTCCCGATAACCGGATGCACGATGCCTATCTGAACCTTCCGCTCGACGAGCTGATGCTCCACATCAGGAAGGCGGTAGAAAAAGGACACCCGGTATGCTGGGAAGGTGACATCAGCGAACCTGGCTTCAAGGAACCAAGGAAGAACTGTGTAGACATACAGCCGATGGAACGCCCCGTGACCCAGGCATCGCGACAGAAGGAGTTTGAACAGCTTCGCACCACCGATGATCATGTGATGGAAATCATAGGTACCTTCATGAAAGGCAAGCAGAGATTCTACGTCTGCCGCAATTCATGGGGCAAGAACTGGGGCAACAAGGGACTCATCTACCTATCGGAAGACTATCTGCGCCTCAAGACCATCGCCGTGTTCATGAGCGAAGATGCATATATAATGAAGAGGCATATATATAATAAGGTATAAGCTCCCAAACAGGCTTCAGACATAAGAAATGTGTTAAAATGGTTGACATACATCAAATAGCTGTTAAATAGCACGTGTGTGCGCACACACATAGTTGATTTATATCAAAAAAGAGGCTTTTTTATGTGATTTTCTCTTAAAACATTTGGTGGGTTCGGAAAATCGTCGTACCTTTGCATCGTCAATAAGACAAAAAGGTTATTAGGTTTTTAGGTTAAGATTGTTAGTTGTTTTAGGTTATTAGTTAGTTTAAAGGTAAATTTAAGATTGTTTATTCAGTGAAACGGTATTAGTTAAGGTAAAGAAAAGATTGTTTATTCAAGGACGACAAAAAGTTTAGGTTATTAGGTTTTTAGGTTTAAGATTGTTAGTTGTTTTTTTATTAGGTTTTAGTTTAAAGGTAAAGAAAAGATTGTTTATTCAAGGACAACAGGATAATTCAACAGGTGAGTTGAAGGTAAAAAGATCAAATGTATGGGATAACCAAAGATGACGCCTGAGCAGAATTGCTGCTTCGGGCTTCGTAATGGAAAGGGTAACAAAAAGCCCTTGAGTTATGAGAAATTTGGGAATATCGTATTAGAAGAGCGCAATTTCGAAATCATTCGAAGTTGCGCTCTTTATTTTTTCTGAAAATAACCGCCAAATTATTTTGTTTTACCAACGAAAAGTCGTAATTTTGCAGAAGATATATAAAGATAGGAAATTATGGCAAGACATCCTCTTTGGAACGAAGAATACTGGCTCCTGCTGTTGCAGCTGTACCAGAAGAAGCCTATGGGCGTGAAACCTCTCTATTCGAAAGGGATGGTCGACTTGAGCCTGGAACTGCATATTCCACCTGAGTTTCTGCACGAACAGATGTTCAAACTCAGAATGGTGACTCCGAGAATCAAGCGACTATGGGAGAAGTATGCCGATAAGCCACAGAAACTGAAGCGCGATATACAGCGCATCAGGCAGATGAACGGCTGCGGAAACGCCATACAGTTCTTCGAGGGAGTGGAAGTGAAGGAAACATTCGAGAAAAACTGGGAACCACTGGAAAGTGAACCATCGCTCACCCCCGTGAAACTCATCATCATCCTCGATCTCTACTTCCAGCTCACACCAATCACCATGGTGCCGGAAACACCGGAAATCATCGACCTGGGAAAACTCATCAGGACATCACCGAAGGTCATTGCCGAGGCGATGGGCGTATTCATGTACTGCGACCCCTATCTCAACCGCGAAGACGTGCTGATACACCCGCTGCTAGAAGCATGCAGCGACATCTGGCACCAATACGGAAACGGAAATCCAGACAAGCTTTACCAGCTTGCCAACGAACTAAAAGAATACTTTAAGTAATTATGGCTCAAAAACTCATACAGACACAGGCACAGAAGTTACAGCAACTTCAAAGACTTTCAGCCCAGCAAATGCTGCAGGTGAAACTGTTGGAAATGCCGCTCACGGAACTGGAAGACAGTATCAATGCAGAACTGGACGATAATCCCGCTCTGGAAAGCGAGAACCCAGACGACATGCTCAACGAGAATGTCGCCAATGATGATTCGCCCGCAGATGATGAGTACGGCAACAGCAGCGATGAGGATGCCTACGAGGCTGAATCTGAAAAAGAAGAAAGAAAAGACGAACTGGACCAGGCACTGGAAAGCATCGGAAAAGACGACCAGATGCCTGACTACAATACAGACAGATACAACAACCAGGACAGCGCTGACTACGAAGAAATGGTTTACGGCGACACCACCTCTTTCTATGATAAGCTGAAGGAACAGATGGACATGCAGCCGCTCAGCGACAAGGAGAAGGAAGTAATGGAATATCTCATAGGTTCACTAGATGACGACGGACTGCTCCGCAAGGACCTGGACAGCATCTGCGATGAACTCGCTATCTATCACAACATCGATGTTACGGAAAAAGACATCGAGCACGTGCTCCACATTCTACAGACCTTCGACCCAGCCGGTGTAGGAGGAAGAAGTCTGCAGGAATGCCTCCTGCTGCAGGTTAAGAGACTGCCGAGAGGTGTGCTCCGCAAGACGATGGAAGAGGTGTTTACCGACTATTTTGATGAGTTTACCAAGAAACATTGGGACAAGATCAAGGCAGGACTGGAACTGAACGATACACAGGTAGAAACCCTGCAGGCAGAAATCAGAAAGCTGAACCCGAAACCGGGCGCATCGATGGGCGAAACAGAGGGAAGAAACATGCAGCAGATTACCCCCGACTTCATCATCGACACCAATGATGACGGAACGATTACATTCTCGCTGAATCGTGGCAACATTCCGCAACTGACGGTTTCGCCATCATTCACCGACATGATTGACACCTACAGGAAGCATAAAGACAAGATGAGCCGGAGCGACAAGGAAGCCCTGCTCTACGCCAAGGAAAAGGTAGACAAGGCACAGGGATTCATCGAAGCCATCAAGCAGAGAAGACATACCCTCATCGTCACCATGAAGGCAATTATCGACATACAGCGGCAGTTCTTCCTGGATGGAGACGAGGCAGACCTGAAACCGATGATCCTGAAGGATGTAGCAGAACGCACGGGACTGGACATCAGTACCATCTCGAGAGTGAGCAACGTGAAGTATGCCCAGACTAAATGGGGCACCTTCCCGCTGAAGTTCTTCTTCACAGACAGCTACACCACTGAAGACGGCGAAGAGATGTCTACCCGCAAAATCAAGATTGCCCTGCACGACATCATCGAGAAAGAAGACAAGAAAAAGCCGATCAGCGATGATGCACTCGCCAAACTGCTGAAGGAGAAGGGATTCCCTATCGCACGACGTACGGTGGCAAAATATAGGGAGCAACTGGGCATACCGGTGGCACGACTCAGGAAATAAGATAGTGGTATGAGTCAGGAAGAAACCGGGGCCCACCACAAAATATTTGAGAGATAAAAAGAATATATACGTTATTAGTGTTATGAAAGAGAAGAATATCATATTGACAGCACGCATCATGAGCATGATCTTCACGCCCTTCTATCTGCCGATGGTAGGACTGATTGCTCTGTTCATCTTCAGTTATATGTCGCTGTTACCGATAGGATACAAACTGGTGATGCTGGGCATGGTCTACCTCCTGACCGTCGTAGCTCCATCGCTACTCATCCACCTCTACCGCATGGTTCAAGGCTGGACCTCGCGTGAGCTGGGCAAGAAGGAGCGTCGTATTGTGCCTTACATCCTCTCTATCGTATGTTACTTCGGCTGTTTTTTCTGGATGGAATACCGCAATACGCCTCGCGTCATCAGTATCATCGTAGTGGTAGCGCTGGCGATACAGATGATTTGCGCCTTCATCAATGTATGGTGGAAGATCAGCACCCATACGGCAGCCATCGGAGGTGTGGCAGGAGCTCTGGTGTCTTATTCTGTAGCCTTCAATTTCAATCCGCTGTGGTGGCTCTGCCTTGTGCTGATGATGGCAGGCGCAGTAGGAAGTGCCCGCATGATACTCCGACAACATACTCTGTCACAGGTAGTTGCAGGATTTCTGATAGGCACCGCCTGTGCTATATTGGTAATATAAAGTTTATAATAAAATATAAGAAGAAATGAAACCATTAGTAAGCATTATTATGGGCAGTACAAGCGATCTGCCTGTTATGGAAAAAGCATGTAAGTGGTTGAACGACAACCAGATTCCTTTCGAGGTTAATGCCCTCTCTGCTCACCGCACTCCAGATGCAGTAGAGTCATTCGCCAAGGGAGCCAAGGAGCGTGGCGTGAAGGTTATCATCGCCGCTGCCGGTATGGCTGCCGCCCTTCCTGGTGTTATCGCAGCATCTACTCCTCTGCCAGTAATCGGCGTGCCTATCAAGGGTATGCTCGATGGTCTTGATGCCATGCTCAGCATCATCCAGATGCCTCCTGGCATTCCTGTAGCTACTGTTGGTGTGAATGCGGCTCAGAACGCTGCCATCCTCGCTGCTGAAATGATTGCCCTTGCCGATGAGGAAGTGGCTCAGAAGGTAGAGGTTTGGAAGGCGGGTCTCGGTGCCAAGATCGAGAAGGCCAACAAGGATCTGGCTGAGGTGAAATACGACTTCAAGTGTAATTAATCTAATATGTGATATGCCCCATTCTTTTGGGGCATATCTTATCTTATATATTATGGTAGATTTATTCAATTATACCCGCCGTGCCTCTTCTGTGGCACATATCGGAGCCATCGACCTGGGTGGCGATAATCCTATCCGCATCCAGTCGATGACCACCACCAACACCAATGATACCGAGGCTTGCGTTCAACAGGCTGAGGAGATTATCAAGGCTGGTGGCGAGCTGGTGCGCTTCACCACTCAGGGTTCCCGCGAGGCAGAGAACATGAAAAACATCAATGCCGGCATCCGTGCCGACGGCTATCAGACTCCGCTCGTAGCCGATGTTCACTTCAATCCTAACGTTGCCGACGTGGCTGCTCTCTATTGTGAGAAAGTGCGCATAAATCCTGGCAACTACGTGGATCCTGCCCGCAAGTTCATCAAGCAGGAATATACCGACGAGGAGTATGCCCACGAACTTCAGAAGATTGAGGATCGCTTCGTACCTTTCCTCAACATCTGCAAGGAGAACCATACTGCCATCCGCATCGGTGTGAATCATGGTTCACTCTCCGACCGCATCCGTAACCGCTACGGCGATACGCCAGAGGGCATCGTAGAGAGCTGCCTCGAGTTCCTGCGCATCTGCAAGAAGGAGAATTTCCACGATGTGGTTATCAGCATCAAGTCATCCAATACCGTTGTGATGGTTCGCTCCATGCGCCTCCTGGTAGAAGAAATGGAGAAGGAAGGCATGAACTACCCACTCCACCTCGGCGTAACCGAAGCCGGCGAAGGCGAAGATGGCAGAATCAAGAGTGCCGTAGGTATCGGTGCCCTCCTGGCTGATGGCATCGGCGATACCGTTCGTGTAAGCCTGAGCGAGGAACCGGCTGCAGAGATTCCTGTGGCACGCCATCTGGTAGATTACATCGGCAAGAAGAAGGGGCATCTGATGATTCCTGCCGCAGCTTGTCCTTCATTCGACTGGCTGCGCCCTACCCGCCGCGAAACCGTGGCTGTAGGCAATATCGGCGGCAGCAACGTTCCGGTGGTTATCAGCAACCGAATCAACGGCGAGAGCACCGCTTGTGAGAACAAGGATGCTACTCCAGACTATATCTACATCGGTGGCAAGATGCCTAAGCAGTTTGTGCCAGGTCAGAGCTACATCGTAGATTACAATGTTTACGAGACGCTGAACAGCAAGCCAGAGACGACTGGTGCCAAGCTCTACCCTATCTTCCCTGCCATGGCAATGCCGCTCATCGCCAGCATCAAGGCAGACGTCAAGTTCCTCACCCTGCAGTTTGGAACTCCTGCCGAGGAATATATCGCCTGTCTGAAGGCTCATCCTGAGGTGGTGGTTATCTGCGTAAGCAATCATCAGAACCGTCTGGGCGACCAGCGTGCATTGGTTCACGAGATGATGAATGCCGGCTTGAAGAACCCTGTGGTTTTCGCCGAGATGTACCAGCACGGCAAGGAGGAGAAGAGCGACTTCCAGCTGGAGGCTGCTGCTGATATGGGAGCCTTGATGATTGATGGTCTGACCGATGGTATCTGGCTGATGAACAATGGAGACATCCCTGCCCAGACAATAGATGAAACCGCTTTCGGAATACTTCAGGCAGCCCGTCTGCGCACCAGCAAGACCGAGTATATCAGTTGTCCGGGATGCGGCAGAACCCTCTACGATCTTCGTGAAACCATCGCCAAGATCAAGGAGGCAACCAAGCATCTCAAGGGTCTGAAGATAGGTATCATGGGCTGTATCGTGAATGGTCCAGGCGAAATGGCGGATGCCGATTACGGCTACGTAGGCGCCGGTCCTAACCGAGTAAGCCTCTACCGCAAGCAGGTTTGCGTAGAAAAGAATATTCCGCAGGAGGTGGCAGTAGAGCATCTGCTCGCCCTCATCGACTCGGACAAGCAATAATTATTTAGGCACGGATTACACAGATTACACGACTCTTTATTGGAGATTATGATATGGTTTATTAGCAGTTGCGCCATAAATCCGTGTAATCCGCGTAATCCGTGCCTAATTTATACCCGCTCCTAATCACTCCCCGTTCCTAATCCATAGTGCCTTCAAAAGTTCAGGAATGAATGTTATCTTTAAGTTAATCTCCACCTCTTTATATGGCTCTTTCACAAAAAAAATGTATCTTTGCAACTGTAATCATCAAAAACTGAAAAGATTATGGCAAATACTAAACTGCTCCTGGTAGAGGATGATGAAAACCTCGCCTATATGGAGAAAAGTTGCTTCGAAGATATCATCGGAGGATATGAGGTGAAAACTGCCGTAAACGGCAAGGAAGGACTGAAGGTGTGGCAAGACTTTCAGCCCGATGTTATCGTATCTGATATCGACATGCCCATCATGGACGGAATAGAAATGGTGAAGAAAATACGCGAGGTTGACGGAAAAACCATAATTCTGTTTACCACCGGACTCACCTCGCCGAAAGACCTGAAGGCAGGTTATGCCGCCGGGGCCAACAACTATGTGAAGAAGCCGTTTATTCCGGAAGAGCTTGATGCTCATATACATAGCCTGCTCCAACTGAAAGCCGGAGCTCGCAGCGAAAACGCCAGCAACCAGATAAAACTAGGTAAATACATTCTAGATGCCGACCATGCTACTCTGAAAGATACGCAGGATGGTAAACAGAAAATGCTCACCGCACGAGAGGCAAAGATTCTGGAACTGCTGGCAGTAAACAAAAACGAGGTGGTGCGCCGCGAAGCCGTATTGAGCCGGTTCTGGGGAGTGGAAGACAAAGACTATTTTGCTTCCAGAAGTTTGGATGTATTCATCAAGAAAATACGCACAGCGCTGGAAGACGAACCGGGCGTAGAACTGAAAACCATCAGAGGTGTGGGATTCAAACTCATCGCAGAATAGACGCATCTCAAGCCTCAGAAAATCAGTAAAACGAATCATCTCTATACGGAATGATAGAAAAGAAAACAGATTATTAAAGACAAACATATATGTTAAAAGCGATACTATACTTCTTTCTCCTGATAGCTGAATTTTTCATCACTATCCTGATAAGCGGTTTCTGCTTTGGCCTGTATTATGCCTACATAGGTAGTGATCACATGCCAGGCAACAGCAAGGGAGATATGACTACAACAGAAATGTTTCCTTTCATCATAGCTTTCGCCCTGATAGCTACACTCATCATCTGGTTTACCTTTCATAAAGGCAAGTTTTCGAGTTTTACGCTTGGCAAGGTAAAGCCAGAGAGCAAATGGCAACTCATGCTCTACGGCTCTATGCCGATGCTGGGTTTTATCATCGCCTATTATGCCCTGATGAGCTACTTAGGCATTCATTTTATGCCTAAAGAAATGAGCCAGTTCGGCTTTTTCCAGTTGCTCCCACTGATGCTGGTAGGCACATTTATCTCAACCTACGTTTTCTATGGTGCCATTCTGGAAGAACTTCTGAAAAGCGGAAAGAAGAAATGGGTCGTTCTGCTTGTATACTTGCTCATGATTATGCCAACTACGCTGACAGCAGGTTCGGGCGAGGGAATGGCACTCTGGATATTTTACGTCCTGGCAGCCCTCCCGTGCACCTTATACGGTTTCTGGCTTTACTGCAAAACCCGAAGTTCCATCGTTATATTCGCGGTTTATCTCATATCCAATATGATTCCGTTCAACCTGGGCAGCAACTGGGTTACCATCCTAGTATGCATCCTGGGACTGGGCATGATGGGCTATGGATTCTATCTTCTCAAGAAGAATATAGAACCATTGCTGATACAAGAGGATGAAGAAGAAAAAGAATACTAAAACCACCTGATTATGAAGGCAAACAGAACCAAAATGCTCGGTACGATGGCGCTGGTAGCCGTACTATGCATGCAACTTTTCTGGATATATAACTCATTCCAGATGAGCGTTCACCAGATGGGCTACGATAATCCCTGGAGTCTGGCAGCCGATGTGAGGGCACATGCCTTTTTCTCGGCACTCTACCAGAGTCGCATCACCCTGCTCACTTCTCTACTCACCACGGTGGTCATCATTCTGAGCCTTATCGACCAAATCAACTATATCGATGAGCAGGAAAGGGTTCGCCTGCTGCGCGAGGATTTCTCCTATGCAATGGTTCACGACATGAAGTCGCCGCTCACCTCT
>ENA-OPIU01000202-OPIU01000202.1-human-gut-metagenome-genome-assembly--contig:-NODE-202-length-10620-cov-2.198640_pt1 | contig 10620 bp, 8 predicted proteins | sample MGYA00241411_ERZ501652 | MGnify/ENA primary metagenome ERZ501652 (study PRJEB25962, sample SAMEA2042369) | human gut metagenome | biome: human gut; feature: human-associated habitat; material: faeces... | reverse complement strand
ATAACTGATTTACCCAAGAAAGGTCATCAATCGATATTCTTTAAGGGTAAGCCAACTAAAATACGAAGATTTATCTTTCCTGCTGAAGCAAGAATGGATAAACATAGGAGAAGGCATTTTGTAGTAAGAATGAATAAAATTTATAAGAAACATGGAAGAAGGGCATTCAACAGGGCATACCAAATTGCATTATACGGGTATAGGGATGAATTCTCACCTGAATATCGAAAGCAAAAGAGATTACAGGTCCATTCTGCTATCCTACAGGAGATACAACAAGCTGAGTCAAGGGGAAAAGAACCAATTCAACCTTGATTGCTTGAATCATCCTCCTAGGATTTGGCAAATAGCTCTGTTCCTTACCAAGGTATATCATATTAAGTTTAATCGTATCTTATTCAAAAAGGCCTACGATTTCTTAGATGACTTTGGAGAAGCTTCTTTGAAATTTCAGAATCAGGTTATTATCCCAGATAAATATCTCATAAGAGAATTACGATGGGAACTATGGAAACCTCTATCTGATTATAAAATAAGGAATAAGTATGCTTACTTCATGACCAATAGGAAACTAGATTCAGAAATTTGGGTCTACCCAATAAGATTTTCTGATAACTATGAAACTTCGAAAAAAGGAAAATATCAATCATATACAGAAATGATGGGTAAATTGGGTTTTCCAGGTTTAACTAAAATATCATATAGCGATGAACACTAAATTAGAACAACATGGCCCATATAATCCATTTGAGGGTAAATCCTTTAAGATTCTTACCTATAATCAAGTGGACCAAGTTATAAACTCTGAAGTAGTTGAAATAACTTCACAGGAACAGTTTAATAACGTTGGAGAATACATAAAACAATTTAATAATGCACATGAATCTTTGGGACCATTCCTAAAGAAGTATAAAAAGCTTATAACTGAGTGATTAACTATATTCATTAACAAACCATTAAAATTTAAACAATTATGGCTAAGAAAAAAGAAACTAAGAAAGTTGAACTTAAAGAAGTATCTAGAGTAGAAATCAACGGTAACATCATCATTACTTACGAAGATGGTTCGGTAAAGATTATCCCGGCTCCCATTATGCTGACTGCAGACCAGGCATCCGAAATCTTCGGTTCAGAAGACGAAGAGGAGGAAGAATCTGATGACGATGAGGACGAAGAAGAATCGGAAGATGACGAAGATGAAGATGAAGATGATTCTGAAGAGGATGAGGAAGACGAAGAAGATGAGGACGAGGATGATTCCGATGAAGACGAAGAAGATGAGGAGGAAGAGGAAGAACTGACTGGAGAAGCTCTTGCTGAAATGGACTTCGAAGAATTGGAAGATGTTTGCGATGACAAAGACCTTGATACTGATCCAGACGACTTCGATGAAGAAGACATCGAGAAACTTCGTAAGGCAATTGCCAAAGAATTAGGTATCAAATTGCCGGCTAAGAAGGAAGCTAAGGGTAAAGGTAAAAAGGGTAAAAAATAATCCATTTACCTAGCATAAAGGGTAGGAATCATCCCCTACCCTAAAAATTAACTACTATTAGGTTATGTAGAAGTCACAACTTATTTATAACACAACTTTTAAAAACTTATTAAGATTATGGCAAAGAAAGTAGCTGTTTTAGCGGTAAATCCGGTGAACGGATTCGGTTTGTTCCAGTATTTGGAAGCGTTTTTTGAAAATGGTATATCCTATAAGGTGTATGCAGTGGCGGAAACAAAGGAAATTAAAACAAACTCGGGCATTGAATTGGTGGCCGATGATGTGATTGCAAATCTTATAGGGCATGAAGATGATTTTGATGCTTTGGTTTTTGCCTGTGGGGATGCGGTTCCCGTATTTGCTCAAAATGCGGATAAACCTTATAATGTGGACTTGATGTCGGTCTTGAAGGCATTTGCCGGGAAGGGAAAGATCCTGATAGGTCATTGTGCTGCAGGTCTGTTGTTTGATTTTGCTGGAATAACAGAGGGAAAGAGATTAGCTGTGCATCCTTTGGCGAAACCAGCTGTAAGTAAAGGGATGGCTACTGATGAGAGATCGGTTGTTGATGGTAATTTTTATACAGCACAAAGTGAAAACTTTGTTTGGACAATGATGCCTCAGGTAATTGAAGCCTTGAAAAAATAAGGGAATATTAATGTCGCCCAATGTAGAAATTTCCTATATTTGGGCGACAATTCCTAAAAATAGAAACAATGAAATACAATTTTGATAAAGTGATAGATCGCAGCGGTACGTCTGCTGAGAAAGTAGAAGGGCTGAAACATATTTGGGGACGTACGGATTTGATTCCTTTATGGGTGGCTGATATGGATTTTGCCACAGCTCCTTTTGTAACAGATGCTATTCGTAAACGTTGCGAAAATGAAGTTTTAGGGTATACCGGCAAACCAGATAGCTATTATAATGCGATTATAAACTGGGTAAAACAGCGTTATGATTTGATCGTGACCAAGGAAGTGATAAATTTTGTTCCCGGCATTGTACCGGGCATCGGTATGGCTATGAATTGTTTTACTCAGAAAGGGGATAAGGTAATGATTCAACCTCCTGTTTATCATCCTTTTGCATGGGTTACGACTCGTAATGAGCGTACTTTGGTCATAAATCCGTTGAAATGGGAGAACGGGATGTACCGTATGGATTTGGATGCTTTTCGTGAACAAATTAAAGGTTGTAAGCTCTTTATTTTATGTAATCCTCATAATCCGGGTGGCGTTGTGTGGACTGAAGCAGAGTTACGAGCGATAGCTGATATCTGTTATGATGAGAAAGTATTGGTCTTCTCGGATGAAATTCATGCGGATTTGACTTTACCTCCTCATACGCATCGTCCTTTTGCTACTGTCAGTGAAAAGGCTCGAATGAACTCTGTTACTTTTATGTCTCCTAGCAAGGCTTTTAATATGCCGGGACTATCTGCCTCACATGCTCTTATTTTTAATGAAGATTTGCGTAAACGCTTCCGTATCTATATGGATGCCGGTGAGTTGGATATGGGACATGTCTTTGCTTTTCTTTCTGTTGAGGCTGCTTATAGTCATGGTACGGAATGGCTTGACCAATGTTTGGCGTATATACAAGGAAATATAGATTTTGTCGACGAATTTTTGAAAAAACATGCACCTAAAATCAAGGCCATTCGTCCGGAGGCTTCTTATTTAGTTTGGTTGGATTGCCGTGAACTGGAGTTGAGCCAGAAAGATTTGAATGAATTCTTTGTAGATAAAGCGCATTTGGCATTGAATGACGGGGAAATGTTTGGTAAGGAAGGCATTGGCTTTATGCGTTTAAACGTGGCAAGTCCGCGTTGTATCATTGAAAAGGCGATGAAACAACTGGCGGATGCTTATCAACTATATATAAAGTGATTATTTTAAGTATTGCGTCTTAAAGATATTCACGCATAAAATGAAGATGGATAACAATAACGGTCCGAATATGACACCCATGAATCCGAATAAGGAAAGTCCGATGACCACTCCAAAAATGGTGATGAGTGGATGGGTGTCTGCCATCTTCTTTTGCAGAATAAAACGAATTAGATTGTCAATGTTTGTTACAATTAATCCACAATAAAGAAGTAGTCCGACGGCATGTGTCCAATCTCCTGAAAGAGCAAGATAGGCGGCTAGCGGGAACCATACCAATGCTGTTCCTACAATAGGAATGACGGTGGCAAAGCAGGTCAGGAAGCCAAACAATAGCGCGCTGGGTACATCAAACAAATAGTAGCCTAATGTAGCTATTCCTCCTTGAATGACTGCCAGTAAGGGAATACCTATTGCATTACTTCTGACAATCATATTAATTTCTTTCAGTACATTTTTTTTGTTTGTATCGCTGAAAGGAAGTAACTCATAGATGTATTTTTCCATTTGAATTCCGCCAATCAGCATGAAGTAGAGAATAAAGACCAATACGAAAGCATTAACGGCAAAGCTACTGATACTTCCCATCAGAAACTGTCCGATGGCAGGAAGAATGGAGGCTATGGATGAAATATTTTCTGTGCTTAGTAAGTCATATCCCGTCTTGGTATGAAGCCAATCGGCAAGATTGGTTACCGTATGGATAAAACCTGTCGTATCTACGTTTACCGTCTGTAATTTATTGATCAGTAACCATACAGCCAATGATAAAGGTACAAGAAAGCACATGATGGCTTCTATCAAGAGTAAAATGGCTGTAATACTTTTTTTGAAATGTTTTTCTTGGGTAAGATAAAACATTTGTTTTCTTACCATGATGTAAATGGTGCATGCTCCTAAAATACCTCCCATGAAAGGAGACATTTTTATAAATAAAATAAGTCCTAATCCCAGTATAATGGTGATAAGGGAATATTTCCAATACTGTTCTTTTACGCTCATGTGTTTTTTGCTTATTTTGTATATAAATAAACAATAAAACGAATTGAAATGTTCCGCTTTTAAAACGGAACATTCTTAGTCATGTTTTCATAATTATTGTATTGACCGCTAATATTCATTTCATTTTCAGGAGCCAGTTCTATTGCTTTCTTCATATCTTCCACAGATCCGTCTTTGTCTCCTTTAAGTAATTTGATACGTCCTCGTTCATGATATGCTTTGGCAAAGTTGGGATTGATTTCAATGGCTTCATCATATACAGCCAATGCTTTGTCAAAATCTTTGTTTACCAGATATAGTTCTCCTGACAGGATATAGGCCTTTTCATTGAACGGATTGAGTGACAATACTTGATTAAAACATTCTTGTGCTTGTTCCGGCTCATTGGTGGCGGCTAGAATTTCTCCTTTCAAAAGCAAGGCTTGTTCGTCGTCGGGATTGAGGCTGAGCAACTTTTGTATATCTTCGGCAGCATCTTTTGCTTGTTTCATTTTCCAAAGTACTTCAGCGCGTAGCTGGTATGCTTCGGTATAATCTTCTTTCAATACGATAGCTTTAGTCAGCATAGCGATGGCGGTGATATCATCTTTCATGCCGATAGCTGCTTTTGCTGTCAAATAGAAAGATAGGGGGTTCTTATTATCTAAAACCAAAGCTTTTTGGCAGGCATCCTTCATATTTTCGTAATCTTCCTGCATATAGCAGATGCCAGCTAGTGAAAGGAAGGTGTTTACTTGTTCAGGATCTTTTGTAGCCATGCGGTCTAGTGTGATACGGGCATCATCTAGTCGGTTTGCCTGTGTATAAGCAGTGGCTAGCAGGCTGAGTGTTTCCAATTCATCGTTGATGGCAACTGCTTCTTCAAAACATTTAATGGCATAAGGTAGTTTACCCATACGTTGGGCGCGGATGCCGTCGTATTTTAAAATCTCGAAGTTCTTTTTATCATTTTTCTCTTTTTCGGTTTCGGGGGTGTTGTTTCCGCCGAATAAGGATTTAAATAAGCCCATAATTTATAGTTGTTTTATTTGTCTATTGTTATAATAAATCGTCTGAGGTAAATTTCTTGTTCCTGATGCTGCATGTTGGTAAAACGTACTGCCTTTATTGGTTTCTGTTGTAAACTGGCAGTCAGTCGGTTGTTTTCTTGTGTAAAGTGTACTTTACTCCAGTCTTTTCCATTTGCAGATATCTCAAGACTTCCCCAAGTTGCGATTTCCGGTTTCCCGAAATCTATCTCTATATTTTCTCCGGGATAAACTTGATCCAGTTCGATAGTCAATGAACCATTACCGGGCCATCTGATAACTTCCAGCGCCGGAGAAATCTGAATGCGGTTTATCTTTACCTGTAAAGGTAAGTTCTTTATCTGACTGATATCGCTTATTAGTTTATGCGGCATATAGTCGGTTTCAGCATTCAGCAGTGTGCTATATTTTTGGTTATAGCATTGCGTGACGGTGGCGAAAGTTTGATCAATCAATGGCTTGATTACTCTTCCTGCTGTCTTTATACCCGGTTGGTAAGGGTTTTGGTTGTATGTCTGGTCAATTTGAAACATTTGTTGTTGCAAGGCTTTCACGTGTTTGTATTTACGCATAAATAAAGATTGGTCATTTTTGTCGTATGCTTTGACCATTGCCAGTACTTCATTTCCGGTTTCACCCAATAGTTTGAACTGATAAAGCCAAGGCATGATTTCTACTATAATCGGATTTTTATCAGCATGGGCGACTAAAATATCACTTGATTCAACCATCTGGCTGAAGGTTTCTTGTAGAATAGAGAAGTCTTTTTCAGTGTAAGTTTTATTTTTTATGTAACTTTCAGTAAAGCTCTGCGCTGTGGGTTGGAGATTTACAGATTCCTCTCGGCGATATTTATGTCCGTTGGGGCCCAAGTCCGAATTATGGGCGGCAAAGAATTCCAGTTCAGTGGCAGCATCGGGCAAAATGTTCATAATAGCGTCTTTCCAAGTTTTTTCACTGTTGTATTTTGTTGGATTCCAAGCGTATGAGGCTACACTATAAATGGCTATTTTAGAAGCCTCGGCATGTTCCATCGGATTAGTTACAAAGCCAGACATCTGATTGGCTATTTGAGTATCGTTTCCATATACTGGTCCCATGAGCAGATGATCTCTAACGTAATCGGAAACAGGAAAGTTCCACCATATATATGCCGGACGTTTAATCCGTTCGTTTATCCATTGAATACCATCTTGGGTAATATCGGAAATAACCCGGTCTCCTGTCCACATAATTTGTATGGATGGATTCAGTTTGTCTCCTAAAGTAGTAAGATATCCTTTAGCAGGGTCGGACCAACTTTTATTGTATTCTGTAGGACACATGATAAGGGGAGTTACATCCGGTTTTACTTTTACAAAATGTTCATCTATGTAATTCAGCAGTTCTGCTTGTTTCACAGGGTTGGTACCTTCTCCTGAAATATCATCAAAGAAGACGGCAAAAGAACGGACACCGAGATGATACATCTTTTCAAATTTTGCCAATAATAATTCACGGTCTTCTTTATTCCATTTGATGTCTTGTCCCGGATGGATAGCCCAAACAAAATCGACTTCGTTTTCTTGAGCTACTTTTACTAATTCCTGTAATTGTTTTGCTTCTTTTTCGGGGTAAGGCAGACGCCAGTTGGGAGAACTATGGTAAGGGTCATCTTTAGGGCCGTATATATAGGTGTTCATTTTGTTTTCACCATAAAATTGAAGTTGGCGAAGACGGGCATTATGGCTCCAGGGGGTCCCGTAAAATCCTTCTACGACACCACGGTAGCGTATGGCCGGATAGTCTTGTATCTCTATTACCGGTAATTGGTTATCTTTGAGCAATTGTTTTAAGGTTTGCAAGGCATAGTAGGTTCCACGTTCATCGTTTCCTGCCAGAATTATTTCCTTATTATTGATGGATAGATAATAACCTTCCTTTTGGTTGGGGATCTGACGAGTAAACTTGCGGATGGACTTGTCTCCTTTTTCTCCTATATAAATGCGCAAACCGGTATTGGCCGGGTGTTTTCCACCTAATAAATCTTTTAATTCTTGTACGGCATATGGATTGGCTTCAGTTTCTCCCAAGAGTTGGTAAGTTTCAGGTAAATTGATTTGTCCGTCTTGTTTGGAAACTTGTTGAGGGATGGGCTGTACTTCTATGTTTTGGGCAAAGATAGTACAACCGGTAAAAAGACAAATGATTGCCAAATGCATTTTTTTCATGTTCTGTTGGGGTAAAAGGTTAATAAATCAATGGCAAAGATACGATTTATACAGAAAGAATTCCATCTTTTAATTGTATTATTTCTTCGGAAAGTAGGTAGGAGAGTACCTTTTCCGCTTTTTCACGATTGCTATTCAATTGGTTCAGTAGTTCTGAAGCAGGCATGGCGCCTGCCTGCAATAGCTGTTTGATTTGTTGTTCCAATTCTTGAAATTCTCCCTGTTTTATTCCTGAATGATGGTTGTTAAGACATACATCACATTGTCCGCAGTTGTGTTCGTTCTTTTCTCCGAAATATCTGAGTAGCATTCGGCTACGACATTTATCATCGGCTGTGGCATATTCTATCATAGCCTTGATTCGGGTGGTATAGCTTTTTTTCCGGTCTTCGTATATTTCCCGAGTTAGGGCAAGGCGATTCTTTTCTTGCCGTTCACGGGTATATATAATATAAGGTGTCTTTTTCCGTGGAATGTAATGTATGATATGTCTACGAGTCAGCGCCAGTAGAATTTCATAGATTCGTTGGCGGGTTAATCCGGAGCGGATTACTAAGGAATCTTCGTTAATATAGGCATAATCAGTAAATAGTCCTGTATAAGAACGCAAGATGATGTTTATCAGTTTCTCTGTATCTGTATCATTCTCGTGTAGTTTATAGAGTTCGTCGCGTTTCATCGTGAAAAGAATACGTGAAGCATTATCTTGCTCGTCTGTATATTCTAAATATCCGGCACGGGTCAGAATCTTTAAAGCGCTGTCGGCTTGTACGGGGAAATGTTTGAAGTTACGACAGAATTCATCCAAGTTAAAAGCAAAGGTGCAACCCATACCGTCTCCCATGGCCATTTGAAAATAGTAGTTGATATCTTCGTACACTTTTCGGATATAATCCTTGTCGGGAAATGTATCACTGATACGTTTGTTGAGGGTGGTTTTATCACTTTGGGCGTATAGCAGGACAGCATATGCTTTCTGCCCGTCGCGCCCTGCTCGTCCGGCTTCTTGAAAATAGGCTTCAGGAGAATCAGGCATATCTATGTGGATAACGATACGTACATCTGGTTTGTCGATACCCATTCCGAAGGCGTTGGTTGCTACCATAGTACGGCTTTCTCCGGTGAGCCAGCTTTTTTGACGTTGATCTTTTACATCATTATTCAAACCGGCATGATAGAAAGTGGCAGTTATGCCGTTATTGACCAGTAGTTCGGCAATTTCACGTGTACGTTTCCGGTTGCGGGTATAGACAATGGCGCAGCCGGGCACACTATTTAAAATATGTAATAGCTCTTCCTGTTTATTTTCTGTAGGACGTACAATGTAAGCCAAGTTTTTTCTTTCGAAACTCATTCGGAAAACCTGACTGTCTTTTTTAAAGTTTAGCTTTGTTTGAATATCTGTTACTACTTCCGGAGTGGCAGTTGCTGTCAGTGCCAATACAGGTATGTCGGGAAGGAGTTCGCGAATTTCTGCAATTTTCAGATAAGCAGGGCGGAAATCATATCCCCATTGAGAGATACAGTGTGACTCATCTACCGTGATCATGCTTACCTTCATGTTCCGTAGTTTGCTACGGAATATTTCAGTATCCAGCCTTTCCGGAGAAATATAAAGGAATTTATAGTCGCCGAAGATACAGTTTTCCAATGCAACAATGATCTCTTCGCGTGTCATGCCTGAATAAACTGCCAAAGCTTTGATACCTCGGTCGCGTAAATTGCGTACTTGGTCCTTCATCAGGGCAATAAGAGGTGTAATAACCAAACATAATCCGGGTTGTGCTAAAGCTGGTACTTGGAAGGTAATGGATTTGCCGCCACCGGTAGGCATCAATCCTAGCGTGTCGTGACCGTTGCCTATACTTTCAATGATTTCTTTCTGTATGCCCCGAAAGTCATCATATCCCCAATATTGTTTTAGAATTTCTTTATAGGTCATTGGAAGGGAAATAAGAAAATTATGTCAAAACTCCAATGACTTATCATCTTATTATTCTGATAAGTGTCTGATAACGTCATTAAAGTTTTGACATATTTCAAAGATAAATCTTTATCATTATTCCTCACTGGGTTTTATATCTTCTATTTGCAATTGTACTTCACCACGTTTGTGCGTATTCTCTTCAATGGTATAACAAATATCAAAAGAACGTTTGGTCTTGATATAGCGTGCTTGTGAACTTTGTCCGAAAGCGATGCCATTCATCACATTGTTTGATTTATTGTCTACCAATTCCAACTTGATGTGTTCCTGATCACGCCCTACTACTTTGCTGGTTCCATAATCATATACATTATGTGTACAAAAGATTGGTTTGTGGTTGTCCGGTCCGAAGGGATTGAACTTTTTCAGGTCGGCATGGAACTTCGGAGTGATATCCCGGAAGTCAATTTCTGCATCAATATCAATTACAGCACTGGTCTGTTCCGGCAAAATATGTTCTGTGACATAGGTTTCAAAACGACGGGTGAATTCTTCCACATTTTCCACTTTCATGGATAGTCCTGCAGCATAAGTGTGTCCTCCAAAGTTTTCCAACAAGTCACGACAATGTTCGATAGCTTTGTAGACATCGAAACCTGATACGGAACGGGCGGAACCAGTTGCCAGATTATCTGTACGGGTTAATACAACTGCCGGGCGGTAATAAATCTCTGTAAGGCGTGAGGCTACGATACCGATAACACCTTTATGCCACGCTTCATTATAGATGACAATGGAACGCCGGTCTGCTAGTCCTTCCAAGTGGTCTACAATTTGGTTGGCCTCTTCGGTCATGGTCTTATCCAGATCTTTACGGGTTTCATTGTATTGGTTGATTTGGTTGGCTTTCTCCAATGCTGCCGAGAAGTCCTTTTCTATGAGCAGTTCCACCGCCTCTTTTCCGTTCTGTATACGTCCGGATGCGTTGATGCGCGGACCTATCTTGAATACGATATCACCTACGGTAATTTCTTTTTCTGATAATCCGCATACATCGATAATAGCT
>ENA-OPIU01000199-OPIU01000199.1-human-gut-metagenome-genome-assembly--contig:-NODE-199-length-10721-cov-10.512725_pt1 | contig 10721 bp, 10 predicted proteins | sample MGYA00241411_ERZ501652 | MGnify/ENA primary metagenome ERZ501652 (study PRJEB25962, sample SAMEA2042369) | human gut metagenome | biome: human gut; feature: human-associated habitat; material: faeces... | reverse complement strand
TGAATGTTGAATGTTGAATGTTGAATGTTGAGTCTCTGAGTGCGCCTTCAGGCAACTGCATGGTGATGCAGTGGATGCTGCCATGCTGGCGGATGATGGTCTGCGAATCTACACCGATGATTTCGCGGTCGGGGAAGGCGAGCTGAATCTGCTTGCGTGCCTCCTCGTCCTTTTCCGGCTGATTGTAGGTGGGATAAATCACCGCCTTGTTCAGTATCAGGAAGTTGGCATAGGTGGCTGGCAGGCGGTCGCCCTCGCTCTCTGGGTTGGTGGTGAGGCAGTCGCCCTCATCATAGATAGGGTCGGGCATCGGCAGTTTGAGCAAGCGGTAAGGGTATCCCTCCCAGGTGAAGAGGCCCTTGAGCTGCTTCTCCAACGCCTGGAAGTCTTCATACTGCTCATCTTCCGGATTATCGCAGCCTACATATAATAAGGTGTCGTGCGGAGCCACTCTCACGATGGTGTCGATGTGGCCGTCGGTATCATCGCCTATCAGATTGCCGTGATCCAGCCAGACAACTCTCTTGAGCTGGAAGAAAGTCTGCAGCAGATGGTCGATGCTGTCGTGGTCGAGCGGCTGGTTGCGGTGAGGCGCCAGCAGGCACTGTGAGGTGGTGAAGAGTGTACCCTTTCCGTCACTCTCGATGCTGCCTCCTTCGAGCACGAAGCCCTGGTGGTTCTCTATATCGGCATTGAAGGCTGCCTGATAGTATAGTTGCAGGGTGATGGCATTATCCTTCTCCCATCTGAACTTTTCGCCCCAGCCGTTGAACTTGAAGTCGAGTATGCGGTAAGGCACCATCCAGGTGTTCTGCTTTTTGCGCAGCACCATGGTGAGGGGTCCGTGGTCGCGCACCCAGGTATCATTGCTTTCTACCTCGTAGAGCAGCACGCGGCTCATCTGTTCGGCAGAGAGCTTTTTCTTGAGCTGGTATCGGGTGGCAGGCACATCGGGTGTAGCCACAAGCAGCTGCTCGTAGCGCGTGATGATATCTGCCAGTTCGAGATAAGTATCTGTAATTTCAGGCAGATACGGCTTCCAGTCGGTGCCGGCATGTGGCCAGGTGAGCATGATGGCGCTCTGTGGCTCCCATTCGGCAGGGAGTGCGAAATCGCAGGGTAATGTAGATTGATGCATAAGCTATACTATTTTTATGATACGATGTTCTAAACCAATTTATTATACTCTGTTCTTCATCGGGAACCTTTCCTTGGGGACGGGCTCCGTTCTGCTTTTATGAAGTATGCTTGCAAAATTAATAAAAAATCTACAACTATCGGCTGTTTTTGTGAAATATTTTGCGCAAAAGCGAAACTTTGTATTAAAAAAGTTTAAACGGAGGGCTGTATGGAGATAAAATCGGGGAAAAATGAGTAACTTTGCAGTCTAAAAATAAAATATTGAATAGGAGCGTGAAAATAAAACAGGTAGTTGATGCCCTTGAACATTACGCGCCTCTGCCCTTGCAGGAAGGATATGATAATGCCGGCCTGCAAGTTGGATTGACAGAGGCGGTAGAAATGTCAGGGGCATTGTTGTGTCTTGACGTTACTGAAGCTGTGGTAGACGAGGCCATCCGGAAGGGATGTAACCTCATCGTGAGCCATCATCCGCTGATATTCCGCAAACTGGCGAGAATCTCGGACGAGAACTACGTGCAGCGTACCGTGCGTAAGGCGATTAAGAATGATATTACCATCGTGGCGATGCATACCAACATGGATGCGGCTGCGGGCGGCGTGAACTTCAAGATTGCCGAGAAACTGGGACTGCGAAACGTGCAGTTCTTTGCAGGCGAGAAGGAAGTGGACGGCGTGAAGGGCGGCGAGGGCGTCATCGGAGAGGTGGCTGAGGACCTGGCAGCCGATGACTTGGTGCTGATGCTCAAGGAGCGGTTTGGCGTGGAGTGCGTGCAGTGCAACCAGTTGCTTCGCCGGCCTATCAGGAAGGTGGCGCTCTGCGGTGGAGCAGGTGCTTTCTTGCTCGACGCAGCCATCAAGGCAGGTGCCGATGCCTTCATCACGGGCGAGATGAGCTATCACGAGTATTTCGGCCACGAGCAGGAGATTCAGATCTGCGTCATCGGCCACTATCAGAGTGAGCAGTTTACGGGCGAAATCTTCCGCAGCATCATCCAGGAGAATTTCCCAGATGCCAAATGCTGCATCTCGGAGATAAATACGAATCCGATATTGTATTTATAGGTTGGAAGGGCGCAAGCCTCATTCAACATTCAACATTTAACATTCAACATTAAAAAAAATAAAGTTATGGCAAAGAAAGATCCTACAGATTTGACAGTGGAAGAGAAGTTGAAGGCTCTCTATCAGCTTCAGACCACCTTGTCTGCAATTGATGAAAAGCGTGCGTTGAGAGGTGAGTTGCCTCTCGAAGTTCAGGATTTGGAAGACGATATTGCTGGTCTTACCACCCGTATCGAGAAAATCCAGACCGATATTGAGCAGTTTGACCGCGCCATCGATCAGAAGCAGCACGAGATTGAGGAGGCTCAGGCTAGCGTGGAGCGTTATAAGAAGCAGCTCGAAATGGTTAGCAACAACCGCGAGTATGATACTTTGAGCAAGGAAATCGAGTTCCAGGAGCTGGAAATCGAACTTTGCAGCAAGAAGATCCGCGAGGCGCAGCAGACAATCAACGAGCGCCTGTACGACCTTCACAAGGCTGAGGACCAGAAGGCTGACCGCGAGAAGGGCTTGGTAATGAAGCGTTCTGAGCTCGAGTCAATCATGGCTGAAACCCGTGAGGAAGAGGAGAATTTGAAGGAGAAGGCATTCGAACTCGAGAAGAAGATTGAGCCACGTTTGCTCCAGAGCTTCAAGCGCATCCGTAATGGTGCCCGCAACGGTTTGGGTATCGTTTACGTGCAGCGTGATGCATGTGGCGGTTGCTTCAACAAGATTCCACCTCAGCGCCAGCTCGATATCAAGATGCACAAGAAGATTATCCCTTGTGAGTATTGCGGCCGTATCCTCATCGACCCAGAATTGGCTGGTGTTAAGATTGAGGCTCCTAAGACTGAGGAGAAGCCAAAGCGCAAGCGCGCTATCCGCAGAAGAAAGACTGAGGGTGAGGATTAATCTTCCTCCTCTCTCTGCTCTTTTCGGATGATAATCTTCTGATAAAGATACGATAAGATACAATAAAGGCTCGCCAAAACTGCTTGGCGAGCCTTTATTTTTTTTCGTTTTCAGGCAGCTAGGACAATCTGTCTTAACTCCTTTAATCCTAATTGAACTTTTATCTGGAACCTAGAGTCCTCTAGCCTTGTAAATGCGGTCTTTGGCGTCGTTGATTTCCTGGAATTTCTTCTCGGCTGCACGGCGCACATCTTCGCCTAGGGCTGCTACCTTGTCAGGATGATGCTTGAGCGCCATCTTGCGGTATGCGGCCTTCACCTCATCGTTTGAGGCGTCAGGACTGATACCCAGAACACGGTAGGCATCATCCAGATTGCCTGCTGAAGAAGCCCCGCTCTCCAGGTTCAGCATCTGGTCTACATCCTCGGCAGAAAGACCCATGTGGATGGCCATCTCCTTGAGTGCCTGAATCTCCTGAGAATTCACAACTCCATCAGCCTGGGCTATCATGACGAGGAAATTGAGCAACTGCAGGCGCTGTTCATACATCATGTTGGCACGTATCTGATGACAGCTGTCCTGTATCACCGAACGGTACTGCTGCATGCCCATCTGCTTCTGCTGTTCGAAGAGTTTGAGGAGGATTTCCTCACCCTGCTGCTTGGCTGCCTCGCCGAAATTCTGACGCAGGAAGCGGCGCACCATCTCCATCTCGGAATGCATGATCTTGCCATCTGCATTGATGATGTAGGAGCTGAGCACCAGCAGCGAAAACATGAAGGAGTTTCGCTCTCCCTCATAGCTCTGCTGGCGGCTGTAGCCCTGGTTGCCGAAGCCCTGGCGGCCGTTGTGCTGCTGGCCGCTGTAGGCATCGTAGGCGTTGTTGTAATGGTGGTCGCCGTCGCGGTTTACCGCATCCAGTCCGTGCTCAAAGAGGGAACCGAGGGCATAGCCTGCCAGGGCTCCCAGCGGACCGGCTGTGATGAAACCTAGCACACCACCAATCCATTTACCTGCTGCCATCTTTTAGTTGTTGAAATAGTAGAGGAAAGAAGCGATGCCTGAGAGGGCTGGCTTGCGCTGACCTTCTATTTCGATGTCAAACTTGATGCTGGTCTTGCAGATGCCACGGATGTTCTGGATGTCGTGGAGAGTGGCTACCAGGCGCACGCGTGAACCGGTGATGACTGGCTGACCGAACTTCATCTTGTCCATGCCGTAGTTTACGAGCATCTTGAGGTTGTTTACCTCGATAATCTGCTGCCAGAGGTATGGGAGTACTGAGAGGGTGAGGTAACCGTGAGCGATGGTGCTGTGGTAAGGGCTCTCTACCTTTGCGCGCTCTACGTCTACGTGGATCCACTGTGGGTCGAGTGTAGCGTCTGCGAACTTGTTGATACGGTCCTGGTCAATCTGCAACCAGTCTGATTCTCCTAACTTCTCACCGAGGTGAGATGCAAATTCCTCGTAGGAATTGATTACTAATTTTGCCATTTCTTATTTTTCTCTTTATTATAAATATTATTGTTTTCCTATTTTCCGTCTTCAGCTTTCAACTGTTAACTTTTAACTATTAACTTTCAGTTCAAATCAGTCTCTTCTGAAAATATCGCGGGTGTAAACCTTTTCTTCCACATCATCCAGACACTTGTCATACCGGTTGGCGATGATGGCCTGGCTCTGCTGCTTGAAGGCATCCAGGTTGTTTACGATGCGGCTTCCGAAGAAGGTGGTTCCGTCTTTCAGCGTAGGTTCGTAAATGATAACCTGCGCGCCCTTTGCCTTGATGCGCTTCATCACGCCCTGTATGCTGCTCTGGCGGAAGTTGTCGCTGTTGCTCTTCATCGTGAGGCGGTATACGCCGATGGTGCAAGGCTTCTCTTCCTCCTCGCTGAAGTTGTTCTGGTTGGCATAATCGTAGTAGCCAGCCATGTTCAGCACGCGGTCGGCGATAAAATCCTTGCGGGTGCGGTTGCTCTCCACAATCGCCTGAATCAGGTTCTCAGGCACATCGGCATAGTTGGCGAGCAGCTGCTTGGTATCTTTCGGCAGACAGTAGCCGCCGTATCCGAAGGAAGGGTTGTTGTAGAAGGTGCCGATGCGAGGGTCCAGACCCACTCCGTCGATAATCGCCTTGGTGTCGAGGCCCTTCATTTCGGCGTAGGTATCCAGCTCGTTGAAGTAGCTCACGCGCAGGGCGAGGTAGGTGTTGGCGAAGAGTTTCACCGCTTCTGCCTCGGTAAGTCCCATGAACAGGGTTTCTATGTCTTGCTTGATGGCTCCCTCTTTCAGCAGTTCTGCAAAGGTGCGGGCTGCCTGGTCCAGTCGCTCGTCACCATTCGGTCTGCCCACGATGATGCGGCTCGGGTAGAGGTTGTCGTAGAGTGCCTTGCTCTCGCGCAGGAATTCGGGCGCGAAGATGATGTTCTTGCTGCCCGTCTTCTGGCGGATGCTTTCGGTGTAGCCTACTGGAATGGTGCTCTTGATGACCATGATGGCATCGGGATTCACCTGCATCACCAGACGGATGACTTCTTCTACGTGCGAGGTGTCGAAGTAGTTTTTCACCGGATCATAGTTGGTTGGTGTGGCAATCACTACGAAGTCGGCATCCTTATAGGCTTCTTCTCCATCGGTTGTGGCTTTGAGGTTGAGTTCCTTTTCAGCCAGATATTTCTCTATGTATTCGTCTTGGATAGGCGAGCGGCGCGAGTTGATGAGCTCCACCTTTTCGGGTATCACGTCTACTGCCACCACCTCATGATGCTGGCTCAGCAGGGTAGCGATGCTCAGGCCTACATATCCTGTTCCGGCTACGGCGATTTTTATCTTTTTATTCTCCATTTCTTTCTGTTCTTTTAGGCAGTCTATACCTTAATATATATATATTAGTTGCAAAGATAATGCAAAAGGAGGAGACTACAAAATGAAAATGGGTTTTTTATTAAAAAATAACGCGAGAAAGGGGATGGGGAGAGAAAGGAGTGCTCAAAAAGGGAGTGGAAAAGAAGTGCTCAAAAAGGGAGAGGAAAAAGGAGTGCTCAAAACGGGAGAGGAAAAGAAGGCAGAAAAAGGCCTCCAAAATTCGCGAATTCTAAAACGGATGGCCGGTTGGGCGGAAATTCGCAAATTTTGAAGGCTGGGGAAGCTCTGTTTATAAACTTCCGGACTGGCCCCCGATGCGCTCATAATGTCAATAAATCGGAATAATCGGGAATGGTCTCCAAAAATACATATTTTTTACTTTCATAATCCATCTTGCAGATGTAATGCTCCAGCCCGTTGCTCACCACCAGAAAGTCGACATGGAGCAGAAGATTGTAGACCGAAATCTGGTCAAACACTTTCTGCGTGATGGGGATGTGAGGGGCTTTGTACTCGATGATCATGCGGGGCTGCAGCTCACGGGAGTAGAGCACACTGTCGGCGCGCAGCACCTTGTCGCCACATTTCAGCTGGATTTCGTTGGCGAGCAGAGAGGCAGGATACCCCTTGTGCTCGATGAGAAAATGAACGAAATGCTGGCGCACCCACTCTTCGGGAGTGAGCGAGATGAACTTCCGGCGCAGCACATCCAGTATCTGGGGATGCTGTTTTGAGCCCGAAACCTTGATGTCGAAAGATGGCAAATTTAAGCGAATCATTTTTCTGTACCTTATTATATATATGGTTATATTTCTTTCTTTTCTGTTTTCGATATGGTTTCTTTTCTTCTTTTAACCATACCTCATTTTCAAAAACTACCTCTTTTATATAGGCAGTTCAATTTATTTTTTGTAACTTTGCAGTCGAAGTGCAGCTGAAAACTGCACCTCAGAAAACTGCGAACCTGGAGGCGGAGCAAATGCTTGTCTGCACCCCCGGAGTTTGCTGGGTGCAAAGTTACAAAAAATAATCCAATGGTAGAAAAGAAAAGTGCAATAAGTTACGAGTCAATCATGAAAGATTTGAAGGCTCGGAAGTATTCTCCCGTCTATGTTCTGATGGGCGAGGAACCTTTTTATATAGATAAGATCTGCGACTACATTTCAGAAAATGTGCTCCAACCCGAGGAGCGTGACTTCAATCAGACGGTGGTTTTCGGAGCTGATGTTACGGGGGCGCAAGTGGCAGATTTGTGCAAGGGCTACCCGATGATGGCGGAGTATAGAGTAGTGGTTGTGAAAGAGGCTCAGAATTTGCGGAATTTGGAAGCGCTCGAGAAGTACCTCGAAAATCCGGTAAAAACAACCATCCTTGTTTTCTGTCATAAAAACGGCAAGCTCGACAGTCGTAAAAAGTTTTCTGCCCTCGCTGCCAAGGCGGGTGTGGTTTTTGAAAGCAAGAAGCTCTACGACCGAAATCTGCCGGGCTTCATCGAGACTTATCTCAAGACCCGTAAGGCAACCATTGAACCCAAGGCTACCCAGATGGTGGCTGATCATGTGGGAGCAGATTTGCACCGACTCACTTCCGAGCTCGACAAACTGCTCATTTCTCTTCCAGAGAATGACCGGCGTGTTACTCCGGAGATTGTGGAGCGAGAAATAGGGGTGAGCAAAGACTTCAATGCCTTCGAGCTGAGAAGTGCCATCGTCAACCGCGATGTGTTCAAGGCAAATCAGATAATAAATTATTTTGACAGCAATCCGAAGAGTGGTTCTCTCTTCACGCTTCTCCCGATGCTCTTTACTTATTTCCAAAACCTGATGATTGCTTATTATGCACCCAACAGGCAGAACGAAAATGAGCTCGCAAAATTCCTGGATTTGCGCGGAGCTTGGGCGGCGCGCGAATATATTACAGGAATGAGGAACTATACGGGCGTGAAAGTGATGGCGATTATTGAGAAGTTTAAGGAGGTGGATGCGAAGATAAAGGGACTGGATAATCCATCCACTCCGGTGGGTGAACTGATGAAAGAACTCATCTTTTTTATCCTTCACTGATGCTGAAGAGCGAGGTGGGGGAGAGTAGGCGAGCTCCTGCTGAGAGTTTTCTCTCGGCAGGAGCTCGTTTCCGTTTTCGCCCTTCTTTGCTGCCTGTTTCCGGAAAGCAGCCAACTAGCGTTTAGCATTATAAATTTGCCCCAAATAGGGGATTTTCGGCTCTTTTTGGGGCGCTTACCTGGGCTCATTTGGGGCGATTTTTGGGCAAAAATGGGGGATTTAAGCGATTTTTCGAGCTAGATGCCCATTTTCCTGTTTCGCCTGAAAATAGACTTAACTTTATTGGTTATCAGTAACTTACGTAAATTAACCCTCTTCATTACTCGCGAATTTGCCCGTTTCCTTGCCGATGGGCTGGAATACGCTAGAAATGGAAAAATTTGCCATTTCCCATTGTCTGAAATCGGTCGTTTGCATTTGTTAAGGTTTATGTTTCCTAAGTTTATGTTTTTAAATTTATAAATCAAAGCGGGTAGTTTTAGTTTGTAAACATAAATACAAGAAAACTAAATACAAAAATTTATGTTTTATATTTATAAAAATAAAGATAAAACAGGGTGTTTATGGTTATGAATGAATAAATATTCATGCTATATTTTGAATTTATAAGTATCGGAAACTCAGTTAGTTATATGCTTTAGTTGTTTTATAAACCATAGATTTTTACATATGTGTGGTGTAAACATTGCATAAACCGCTCTATATGCCTTTATTTAGGTGGTTTATGATATGAATAACCAGTGATTTAACCTAAATTTATAAAGAAAAGGTTCGTCATATATTTTGATTGATAGGTTTATATTTATAAAGCCAAACCTAAAAAACGAACACTGGAGTGAGTAGAATTCAAATTTATAAACAGAAACCTAAAGTTTAAAAATCTAAATTTATTCAGAAATGTTTGGTTATTCTAAATTTTTGCTTTATCTTTGTAAAATCAACCGAAAAAGGGTCCAAAAGTGGCTTGTTCGGAAATAAAACATCGTATCAGTAGAAAAATGAACGCTAAAATTTTTAGAGCATGAAAGATAGAATCAGACAGCTGATGGAGGACCAGCACCTCACTCAGCAAAACTTCGCTCAGATGATCGGAATCTCGACCGCTACGCTGAGCAATATTTTCAACGGGAAGACCAATCCATCACTCAGTATTGTGGATGGCATCCATAAGAGTTTTCCTCAGGTAAACGTTTATTGGGTACTCTACGGTACTCCTCCTATGTATCAGAACCAGGCTTCCCAGGGTGGCAGCGAAGAGGGTGCTGCTGACATGTATCAGAGCATTACGGATGGAGCAGCCGGTGGTGCTGAGGGGATGAAGCAGGGCAGTCAGCCTTCTGGAGCCGCCTCTGCCGAGCCTATGCTCGATTTTGGAGCCGAAGGAGCCACAGTCTCCCCTACTTCTCCCTCGCTCTTTGACCAGCCTCAAATGCAGGGTGTAAATCGTACACCTAAAAATATCGCCCAAGCAGCGGTAAAATATGTAGACAAACCGCAAAGAAAGATTACCGAAATCCGTATTTTCTACGATGATCAGACCTGGGAAACCTTCGTTCCTAAGAAATAAAGTAGGGATTGGAGAACCCTAAAACAAACACATAGGAGCGGCGATAAGGAAAAAATATCTCTTTTCTTTTCGTAAATTCGGATTTTTGATGTACCTTTGCATCGTAGAAACGTAGGTGGGCGTAACCGGAAGCTACGCGTACCTATTATAATATACGTACATTATATAATAAGCATATTAAAAATTAGCAATAAGATGAAAAAATATGTTCTCGACCTGAAGGTGGTTTCTGTAGAGGCGCTTAGCGATAAGCACGTTTTGATTAAGCTTACCGATGAGAAACCTTTGCCTGAAATCTTGCCTGGCCAATTCGTTGAAGTAAGAGTAGACCATTCGCCTACTACCATGCTTCGTCGTCCTATCTCCATCAATTTCGTGGATCGTGAAAATAATCAGCTCTGGTTGCTCGTAGCAATGGTGGGCGACGGTACCCGTCAGCTCGGACAGCTCAAGGAGGGCGACGTGCTCAACTGTATGCTGCCTCTCGGCAACGGCTTCACCATGCCTACCGGGAAGAGCCAGAAATATCTGCTCGTAGGTGGTGGCGTAGGTGTGGCTCCGCTCCTCTATTTCGGAAAACTCATCAAGGATTTCGGGGCTGAAGTTACCTTCCTGCTGGGTGCACGCAAGGCTACAGATCTGCTCGAACTGGATGAGTTTGCCAAGATTGGTAAGGTGTGCATCACTACCGAGGATGGCTCGGCTGGCGAGGTAGGTTTCGTTACCAACCACTCTGTTCTGGAGAATGAGAAGTTTGACATGATTTCTACCTGCGGTCCTAAGCCGATGATGGTGAGCGTGGCTCGCTTTGCCAAGAAGGCTGGCGTGGAGTGTGAGGTTTCTCTCGAGAACAAGATGGCGTGCGGCGTGGGCGCTTGCCTCTGCTGCGTAGAGAAAACTACCGAGGGTAACCAGTGCGTCTGCAAGGATGGACCTGTCATCAACATCAAGAAACTTACTTGGGAAATTTAAGTGAAGAGTGAAGAATTCGTTTGGAAGCGAAGAGTGAAGAATTCGTTGGAAACGAAGAACGAAGAGTGAAGAACGAAGAATTCTTTTGCCTTTGTTTGTAAAAACATTTTTAAGTAAAACAGAAGATTATGGCTGATTTAAGTGTAAAGATAAAG
>ENA-OPIU01000187-OPIU01000187.1-human-gut-metagenome-genome-assembly--contig:-NODE-187-length-11046-cov-2.537365_pt1 | contig 11046 bp, 10 predicted proteins | sample MGYA00241411_ERZ501652 | MGnify/ENA primary metagenome ERZ501652 (study PRJEB25962, sample SAMEA2042369) | human gut metagenome | biome: human gut; feature: human-associated habitat; material: faeces... | reverse complement strand
AAAAAGAAAAGAACGACAGCCGGGCAGTATCCTTGGATGTGACTTACACGTATGGAGGTGAAACCAAGACAAAAACGATCGAGTTCAGAAAAGATGGGGTTGGAGATCGGTTTGAGGTGGTGCGTAACCATGTGTATATATTTAATATAAAAGTGACCGAGACTCCTGCTGGAGGCGGTTTGAAGACGGATGTGGAAACTTATGTGGCAGATTGGGATGAAATATTGCTTAGTCCGGGCTATGAATAAACAAAAGGAGGAAAAATGAAGACAATAAGACTGATAATGATGTTTTTCATCATTTGTATGTTGGGTGCTTGTACGGCAGAGGAGTTAGCCGGTCCGGAGTCCGGAGTGGAGGACGATGCTCCTGTGGTCATAGCAATATCACCAGCCGATATTACTTCTGTGAACATGAACAGCAGGGCTGCCGGAGATAACTCCATATTCTCCGTTATTGATGATGTGAATGTAAAAGTGAATTATGGAGGAAATACGGTAATCGTCTATCTGGTTAAGAATGGGGATTCGTTCGAAGTTTCCGGTAGTGTGGAGAATGGTAGTGCAGAGGTCGTTTCTTCTAAAACAGCAGATGGAAAAGTATATATCCACATCAATGCCAAACAAGGTAACCAGGCTGTAAGAGTAGAGGTTATCGCTAATTATGGACGAAAGATTACTTTGTCATTGTGGCAGAGTGTTAAAGAGAGTTTGATTCAGTGGCCGGTGGATTTTGATGAAACATCCGTTTGTCTCCTTTACGGTGCATCCGAGCAGTTTATCTATACCGAGAATCCGCATGAGGGGGCTCAAGGTGGTAATAAAGGTTGCTATTTGGCTAAAGTTTCTTTGAAACGCCCGTATGCTATGATTAAAGTAAATATCAATACTTCCGGGCTGGACAACGAAGTGACCTTGACGCCCCGATCAGTACAATTATGTAATGTGCCTAAGACTTGTACCTTGGCCTCGGATAATAGTATAACGGATTTTACTTCTTTTGACAAGGAAGGACAGAAGTATGACTTCCCATCCGGTTCGTTGCTTACGGGACCAAGTGGAAATGGCGAAACTCAAGTGATGTCCGAGCGTCTTTATCAGTTTGAGAATAAACAGACGGTTCATGCCCAAAACTGTACGGATGCCCAAAATGGTAATGAAAAAGTCAAAACCCCGAATCGTATCAAAAATACGATGGAGGCAGGTAAAGAAGTGTATGCTGCATTTACCGACTATACAGACAATGAGAACTTGGGTCGCAGATGTTCATACATCCTTGTTACGGCGGATTATGAATATAAATCGAGCAGTGCACATGTAAAGGGAACTATTAGTTACCGACTGTTTTTAGGTAAGAACATATCGTATGATTTTGATGTGAACAGAAATATCATTTATAATGTTACGCTTCATTTGCGCGGAGCGGGAGGTGTGAAAGAATCGGGCTGCATGGATGAGAACGGTGTGATCAACATCTCGGGAAACACGAAGGATGCTCAATGGAGGGTAGACAGCGAATTGTCTGACTTGTTTATTCAGTTCAATGAAGGGCAAGATTATAATATTGACGGACATTTGGTGAAAATCAAAGTGGTGAGTACCGATAGGCAGAAATGGCAAATCAAAGTGGATGATTTTGATGGCGTTTCTGGAGACTATTGGGTGATGTTTGAGTCTGATATGAGTTGGATTACTCCTAGATATGATGAATACAATGTGATACAAAAGGAGGGAACGGCAGAGCTTAGAATGTATTTAAAGGGATACGCTGATCAAAAAACGATTTGGGAGAAAGAATGGAACTCAGAGAAGCCGTATCGTTCGTGCAATATTTATGTGCGTAAACTGGATGCGCAAAACAAGCCTGTTGCGGGCAGCGAAATGAAATATCCTATCAAACAATGGTATCCTATCCAGATTACAGAACAATTGTATGTTGACAGAATAGACCGTTTTGCTGTTGGCGGTCTGCCCTGGGGAGACAATGGGTACACAACGAACCTGACGGACGGACAGAAAATAATAAAGGAGTATTATAAGAAGATAAATAAAGAACATTATTCCAGTGACAATGATGAAAGAAGTGTAATGGATAATGCGATAGGTGTGGCGGTTAATTCCAGTGGTAGTTCTACTCCTGTCACATCGGGTAATAGCTATATGGTTTTTTATCATTTCTCTTTGCCCGCAGAAGCAGAGTGGCAGCAAATAAATGGGGTGATTACCAGTTCCGGTATTAAGTATAATAATTGGTCAGGTGTGCCTTATTGGACAGCTACTACGGAGGGAAATCAGTCAAAAGTATATATTCCGGGGCAGGGAGTGTCAGAAAACAGGTCAAGAAATGAGTCGCATCGTTTCAGGCTGGTATGGCGATATAATAGCTTAGGCTATTATTAAGTATAAAGGAGGATGTTATGAGCAACCTGTTAGAAATCATGGACAAGAAATCATGCGGTAAATCGGAAATTTATATATCCGAAGAAGACGGACGTTGGTACGCTTGCTACCGTTCTGCTCATTTGTTGAAGAAACTTAATGAAACGGTATTGAGAGGTGTTATGCTGGATAAGGTGGAAGTCGATTTGAATAAGTTACTGAACGGCCCTTGGATTATGGTTCTGTGCTCGGACAATGAGATGATACTGATTAAAAACGAGTAATCTATAAAATTATGCGCGAGATAATAATGATGTTGGAAAGAGAATTAAGCAATGATGGCTTGATATATATCTACCGGGAAAGTGACGGTAAATGGTATGCCTATGAACAGTCTGCTTTTTATTTGAGCCGGATGATGCTTGAGCTTTCTTTAGACCGTTATGTGATGGAAAATGCTTTGTGGCTGGCAAGGGCGGAAATTGATGTAAACCGGATTCCTTGGGATAAAGTTATCAGTCATAGCCAATCCGAATATGTATTGCACTATACCCCTTATGATGGGTTCCATGAGTGGCTGGTTGAAATAAAATAGCGATAGTTTAAAAAGTGTCCAGTCCGAAATTCATGAAGAAACGGTTTCGGACTGGGCACTTTTATTCATCGGATGAAAAGAAATCGGGTTTACAATTTCATTCAATGTCAGTTGGGCAGCCTTTGCTATGATGTTCGAAGATATGCTGAAAGATGCGACAGTAAAAGAGATAGAAGATTATTTTTAAAATAAATCGCTCTAATTCATTGTGATATAAAAGATAATGTCTATCTTTGCACCTGCTAAATGAAAATTTTATATATCAAAAAATCTAAGAATTATGTATTTAGATGCAGCTAAAAAACAAGAAATCTTTGAAAAGTACGGAAAGTCTAACACTGATACTGGCTCAGCTGAAGCGCAGATAGCTTTGTTTTCATACCGTATTTCTCACCTGACTGAGCACCTGAAGCTCAACAGAAAAGATTATAGCACTGAAAGAGCTTTGACAACTTTGGTAGGTAAACGCCGTGCGTTGTTGAACTACCTGAAGAACCGTGATATCGAAAGATATCGTGCTATTGTTAAAGCACTAGGATTACGTAAGTAATTCAATCTCTATTGAAAAGGACTTAAAGAAAAGCCGCTCTCTGAAAAGAAAGCGGCTTTTCTATTTTCTGTTATTACGTTTCTACTGTTCTGTTGTTGAGAATTACTCTTTAGTAGGATAGTACAGATTATCTTTTGTCATGTGCTCCAATACTTCATGCAGATATTTGGCCGACTCCCATTTGGCCATAGGCAGGTCGTGAAGCAAGTAGTTACCGCAATCTTTAGGGGCGGCTCCCGGAACTTCGCCTTCAAAATCGGCTACAAAGCGGAACGTTTCCTGCATCAGTTCTACAATATCTTCCGATTTTAAATCGCCTTTCATTAACAGGTAGTTACCGGTGAGGCATCCCATCGGTCCCCAGTAGACAATTTTGTCAGACCATATAGGGTGGTTACGCAGGTAGGTAGCGGCTAGATGCTCTATGGTATGCAAGGCTCCTTGTCCCAAAGCAGGTTCCCGGTTGGGTTCTTTCATGCGGATGTCAAAGGTGGTGACCGTTTCACCGCCCACTTCGTCTTTTCTGGATACATAGATACCGCGAAGCAAGCGGATATGGTCAATGGTAAAACTGGGTATTGTCTTCATATTATTCGTTTTTATAAATTAGCTGGTAATGAGGAAAGGAAGGTATGAGTGACCTCGAAGGAACGGTCGGCTATAGTCTCCCAAAAATTTGTGTATTGTTCCCAATGGTTGTCGGATCCCGGCGTATCGCTGATGATACGGAAACTGATGAACGGTACCTTATATATATAACAGATTTGGGCGATGGCTCCCGATTCCATATCTACTGCCAGCCCTTCGTGGAACTTTTCTTTAATGTCGTTCAGTTCGGAACGGTCGGTGATGAATTTGTCTCCGCTGCATATCAGACCTCCATGAATGGCGGTCGGAGTATCCAGTGACATGGCGCAATCAAACAATGTGGCATTACCTTCGAATCGGGCGGGAAGTCCTTGTATCTGTCCGTACATATTGCCTTCTCCACACCATACATCATGATATACAACTTGTCGGCTCACCACAACATCCATTATTTTCAGGCAGCTGTCTATGCCTCCTGCTACACCGGTGCTGATGACACAGTCGGGTTGGAAGGTACGGATCAGTTCTACAGTACCGGCAGCAGCGTTCACTTTACCTATTCCGCATTTCATCAGGATAATGGTATTATTTCTAATGCTGCCTTCAGTATATTGGAAAGGACCTTCGGTGTATTCTTTCTTGTTTTCGAGCAGTTGCGCTACTTGTTTCTGCTCGGAACTCATGGCTGTTATAATTCCTATTTTCATAATTCAACTTTATTTATGGCTGCAAATGTACGCATTTTATCAGAGTATATCGTATCTTTGCAACGTTAATAAACAGATATACTTATGAACTTATTTAAAAGAATACTACCTGATATAGTAGTGATTATCCTTTTTGCTGTCATCTCATTCGCCTATTTTTTCCCGGCAGTGACAGAAGGGCGTATCCTTTCACAACATGACTCTGTGGCGGGCATTGGTGCCGGTGAAGAAGCGAAAGAATATCTGGAACGTACGGGAGAGCGTACGCGCTGGACTAATTCGATTTTTGGTGGTATGCCTACTTATCAGATGGCACCCAGTTATGATTCTACGGATACCCTGAAGGGAGTGGAGAAGTTATATCATTTGTATCTCCCGAATTATGTGTGGTATGTATTTGTCATGCTGTTGGGCTTTTATATATTATTGCGTGCATTCGATTTCTCGGTCTGGCTGGCTTCATTGGGGGCTGTGTTGTGGGCGTTTTCTTCTTATTTTTTCATCATTATAGCTGCCGGACACATCTGGAAATTTGTAACCTTGGCTTATATTCCACCCACTATAGCCGGTATGGTATTGGCTTATAGAGGGAAATACTTGTCAGGTGGTTTGCTGACAGCGGTTTTTGTTGCTTTGCAAATAGTGTCGAACCATGTGCAGATGAGTTATTATTTTCTTTTTGTCATGCTCTTTATGGCGGGGGGGGGGGGGGTTCGGAGTGGATGCTTGGCAGAAGAAGGAAATGCCGCAATTTCTGAAAGCAACTGGTGTGTTGTTGATGGCCGGTATTTTGGGAGTTTGTATAAATCTATCTAACTTATATCATACGTATGAGTATAGTAAGGAAACGATGCGTGGAAAGAGTGAGCTGGTGAAACCGGATAGTCATAATCAGACAAAAAGTGGTCTGGAACGAGATTATATCACTCAGTGGAGCTACGGTATCGGTGAGACTTTCTCTTTGCTTGTCCCTAATGTGAAAGGTGGTGCTTCCGTACCTTTGGCAGCTAACGAAAAGGCGATGGAAAAGGCGAATCCTATGTATAATAGTATCTATAGCCAGATAGGTCAGTATTGGGGTGAGCAACCCGGTACATCCGGTCCTGTATACGTGGGGGCGTTTGTGATGTTTCTGTTTGTTCTTGGGCTGTTTATAGTGAAAGGTCCTATGAAATGGGCGCTTTTGAGTGCTACAGTTTTGTCTGTCCTGCTGTCATGGGGAAAGAATTTTATGGGATTCACCGATTTCTTTTTGGATTATATCCCGATGTACGATAAATTCCGTGCGGTTTCTTCTATTTTGGTCATTGCTGAGTTTACCATACCTTTGTTGGCAGTCCTTGCTTTAAAGGAGGTAATGGCACGCCCTCAGTTGGTTAAGGAACAGGTCCGGTCGTTTTATATCAGCCTGGGATTGACAGGTGGCATCGCTTTATTGTTTGCATTAGCTCCCGGTTTCTTTTTCCCGTCGTATGTTTCAAGTATGGAAATGCAGGCATTGCAGGGTATTCCGGCAGATCAGCTGGCTCCGTTACTTGCTAATCTGGAAGAAATCCGTCAGAGTATCTTTACTTCGGATGCATGGCGCAGTTTCTTTGTTATTATGATAGGTACGGCAGTTCTTTGGTTATATGGCATGGGCAAACTAAAGGCGAAGGTGACGATTCTGGCATTGGCTGTCCTCTGTCTGGCAGATATGTGGAGTGTGAACAAACGTTATTTGTATGATGAACAATTTGTGGAGAAGGTGCAGCAGGATAATTCCTTTAAACCGACCGAAACGGATAAGGCAATATTGGCCGATAAAACGTTGGATTTCCGGGTACTGAACCTAGCCGGCAATACGTTTAATGAAAATACGACTTCTTATTGGCATAAGAGCATCGGTGGATATCATGCCGCCAAGCTGCGCCGCTATCAGGAAATGATAGAGGAGCATATCAGCACCGAGATGAATGGCGTGTTCAAGGCTGTTTCGGAGGCGGGAGGCGATATGCAGAAGGTGGCTCCGTCCGGTTTTCCTGTGTTGAATATGCTGAATACCCGTTACTTTATTTTTCCGCTGCAAGGTGGAAAGACTGTCCCGATACAGAATCCTTATACGCTGGGCAATGCTTGGTTTGTAAACGAGGTGCAGTATGTGGATAATGCCAATGAAGAGATAGATGCTTTGCATCGGATAGATCCGGCAAAAACGGCTGTCGTAGATAAAAAATTCAGTGCGGAGGTAAAATCGGCGGCTGAAACAGATACACTGGGTACAATCAAACTGACTGCGTACGAACCTAATGACTTGAAATATGAGGTTAATTCGAAGACAGGAGGAACAGTGGTTTTCTCGGAAATTTACTATCCTGGTTGGCAGGCATATATTGATGGTGTGGAAGCACCGCACGGAAGAGCGGATTATATTCTTCGGGCGATGAATGTGCCGGCCGGAAAGCATGTAGTGGAATTTAAGTTCGATCCGAAATCGCTGCATGTTACGGAAACGGTGGCTTTTGTGGCGTTGGGTGTATTGACCTGTGTGCTGGTCTTGTTCTTATTCTTGCAGGTCAGAAGAGCCCGTAGGAAAATTGATTAAGGCCCGTCGTAAGCCAGACTCCGGATTATTTGTAAAGCAGGCGCAGAACGAACCATAAGTGGTGTGTCACTGTGCTTGCCCATCCATAGTGACGGCTCATAATACGGAAGCGTTCTTTCAAGGAGGCTTTATGGTTACGGGTGGTCATTCCTTCATTCAGGTAATCAATAAGAGTAAGATGGGTGTTATGGAGTACATCCGCTTTCTTCATGATACGGATACACCAGTCAAAATCTGCCGAGAACCGATATCTCAGGTCATATGGTTCCACCAGATCACGGCGGGCGAAAAAGGCTTGATGGCAGACTAGCATTCCTTGCTTGAAGCTTTTCCAGGTAAGCGTTGCGGGTGCGGACAGGCGGCGCATATATAAAAAATGCCCTTGACTGTCCACAATTTCTGTTTCTCCATATAGTACTCCCGGCAGGGCTGTTCCATTGATGGAATGTACCATTTGCAGCAAAGTATCATCCTCGTGCAGGCCGTCACCGGCATTCAAGAAACAAAGATAATCTCCGGTTGCCAATTTTATTCCTTTGTTCATGGCATCGTATAAACCTTGGTCGGGTTCACTGATAACAGTGGTGATATGTTCCTGGTATTTGTGAATGATATCCAGTGTTTCATCTGTTGATCCCCCATCTACAATAATATACTCCAGATTCTTATAAGTTTGTGTAACAATACTTTGTATAGTATCCTCCAATACTTTTGCGGCGTTGTAGGTGACAGTAATAATAGAAAACTTGGGATGAGGATGATGGTTATGCATGATTCCCTGTAATCTTGTTATAGATTTCAACATATTTCTTGGCGATGGTACTTTCCGAATAGCTGGATACTGCCTTACGGCAGGCTTCTTCGCTCAGACTTTCATATTCTCCTTCGGTCAATGCCCAGTGAATTCCGTTTGCCAGATCCTTGGAAGACTGATATTCGGCAACATAGCCGTTGTGCAGGTGGTCAATCATTTGTGGAATACCTCCTACATTGAACCCTATGCACGGAATACCACAGGCCATTGCCTCTACGATGGTATTGGGTAGGTTGTCTTGTAAAGAAGGTGTGACGTATAAGTCGACTGCGTTGTAAATATCTACCAGTTCCTTCTCGTTGCTGACATAATTCATCGGATAGATAGGGAAAGGAAACAGGGAAGCGTATTGTTCGGCTTGGTTGCCAAAAACCACTACACCTAACTCTTTACTAAAATCAGGATATGAGGAAGCTATTTGTTTGCAAGCTGATACCAAATAGTCTATTCCTTTTCTCTTGTCTGTAATTTTTACGGAGCCGAAAAGCAATAACTTCTTGTCTTGCGGGAGGTGGCATTTTTCTCTGGCCTGTTTTTTATCACGAGGTTTGAACAGGTTGGTGTTGATTGCATTGGGAATATTGGTAATGGTCTGACCTTTAATCAGATCACTTTTCTTAGCCAATGATTCTAACCAGCGGCTACAAGCTACAAAGGTGATTTGTGCTCCTTCAAACAGTTTTTTCTTTTTCTGGAAAGTACGGTAGGCTATGTCTTTCCTGCTTCCTTTGTAAAGTTGCGGACAGTTGTGGCATTGTGTGGCATATTTATCGCAATCTCCTGCATAGTGGCAGATACCGGTAAAAGGCCACATATCATGCATTGTCCAAACGATGGGCTTGCCGGATTGGATGATACGCCGGATATCTGTCAGTGACAACATACCTTGGTTAATCCAATGCAGATGAATGACATCGGCTTGGGTAAATTCGGGCAATGCTGTGATATTGGTGCCGGTATTCGCTATGTCAACGGCAAACAAGTTATGTTTCTTGAAGTGGTTGGCTTGCCAGATAACGACACGCTCCCAGATGAATTGCCATACTTTCCACCATGATTTCTTTAGTTCAACGACACTTATCTGGTCGGTCTGCTTGTCGCGTACAAGCATTTTTGTCTTTATTCCGTTGTTTTTTAAAGCCTCCATGAGGCGGTTGGCTGCAATGGCGGCTCCACCTATTCGCTCAGACGTATTGATGATAAGTACTCTCATGTGCATAAAAGTTTATGCAAATGTACGCTTTTTAGGGGACATCTTGGATATTTCCAGTAAGCTTTCTGCTATTTCACGGGAAAAGATTTCCAAATTGAAACGTTTTTCTGCCAGCTTTCGGGCGTTGGCGCCCATTTTTTGGGCTTCTTCGGGATGGTCGGCTATGCGATGAATGGCATTGATCCACCCTTCCACGTCATCATAGGCTACGGTAATTCCTATTTCTTCTTTGTCTATATCCATTTCAAAATTAGGATTACGTGAGCAAATGACAGGGATGCCTAATGCAAAGGCCTCTACCAGTGTGGTAAGACCTACGGTATAAGGAAAATCCATGCAGCAGATGACAACACAGCTTTTTCGTGCCACTTTCTGTGCCAACAAGTATGGGATGACACCGTCCGTATAATGTACTCGTACAGAATCGGGCAGACAGAAGCGTTCAATAATCTGTTGGTAGTTTACACTTCCATTGGTGGGGGCTATGTACAAGTCCAGTTGTTGATCGGTGGCGCAGAAAGCTTGCAGCATTGTGTCTACATCCCGGTTTTCTTTCCCGGTGGAGATAAAACCTTCCGGTTTCCGATCCGGCATTGTTTGTAGAAGATGGTCATAGAAAGCGAGGTCCGGCCCCCAATGGATAAGCTGAAGCTTTTCTTCGGGAGCTTTTCCGGTTGCTAATGAGTCTTTAATCAATTTTTTACTGAACAGGAACATATGATCAATGCCCTTATAAAAGAAACGTGAGATGCGTTCTCTTATTTTTCTGGATGAGGTTTTTAAAGCAGTGTGATGCCAAATGACAATGGGCTTGCGGTAGAGGCCTAATGCTCTGAGTAGGATGATAAGTTCCAACCCACGGAAAGATGTACCGTAGAGCACTTCGTATGGCTCTTTGCAGCACAGAATCTCTTTAGTGGCATAGAGCATTAGTTTCAGACGGCTGGGGAAAGCTTTGTATTTATGCATCACCGACCGGATTCCATATTTTTCCAGCAAAGGAAGTCCGTAGAGGATATGTCCCGGAAACTTATAATCTTTCCATTCCTCGTAACTTTCACGGGTTAATCGGGTGTGATAAAAATAAATAGTGAGTGGTTTTACCGGTGTTGGTCTCTTTTCAGCCATTTGTTAATTCTGTTTTTTATTGCTTTAGTGATGATGGAAAAATTGCCGTATCGCAGGTTCAGAAATAGTTCTTCAAAAGAACGTCCTATCTTAATCCAGGGATGTCCCCACCCCATAATGCGGTAGACAGCTTTTTTATAAGCTACATTCTCAATGACATAACGAGGATGCTTGAGAGGAAATTCTACTTCATACCGTTTCATGGTGAAGATGCGGCGGTATCCTTTAGGCAGTGTATGCACAGAACCGGCAAAATGGGTGGAATCTGCCGTGGCTCCCAAGTTGTTAATCATGTTGCGGGTGGGCACGATAGCCAGTCCCGAGTTGAAAAGCATGGAAGCGTGGAAGATGGTTTCATAATAGGCTTTGTTGTTTTCTTTATGGCGATGGCACATATAGATAAAGTCTTTACGGAATTTCCGTTCTTTAATGAGCTGTTCCAGTTGTTGCATATTGAACTTGTCTTCTAGAAAAGTATAATGTTCGTCC
>ENA-OPIU01000185-OPIU01000185.1-human-gut-metagenome-genome-assembly--contig:-NODE-185-length-11142-cov-14.446125_pt1 | contig 11142 bp, 11 predicted proteins | sample MGYA00241411_ERZ501652 | MGnify/ENA primary metagenome ERZ501652 (study PRJEB25962, sample SAMEA2042369) | human gut metagenome | biome: human gut; feature: human-associated habitat; material: faeces... | reverse complement strand
ACAAGACGATTTGCAAGCTGGTACCTATTGCCCGCATCGGAAATGTGAGGATGCAGGCGAATTCATACCTGTTGAAAGGGGTGACCGTTGAAGCCGCTAGGGTTGTAGAAAAAGTAGATAGACAAATCATCTTCCCTACAAAAGAGCAGGTGAAAACGGCTTCCAATGGTTATGATCTGTTGGACAACTTGTCTTTGCCTACCATTATCGTAAATCGAGCAGAACGCAAAGTTCTGTCATTAAAGGGCGGAGATGTGCAAATACGCATCAACGATGTCAAGGCTAGCATGCAAGATGTATTGGCTTTGCAGCCGGATGAAGTTACAAAGGTGGAATTCATCAATGTTCCAGGACTCAAATATGGAGACAGCAATCTGGATGCAGTCATCAACTACCAGGTCCGCCGACGCTATGCCGGTTATGTGGGTGGAGTTTCTACGATGCAAGGCACCAAGGCTGGTTTCAATAATAGCGACGGTTATTTCAAATACAATGTGAAGAAATCGGAATTCAGCATCAACTACAGTTTCTCCTATCGCTCGGTAGAGGAACGAAGCTATGAGAGTCTCGGTACTTATCATCTGCCCACAGGAGAAACTCTACATCGCAATTATTTAGGTTATGATTCTCCGTTCCTATACACCACCAATAATGTACAGTTGGGTTATAATCTTAGTGAGCCAGACAAATATACATTGAATGTACGGTTGAATTTCTACAATCACAACAGTCCTGTGAGAGGCATGAACCAGCTTTATCAGGAAAGCGGCAAGGCAAATCAATATCTGCAAAACAACAGAAAAATGCTGGAGCAGATTCCATCTCTGGACATTTATTATTCGCTCAACATGCCCCATGACCAGAACCTGGCTCTGAACCTGGTGGGTACTTACATCGGCACAGATTACCAGTATCGTATGAGGGAATATACGTTCAACAAATCGCCGGATGAATCTGTAAAGAACGCTCCGCTGACCGATTACAGTTATGATGCAACTGGTAGAAAGCGCTCTCTTATTGGTGAAGGAACATACAGCAAGAACTGGAAACAGATGGCTTTATCGGTAGGTGGACAATATAATATCAGCCACACAGATAACATCTATGTGGGAAGCAGTAATGCTGATACGGAATTGAAGTACAGCAATCTCTATCTTTTCACCCAGCTACAGGGACAGCAGAAGTGGTTCAGTTATCAGGTGGGAGTTGGCGCAACCAGGTCTTCCATCCATCAGGGGGAGAACGGATACAGCAAATGGCTGTTTCGACCACAGGTAACTTTACAGGCAAAGGCTAGCGACCGTCTGAGTTTTAAATGGAGCAGCAAAATCACGTCAGACATCCCAAGCCTTTCCGACTTGAGCGAGTTGCGCCAATATTCCAACAGCTTTGAGGCGCGTGACGGCAATAGCGGTCTGAAGCCATTTACCGGCTACAACAATACCTTGTCGGCTTCCTGGAACATTCCGCTGATGTCTGTGTACCTGGAGGGAAACTGGACGTATTACGACAAGCCTATAGCTACTTCTATCTTGCCCGAAAAGCGGGAGGATGGCTCTTATCTCTTTGTGAGCAAACCTAAGAATCAGAAGAGTCATAATTACAAGCACCTGCTGTTGACTCCTGAAGTTCACCTCATCAAGGATCATCTGGATTTGAACCTTATGTGCGAGTATCAGAATGTCAAGACAAAGGGTTTGGATTATTCCCACGAGTTCAATTACTTCAGTTATGGAGCAGAAATTCGGTACATGACGGGCAATTGGAACATTGGCTATGGTGCCTATAAGGTGGAAAAGAGTTTTTGGGGAGAAAAGACAAACGGCGGAGAGCCAACCTCCAATCTTGCCGTAACCTACAGTTATAAGAACTGGCAGTTTGGCGTTCTCGGATTATTCGTATTCTATCCTCATGGCTGCGTGTATAAGGATGAACTTTTCAACAAGTATGTGCAGCAGAAGAACAAGGTACGCCTTGCTGACCAGGGCAACATGCTTGTCTTTACTGCCAGCTTCAACTTCAGCCATGGCCGCAGATACCATACAGGCAGCCGTAAGCTGAACAATAGCGATAGAGATAATGGTATCAGATAGAATTATTATATTTTCCTGAAATCACAAATAAGCAAAAGGCTGAACTTCCTAACCCAAAGTTCAGCCTTTTTGCATGTCATCAGTAATCCAAATACACATTTTATCGTTTATAGACGACAAGCATCATTTTTAGGGTAATTTTGCGCTGGGACGATTACCCTTCTAAGAGAAGAAAATAATATTTCCAGTTAGGAAAATAAAAATCTCTAACTGGGAAAATATTTAGGATGAAAATGACTCAAAACAGACAGCTGAGACTCACTTTCCGGTTTTTCCGGCTCTAAATCGGGCAATAGTCTCAGTTATCCCGTTTTTGCTTGCATTTTTTAGGAAAACATGATTTTGTATTTCAGCAAGGTCTAAATCTACTTTAAAGCAAAAAACAAAGCAATTTTGAGGGTTTGGGAGACCGAAAAAGAATGCTTTTGTAAAATCTTTCGAATAATCTATAGGGCTGAGACCGAAAATAAAAAACTGAGAAACCTTCATAAGTCGTTGCTTTCTAGGGAATTAGATTATCGCCTCTTTTCCTTTTACTTGCTTCCATAGTCTCAGTCTCAGAGTCTCAGTTGTTTTTCAAGCACCCCCTCTTCTTCTTATATACTTATATATTATATATATATTAATATATAATTAATTAATAATCAATAAGTTATAAAGATAAAGAAAGAGAGAACGGAAAAATGGTACCCCCTTTATTTATAACTGAGACTCTGAGACTGAGACTCTCTGCTCATCCCGAACAAAAAAGCAGGAGTCTGCCAGCATCCCTGCCAGCAGACTCCTTTTCCATAAACCGAACCTAAATTTTACACTTTCTTTTTCTAGGAAATGCAATTACAATGTAAACCTAAATATAACCTATTACCTTGATGAAACTTCTAATACACTTTTCTCTATTATAACGCTTTGCAAATGAATACCTTCTTAAGACTATTCAGCAACAGCCTGCTCTGTAGACTCCTGCTGAGTATTCTCTACAGGTGCATCCTGAGCCTTTACTTCCTCTGTAGGCTGCGCATTCTCCACCTGCTCTACAGGAGTTTCCTGCTTGGCAGAATCCTCAACGCTAGCCTGAGAACTGATAGCTGTGTCTTCTACTGTTGAATCGGCTGGAGCTACTGTATCAACTGGAGCTACTTCAGAATTACCCATCATTTTGCTAGAAGCAAAAACATTACTTACTGAAACCATTACCATAGCTGCGATAGCTGCAAAAACGAACTTCTTCATAATCTTATCTTTTAAACTGTTATTACTAATATTGTTATTTACTTTCGTTGTGGATTCATTATCGAACCCGCTATTCATTATCACAAGATGCGTGCCAGAAAATGAGCAAATCGACTACTTCTCCTGATTATCAGCCACTTATCATTTCCGTATCAAAAAAAGAGAGTGGGGAAAATGGGGAATGAGTGGGGAAAAAATCCACAAAAAAAATGGGGATTCCGTTCCAGATAACTTCCATTTTCCCCAAGAAACAGTTTTGTTTCACCCCGAATTCCGGATTTCTTTATTGCTTCAGATTCATTCCCAGCCATACAAGAGAGCATGGTTACCCCAAAAGAAAGCACAAAAGCTAGAAAAATGAAACAGATATAGCCCTCAAAATCGCTCCTTTTTGGAAGATACATTCCTTTTTCAAGTTATACGGAAGATTGATGATTACGTTAACAACTTGATAATGAGCCTTCTAGAAGAAAAGAAAGCGTTCCCGTTCCAGTTGTTCCAATTATTTTTTCAACATATCCCTCCTACCCCTATTTTTATATATATTTATATATATTATATATATAATTAATTAATAATCAATAAGTTATATAATACAAAGAAGTAAAAAAGAAGAACAAACTGAAGATGCATACCCACTCAAAATTAATTGGAACAACTGGAACAACCGGAACGCAGCCAACCGGAGCAAGCTAATTGGAACGCAGCCCCCAAGGAAATCCCCTTTTCTCTAGAAGGCAAGACCTATCCATTTGCTTTTCACCTTAGGAACAGAAAATCATAGGAAAAACATTAATTTTCCTTAAACAAGCCACCTTCTAGGATTATTTCAAAGTATAGTTAGAAATATTTTCGTATTTTTGAAAAGTATACTTTAAAATATTTCTGTATGGACAAGCAAATTATCAAAAATATCATCATCGAGAAGCAAATAGCCATCCCGAACTACAAACTGGTTCACCGAGATTTCCTTTTCGGCGACAAGTCGAATTATATTCTCGTAGGCATCTAAATTTCTGAAAGCCTTTCCAGGCTATCACGGCTACATCATCACCCGTGATTACCAGACCCCAATAAAGGCAGATGGTTATACGATAGAGGTAGTACCTATCTGGAAATGGCTACTGCAAGACAACTAGAGCTTTTCTATCTTGATTCTTGCCACCCCCATCTCGTTCAGCGCCGTGATGATTTCCTGCAGGCTTGCCCTGCATCAGGGTAATAATCGGAGAGAAAGGAAATTTTGTATCTTTGCAACCGAAAGTCCCTTGGAAAAGTGGCAGAACAGAGCAAAAAGTCCCTTGAAAAACGTGCGTGAATTCAAGAAAAGTCCCTTGAAAAACGTGCACAGCATAAAGGACAACACATCATAAATCATTAGAAAACAGATGTTTAAACGAAAAACCGAGAAATATCTCAAAAAATGGAAAAGTGATGAGCACAAACACTCATTCTTCCCCTCTACATGGCTTTTCTGCTGAAAAACAAATAATCTTCGTTAAAATATCGGAATCCTAAGAATAATCCCGACAGAAATGATTAATTTTGCAAACAAAAACAGAATACTGTAGATAAATGCAGCGGATAACGCATAAGAGAATCAGAAATTCCTGGCTGCTGCTATTGGTTTACCTGCCAATGCTGCTGGTCGTTACGTTTCACCATCATGGTGAAGCGCAGGGAACTCATGCTGATTTCTATTGTGCCGATTGTGCCCATCATGTTCATCACGACGGCCATCTGACAGCCCTGCAGAATACCATGCACGACTGTGTGCTTTGCCAATTGCAAAGCACTCCTTATCTGGCTCCATCCCTCATGGTTTGGGTTGCCATCGCCGTGCTCCATCTCTCCCCTCGCCGTGCCTTCTGCTCTCCTTGCTTGTGCAGGGCGAAGGGGGTAAAATCTACCCGTGCCCCACCTTATTCTCTGTTTTTATAAATAATTGAATATTAACAGAATAAGGTAACAAATAACATAATGAGAACAATATTGAAAGCAATATTGCTGATGAGTCTGTGCTCATCGGCAACAGCCCCTGCTATGGCTATAAACAGAGCAAATCATGATAAGAAGGACGCAAACATTCATGAAGAGGAAGCAAACGATTCTACCAGACACCAGCCGCTGACGGAATCGAGCATGAAACTGAACGAAGTGGTGGTAACAGGCTTGACGGGCAGCCAGAAACTGAAGCAATCGCCGACACCTATCTCCTTCGTTTCTGCCCGCCAGCTCGAAATGCAACCTTCTACCAACATCATCGACGCCATCGCTCACCAGCCAGGCGTTTCGCAGATTACCACGGGAAGCGGAATTTCAAAGCCCGTGATCCGTGGCCTGGGCTATAACCGCGTGGTAGTGGTAAACGACGGAATCAGACAGGAAGGACAGCAATGGGGCGATGAACACGGAATAGAAATCGACCCCGCTTCGGTTCATTCCGTAGAGATTCTGAAAGGTCCGGCAAGTCTCATGTATGGATCGGATGCGATGGCTGGCGTCCTTATCTTCCACTCCGCTCCTACCCTTGCCAAGGGCGACATGAGAGCGAATTTCTCAACGGGTTATCAAACCAACAACGGACTTTTTGATTATTCGCTCAACTTTGCCGGCAACCAGGGCGGATTTGTATGGAACACCCGCTACAGCGGAAAGATGGCGCATGCCTACAAGAATAAATACGATGGTTATGTATTCGGTTCATCACTCAGAGAGCAGGCATTCTCGCAGCTTCTAGGCTGGAACTATCGCCAGGGGCATTCGCATCTCACACTCGATTATTATCATCTCACTCCGGGCATCGTAGAGGGAGAAAGAGATGAGAAAACGGGCGAACTGGAAATTCCGGAAGGCTACGATGCCAAGAGTTACGGCAAGCCGATGCCTTATCAGCAGATTCATCATTACAAGGCTGTACTTGATAATTCCTGGTTCCTGGGCGACGGCAATCTGAAGTTCCTCCTGGGTTATCAGCAGAACCGCCGTCAGGAGTTTGAGGAGGAAGAGAATCCGAAGGAATGCGGACTCGATTTCATGCTCCATACCATGAATTACGACCTGCATTATCTCTCGCCGGAAATGAATGGATGGAAGTTCTCTACGGGCATCAACGGCATGTGGCAGCAGTCGATTAATAAAGGTTCTGAATTTCTGATTCCAGCCTATCATCTCTTCGATTATGGTGTATTTGCCACGGTGAGCAAAGAGATAGACAAACTGAACCTGAGCGGCGGCATCAGATACGATCATCGCCATCTGCACAGCGAGGCTTTGAGAGAAGAGGATGATGCTGAATCGAATGATTCTTTCCGCTTCCAGGCCTTTAAGCGCAGCTTTGAAGGAGTAACCGGAAGCATCGGATTGGCTTATGAAATCCTGCCCGATTTCAATCTGAAGCTGAACCTGGCAAGAGGATTCCGTGCTCCAAACATCAGCGAATTATCATCGAATGGTGTGCACGAGGGAACCCAGCGATACGAATTGGGAAATACCAGTCTGAAGCCGGAGAACAGTTGGCAATTCGACCTTGGTCTGGATTATTCTTCGCCTATCATTTCGGCAGAGCTCTCGCTGTTTGCCAATCGCATCAACCATTACATCTATAGCGAGAAGTTGGCAGATGAGAACAATCAGCCTGTCCTCATCGACGACACGCCAGCCTATCAGTTTACTTCGGGCGACGCCCGCATTCTGGGTGGTGAGGCGAGCATCGACATCCATCCTGTGGAGCATCTGCATATCGGCAACACCTTCTCGTATGTCAACTCGGTTCAGTTACATCAGCCATCCGAATCAAAGTATCTGCCATTCACCCCAGCCCCTCGCTGGGTTTCGGATGTAAGGTATGAGTTTGTCTGCGACGGCAAGACTTTCGACCATCTCTTCGTAAAGCTACAGATGGATTGCAATCTCCGCCAGAACCATTATTTCGCAGCCAACGATACGGAGACCGCTACGCCATCGTACACCTTATTAAATATGTATGCCGGTACCGACGTGAAGCTCCATGGCAAGCGCCTTCTCTCGCTCTATCTTTCGGGCGAGAACCTTACCAACCGTGCTTACCAGAACCACCTGAGCCGTTTGAAGTATCTTGATGTAAACCAGGTTACAGGCAGAAGAGGCGTTTACAATATGGGCCGCAACTTCAGCATAAAGATAGTGGTTCCGATAGAGCTGTAACTCCCCTTTTAGGATAAGTAATTCCCTCTTTTAGACTAGGAAATTCCTCATCAGGAATCAGAATTTTGAATAAACAAGTGCCGATAAAGATGCCAAAAGCTGCCGGAAAAGCAACTTTTGGCGTCATTATCGGCATTTTTTCGTCTAATTATTAGACAAACATTACTACTTTTCTATGATATTTCGTAACTTTGCACCATGATTAAGAAACAAGGAACGATATTGATTGTTGATGACAACCGCAACATTCTTACTACGGTAAGGATGCTGCTGGAACCCACATTCGATGGCATCATCACCATCGCCAACCCTAACTCCATCCCAGCCAAACTGAGAGAGGAGCATCCCGACGTGGTGCTGCTCGACATGAACTTCTCCAGCGGAATCAATTCGGGAAACGAGGGATTGTACTGGCTCAGGGAAATCAAGAGCCTCAGCCCGAAAACCGAAGTGGTACTCTTTACCGCCTACGCCGACATTCAACTTGCCGTAACAGGCATCAAGGAAGGTGCCGCCGACTTCATCGTGAAGCCTTTTGAAAACGAGAAGATGATCCGCACGCTGGTAGAGGCTAGGGATAAGAACAGGGCTGTGGATAACGTTATTAACAGGAATGGTGGAAAACCTGGTGGAAAAGATGCGCAAAGCGCTATGTATTGGGGAGATAGCGAAGTTATGAACAATTTGAGAAGTATTGTGGAAAAAGTTGCAGCAACCGATGCAAACATCCTCATTACGGGCGAAAACGGAACGGGTAAAGAGGTGTTAGCCAACGAGATACATCGTTTATCCACAAGATGTGGGAAAAAGATGCTGCCTGTGGATATGGGAGCCATTACAGAAACCCTTTTCGAGAGCGAACTCTTCGGTCATGTGAAGGGTGCCTTTACCGATGCCAAGGTGGATAAACCGGGCAAGTTTGAGCTTGCCGACGGCAGCACCATCTTCCTGGATGAGATAGGAAACTTATCCTACAGTCTTCAGGCAAAACTCCTTACCGCCCTGCAACGCAGAAGCATCGTAAGAGTGGGCGGAAGTACGCAGATTTCCATCAACGTACGACTGGTTTGCGCCACCAACCGCAACCTGCAGCAGATGGTAAACGATGGCGAATTCAGAGAGGATCTGCTTTATCGCATCAATACCATCCATCTGGAATTGCCTACCCTGAGACAGAGAAAATCAGACATCGTTCCGCTGGCAGAAAGATTCCTCCATCAATATGGCGATTTATATAATAAGTTGAATCTCCGTTTTTCGGAAGAGGCTGAGAAAAAACTTACCAGTTTGCCATGGTACGGAAACATCCGTGAACTTCAGCACGCCATCGAGAAAGCCGTGATTCTATCTGATGGCGGAATGATTTCTGCCGAAGATATTGACGGCGGAAACCAGCAGAGAAAAGAGAAGCCCCTGGAAGAGGTTCAGACGCTCGACGAGATGGAAAGCCGAATGATAGAGAAAACCATCAGGGAATGTGAAGGAAACCTGTCGGTAGTAGCTGCAAGGTTAGGTATTTCCCGCCAGACGCTTTATAATAAGATTAAGCGATATGGATTATAAACTAATTATTATTATCGTGCTTTTGCTCGTGGCTGTAGTGGGTTACATTCGCCTCTACCGCCACTATCGCCGTAACATCAAGAAGGTAACCTTCCTTTTTGATGCGATAGATAATGGGGATTTCTCCTTCAATTTTCCTACGGAGAAGAGGTTTAAGGAGGATAAGATTCTGCATCAATCCCTCAACCGAATCAAGCTCTTCCTGCAGCATACGAGAGAGGAGCAGATGGATCGGGAGAAATATTACGAGCAGATCCTGAATGCGGTGGATACGGGAATCCTGGTGGTGGATAGCCACGACAACATCCTGCAGCATAACCAGGCTGCCCTCCGGTTGCTCGATACGGATGTGCTTACCCACATGAACCAGGTAAAAGGGAAACTGAAGGATGAACACCTGGCAAAGCATGAGACGCAAGCCATGCTGAAAGACAAGCACGTGCGCATCATCGCCCTGAGCGACGTGAGCCACGAGCTGAGCAATCAGGAGGTGGATTCTTGGATCAAACTGATTCGTGTGCTGACCCATGAAATCATGAATACCATCACGCCGGTTACTTCGTTGAGCGAAACTCTACTTACCCGAGTTACAGAGGATAAAGACTTGAAGCAAGGCTTGGAAACCATCCACAAAACAGGAACCGAGCTGTTGGCTTTCGTCAACAACTATCGCCGTTTCACCCATGTTCCCCAGCCTCAGCCTGCCCTCTTCTATGTGGAGCCATTCCTGGAAAGAATGGCGTTGCTCTGCAACCACGAAGTAGAGATTTCGGTTTCTCCCAAGGATTTGCTAGTTTACGCCGATGAGAGCCTCCTCTCTCACGTGGTAACGAATCTTCTGAAGAATGCCGTAGAAGCTTTCAACGGGCAGGAAAAGTTATCTGCAGAAAGAAACAAGCAAGATGGAAATATGCAGGGTAGGAACAAGCAGGAATGTCGCTCCGCGGATTTGCAATCCGCAACAAGCAAGAAGGCTTTTATCCGTCTCCAAGCCTACGCCAACGCTCAGGAATCCATCATCATCGACGTGAGCAACAACGCCGGTCTCATCGCCGAAGATGTAGCCTCCCACATTTTCATCCCGTTCTTCACCACAAAGCCGGAAGGAAGCGGAATCGGTCTCTCCCTCTCCCGCCAAATCATGCGAGTAAGCGGCGGCAGCCTCTCTCTCCATCAGGACAAGGCACAGGGAATCACCACCTTCCGCATCATCATCCCATAAAAAAGTATAATTTTGGGGAGGAAAGTTTGGCACTTTCGCTTTTTTACAATATCTTTGCCATTATAAAAGATTAAGCTTATGTCAACCGACGATAAGACCATATTAAAGATAAAAGATATAGCTAAATCTGCTATTCCTTCAGGAAGCAAGGCTATATTGTATGGATCAAGAGCGAGAGGTGATGCTCGCAACGATTCAGACTGGGACATTCTTATCCTTTTAGACAAAGACAAACTGGAACAAACGGACTATGACAGAGTAAGTTACCCGTTTGTCTTGTTAGGTTGCGACCTCGGCACAGAAATCAATCCCATTCTTTACACAAAGAAAGAATGGGAATCGTATAACTTCACCCCTTTTTACGAGAATGTAAATCGAGACGGCATTAGTTTAATATAAAAGTTATGGATCAAGTAAACAAAGACACATTAATCAGTCTGCAAGTAGAAAAAGCCAAGCGCTTTTTAACTCAAGCAGATGAAATGGTTGAACTAAAGCATTGGGATTTAGCAGCCAATCGCTATTATTATGCCTGCTTCCATGCCGTACAAGCTCTATTCATAGCAAAAGGTGTTAATGCCCACACTCATGCTGGCATTAACACCCAATTCAGTTTACACTTCGTAAAGACTGGTATCGTAGATATCTCTTATGGCAGTTTCCTCGCCCGTATGTTCCAATTAAGGCAAAAAGCCGATTACAACTGCGCCTACGAAATTTCCGAAAATGACATCCTGGAAATTATTGGCTTATCACACGATTTTATAAAAGCCATATTAAACTTAGTCAAATAATTACTGATTGCCCTCCGCCTCCACAATCTGTCCATCAAACAGGCGGATGGTG
>ENA-OPIU01000182-OPIU01000182.1-human-gut-metagenome-genome-assembly--contig:-NODE-182-length-11191-cov-11.750314_pt1 | contig 11191 bp, 7 predicted proteins | sample MGYA00241411_ERZ501652 | MGnify/ENA primary metagenome ERZ501652 (study PRJEB25962, sample SAMEA2042369) | human gut metagenome | biome: human gut; feature: human-associated habitat; material: faeces... | reverse complement strand
ATTAGCCACGATTCATGGTCATAATGAATTTGCTAACAAAGCCTGTCCCTGCTTTGATGTAAAGAAGGAGTGGGGGAAGGAGTAAACACAAAAATAGCGGATCTGTCACAGACCCGCTATTTTTTTTATTATTTAAAATATAATTATTATGTTTTGCAAATTTCGTTGCCTTATACAATGCCCTGAGCCATCATAGCCTTAGCTACCTTCAGGAAGCCGGCTACGTTTGCACCCTTTACGTAATTTACGTAACCGTCTGGCTCAGTACCATACTTCACGCAGTTAGCGTGAATATCGTTCATGATGTCGTGGAGCTTAGCATCAACCTCCTCACGAGACCACTTCAGACGCTCTGAGTTCTGGCTCATCTCAAGACCTGATACTGCAACACCACCTGCGTTGGCTGCCTTACCTGGAGAGTAGAGAATCTTAGCATCCTGGAATACCTTGATAGCCTCTGGAGTAGAAGGCATGTTAGCACCCTCGCTTACTGCGATTACGCCGTTGGCGATGAGAGCCTTGGCTGCCTCCTCGTTGATTTCGTTCTGAGTAGCTGATGGGAGAGCGATGTCTGCCTTCTCAAACCAAGGCTTAGCACCTGCAACATATTTTACACCATACTTCTCTGCATACTCCTTGATACGGCCACGCTCTACATTCTTGAGCTCCATGATGTAATCGAGCTTCTCGCGGTCGATTCCGTCTGGGTCGTAGATGTAACCGTCTGAATCTGAACATGTAACTGGCTTAGCACCCAACTGGAGCAACTTCTCCATAGTGTACTGGGCTACATTACCTGAACCTGAAACCAAAACAGTCTTGCCCTTGATGTCAATACCCTTGGTAGCGAGCATGTTGCAGAGGAAGTATACGTTACCGTAACCTGTAGCCTCAGGACGGATCAATGAACCGCCGAACTCCTGACCCTTACCGGTCAAGACGCCCTGGAACTGGTGTGTCAACTTCTTGTACATTCCGAAGAGGTAACCTACCTCACGGCCACCTACACCGATGTCACCAGCTGGAACATCCTCGTCTGGACCCATGTGACGATAAAGCTCTGTCATGAAAGCCTGGCAGAAACGCATTACCTCGTTGTTGCTCTTGCCACGTGGAGAGAAGTCAGAACCACCCTTAGCACCACCCATTGGGAGAGTAGTAAGAGAGTTCTTGAATGTCTGCTCGAAAGCCAAGAACTTCAAAATACCCAAGTTTACTGACTTGTGGTAGCGAAGACCTCCCTTGTAAGGGCCAATCGCGTTGTTGTGCTGTACGCGGTAACCCATGTTAGTCTGTACGTTGCCCTTATCATCTACCCAAGATACGCGGAACTGGATGATGCGGTCTGGAATGCAGAGACGCTCGATGAGGTTTGCCTTCTCAAACTCTGGGTGCTTGTTGTACTCTTCCTCGATAGTACCGAGAACCTGACTAACTGCCTGAATGTACTCAGGCTCGTTTGGGAATCTTCTTTGGAGATTCGCGATTACTTCTGATGCTTTCATAATCTTTAATCTTTTATTGAGTTTAAATTCTTATTTTTTATTTCTGATTGCAAAGATACATGTTTTTCTCGAAAACACCAACAAAAAGAAAGAAAAAATGCAGAAAAAGTAGAAAAAAGATATTTTTTAACATTCTTAATCACGATTTGTAGCGCTTTTGTGTACGCACACCTTATTATATAAGAGACGTTTTTCGGGGTTTAAGCCTTTATTTCTGTTTCAGGGAATCTTGCATTCTGACGACTTCTGTTTATCTATCCTGCGCCATAGGGCATAAATGAGCAGGATGATAGCGTAGAGACCGATTACCTGAGGCAGACTGATTCTTACGTTTTCGATGCTTGCTCCAGGCAGCATGCTGATCAGTTGTATGGCTGTATTCAAAAACTGGGTGATGCTGGTCAGGGCGCCTGATGTAAGGCTGATGAGTGGGGCGACAACCGGTGCTATGGGCGTCCATAACGTGAGTGGGGAGAACAGGATTAATGCTGCTCCAAGATATAGGATGAGGGTTGCTGCGGGAATGGCGATGTAATTGGTGAGAAGGGAATAGCACGATATTCTGCCGAAGGTGTAGACGATGACCGGAAGGGTTCCTATCTGGGCTGCCAGTGAAACGCAAAGGAGTCCCCATGCCCAACGGAGGAAACGGCTGCGGATGGGGAGGAGGGTGTAAAGGGGTGTGAAGAACAGCAGTATGGAGGCTACGGCCAGGAACGAAAGCTGGAAACTCAACTCGAAAAGATAGAGCGGACTGATGAAGAGCATAAATATATAAGCTGAGGATAAAGTGTTGAGCGGCAGACCGGTACGATGGAAAGCTAAACTTAAGCTGTAGGCTGAAAGCATGATGGCTGCACGGACTGCACTTGCCGGCAATCCTATGAGGAAAACGTAGGTCCAGATGGAGATGAGGGACAGGATAATGGTGTAAACAGAGTATTTTCTGCCGCCTAGCAGAAAGATGAAAAGCTGGAAGATAATGCCTATATGAAGTCCGCTTACTGCCAGGATGTGACTGGCTCCGGAAATGGAGTAACTGTTTCGGGTGTTCGAGTCGAGTGCGCTCTTGTCGCCCAGCGCCATGGCTGCGATGACTGCATAGTCTTGCTGTTTTACGTGAAGGGAAACCAGTTTGCTTTCAATATTGCTTTTATAGCGTTCGGTATTGATTTTTGCCCGTGTGAGGTAAGACAGTTCCTGCCAGTTTTTCAGTTGTGTAGAGGTTTGGGAATCAGCTATTTGCTTACAGGTAAGAAAAGCCCCAAGGCTCAGGATGCATAAATGAATCATCACGCATTGGGAGAAGATGAGAAACTGGTGGTTCCTGCTGAAGTAAGCTTTTTTGCTTAAGAACTCTATAAGGAAAAAGATGATGCTGCCAAGGGCGCATGAAATGATGGAGATGATGAGCCAGAAGCGCATGTTGAAATCATCATAGCCCCATTTGGCTATGATGATTCCGATCGTCAGTGTGAGGCTGATGGTCATGAGCGGGGGGAGAGGTAGCTCTTTCATCATTCCTCTTTCCTTTTTTAAAAGATGATTTATTTCCTATTTCTTGAATCCGAAGATGCGCTTGATGAATTTCTTCACAGCGTTTTCTTGCTTCTGTGGATTTACGATAGGAGTGTGCTTGCGTGCAGCCGGCTTGTCGCCCTTTTTCTGGGCTACGCCTCTGCCACGGCCGTTGCTGCCCGGGCGAACATTGTTCTCGGTGCCTGGGCGCTGCTGGTTGCTGTTATTGCTGTTATTGCGGCGCTTCTGGCTGTTGCTGTTCTTTGGCTGCTCGCCTGGCTGGGCTGGCTTTCTGTTCTGCTGCTTTGCGTTCTGCTGCCTGTTGCCCTGCTGTGGCTGCTGCTTTGCGTTCTGCTGCCTGTTGCCTTGCTGAGGCTGCTGCTCGTTGCTGCGTGGTGCTTTTTCCTGACGCTCGTTTGGCTTGTTTGGCTTGCGCTTGTGAGAAGTCTGGTCGCGGTCTTTCTGTCGGCGGTTCTTGGCGCTGTTCTTTCCGGCCTCGCCGTTTCCGCCGTTACCGCGTCTGTTGTTTCTTCCGTTTGCGCCTTTCTTCTTCGGCTTGTTGAGCTTGATGTATTCAGGACCTTCGCCGCATCCCTCAGGGAGAGGCATCTTGTCTACCACCTTCTCCAGGAACTTCTCTATCTGCTGGAACCAGTACTGGTCTTCTTCGCTTACGAAGGTGATGGCTCTACCATCGCGGTTGGCACGGGCTGTACGGCCGATGCGGTGAACGTAATCTTCTGTATCGTGAGGAACATCGTAATTGATGACCATCTCAATATCATCGATGTCGATTCCGCGCGCCACAATGTCGGTAGCTACGAGAACATCATACTGTCCGCTCTTGAACTTGAACATCACATCATCGCGTTCAGCCTGTTCCAGGTCGCTGTGCATGGCTCCGCAGTTTACTCCAATCTGCTGGAGGGAAGCTGCGAGTTGCTTCACCTTGAATTTGCTGCCGCTGAAGACGATGACACGCTTCAGGTCGCCCGCCTTGAAGATGTCCTTGATGATGGTCATCTTCTGGGTTTCGTAGCATACGTATGCTTCCTGTTTGATTTTCTCGGCTGGCTTGCTGACGGCAAGTTTGATTTCTACCGGATTCTTGAGCAGGGTCTTAGCCAGTTCTTCTATCTTCTCAGGCATGGTTGCCGAGAACATGATGGTCTGGCAGGTCTTTGGCAGTTTTGCCGCGATGGTCTTGATGTCTTCTGAGAAACCCATGTCGAGCATGCGGTCGGCCTCGTCGAGGATGAAGAAGCTTACCTTGCTGAGGTCTACATTGCCCAGAGAGATATGGGAGATGAGGCGGCCCGGGGTGGCGATGACTACATCGGCGCCCATGCGGAGGCTGCGCAACTCCTGATCGTAACGGTTGCCGTCGTTGCCGCCGTATACGGCTACGCTGCTCACGCCCTGCAGGTAATAGCCGAAGCCTTGCATCGCCTGGTCTATCTGCTGGGCGAGCTCGCGGGTTGGTGACATGATGACGCAGTTGATGGCGTCTTTCGGATAACCGCCGTCATCGAGCTTGCTCAATACTGGCAGCAGATAGGCTGCGGTTTTGCCGGTTCCGGTCTGGGCTACGCCCAAGACATCGTGACCTTCTAATATCTCTGGAATGCACTTTTCCTGTACAGGAGTGCATGTGTCGAAGCGCATGTCGTATAATGCGTCGAGCACGTTGTCGTTTAAATCTAATTCGTCGAAATACATTTTTTTTTAATGTTGAATGTTGAATGTTGAATGTTGACTTTTTCCCTCAAAATCCAATTTTTTTTACCTCGGTGCCTTGCGGTAGCAGAAGTAGGCTACGATGGCGAAGAGGAAGTTTGGAAGCCACGCTGCCAGAACAGGCGGGAAATTGGCCTGGATGGCGAAGGTGGCAGAAACCGTCTGCAGCATGATGTAGCCGAAACTCAGCGCAAGTCCAACGCCCAATGCTGCTCCCATGCCGCCCTTGCGCTTGCGGGCTGAGAGGGAGACACCGATGATGGTGAGGATGAACGAAGCGAAGGAAGAGGCGATGCGCTTGTGGTATTCTACCTCGTACTGCACTACGTTGCCCGAACCGCGGTTGATCTGCTTGGAGATGTAATCGCGGAGCTCAGGACTGGTGAAGGTTTCCTGCTGACCCTTGGAATAGACCAGGTCGGTAGGTTCCATCATGATGATGGTGTCCTTCTGGGCTCCGCTCGTAATATGCTCCTTCATGCCCTGGAGCTTGCGGATTTTCCAGTTGCTCAGTTGCCAGTGATACTTGCTGTCGGAAATGGTGTCGTACTGGATGTCCATCGCTGTAAGGTGGCTGACGAGTTTCTTGTCCTGGAACTTGTCGAGACAGAATCCGTAGCCGCGTTTCATGCTGTTGTCGTAATGCTGCATATAGGCAATCACTCCCTTGTCTACCTGCAGCTGTACATTCTCGGCACTGGTATTCTTCTTCTTGTTCTTGTACATCGTCTCGAAGTTCTGCCTGATAACGGTTCCGTGGGGAATGACGTAGGCTGAGAGCCCGAAGGAGAGGGCTGAGAGCAGCACGCAGGTAATCATGTATGGGCGGAGGAGACGCTTGAAGGATACTCCCGACGCCAGGATGGCGATGATTTCGGAATTGCTTGCCAGCTTGGTGGTGAAGAGAATGACCGCCACGAACACGAACAGCGCACTGAAGAGGTTGGCAAAATAGGGCACGAAGTTGGCGTAGTAATCGAAGATGATTGCGCGCGCCGGTGCATGGTGCTCTGTGAATTTTGACAGGTTCTCGTTGAAGTCGAAGACGATGGCGATGGAGATGATCAGGGCGATGGAGAAGAAATAGTAGCCCAGAAACTTCTTGATAATGTACCAGTCGAGCTTCTTGATGTACCTGAACGGGTTGAGAAACCTGAATATGCGCAGGAACCGGAGCTTGTGAGCCAGCCAGCGCACAGCCCTGATGAGCCACCCGAACTTGCGGGAAGCCCATCGGCCGGTGCGGTAGAGCCGGCGGTGTTTTCTTATTTTCTTAAAATCTTTCATGATGCTTGCTTACTTAAATTCTTCGGCCAAGCTGGTCGATGATGGAATTCTTCCATGCCACGAAATCGCCCTGCTCGATATGATGGCGGGCATCGGTCACGAGGCGCAGATAGAAAGAGAGGTTGTGGATGCTGGCTATCTGCATCGCCAGCAGCTCCTGGGCCTTGAAGAGGTGGTGGAGGTAGGCCTTCGTGGTTACGAGGTCGATGTCGCAGCCGTCTGGATCTACCGGACTGAAATCTTTCTCCCACTTCTTGTTGCGCATGTTCATCGTGCCCTGATAGGTGAAGAGCATGGCGTTGCGGCCGTTGCGGGTCGGCATTACGCAGTCGAACATGTCTACGCCGCGCTCGATGGCTTCGAGGATGTTCTGCGGGGTTCCTACGCCCATCAGATATCTCGGCTTGTCTTTCGGCAGGATTTCGTTCACTACTTCTATCATCTCATACATCACCTCGGTAGGCTCTCCTACGGCAAGTCCGCCGATGGCATTTCCGTCGGCTCCCTTGTCGGCAATGTATTTGGCTGCTTCGCGGCGCAGGTCCGGGAAGGTGCAGCCCTGAACGATAGGGAAGAGACTCTGCTGATAGCCGTAGAGGGGCTCGGTTTCGTTGAACCGCTTGATGCAGCGGTCTAGCCAGCGCTGGGTGAGCATGAGGCTGTTCTTGGCGTACTGGTAATCGCTCTTTCCCGGTGGACATTCATCGAAGGCCATCATGATGTCGGCTCCGATGACGCGCTCGGTGTCCATCACATTTTCCGGTGTAAAGAAGTGCTTGCTGCCGTCGATGTGGGAGCGGAACTCGCAGCCTTCTTCCTTGAGCTTGCGGATGCCGGTGAGCGAGAAGACCTGGAAGCCGCCGCTGTCGGTGAGGATAGGACGGTCCCAGCCGTTGAACTTGTGCAAGCCGCCTGCTGCCCTGATGACGTCAAGACCTGGGCGCAGGTAGAGGTGATAGGTGTTTCCGAGGATGATCTGTGCCATGACCTGCTTCTTGAGTTCCTCGAAGTGGACGCCCTTCACGCTTCCTACGGTTCCTACGGGCATGAAGATTGGGGTCTTGATCTGTCCGTGGTCGGTGGTGATGATGCCTGTACGCGCATCGCTTGCTTTATCTGTTACTTGTAATTCAAATTTCATTTCTATTCTTTTTTATCATTTTCCTCAATGCTGAAGTCTGTAGGGTTTTTCACCTTCTCGTCGGTCAGCGCGAACTGCCAGACGTCAGCCACATTCTCTACATAGTGGAAGTCTACGCCCTTGAGATATTTCTCCGGTATTTCCTCTACGTTCTTCTGGTTCTCCCTGCACATCACGATGTGCTTGATTCCTGCCCGCTTGGCTGCCAGAATCTTCTCCTTGATTCCGCCTACCGGGAGCACTTTGCCGCGGAGGGTTATCTCGCCGGTCATGGCTGTGTTGGCACGCACCTTGCGCTGGGTGATGGCTGAGGCGATGCTGGTGGCGATGGTGATTCCGGCAGAAGGACCGTCTTTCGGGGTGGCTCCCTCAGGCACGTGGATGTGGATGTTCCACTGCTCGAAGATGCGGTAGTCTACCTGCAGCAGGTCGATGTGCGACTTGACGTATTCCAGTGCGATAATGGCTGATTCCTTCATCACGTCGCCCAGGTTTCCGGTCAGGGTGAGCTTGCCAGCCTTGCCCTTGCTGAGCGAGGTTTCGATGTAGAGGATTTCGCCGCCCACTGAGGTCCAGGCAAGTCCGGTTACCACTCCTGCATAGTCGTTGCCCTGGTAGATGTCGCGGTTGAACGGCGGATTGCCCAGCAGGTCTTTTACTTCGGCAGGGGTGATGGTGTAGTTCTTCAGCTCCTGGTTGCAGGCAAGTTTGTAAGCCATCTTGCGCAGACTCTTGTCAATCTGCTTCTTCAGCTGTCTTACGCCGCTCTCCCGGGTATAGTGCTCGATGATGAATTCGAGGGCATTCTTGTTGAAGCTTACCTTCGGCGAAACCTTGTCGAGTCCGGTGCTTTCCAGCTCTTCCGGTACGAGATGGCGCTTGGCAATCTCTGTCTTCTCTTCGGTGATGTAGCCGCCTACTTCTATCAGCTCCATACGGTCGAGGAGCGGACGCGGAATGACGCTCAGGTCATTGGCTGTGGCGATGAAGAGCACCTTGGAGAGGTCGTAATCCATATCGAGATAATTGTCGTGGAAGGCATTGTTCTGTTCCGGGTCCAGCACTTCGAGCAGGGCTGATGCAGGGTCGCCGTTGAAATTGCTCTGCGCCACCTTGTCAATCTCGTCGAGGATGAAGACCGGATTGCTGCTGCCTGCCTTCAGCATGTTCTTGATGATGCGGCCCGGCATGGCTCCCACATAGGTGCGGCGGTGACCGCGGATTTCGGCTTCATCGTGCAGACCGCCCAGCGACATGCGTACATACTTGCGCTTCATGGCTGCTGCGATGCTCTTGCCCAGACTGGTCTTTCCTACGCCCGGAGGACCGTAGAGGCAGAGGATAGGACTCTTGCCGCCGCCGTTCAGTGCTCTTACGGCGAGGAATTCCAGGATGCGCTCCTTCACATTCTCCATGCCGTAGTGGTCGTGGTTCAGAATGCGCTTGGCACGGGTCAGACTGAGGTCGTCCTGGGTGTAGGAGTTCCAAGGCAAATCTACCATGGTCTGCAGGAATCCTATCTGTATCGAATAGTCAGGACTCTGCGGGTTCAGGGTGTCGAGCTTGGCAATTTCTTTCTTGAAAATTTTGGCAGTTTCCTCGCTCCAGTTCTTCTGTTTCGCCTTCTCCAGAATCTCCTTCTTCTCCGGACTGGCGTTGCCTTCTCCCAGTTCTTCCTTGATGTTCTTGATCTGCTGCTTGAGGAAGTATTCCTTCTGCTGTTCATCGAGGTCGTAGTGGGTTTTGTTCTCAATCTCAGTCTGGATGCGTAGCAGATGGCGCACCTTGTTCAGGGATCTGATGGCAATCATGATGCGCTCGCTGAGATTTTCCTCTTTCAGCATCTTGATTTTATCCTCGATGGAGAAAGGAAGGAGGGAGCACATGAAGTTGCACTGCATGTGAATGCTCGAGAGTTCGTTGATGGCCTGGATGGCCTCATCAGTATAGTTGGCGTTTGATTTGATATAGTCTGTCGCTTCGTAATGGAAGTTCTCGTAGAGCATTCTGAAGAGTTCATCGTTGTTCTCGTCAGGCCATTTCTCCGGAAGACTTTTTACGTCAATTACTGTGTAAGGCTCTTTTTGAACGAGATGTTTCATCTGACATCTGCCCAGACCCTGGATGATGATGCTCATCTGCTCTGTGCCAGGCATCTTGATCACCTTGATGAGTTTGGCGAAGACGCCTACAGGGTAGAGGTCTTCTTCGTAGGGCGATTCTGTGTCTTTGTTCTTCTGGCAGAATACGCAGAATATGGTGTCTGGCTTCTTTTCCAGCATCCGGACGAGATTCAGACTTTCCTTTCTGCCCACAACGATAGGGGTCATGTTGGTAGGGAAAACTACAATATCTCGCATGCAGAGGGTAGGGTACAAGCCTTCTTCCTGGTCTTCGATCAGGGTTTTCGGGTCGCCCTCGTAGTCTGCAATCATTTGTATTCGGGTACTTGTTCTTCTATTATCCATTTTGTTATGATTTCTATTTTCCGTGCAAAGGTACTCATTTTTTGTGAAATATCGTGGAAGATGATAGATTATTTAATAATAAAATTGCTTTTTCTATATATTAGTACCCGTTTTTATAGATGTAAGCAGCTGCTTTTGCAGGTGGAAGTGGCAATTTCTGCTGCTTGCGATAAAATAAATCGGCGGCGCATTCGTTTTCTTCTGTAAAGAGACAGAAGAATTTATGGGTAATTTTCGATTTAAACAGTTTGAGATAGAGCAAGACCGTTGTGCCATGAAAGTGGGAACTGACGGCGTTTTGCTGGGTGCATGGGCGCAAGGTGGCAGGCGGATTCTGGACATTGGTTCCGGAACGGGACTGATTTCGCTCATGATGGCGCAGCGTTTTCCTGAAGCTGAGGTAGTGGGGATTGATATGGATGCTGATGCCTGCGGACAGGCGAGGGAGAATGTGATGGCAAGTCCGTTTCGCGACAGGGTGGAAATAGAATGCTGCAGACTGCAGGATTTCGGGGGAGCCGGTGTTTCGAAAGCTGCTGAGGCTTTGGAAACTGCTGAGGCTTTGGAAACTGCTGAAGCTTTGGAAACTGCTGAAGGTTTAAAGGCTGCCGGTGTTTTTGATGCGATAGTGAGCAATCCTCCGTTCTTTGTTGATAGCTTGAAAAATCCGGACAGTAAGAGGACGATGGCGAGACATACGGACAGTCTTCCGTTCCGCGATTTGTTTGCGGGTGTAAAACGGCTGCTTTCTGATGATGGTATTTTCTCAGCAATTGTTCCCGTAGAAGTAGTGGAGCAGTTTGTTGCAGAGTCTTGTATATTAGGTTTTTATCTTATACGGAAGTGTGGCGTAAAAACGGTAGAGCGCAAGCAGCCCAAGCGCTTTATGCTGAGTTTTGCCAAGCATCGTATTTCGCCTTATGAAGAGCATGTTGAAACGATGATGGATTCGCAGGGAAACCGCTCGGAATGGTATAGGAAAATAGCGGAAGAATTTTACCTTAGTGATTAATGAACTCAAGTTTCGCATATAAGCTCCACACGCCCTGAAAGGGCAGAAGCTCCTAGCCCAGGGCATCGCCCTGGGTAATTACGGACGCAAACCTGTCGCCCTGTAAGGGCAAAAGCTTTAAAATACTTGCCTAGAACATGATATGATTCAATACGAAAAACAGGGGAACTATCGTTTGAAAAGTGTGCAAACGATTGCCTCTTTTTTATATCATTTTTCCTATATTCCTTCTTCGGTATTCTAAAAAGAAGTCTTATCTTTGCCAGCGAAAGTAAGTAACAAGATAAAAGATGATGGAAAACAAAAAGCGTGGTTATGTCTAAGGCATAACCGCGCTTCGTTTTTTATTGTATTCTATATAATAAGGCGTAGTCAGAACGAATGTCTCTTTCAGATGCTGGCTCCATCCAAGAGTTCCCGGTATTTAGCTACAGCATCCGAAATCTCGCTTATTCTGATAAATTCATCGGCAGAATGGGAGCGGGAGGACTCGCCAGGACCCAGTTTGAACGAAGGGAAGTGC
>ENA-OPIU01000175-OPIU01000175.1-human-gut-metagenome-genome-assembly--contig:-NODE-175-length-11533-cov-6.268435_pt1 | contig 11533 bp, 3 predicted proteins | sample MGYA00241411_ERZ501652 | MGnify/ENA primary metagenome ERZ501652 (study PRJEB25962, sample SAMEA2042369) | human gut metagenome | biome: human gut; feature: human-associated habitat; material: faeces... | reverse complement strand
TGCATTGGCAGGGCTGATGCTCGGTTCTTGTTCAAGTAGCGATGATCTGAATGGTGGTGGTAACAACACAGGTTCTAATCAGAGTGGTGATGGCTATGTAGCATTTACTATTAATATGCCTAGTCAGTCAGGTAGTAGCTCTCGTGCTTTTGATTCTAGCAATGACCAGTTTAAAGATGGTTTGGCTAATGAGTATGCTGTGAAAGATGCTACTCTTCTTTTGTTCGATGGTGCTGATGAAAATAGTGCGACATTTGTAGCTGCTTATAAGTTGAGTACAGAACCTTGGAAAAAACTTGCACCTTCAGATGATAACATTACTACTCAGTCAAGGAAGATTGTGCAGAAGGTTACAAAGTCAATTAACAAAGCTAAGGCTTTGGTGATTCTTAACAAGAATGGTATCTTTACTGTTGATGATACTGATAATTCTTTGACTATTGATGGTACAAAATTTACTGGAACTTTCAAAAATTTCTTGGAAAAAGCTGATGCAACAAAAGACAAGGACTTTACAAAAGAGGGCTTCTATATGGCTAATGCTCCATTAGCTAGCAGCAATGGTGGTAGTACAGCTCCAGCTACAGGTACAAAAGTTACTACATTGACTGATTTGAAAGATAAAATCTATGATTCAGAATTAGCTGCTAAGACTGGTGATCCTGCAGAAGTTTATGTTGAGCGCGGTGTCGCAAAGGTAACTCTTCAAAAGGGAACTGTTAATAAAGCAGATAATGGTACAACAGATAAGGTTTCTTTTGAAGTAACAGGTTGGGCAATCGATAATTATAATCCGACAACATATTTGGTTCGTTCAACAGATGGTTTCAATTCATGGATGAACTATGCTAATGAAAATGTGACAGCCAAACCTTATCGCTTTGTCGGACATACAGAAGTTGCTCCAGGATTGTATCGTACTTATTTTGCCAAGGATGTGAATTATGATACTGATGCTAGTACTGTTTTGAAGCGTGCTACAGATTTCAAGAATACTTATGGAGATGAAAATCCTCAGTATTGCTTTGAAAACACTTTTAACGTTGAGAAGCAGAGAGAGAATCAGACAACATTAGCAACTATTAAAGCTAAGTTGAATGGTGGTACTTCTTTCTATATTCTTGGTGGTGATCAGACAACTCTATATACAGAGGATGATTTGAAAACTTTGGTTGCTGGTAAGTTCATTACAGAGGAAGATACTTGGTTGAAAACCAATGGTAAGGCTGGTGAAACAATTACAACAACCGATATTACGGTAACATTAGATAAGACTAACCCTACTGCTGTTATTGTAACAGATATTAAGGTTGCAGATTCAAAATTGACTGATCCAACAACAGTAACTTATCCTGCTTTAGATAATGTTAAAGCAGCTATAGGTACTATTACTTATTATCAGAATGGAGAGTCTTATTATATTGTGCGTATCAAGCATTTTGGTGATGAATTGACTCCATGGGCGAAGGGTCAACTTGGTGTATCAGAAGGTAAGATTTATCCTGATGGTACTAAGACTGCAGAGAATAACTGGCTCGGCCGTTATGGTGTTCTCCGTAACAACTGGTATGATATTACTGTAGAAGGTGTTAAGGGATTAGGTTCTCCTATAAGACCTACACTTACAACAACTACAGATGATGAATTGGAGTCTTATATTGCAGTACGTATCAACGTCCTCTCTTGGGCTAAGCGTACACAGGGTGCAACTTTGCACTAAGATGTAAATACATTTAAGATAAAAATTTGAAAATAATAATTGATTAGCGATATGATAGCGCAGAAGATAAATAAATGGTTGAAGGGTGTCATGGCAGCTGCCATGACCCTGGCCGTCGCAACCTCGTGCCATGATATGTGGCACCAGGATTACAGCGACTGCCCTAATGGTGTATATGTGAAGTTTAAGTATGATTATAACCTCCAGCGTGCCGACATGTTCAATGACCATGTCGGACAGGTAACGCTGTATGTATTCGACGAGAACGGAAACTATATAACCCAACAGACCGAGACGAATTCTGCGCTATCATCGCCTCTCAAAGACCCAAATTATGTGATGCACGTCGAGAACCTACAGCCAGGTAAATATCAGTTCCTTGCCCTTGCCGGACAGAATGCATACGCCGACCAGTTAACTTCAGGCCGTGCCAAGTTCGTTCGTACCGCTCCATCGGCTACAGATGATACGATGCAGGAACTGGAAGTGAATCTCGACCATGAAAACAAAGGTGAGTATGATGAGGTTATCAACAACAGCCTTCCGCTCGATACCCTCTGGCATGGTAAACTGCTGGAGGCAATAGAGGTATCATCCTCAAAACCTTCTTATGCAACCATTTCTCTGGTGCGTGATACCAAGAAGATCAATGTGGCGCTTCGTGACCTAGACTCTCCACAGGATATGGATGTCAACGATTACACGATGACCATCGAAGACCATAATGCCCGCATCCTTTGGGATAACTCTCTCGATGAGAGACGTAAACTCATTTATACCCCTCATGCTACATGGAATACGGTAGATGAGAACGAGCAGGGCAAGATAGCCCATGCTGACTTTATGACCTCCCGCATTTTGAAGCACGAAGATTACAACCTGGATGGCCGCCTCCTGATTAAGAACAAGGAGACAGGAAATACGGTAGTGAATGTAGATTTACCAGACCTCTTGAGTCGTCTTCGCACCAGCGAGGAGTACAGTTACAGTGCACAGGAATTCCTAGACCGTGCCTACGATTACAAACTTCAGTTCTTTATTCAGGGTGGCAAGCTCAAGTATTGCTTCATCACCATCAGCGTGAATGTACTGAGTTGGAGCAAGCGCATCCAGTTCGAAGAACTCGGAAAATAAGTTCTACCAGGCTTCATAGTAAGTCTATATAAATAAAGATAGTGTATGTTAAAGATGAAAACGATAATCCGCTCATTGCTAGCCCTTATGCTGGTGATGTCGTTCGCATCCTGTGCGAGCGACAACACTTGCGACTTGCCTATTGCGAATGATAATAGCAAAGTGTTTTTATCCGTTTCTATAAACGTAGCTGGTGAGGACTCACGAACAACAAGAGCGGAAGATAATACTTTTGAACCGAATCCTAATGGTGGAGAACATGGTAATGGCGATCTTAAAGGAGAAACTTATGAGCAAACAGTAAGTAATATGTCTATGCTGTTCTTTCATTCAGACAAGACAGATTTAACAGATGGCGAAACTACCATAGATCGTGTAATCTATTTCCCAACTGTAACTCCTGATGGCAAACGTACCATACCAGTTGAGGTTGATCCGAAGTTTTTGAAAGATACCAATCTTCGTTTCTTGGTCATCGCTAATGTTGGGGACTTATCAGATTATCGTGGCCGTAAGTTATCAGAGGTGCGAGATCAGTTGATTACTGATGTTTTTAAGCGCACCGATGATGCTACCTTTACCAAAAAAGGAGAATTAAGCGGATTTTCAGCATTCGTGATGTCTTCACGTGGACAGAGTTCTTTAACTGAGAAAACCGGTAGTGGAACAGAAACTGATCCTTATCTTTTTGACCATGAGATAGAGCGTTTGGCTGCAAGAATAGACATCATGCCACATACTGAACTTTATAAGTTTGATAAAAAAACTGGTCTCTGCAAATATTGCTATAATGTTAAGCAGGGTACTGATATAATTGGTGGTTTTGTACTGGAGTATGTCCGTCCTTATAACGTATTGACTTCACAGGAATATGTCTTCAAACGTACAGCCAAGAATGCTTCGTTGGATGATTTGCAATACCTCGGTGAGGAAACGGAAGATGCTTCTAAAAACAGTACTAATTATGTGGTAGATCCAACATCTACTGATAAGAGTAAAGCATCTTATAGATATCCAAAGAATACAGTGGAGTATTGGGCAAATGATACTTATGATGATTTCTATAGAACACATAATGCAGGTAAGACCCATACGAATTCTACAGGTGGAAAGGCTACTTTCAATCCGGAAACCGACTATTATATTCTCGATTACGTAAAAGAGAATACATCTTTCGATAATGATGAGCAATATGCAACAGGGCTTGTCTTCAAGGGTAAATATTATGAGGCAGAAGACTGGGATGCAGTAAATGCGGAACCGAAGACAGATCATGAATCGAAAGGAAAAGACAAGGCTTACACCTATGTCATTCGCCATAGCGACCCTACGGGTAATGGTACAACTAGAGATAAAATGCATTACGGCATAGTCCGCAATAACATTTATCGAATTCGTATCGATGGAATTACAGGAAAGGGACCGGATGGATTGAAGGTAACCCTCAACGTGAGAAAATGGGCAACCTATACTCACGAGGAGACAACAATGTAAAAACAAATAGATAAACAGAAAGTATAGTTTGAAATTAAACTTTCAGAGAAAATGAAAACGATGAAAACGATACATACGGCATTGATTCTGATGGTGCTAGCCTTTTTATCGGCTTGCTCCACAGATAGTGCTGACTCTATATTGGGAGGCAGTGGAGGCGATAACCAAGGCGACAAGGTTACCGTCCACATGACTCTTTCTACAGCATCTTCTTCCGGAACCAGAGCTACGTTGTGGAATGAGGGCGTAGATGCAGAAAACATGAAGAGCTGGGTAGTAGCCTTTGTGAAAGACAACAAGGTTGTTTCTTATGCAGAGAATACGAATGTATCGGCAGATAAACGAATCCAGGATGATGTCATTATCAAGAATCTTGTCAAGGGTGAAACCTATCAGGTTTATTCCTTCGCCAATCTTACAGCTACAGAACTAGGCATTTCCAAAGATGCAGCCGTCAGTTTCGACAGCAAGAACTGGAAGATGAATGGTAATGGCTTCGATGTTACCACAGGCATTCCAATGAGTAATAAGCAGGAAATAACGATAGATGCTACAGGTAATCCAACCCAAAAAGATCTTTGGGTAGTAAGAATGCTGGCAAAGGTTACATTAAAGTTTAAGAATCCAAGTAAAACGGATTTGGTAATCAATGATATTACTATCAGCGATATTACAAAGAACAGTAATAAGAATGGAGATAAGGAGAATATCAAACTGCTGCCAAATCATACCGATGCAGATAAGGATCAGGTGGAATGTTCCCCGAATCTGGTAGGGCAGGCAGCAACAGAGAGTTATACATATAAGTTGTCTTCGCCAAAGACGATAAAGGCAGGTGTAACCGATTATAAGGCAGAGAATGAAATTTCATTTTATGTGAATGAAAGCGCAGCGGGCAATACTTCCAAGTATTTCATCATCAATCTGAAAACATCAGCAGGAGTCAAGCGTTACGCCCTGTTCCAGGATTGGACAACGATAGCTCGAAACGATCATCACATTCTCCCCATCTCATTAGATGATTACAAGTTGAAGTTTGATGTTCAGTCCTTCTCTGCCATCGGTCTCTATCCATCCATAAGAGATAACGGAACCACTCTTTCCTACACCTGTTATTACCCGGAAGAGGAATTCCATATCCAGCCAAAGGTAGTGCATGCCGATGATACCGATGTGTCTGGAACCATCGATTATGCCAATGTAAAATGGGAGTTAATCCAAGAAGAGGGTATGCTTGATGCCGCTGCAGCAAAAGCGAATGCCGAGTTGGTATTTAAAACTCCTCTTCCTAAATGGACTCCATCCACTGGTTATTTTGAAGGTACTTTCAATGATGACAAAGCCGACAAGCAGAGCGCCCTCTATCAGGTCACTGTCCCTGTACCGGGTGTAGCAGACAAGTCTCTAACATACAAGATACTTTTCACCAAGGATTTGAGTAGCTTTGCTGCTCGTAAACATTATACACGTAAATACTATCGCTATGAATAAGATTAAAAACATATATCGTACTCTCATCCTCCTCCTTTCATTGGTTTTGATGCCAGTGGAAGGATGGGCTAGTGATGGTTCATATGTAATGGATGACACTCCATTATCATTGAGTGATTATATATTGAATAAATTTAATTATGCATGTTTCTATTTTGAGAAAGATGGAGTGAAACTTGATATATCAAGTTGGGATATTTCTACTGATAATGGTCATAGTATTAAAGTAGGCTCTTATCCATATCATGGTCATAAGAAAGACAATCATTATGTGTATTATGATAAAGCTAAGACTCAATATGGGGTTTTTCAATCTCTTTTTGAGTATAACGTAGATCCTAAAGGTACTGATATCCATAATTCAAAACTCGTTCTCCTTCTTTCAAACGATGCCAATCTCTTAACCCAAAAAGAGAATCTTGCAGGCGTCAAAAGGATGGAATTTGATTTATATACAGAAGATGGCTTGAAGTCTTCTGCGATTAAGTATGGCAGTAAGTCACCAACTTTTTCCAAAGCAGAAAGTACTTCTATAATCCCAAAAGCTGCGACCACAACCCATGTTACTTTGCCAGATTTCAATGCTAAGTATTTGCGTTGGCAGTTATTTGAGTCTGAGACTGCTACCACTCCTGTTGCTTCCATAACAGATAAATTGAGTAATTCTTCATCAGCAGTTCAAGGTTCTGATTTGATTTTCTTTAATTCAACCGTTATAGCTAATGAGGCAGACCGTACTGTGACCTTTGATTTCTCGAAACTTCCAGAAGGAGCAAAAGTAGAGAACTATGTTTTGAAGTGTACTTGGGCAAATAATGACGATGATGCCAAGGTGGTAACATATAAAGGAAATACCTATATTCTTCAGGAGCCATCTATTATTAATGGTGAATATTCCTTCAAGTTTGTAAAGCAGGAAACACTTGATGCGCTTCCTTTGGAACTTTCTGCAGACAATGTAGCAGCTGAATCAAGTCATGATGTAGATGCAATATATAAAGGCGGAAAACTTGAGGTAAGTTTGAAAGATATAGTTCCTGATATCCTATCTGATTTTGGCGTAGCTGATAAGAAAGATGTCAGCAACTTCTATATGCGTTGGGTATTGGCTGATAAGGCTGGCAAAATCATAAGTGCTAATTCTAATAATGGCGCTTTGGCTTTGCGCAAAACTTCTGAGGGTGTGGGGTATTACACCTTGCTATCGACTGATGGTTCTTCTTTGTTACCTAATGGATTGGATGTAACTTTCGAGTTGCCTTCCGGTTCTTCATGGTCTTCTGATATGAAGGTATATTGTTTGTTGAGCAATGATCTTACAGGATATGAGGCTCAATATGGGGTTATAACAAAAGAACCATCTGCTTTCAAGAGCAAGATAAATGTAAAGCTCTATTCTCCAGATAATCTTCCATTTAAGCATTATGAAGGTATCGCCAATAAGAAGGGGGACTGGGATATGGTGAACGGGCATACCTATCAGAAGACCCATGAATGGGAGTATTATTATTATGTTGATGGAAAAGAATACAATCCGCAGATTCTCTTGTCCCTGCCATTCCAGAGGTATGAGGGAGATGGTAATGATCTTGAACCTCGTGGTTATTTCCGTTGGTATAATTATAATACTGATGAAGGATCAGAACATCTTAAGGTTGTTGATGAAACACAAACAAAATTATTCAAGAAGGGAAAATGGGGATTATTCGCCAATAATATCGGTGCACATCCTACTAGCAATAGGATAGGTGTTAATTATAGTACTTCCCATGTTAACGATTCATGGAAAGGGGAGACCATTGCCTGTGATGTAAGTAGATATATTGACGGAATGGATGAGTCAAAGACTTATCTGCTCCATGAACCAACTTTGTCTATTCGTTACATCTTCCATATTCTTCCCAAAAAGAAGATTGCTGATGATATCATGGCTGCATTATGTAATCATGATGATGGTGATTATACTTATGAAGATAATAAGAAGGTTACATTTGGTTATAAGGATGAAAAGTCAGTAACAACATTGCGTTTGCAATTGAATGATATTTCTCGATACTCATTTTATCCGATGAAACCTGCTAGTTTGATAAAGGTTGTATACAATAATGATATTACTGAAGCTGATTTTGATAAGTCAAAATATGTCTCTGTTTCTAAGTACGGAGGTTTTATCGAATGGCGTATTTATGATGTTTCTAAATCAAAATATTGCAAGTTATCAGGGAAAGTTCGCTTTCTTGATTTAAGTGAAGAAAAACTGAATGATGCTGACTGGTACAATTTAGAAGGTTCGAAGATTGCTGCTAATGAAAAGCCGGTTATAGATAAAGGTACTCCTGTATTTGTTGTAGCTTATTTGGGTGAAGGAAACGATATGTGTCCTGTAGCTAATTTTGATGTTCGTTTTATGGGATTCCATCCAATGACGCATGAGCAGATAACTGCTAAAGGCTATAATAACAGAACCATATCATATCTTGATGAGCATTATCAACAAGCCACCAAGCCTATTTCATTTGACGATGATGATGATGAGCAAACGGTGGCAGCCCCAACAACTCCAGATGACAACCAAGACCGATTGCCATCAAGATGGGATCGCCGTGCCTATAGCTTCGTATATCGTGATTTGATAGACTATGATGCTACTGGTTATTCTGTTGGTATTGGACATTCCCCACTTCATGGAGATTATGGACTTTATAAAACTGCTAATATTTCTGGTATTTCTGGAAAATCTTCTGATGGTAAGGATGATTATGTTTGGTGGACAGGTCAACCCTTGTATGATCGCACGTACGAAATGACGAATGGATCTCAGTACGGACACTTCCTTTATGTGGATGCTTCTGATGAGAGTCGTCAGATTGCCGCTGCAGATTTTAAGGCAAATCTCTGTACGGGTATGCAGATGATATTTTCTGCTAATGTCGCAGATATGACTTCAGAGGGTAAACAAGTCCCTCAGGTTATGTTTAAACTTTATGGAGTGAATTATGATGCAGAAGGAAATATACAGAGTCAAAAACTGCTTCATTCTTTCTCGTCTGGAGATTTTAAGACAAATGTTGATGATTTAACCAAGGCTAAATGGTATCAGGTTTATGGTAAAATTGTCATTCAGAAGGAATCTGGTGTAGAGAATTACTCTGATTTTAGAGTTGTCATTGATAACTATTGTCAGAATACTGAGGGTGCCGATTATGCCGTAGATGATATCCGTATCTATATCGAACCTGCAAAAGTAGAGGTACTCCAGGAGAAGCCGGTATGTGGCGGTGCTACAACTGGAACCGTCAAGCTGAAGATACGTGCTATCCACGAGACATTGAATGCAATCTTGGATCATAAAGATACCAAAATTTATTTCCGTTTAGTGGATGAAGATGGTAAACCTGTTTCTGGTGAAGGACTTTATTCATATAATTTATATGATATAACGAAAAAAACGACGACGAAAGTTGATGGTGATAAATATGGTACTGTAGACGTATACGATTCAGAGGAAACGTGTAAGAACTTTGAAATCGATGGTACTAATATGATAGAAGTAGACAGTGAAGGTGAAACCTATATTGTGTTTAGCAATAAAGACTATCCTTTGACTACAGGTAAGAAGTATTATGTATCTGTATCTACAGGTAATCCTGCTGAGGGTAAGGCTAATTGGGGCTCACCTGCAGAAATTTGCTCGCTATATAGTGACTGGTTCGAAATGGTTAGCCAGCATCCAATCATTACTGATACTGATGGTAATATCGTAACGGATTATAAGATTCCTTGCGATCAAGCTGACAACTATGAGGTTAAAATCAAGGGACAATTGACTACAACTGACCCTCATAATGGTGGTAAGATAACATTGAATAATGTTAAGTTCATCTGGTATCTTGATGGTACAGCTGAGAAAAATAAGTTGAACGAAGCAGCCAGCAACGAAATCACCATCAGCAATGATAAGCTTCCCTTGGGTAAAACTCATCAAATCTATATGAAGCCTGAGGGAGAAGAGACAGATGGCTATATTCCATACGTAATCAATGGTACAACCTTTCTGTTGTGTACAGGTGCTATACCGGTAGATTTACGTGTGATGTTGGATGGTCCTAAGCTTAACTTCGGATTCAATGATGTGGATTATCCTTTCAATGATGGCAGCTATGAGGCATCGCTTCGTATTGGTTTGCCACAGTTGGAGAAGCTGAAGACTTCTAAGGGATATTTGAAGGTGCCTCTTCATAGTGCTACGATGAGAGGTGGAACAGCTATAACTGAACCTCTTACTTTCATTGATGACAATGGTACTTCTGCTGACGCTTCGACAAAGGTGTATGTTGCAACAACCAATGATCCTTTATGGGAAAAGAAGCTGAATACACAGGTTGCCACATTGGAGAAAGCAGAGTTGCCTGCTTTTGATAAGAAGACTCAGGCTACACTCAACCTCAAGTTTGAGAATGATGCAGTTGCTGATTTCCATGAGGGATATTACTATGTTCTCCGATTCGTTTACGAGAAGAGGGCTGCTTCTGCGGAAACTACCAACTGCCCTGGCGAGTCTTATCTCAAGCTGAAGATTGTACCGGAGTTCATTACCTGGACTCCTACTGCGGATGGCGGTATGAATGCCAACTGGAATAATGATGTCAACTGGCATCGCTCTTCTAAGGAAGAACTGTATGATGATGGTTATACGAATTATCTGAAATATGGCAATAGCATGTCTGGTACGCCAACTTCTGCTAATGACATTCCTACGCTGAACAGCTATGTGCCAATGAAGTTTACCAAGGTAACTATCGGTAATCTGAAAGGTTTGCCATTCCCTGACCTCGGTAATGTGGTTTACCGTAAAACCAATAAGATTGCTACCAAGCTGACTAACGGTAAGGGTAATGAGGCAACGAAATATATCCAGTATGATATCATGGCGTTCTGGAATGAGGCAGATGCCAATAAGGGATTGGAAGCAGGTAATCTGAAGTGCGAGAAGTTCTATGGCAATACCTGTCATCAGATTTACTTCAAGCCTCAGGGCGAGCTTCGCGACCAGTGCTATCTGGTATATGACAAGGCTTGGGTAGAGAAAGAGCTGGAGCCTAACAAGTGGTACACCATGGCTTCGCCTCTGCAGTATATCTACGCCGGTGATATGTATGTGCCAGCAAAGGATGGACGACAGGAAACCAAGGCGTTTACGGATATCACGTTTGATACGAATGTATATAGCCGAAGCAAGTATCCGGTTTATCAGAGAGCTTGGATGAAGAGTGATGTGAAGGAAATCACACCTAAGAGTGATTATCCTGCATCTCATAACCCAAGTGTAGCTGCTCCAGAAAATGTTGATATGAATCTCGGCTACTGGAGCCATGTATATAATAAGGTGGATGAGAGCTATGCCGCAGATGAAACCTTCGGTGGCTTCTCTATCAAGGCGGGTAATAAACTCTTGCCAAAGGGTCAGACTAAGAAGGCGCTCCTCCGTTTGCCAAAGGCTGATACCGAATATCAGTACTTTGATTATGATGGATCAACGACTTCTGGTGGTAAATCAGTAACTGTTGGTAAGAACAATGGCCATGGCAAGTTTCTCGTAGCTTACAGTAATGAAGAGAAGACATTCGCAGAGAAGACCCAGGCCTTGGGAACTGATAACGCCAGCGGATTCTATCTCGTGGCCAATCCATATAC
>ENA-OPIU01000157-OPIU01000157.1-human-gut-metagenome-genome-assembly--contig:-NODE-157-length-12188-cov-6.711888_pt1 | contig 12188 bp, 10 predicted proteins | sample MGYA00241411_ERZ501652 | MGnify/ENA primary metagenome ERZ501652 (study PRJEB25962, sample SAMEA2042369) | human gut metagenome | biome: human gut; feature: human-associated habitat; material: faeces... | reverse complement strand
ATGTTGTATCTTTGCATTGTGATTCAGAAAGAGAAGTCTCACACAGATCTCACGGATCTTCTTCGTTGCAAGCAACGGTACTCACTAAGACTCACAGCCAAAACTCCGAAGGAGCCAAAATCCGTGAGATCCGTGTGCAAAACTAAACATTAACCCTTTAAAATCCATAGAATCCAATGAAGAATCAAAGAAAAATCGGCCCGCCACTCAGTAAATCAATCCTCGCTGAGGAGTTTCTTGATTTCCTCATCGGTCTTGGTGAGTTTGTCTTTACAGAGTTTCACCAAGGTTTTGGCACGTTTCAACTGCTCGGAGAGCTGATCAATATCGAGTTCATCATTCTCCATTCTGTCTACGATTTCTTCAAGCTCTCTTACGGCTTGTTCGTATTTCATTTCTTCTTTTTCCATTTTTTTTATTTTGTTTTGGAGTAACAGAGTTAACAGTGGATATTTTAAAGCTTTTGCCCTTACAGGGCGTCTTGCTGATTGCCATTATACCCAGGGCGATGCCCTGGGCTAGGAGCTTTTGGGCCTTCAGCCCGTTCTTGAACCACATTTGAAAGTTCAGTATCTTATTTCTGGTCATATCCGTCAGAAATCTTTTTTCCCAGTGCTAGCGCCAGTTCAACCTTGGCACCATATCCTTCCAGCTGGTCGGCAAACTTGGCTACCGAATTGCCGGATGCGATGATGTCATCAAAGAGAATAATCTTTTTGCCCTGGAAGAAAGCCTCGTCGATATGGAGTTCATCTACAGGATCGCCATCTTCATCTACATCATGCGTGTAGCTGAAGGCAGGGTAGGCGTTGGTCATGCCCGTAGCCTTGCATATCTCCTCGCTGAACTCCTTGAAACGGCGCTTGGTATGCGCCTCAAGAGCTGCTGGAATGCAGACCAGGGTAAACTGTGCTGCCTCTTCGCCCAAAAGACTCTTCAGCTTGTCTGATACCATTTCGATAGCCTTCTTCAGGGCTTCCTGATGGTCCATCTCCGTAGTGAGCTCAGAGTTACCTTTAAAGTTGACGATAAGGTCGCGTTTTTCCCATTCCTCTGCTGTGAGTTCAAAAGTACCGAAGGCGCTGAATGCAGCGTAGTCGACAAGCCATTTGTAGTGCAGTCCGTTTTTCAGGACTGGCCATGAGTTGATTTCATTTTCGTAATTAGCCATAGACTAGAAATTTTTGATTATTAATAATGCATAGTTTCTGCAAAAATAGGAAATCTTTTCGAATTAAGGTGCCGGTTTCATAAAAAAGATTTGTTTTTTAAGTAATATTTCACGTAGCTGCCCTTTTTTTACTTATTTTTTAGTACCTTTGCACCGCATTTTAAGAAATACGTATATTTTTATGACGAGAAAAACAAAACTTCATGAAATCCGCGACTACGTTATCATTGCCCTGGCGATGATAGAAGGTAGTATCGGTTTGAACATCTTCCTGCTTCCCAATCATATCACGATGGGTGGTGTAGGAGGTATCGCTTCCATCCTTTGCTGGGGATTTGGCATCCCGGCATCTGTATCTTATCTGGCGCTCAATGTGTTCCTGCTTCTCATCGCATTCCGCATTCTGGGCTATAAGTTCTGTCTGAAGACCATCTATGGTGTTGGTATCTTTGCCTTAACTACCCGTCTGATAGAGACGCATACGGTAGGCATGACGCCGCTGCTTCACGACCAGCCGTTCATGGCAACGGTCATCGGTGCGTTCTTCATGGGCAGCAGTGCCGGTCTGGGTCTTTCCTGCAATGGTTCTACGGGTGGTTCTGATACCGTAGCGGCGATGATCAACAAGTACTGGAACATTTCCCTGGGTCATGCCATCATGATTTGCGACCTGTGTATCATCACCAGTTCTTATCTGGTATTGCGCGATTGGGAGATGGTGATTTACGGTTATGTCTGCCTCTTTGTGCAGTCGCTCTGTGTAGATCATGTGGTGAATGCGTTGCGCCGTTCGGTTCAGTTCTTCATCATCAGCGACAAATATCTGGAGCTCAGTGCAGCCATCAATACCGCTGCCGACCGAGGTTGTACGGTGATGGATGGTCATGGCTGTTACAGTGGCAAGGATGTCCACATGCTGTTTGTATTGGCGCGTCAGCGTGAGTCTCAGAAGATATTCCGTCTTATCGACGAGATAGATCCTACCGCCTTTGTCAGCCAGAGTGCCGTCATCGGTGTTTATGGCGAAGGTTTTGACCGTTTCAAGGTTGGCAAGAAGATAGGTTTGCCGAAGAAGAAATAGTTTTAGATAGAAAAAGCCCGATAGGAGAGCGTTACAGCTTCCTGTCGGGCTTTAATTATTATGTATCTTTTAAGAGATTTGTAAAGGCTTAACCGATTACTTGTTCTTGTACTTGACAACTACCTTGTTAGCGAAGATTGACTGAGCGCTGGAAATAACAGAACCTGTGGTCTGCATGGTCAATGTGTTGTTCGTAAAAGAACTCTCGATACCTGCAGTAACTGAGGTTTCTGCGCCACTTTCATCCATCTCTGCTGCAATCAGCTGACTTGGCACATAGGTAGATACCTTCACGTTGCGGTTGAGAAGGAAGCCCAGGAACAAATCTTCACGTGTCTGCATCCAGCCGAAAGCATTCAGCAGATAAAGAGGCTCAATGGTGTTAGGACAAGTACGGATGCTCTTGTCTGTTGCCAACCCGTTGGCCAAGCTCATGGTATAAGCAGACAAGTTGCCATCTGTATAGGTGTTCAGAAGATTTGCATCATCATTATCTGCTGCACCATTCTTCTTTACACTTACAAGATAACCATTTGCATCGTAATTCCAGGTATAAGCAACTTCATCACCATACATATCATAACCAGTGCTGCCGATAATGCGGCCCTGATCGTCGATGGTATAAGTGAATGGTGCTCCTGAGAACAAACTCATGGTTGTAATAGTCTTACCGCTATACTCGAAAGCCCACTCTACACCACCATTAGAAGAAATTCCCTTCAAGGAACCGTCTTCATTATAGGCGAAATTAACAACCAGTTTGCCTTCTTCAAGACCCAACATTGGAGCATACAAATTGAGCATCGAATTATCTGTAATGGTGATGCTCTCTACCTGGCGCTGCAGGAAGGCATATACCTTACCCAACTCCCAAGAAGCATTGCCGCGAACCAGAGATACGGCATATTCGCCCTCAGCAAAATCAGCAGGAACAGAGAACTTCACGCCATCTGCTGCAATTGTTGCATCAATGGTCTTGTCACCAACAACAATCTTATCGCCCTGGGCAAAACCGATACCGGTAAGGGTTACTTCCTCGCCAATACCCATCTCGCCTGGCAATGACAAGGTAGAGATTGGGTTGTCAGCTGCAAGAAGAGTCATGCTGCCCAATGTCCAGCTATCATTACCTGTCTTCAATACTACGTTTACCTTACCTTCAGTCATGGTGTAAGGAATGGTGAAGGTTGCACCGTTTGAAGACATCTTGGCATTGGTGTTAACCTCAGTTCCCTGCTCAGGCTGGAGATAAAGAGTCTGACCAGCAGCGAAACCGCTACCCTGTACTGTGACCTCGGCACCAATCTTTGCAGAAGTTGGAACCACTGCATTGCTTACTGGGTTAGTAGGCCCATCGTCGTCTGACGAACACGCTGAGAAAGTGATGAATGCACAAAGCATCAACATCATTGAAATCAATTTTTTCATAGTGCTGTGTTTTAATTAATTAATAAATAAATATATTGTTTTTAAACTCTATTCTTACAACCCAGGCTGACTGTTCAGAATCTTCTCTGTGTCCTCGCTTGAAGGACGGGTCATGTCTGGATTCACGATTCTGCCGTTAGGATCGAGGAGGATGAAGCGAGGAATGCCGCTGATGCGGTAATCGCTCTGGAACTTGCTGCCCTTACCGATATAAAGTTGGGTACCGCTCAGTGCACCGCTCTTCACCCTGGCAGCCCACTTCGCCTTGTCCTGGTCGATAGAAAGACCTACGAAAACGATGTTTCTGCCCTTGAACTTCTCTTCCAGTTTCTTGAGGAATGGCAACTCTTTCTGGCATGGTCCGCACCAGGTAGCCCACATATCTATATATATGTACTTGCCACGGAAATCACGGAGCGTCATCTCCTTGCCGTTTACATCCACACCCTTGAACATAGGTGATGGACGGCCTACTGCCGCTTTGTCCCATTTGGCACATGCCTTCTTGAAGATGTCATTCAGGCGAGGCGATGTAACATAGGTATAGTACAGATTCTGCAGATCGGTGATGTTCTCCACGCCATTACCTTCAACATAGGTGAAAGCCAGGAAATGAATCAGCGATTCGCGCACCTTGTCGCTCTTCGTATTCTCACCGATATAGCTCATCTCTGCAAGCACCTTAGGATAGAGTTGGCGGATGTTCTTTCCCGCTTCATCAAATACGTGGGCTGTCTCAATCATATAGTTGCGATACTCATCGTTGTCGGCGAGATCATCATCCTCCTTCACATACTGGCGCAGGGTATCGTAATAGTCCTTACCCAAAACCAAAGTGGTATCCTGAGTGAGATAAGTATGACTTACCGGATACATCAGGAAGGCATTGGCATAGAAGTAGGTGATTCTGCCTTCTTCCATCTTCAGAAATTTGTCGTCGGCAGCAAACTTGCGTGCCTTCAGCAGGCGTTTCATCGAAGCTATCTTCTTGTCAACGGTAGCCTTAAACTCGCTCCAAGGCTGGATGTAAGCCTCATTAGGCAAGCCGGTTAACTGAATCTTGTTCAAGTAATCGATAGCCTTCTCGTTGCCGCCCATTACGGCGAAAGTGTTGTCGAAATCTTTGGCATCAAACGAGATGGTTACATCATCGCCTTTCTGCAGATATACGTTCTTTGTCTTCTCGCCATAATAAACGTTGGCGTAGAGAGCATCCATGCCGTCGAGCTGCACGGTAGCCTTCCCGTCGGTCAGTGGAAATTCGTTGACGCTCATGTGGTAAACGAGTACAACATTGGAGAGCACCGGATTCTTGACGTCAAATCTAACGGTGATGCCCTCAGCTGCGTGCATGTTCACTGCAGCAAGCAGGAACAGAAGCAATGATAATATTCTATTCTTCATTTTTACTTTCTTTTTTTTAGTTGATGATTAGTTGGTACGCTCACGGTAAGTAGCATCTACAATCTTGCCGAAGCCTGAATAGCTGGTAGGTGTAACCTTAGAGAAATCGCCCTCTGCGCTCATGCCGTCGTAGATGCGGAGTGTACCCGAACCATTGCTGTTCTCTGAACCTACGATGAGATCGTAATCATGGGCTGAAGCAGAATTCTGATAGAAATTAAACTTCATCATCGTGATGGTTTCACCGTTGAAACTGAACTGGCGCTCTGCCTTCAATGGTTTCTCCGAGAGGTTCACGCGATAAACGGTACCGCCTACAGCATAATACATGTAGTTCTTCTGCGAACTGAAGGCGAAGCAAGAGGCATTGGCGATGTCTTTGCAGTCGCTCAAGTCGCCGTAGTAAGCCTTACCCAGTGCAAAGGTGCAGTCGGCATAGCAGAGCATATCACCCAGTTGGATGCCATACAGTTCATATTTCTTTCCGCTGCGCAGGATGGTATAGGTGATGCCCATCTTGGCATTTCCCGGGTCATATTTCGTATTCTCCATATAGACGAAATCCTTGCCGGTAGGATATTCGCTGAAGGCTTTGCCGGTTATCATATCCGATCCCTTGTATCCGGTAGCAATCTCTTCCATATCCTTCATGCTGTGATAGGAAACATCAGAGAGCGAAAGGCCCGGCAGGAATGGACAGCAGGACATGAAGCACTTGTTCACATTATCATAAAGCAGATAGATGGATGCGTAAGAGGATGCTCCGATGTTGGCTCCTACAGCTGGTGCAAGAACAGGCTGCTTGTTGACGGCAGCGAAGAGTCCCTGGATACCCATGTTGGATGCCGAATATGCATAGCCGTCGCTCACAATCATTCTCATCATGCCGCTTTGGTCGCATACCATGCTCTGTGGCTTCAGATTGGTCTGCTTGGCTACCTCGTACTTGAAGTCGTAATCCTTCTGCCATACAAAACTGTTATTTGACAGACGGGTGGCTCCGTCGGCAGTAAAGAGATAGAAAGGAGAGTCGGAATGTCCGCTGTTTGGCGCATACTGGATGCTGTATGGATGATTCAACTCAGGCATTCCGCTGGTCTTGAGGATGTCGAGATAGGTCTTTCCTGTAATCTTCGATATCATGTCGAGACGGGTCTTGCCGTTCACATCACAGAGCACCATCCAGCCTTCTGAAGAGGTATCGCTCACGGTGAGTGTATAGCTCTGCTGCCAGAAGAGTCCGGTCTTCTTCTCTGTTGCGGTGAAGTAGAGGGTATATTCTCCTGCAGGAAGCGTCATTTCCTGCACGAGATGTTTTTCGTTGCCAAGCACGGTCACCTCGTTGTCGCCCGACTTATTGATGACCTTCCACTCGTAGTTGTAGGCATCGAGGTCGGTGATGTTGTCGCCCAAATTTGGGTCGAGGTCGATGTTGGCATGGGTGAGTACCGAGATGGTCTCAGGTACGCCGGTGATAGTAGGCTCGTTCAGACTGTGATAATCGTAGTTGCCCTCATCTTGCGAGCATCCTGCCATCATTGTAGCCATCATCAGAGCCGCTGCCATTATTTTATAATTTCTCATAATCTTCCAGTTTTTTTTATTCTCCATAGAAAGCCAGCGCATTGCCCTTTGCATCGAATGCATCGTTATCGTATGCCTCGCCGTTGTTGCGAAGTTTCTGCTGCTCTCTCACATAGCTCTGCATCTCAGAACTTACATAGCTCTGCATGGCAAGCGTCATCTTAGAATCATCGTTGAAATCGGCTGGGTCCAGGTCGAGTACCTTGCAAGCCAGTTCGAACTTCTGCTGGGTGAAATCGCCGAGCAGATCGGTCTTCCATGCCTTTGGTGCCGTGGTAAACTTGTCAGAGAAGATAATCTGATAAGAAAGGGTAGAAACCACATCGCCGTTGGCTGTCGTCTCTTCGGTAACAGGAAGAGTGAAGTTCTCGTTAGGCTGCAGACTTACCTGTATATGCTTCTCCTGAGTTTTCAGGATGGCAGTACGTTTCAGCGTAATCATATATTCCAGTACGGTTTCGCCCGCTGGCATCTCAGCCTTTTCCGGCAGGATGTAGTCTGTGCCTTCCTGTGCATCCTCCGAGCTAACCATTAGGGCTATCTCGCGAGGCTGGTCTGTAGGACGCCCTACCAGCTGTATCTTGACAGGCACCTGCATCTCATCGCCTTTCTGATAGACAAAGGTCACATTGGTGTTTGCCTGTAGAATATTGGTGTTGGAGCGATTGTTCAGGTAAACGCCGTTAATGTTCTGAAAAACATCCGGTTCCTGTTCGCTACATGAACCTAGAGATAGGGCCGCCATCGCTCCAATCAATAGAGTCTTTATCTGATATTTCATATAAAAATCGTATATAATTAGTCTTAACTATAAACTCTTAACTAGTTCTCAGTCTCAGAGTCAGGTAGTGGAACCACGAAGATGAGGTCGCTTGCCTTTGGATTCTTGTTCGCGTTAGAAGAGGTGATGATGTCGCTGTTCAATCGCTTGTAGAGATAGAACAGCTGGCCTTCGCCATACAACTCGCGGATGTACTCATACTTCAGCAAATCAGGAGTCAGAGTCTGAAGGTTTGCTACACCGCGGTTTCTGCGTAGGGCATTGACATACTGTACTCCGTTAGCCAGGTTGTCGCTCTGGCTCTCGGCTGCAATGAGGAACATCTCACCCAGACGTATCATCGGAATCATCGTGTTCTGGATGCTTCCGTTAGCCACCATATCGCTATACTTGTAGAAATAACGGTTGCTGCCTGTTGCTATCCAGTTGGCACGGTAACGGTAGTCGTCCTGATAGCCGCCGGTTGTTGCTGCACCGCCATACACGATGTTGCTCATCAGGTTATCGTCCATGCGGAACACATAGTTTGGCAATCGTGACGGATCGTAGAAATTCTTGTGAATCTTGCTGCGGCTGGTGTTGGTCAGTGCAAACAGTACTTCTGAAGAGAAGATGCGGTCAGGGTCAGCTGGCGAACCTATAACCAGACTCTTGTCTACGAATGGGAAGATGCCCTGGTCGGCTGTCTTGATGACATCGGTGGCATACTTGAACGCCTCGGTCTTATTGCCCATATAGAGATTCACACGAGCCAGAAGGGCCTCTACGGCATAGTAGTTGAGTCTGAGAGCACGGTAGCGCATGAAGTTGCTGGTACCGTCCTGCGAACCGCTCATCAGGGTTCCTTCTGTCTTCACCGGGTCGTTGGCAAGCAGGATGCGGGCTTCCTCCAGGTCGGCAACCACCTTCTCTGCCACCTCCTTGGCTGTGAGGATAGGCTCCGGACTGTTGGTCTGCTTATTATAATAAGGTATCGCCTTCTTATCGCTGTCCTTGGCATAAATCGGACCGAAGAGGCGTAGCATGTCGAAGTGCAGCATCGCTCTCAGCGCCAGTGCTTCTCCCTTTACTGCATAATAGTTGCCGCCTGTAAAGAGACCTTGGTTCTGGTCGATGTTCTCCAGAATCTTGTTGCAGTTCAGAATCAGCGCATAAGCCTTGTTCCAGGTCTGGTCCAGGCGGTTGCGCCAGTATTCTGTGCCATACTGGTAGTTGGAGAGGTCTTTGTAGTTGCCCCATACGCTGTTGTCGGTACCGATGGCGTATGCACCACCCATCACCTCAATCATCTCTACCGACAGCGACTGGCCGTAGAGTGCATCGCTGTTGAGGTCGATGTAGATACCGTTGAGCATTTTCTGGTAGCCTTCTTCTGATTTCTGAAGCTCGCCCTCCGATATCTTGTCGTATGGTTTCACTTCCAACCAGCTGTCGCACGATACCATCATCGTGCTGCAGGCTAAAATCATTGTATATAATATCTTTTTCATTGCGTTCTGTTTAGAAAGTTGCACCTATTGAGAATGATATGGTACGGGCAAAAGGATAGTCGATGCCTCGCTCTGCCTTCACGGTAGACCAGCGGAAGATGTCGTTCATGTTGGCCTGAACTGAGAGTGCCTGCATGCCAAACTTCTTGGCGATGTTGAGCGGGAATTCGTAACCCAGATTGATTGACTCGCACGTAAGTGTATTCTCATCCATTACGAAGCGGGATGACTTGTCGGTCTTCTGTACCATCGAGATGCCCTTGAACTGGGCATTGCGGTTGTTGATGCTCCAGCGGTCGTAGAGGGCACGGCGGTCCTGGTTGTTGTAGATGTCGGCTGTTCCGATGTTCTCTACCTTGTCGAAGAGCGAACTGTTGAAGAGCTGGCCGCCATACTGGTAGCGGAAGAAACAGCTGAATGAGAATCCCTTATAATAGAAGGTGGTTCCCAGCAGTCCCTCTACATCCGGTTCGGTATCGCCGCATACTACCTCGTCGCTGGCATCATAGGTAAACGAATAGGTGCCGTCGCGCTTGATGAACAACTCCTTGCCGGTAGCTGGATCGATGCCTGCAGAACGTACTGCCCAGATGGCTGTTGGACTTCCGCCGTCGTAATAGCGGGTGGTGTTGTGGAGTCCTGTCTTTCCGCTCTCGTTCAGTGCGCTGAAGGCATTGCCGATGTTGGCATATTTCGACTTGGAGTGGGTGGCACTCAGCGAGATATTCCAGTTGATGCGCTCATGAGGCATATAAATAGGAGAGAACTTGATGGTGGCTTCCCATCCGTTGGTCTTCTGCTTACCGGCATTCAGAGCCTCGCTCGTTACACCCATAGAACCTGGGGTGGTGATGATGGCGAGCAATGGGTCGGTGTTCTTGATGTAGTAATCAAGTGTCAGATTCAGACGGTTGCCCAGCGTGGTGATATCGGCTCCCACGTTGTAGTTGATGGTCTCCTGCCATGCCAGATCGTTGTTGCCCAAGCTGTTGATGATGACACCGGTACCGAATACGTTGGTCATCAGACTGTTGAACATATAGGTGGTATAAGCCTGATAGGCAGAGAAGTTCTGGTTGCCCGGATTACCCACAGAGGCACGCAGCTTGAGCATCTGGAAGATGCCGTTCTCCTGCATCCACTCTTCGTTGTGGATATTCCAACCCAGACCTACTGACCAGGTGGTACGGAACCGGTTGTCGGTGCCAAACATTGAGGCACCATCGTTGCGCAGGTTGAAGTCCAGCAGATAGCGGTTGTCGTAGGCATAGCCACCGTTCAGATAGAAACTGGAGGCATGCTTGATGCTTTCGCTGTAGCTTGGTTTGCCGCCTGTAGGGTAGTTGTTGGCAAAGGATGGGGCATCAAACTGGTCGTCGGTAAAACCGGTGGCTGAGTAGCCATTGGTCTTGCTGGTGGTATTGCTGAAGTTGAAACCCAATACGGCGTTTATCTGATGTTTCTCTGCTATCAGCTTTCCGTAGGTGGCAGAAAGGTCGCCTTCGTAGTAGAGATATTTCTGCAAGCTGTGTTGGAATAGTCCCTTCTGGGTTGCTTCCTGGTCATCGAAGTCGGTATGCTCTGGCGAGAGGCGTTTGTCCTGGGTATCATCATACTTGGTGATACCGAATTTGCCACGCACACGGAGGTCATCTGTAGCAAACCATTCGGCGATGAAGTTGTTGGTAAAGCCGAAACGCTGTCCCTTGTCGTAGTTGTTGAGATGCGCATTCCAGAGTGGGTTTGATACAGGGTTGTCATTCAGCCCCTCTTCCGGATAGTAAAGATATTTGCTGATCTTGCCGTCGGCACCATACTTTCTGTAATATGGGTTGGCATAGGCATATTCCGAGAAACTAACGGTCGGGTTGTTGGTCTCCAGATAGTCGATGGAGAGTTTGTTACTGAACTGGAATTTGCCGGTGCGGTAAATCAGGTCGAGGTTTCCACCCAGAGTCTGGCGGTCTGAGCCCTTCATCACGCCGTTCACCTGTCCGAAGTTCAGTCCCAGTCCGTATCTCACGTTGCCTTCTCCACCTTCGGCATATACGTTGTGCTTATGGGTGAATCCGGTGCGCAGAGGCACACTGAGCCAGTAGGTATCTACGCCCTGCTCGATATCGCGCAGACGGGAATTGTAGAGATTATCCAACTTGATCTGGTTGAACGGATCGTTGGTATTGTCCTTGTATACGCCTGCCAGTTTTTCGAACTCCAACTTTTCGCGGGAGTTCATCAGATTGTAGTCTGAAAGGTCAGCGAAATCCAGACTGTAGTCGCCCTTATATGAAATCTGCAGCTTACCCTTTACCGGAGCCTTGGTCTCGATGACAACCACACCATTGGCAGCTTTTGAACCGTAGATGGCTGTAGATGCCGCATCCTTGAGCAGCGTAACCGATGCTACGCGGTTCATGTTGAGGTTCATCACGGTTTCCAGGGTTGTTTCGAAACCATCCAGGATAAAGAGTGGCTGGTTAGGGTCGGAACCATATTCCTCCTTCAGTCCGGCAACGCTCGACTTACCTCGGATTTCCACGTCAGGCATCTTGTTAGGGTTAGATCCTGAGAGTGCGTTGTCCATAATCTTGAAAGATGGGTCCAGGGTTTTCAGACTCTGGAGCACGTTCTGTGCACCCACGCTCTTGAGTTCATCGCCCTTGAAGGTAGCCGAAGAACCGGTAAAGCTTTCCTTCTTGCGTCGGTATACACCTGTAACCACCACATCCTTGATACTCTGGGCTTCAGATTTCATCATGATGCGGGCAAAGTCGGCATGGTTGCTGCCTGTAAATCGGATTATTGTCTTTTTGTAGCCGATGAATGAGAGTACGATGTTGCACTCCTTCCTAACAGGCAGTTCGAAGTGTCCATCGATGTCTGTCGTTACGGCGTTGGTTGTACCTTCGATAGCTACGGTTACACCAATCATGGGTTCATGGTCACTGCTATCGAAAACTTTTCCCTCTATCACTCCTTGCTTAACAGCAATTTCTGTTTGGGCTGCTGCGTTCCCATTCACATTCTGTGCCTGTATCGAGGCAAGGGATGGGGGGGTGAGGCAACAACCTAGCAAAATCCAGCGGCAAGCGCTAGGGGTAAACTGATTCTTTTGCATAAAGTTTATTTTTTGTTTCTCGTATTCTTTTTCTAGTTTTTCTGCAAGCTCTTGCTTTTAACTGTGTATGTTTTTTTGCAAATTCTTGCTATATCTTCTGCAAAGATAATGCAAATGAGCGCAATGAAAGC
>ENA-OPIU01000154-OPIU01000154.1-human-gut-metagenome-genome-assembly--contig:-NODE-154-length-12302-cov-12.285272_pt1 | contig 12302 bp, 9 predicted proteins | sample MGYA00241411_ERZ501652 | MGnify/ENA primary metagenome ERZ501652 (study PRJEB25962, sample SAMEA2042369) | human gut metagenome | biome: human gut; feature: human-associated habitat; material: faeces... | reverse complement strand
TCCCTCTCCCCCATCACTCATTTCCAGGGTAATAATTTCGGGAGAAACATCATCCGCATTCCATTCCTTCACTCCCGAAGCAATCGCCTCATTCACTTCCCTGCTCGAAAGGCAACCCTTATAAGAGTCACAAGCAATTATTATCTTCTTATATCCAGCCCCATCCATCAGTCTGAGGCCATCATTTTTCCTATCCATATCCTATTTATATTATATCATTCCAAGAATCATCGCCTATCAAGCGATTCCCCTTTCAGCCCGCAAAATTAGCCATTATTCCTGAAACCACAAACCTTTTTGGGAAAAACTTTCAAAAACAGATGCTTCTGATAAGAGCTGATAGAAAAAAGAGGTTAAAACATTTGGCTATTAAAAAGATTCCTCGTATTTTTGCAGTAGATTTTTCAAAGGTTTTCTAAAGGTTAAAGGCTTATGTGCAAATATGAAGAAATAGAAGGTTGGCGACTCTCGAATGGCAAGACGATTCGGGAAACCAATAATGCCGTACACGATGAGGTGGAACGAATCTACCTGGAAGCGTGGGCGAAAGGCATTTCCGTGCCGTATTTTGAAAACGGAAAAACCTATCTTGCTAATCCTGATGGAAGCGATGTAGAAGCAACTCTTGATTTTGCGACACGCGAATATACTATCATAAAACAAGTTGCAGCTCCAGGAAAGGGGAAAATGAGTTACTTACTCCATTAATTACTTCGTAACACCTCTTTTTCTATTAAGATTATGAAAAGAAGACCTGAATTTACAATTATAGCCGGTCCAAATGGAGCTAGCAAAAGTAGGCTTGGAATATTTTATTCTACAGTAAAAGCTTTTGACGGAGACCTTCTAGCAATGTCTCTTCGAAACGAACATCCTGATTGGATAGAGCGATGGATAGATGGAACTGTTATCTCTTCATTGATGAAAGAAAAAGAAGAAGCCATTTCACAAAACAAGAATTTTGCTTTCGAAACGAACTTCTCTACAGATTTGCCAGTCAATCTTGTTCAGGATTTTAAAGATGCAGGTTATAAAATCAGCCTCATCTTTTTCGGCTTATCCTCGAAAGAAGATTCTCTATCTCGTGTTATCCAAAGATACACAATGGGCGGTCATAATGTAAACCAAGACGTGATAGAATATAACTTCACGGAAGGCATCAAACGAGTAAGAGCCTCTCTACCACTTTTTGAAAACATTCTTTTCATTGATGGTACTTCCGATTTTGGCGACATTGTTGCCATTCACATCGAGAAATCAGGCAAGCATCAGATAACAGATCACCCAGCCGAGTGGTTCGACAAATACTTCAAAGAGGCATTCGATGCGCTTGTTGAAGGATAGGAAGAACGGCTTCTTCAGATAATCATTGCCACCCAATTCAAATCCCTCTACCACATCATTCACCGCCGAACGAGCCGTGAGGAAAAGCACAGGGGGACGGACATGTACTTTGGCAGAATCATCGGCCTCTCCCTCACCTATCGTTTCGGCGGCTACAAGGCCAAGCAGCATGAAGAAGTAGATACTTCCAGATTCGGGAAATAAAACGAGAAAAGCTCACCAAGACCATCAAAGTCCTGGCGAGCTTTTCTCTTTTCATATACTCTATTCAAGTTTCTTTACTTCAAAATATTGACATATCCCTTATTCTGTACCAATTCAGAATTTAAATCGATGCATTTCTGAGGAATCGGGAAGACGGTGGTGTAGCCGGAGGATTCACCCTGAAGAGGCGTACGGAGATCGTAGGCACCGGTGAATTTGCCGAAGCGGATGAGATCCTGACGACGCCATCCTTCCCATACCAACTCCAGCAACCGCTCTTCCAGAATGTTATCGAGCGTAGCCTTACGATAAGGCATTCCCACACGGGCACGAATCCTATTCAACTCCTCATCACCATTCTCTCCGTTTCGGACCTTTGCCTCTGCCTTCATCAATAAAGCATCTGCATAGCGGAAAAGAACTATGTCGTTACTCTGCAACTTGCCGTCCATATAAGAGGTTCTATCCACCTCATACTTCGCCATCCTCGCTCCAGCCGTCTTGACAAACTTACTGTTGGTCAGGTTTTGAGCCACTTCAAAAGGCTGATACTCCAACGGCTTTCCATTATCCATCAGCAGTTCATGACCATCTACCTTTACCACTCCCGCCACAAAGTTCATCTTGCAACGGGCATCTTCATCAGCCTCGCCATAATGATTGGCTTTCATCGTAGAAATCGTGGCACAGGTACCATTCTCACTTCCCCAGCCCAAGGCACCGCCATGCGTATAATGGTAAGAGCGGAAGAGATAATGGAACTGGTTGGTATAGATATTCTTATCCATCGGAATCGTGAAGATATTCTCCTTCGATGTCTCATTATGCGTAGAGAAATTGAATGAATCATCCGACTCCAGGACATAGCCTTCTTCTGCCAGTTTATCACAATAATAAATGCAGGTTTCCCAGGCATTCAACTTCCTGAAGTCCACCTTATCGTCATTACGCAAAGAGGCATCAGAAGCCGGCACAGAGAAATGAATGTCACTTCCCTTCGGACGGCTCGCATAACCCTGGGTCCAGTCATCATACATATAGATTTCTGCATTCAAAGCCAATTTCGCCAACAGAAAGTTGACTACCGGCTGGGTGATGCGACCATAATAATTGCCTTCCTTATTGCTGTGCTGGTCGGGAAGTGAAGGCAATACCTGCTGCAACTCCTGAAAGACAAACTGGAAGATAGAACTGCGATCTGTCTGACCTTGGAACAGGCTGGAATGGAGCTGTTCAGCACTGGAAAGGACCAATGGAACCCGACCGAACATGTCCATAGCATAGTAATAGAACATAGCCCGGATGGCTCTTATCTCAGCCCGATATTCCTCCTGCTGTGCGGCAGAAAGCAGGGCCGACTTGTTGCTGATAATATCCAAAGACTTATTAGCCAGCACGATAACCTTATAAAGGTACTTCCACGTATCATAAAGAGACTGGTCATCGGCACTCCACCGATGCTGGTACATGGCATTCCAGAGGCCACCATCATACCAGTCGCCGCCTCGAATCGGAATCATCGCCTCATCGGTGGTCAGCGTATTATAATCGTAAATGCCACGGCAGGTGCCCTGGATGCCCTCACTCTCGTTAGCTCCACCTATATAATTATAGAGAGAAGCCACGGCATTGATATAAATATCAGATGCAGAGCCATAGATGGCATCCTCGTCCAACTGATCCTTAGGATGTTCGTCCAGGCAGGATGTCATAGACAATGCCGCCAGCAGCAGAAATAAAAATCTATATCGTTTCATAACTTTCTGATTTTAGAATTGAACACTTAAACCCAATGAGAAGGTTCTGTAAACAGGATAAGTCCGCTTATCATCAATACCCATCGTACTGTTCACCACGTAGCTGTTAATCATCGGAGTCAAGCCGCTGTAACTGCTGATGGTGGCAAGATTGTTGACACTCGCCGAAACTCTGAGCGACTGCACCACGCCCTTTCGGATAGGGATATCATAGCCCAGCGTGAGATTCTCTAAGTTGAGATAATCGCCCTTCTCCAGCCAATAATCAGAAACATTCTGGTCAACGATATTCTTCTCAGGAGCTCCCTTCAGCACATTATAATCCGGGAAACTCGACATATTGGTGTAGGCTAAGCCCGTACCATTGAATATCTTATGTCCGAAGGCTCCGTTCATCTGCAATGAAAGATACCAGTCGCGATAACGGAAACTGATATTGGAACCCAACGTTACCTTAGGAGTAGCCTGACCGGCAATATATCTGTCACCGCCATCACTCAAATCTACGGTTCCGTTCTTGTCCAAATCTTCGATATCATAGCGGTAATGCCCATTTCCATCTTCTATAATTCCCTTGCAATGAGGAAGATAGAATACCCCCAAAGGCTGACCAACTATCTGATAGACCACATTGTTGTAACCACCATGCTGACCGGCACCCGACAAGGCACCCATCGCAGTAATATCGGCTGCCGACATCTGCATTCCGTCATATTCACCACTCAGCGAGAGGAGTTTGTTCTTCTGCCAGGAGAGATTCATATTGATATTCAGTTCCATGTCCTTCTTCTGGATAGGAGTGAAGGAAACGCCGACCTCCAAACCCTGGTTGCTCATAGAACCCAGGTTTGCCAACAGTTTATCATAGGCAAAAGGCGGAACCGGCACATCATAGGCATAGAGCATGTCGGTGGTCTTGGAATAGTAATATTCTGCCGTCAGAACCAGCCGGTTGTTCCACAATCCCAAATCAGCTCCGATATTCCAGGTAGCGCGGGTTTCCCACTTCAGATCAGGATTGTTATTGCTAATCATTCCCATCGTAACCGTAGGAGAACTGTTCACCGAAACAATACCATTCTGCCGTACCGTATTCAAAGTGGTATAAGAAGATATTCCGCCAAGATTACCTGAGCGTCCATAGCCCGTACGCAGTTTCAGCATGGTAATTTCCTTGAGAGAACGGAGCCATTTCTCCTGCTTCATATCCCAGGAAAGAGAGACGGATGGGAAGAAACCCCAGGTATGGTCATTGCCCACCATCGAAGAACCATCGCCACGCATGGAAACCGAAAGACTATACTTATTATATAAGGTGTAGTCGACATTGCCCATCACAGAAGCCAGGGTCGGATCTTCGTACTTGCTGTCTGTCCCACCGAAAGGCCGTGATGCAGCAGCACCTATGTTATGGTAATACATGTCGTTGTTGGTGATTCCCTTCGCAGAAGTCCAGAATCCCGTTCGGATATCCTTCTGATATTCTGCACCCACCATTGCCTTCAGATTGTGGATTCCCCACGAATGCTGATAGTTAAACGATACATTGGCAAGCCAGTCCTCGCTCTTGAACTCCCCACGATAGAGATTGCCCTGCGCCCAAACCCAGGTAGGACAGAACTGGTTGTTCTCGTTGGAAGCATAACTGTATGCTCCGAAGGCAGAAACACTCAGAGAATTTGTCATATCATAGTTCAACTTCAGATGAGCATTGAAGTTCATGTTCTTCGTATCATTACGTTCCTTGAGCAAGGCATCGGGAGGATTCACCTGAGATGCAGCCCCATTCTTCACCCAACTGCCGTTCAGCTTATCATAAGGATAAGTAGGATTCATGGCATCGGCAGAATAGAAAAGCGCCTGACTGTCGAAGATATCATTGTTCTTGAAAGACGAACCGAACACGCCGAAATCTCCCGTCAGTTTATCGCCAAACGCCTTCTGGGTGACATCAATCTTAGCCACCAGATTACGATAGCCCTTGCTCCGAATAATCGTGTTATGGTCGATATAGCCAAAAGAAGCGCGGTAGTTGCTCTGCGGAGTGCCACCGCTGAAGGCCAGATAATGGTTCTGGATATTTCCGGTTCGGGTAATCGCCTTGCGGAAATTGGTATCATATCCCTTATTGTTATACTCCAGCCCATACTTCTGTGCAGCAGCTATGTATTCGGCGGCATTGAGCATCTCCATACTTTTGTACATCGCCTCTATACCATAGTTTCCCTCGTAAGAAATCTGAAATCCCTTACCCGTACCCTTCTTGGTTTTTACCTGGATAACGCCCGAAGCACCACGGGAACCATAGAGTGCCGTTTCGCTGGCATTCTTCAGTACTGTAAAGCTCTCTATATCGGCGGGATAGATTGTAGCAAGCGTCGCCACATCAGAAGTAACACCATCAATAATCACCAGAGGATCATTGCCGCCCATGATAGAAGTTGTACCGCGAACCCGGACGGAGTTCAACATAGCAATACGGTCAAGACCATTGGTAGTGACGTTAACACCTGCCGTCTGTCCGCTCAAGGCATCCAGGGCATTATTGAGCACACCCTTCTTCAGAAGTTCAGGCTCCACTACACTCACCGAACCTGATAAGCGCAAGGAATCTAAGCCTTCGATGTTCACAGACTGAGCACAGAGGGTTTGGGGTGCAAGAATCATCGCACCCATCGCATAAAATATGGTTTTTAACTTCTGTTCCATAACTATTTCATCGTTTAGTCAAGGTTCAATTCGATTTTCGATTGCAAATATAATAAAAAAGAGTGATTCAAAGTCCATTTCCTTGAAAAAACTTCAAAAAAACGCAGGCCTAAGAGTTAAGACAGAAGAAAAGCTCGCCAAGACGTTCAAAATCTTAGCGAGCTTTCTCTTTTTATATCAGCATTTTATTTCACTTTCACTTCTATCACATTCTTCGCAGCCTCAGCACTCGAACCACCTACGAAGATCTGATATTTGCCGGGAACCACACGCATGGTATTGGTCTGGGAATCCCAACCCTCGAAACTCTGGCGAGGCAGACTGATGGTTACCTGCTGCTTTTCGCCCGCTTTCAAAGTAATGCGCTTGAAGGCTTTCAGGGTCTTGATAGGTCCCTCAGCATCATCCATTCTACGGATGTAAACCTGCGCTACTTCCGTTCCTTCCCTATTACCTTTATTAGATAAAGAGAAGTTCAAGGAATAAGCCGAAGAATTCTTCACTTTTCGTTCTTCATTCTTCACTTTCTTCAATGCCGGCTTTCCATATTCATAAGATGTATAGCTCAATCCATGACCGAATGGGAAGAGAGCTTCGCCCTTGAAATAACGGTAGGTACGATTCTTCATCGTATAATCAAGGAAATCAGGAAGATCGGAAGTACTCTTATAGAAGGTTACCGGAAGCTTGCCCGATGGATTCACCTCACCGAAGAGAACCTTTGCCACGGCTTCTCCACCCCGTTCGCCCGGATACCAAGCCTGAAGGATAGACTCCGCATTCTCTGTTTCAGGAACCATGGCGATGGCACTGCCCGAACAGTTGACGAACACCACTCGCTTGCCAGCCCGATGCAGCATCTCCATCACCTTGCGTTGAGCCTGAGGCAACTCGATGTCGGTTCTGTCGCCACCCTTGAAACCCGGCTCAGAAACCTTCATCTCCTCACCCTCAAGACTAGGAGAGATTCCACCTACGAATACCACCACGTCAGCATCGCCAACCTCAGCCAGAAGCTGAGACTCGGTTGGCGTATAGTTCTTCACAATGTCAAACTGCATCACCGCCATATCGGTCTTCTGGAAATAATCCACCTGAATTTTCACCGGCTTTCCAGCCTTTACAGAGATTGGCTTGTTGAGCATCTGTACACGGGCACGTCCCTTCCATACATCCGCCACCGTATCGCCATCAATGATGAGCCGGTAACCATCATCGCACCCCATTTTGATATTCAAGGTTTCATCCTTTTCCGGAGTAAATACGCCCTCGTATCGGGCAGAGAAATTGGTAAGGTTCACGCCTGGTGCAAAGACGGTATTTCCGCCATTGCTCTGGTTGATAGGCGAAGTCATCATGGCTGTAGCCACCGGCTCGCCCTTCATCTCAGAATTGTTCCAATAAGTAGCCTTCATACCCTTGCTGCCATCAGTAGAAGTCAGGAGATTGAATTTGCTTTCCGTCACCTCATTTCCGGTCAACGTGCAGGCAGGAATATACTTGGCATCCTTTACATATTTTCTGATGCCCTGCAGGATGGTTGTGGTAGAAGTAGGATAACCCGAATAGTTGCCCCACTGCATGATGGAATCGTTGGCATTCGGCCCCATCACGACTATCTTCATTCCTGCTGATTTCATCGGCAGGAGATTGTTCCGGTTCTGAAGAAGCACGATTCCCTCTTCTGCCATCTTCTCTGCCAAATCCTTATGCGCCTTGCTGGCGATGACGGAAGATGGAATCTGAGTCCAAGGCACGTTCTCGTCCTGATCGAAATCACCCAGGCGGAAACGGGCTATCAGCAGGCGCTTCAAGCTCTCGTTCACCTTTTCCTCGCTGATCATTCCCGTCTTCACCGCCTCAGGAAGCGAACGGTAAACGCTTCCGCATTCCACGTCGGTTCCGGCACCAATTGCCTGCGCCGTAGCCTCAGCCGGAGTCTTCGCCGTACCATGTCGGCCAGGCACATAAAAGTCGTTGATGGCTCCGCAATCGGAAGTAATCAATCCCTTGAATCCCCATTCATCACGAAGAATCTGACGTTCATATCGGGCATTGCTGCAGCATGGCGCTCCGTCAATCCGCTGATAGGCGCACATCACCTCTGCCACATTTCCATCCTGCACCAGCGATTTGAAGGCAGGCAGATAAGTCTCCCACAAATCCCGCTCAGGCAAATCCTCTACATTGAAACTGTGCCTGTTCCACTCCGGACCGCTATGTACGGCAAAATGCTTGGCACAGGCTAGGAGCTTGACGTATTGGGGAGCCTGTGAGGAAGGCGTAGCCAGAACTCCCGGAGCCGACATCGGTTTGCCTTCGAAGGTCTGTCCCTGCAATCCATTCACCACGGCAAGTCCCATTCTTGTGGTCAGATAAGGATCTTCTCCATAAGTTTCCTGTCCACGCCCCCATCGTGGGTCGCGGAAGATATTGATGTTCGGAGTCCAGAAGCTCAGACTCTGGTAGCGCTTGATGTTGCCGCTCTTCTTCGCCTCCTGCGCCTTGGCTCTTGCCTCATCGCTCACGGCAGTAAACACCTTATATAATAAGGTATCGTCCCACGAAGCCGCCATGTGCATCGTGATAGGAAAAACGGTAACAAATCCGTTTCTTCCCACTCCATGCAGCGCCTCGTTCCACCATTGAAACTGCGGAATGCCCAATCGGGCGATAGCCGGAGAAGTATCCATCATCAACTTCGTCTTCTCTTCCAGGGTAAGACGGGAAAGCAAATCGTTGGCTCTAGCCTCAGCAGAAAGGTTGGCATTCTGATAAGGAAGAAGCTGCTGTGCGCTGGCAGAAAGCGATATCGCCATCAGCATCGCCATAGAAAATAGTTGTTTCTTCATTGATCTTATATTATTTATTCGATTTATGCTTTGATTTTCAAGTTGGTGACAAAGTTACACTTTTTTGTTGAGATAACCGCATCATCTGGCAGAAAAGTTTAAAATATTTATCCTTTCGTGCCAACATTACCACTTTCAGTCCGCTGGCACATAAGTTGCAAAAACAGAGAGTGAAAGCTGAAGCTAAAAGATAAAGGGGTTCGGAAGAACAACGGAGTTTCGAGGCGAAAGCAAAAAAATAACAAGAATATTAACAAGCAGAAATCCCGACGGAGCCGTAAGGAACCGAGAGGACGAGTAAAATAAAATTTGGAGGTTTTAATTATGTTGTTAGCACGTAGAAATAATGATTCAGATTGGTTGAGTAACTTCTTTGATGATACTTTATTCAATACCGAAGTAATGTCACGTATGAATGCTACTGCTCCTGCCATTAACATCAAGGAGACAGATAAGAATTACATCATGGAGGTTGCAGCTCCTGGCTTGAAGAAAGAGTGGGTTCGTGTAAACATCGATAACGATGGTAATCTGAACATCGCCATCGAGAACAAGATGGAACACAAGGATGAAGACAAGCACGAGCACTATCTGCGCCGCGAATTCTCTTACAGCAACTACCAGCAGTGTTATACGCTGCCCGAGGATGCTGATCGTGAAAAGATTTCAGCAAAGGTAGCTGATGGTATACTCGAGGTCGAGATTCCAAAGCTTACTCCTAAGGAGGAGGCTAAGACTACAAAGAACATCGAAGTCAAATAATCATCTCCCATAAATGATGGAGGCAGATTCCAAAGCAATTTGGAACCTGCCTTTTTTTGTGCCCTTACCTGAAACATCGCATTTTTCATCTACCTTATTATCATGATTTTCATGGAGCAGCCGAAAGTTTTTTACCATAAATCTTTTTTCTTCCATAATTAATATGTAATTTTGCAGGCAGAAAAGCAGATATGAAAGCTTCTGCTTATAGAATTCAGAACATTTATATAAGAAACAGATGAAGAAAACAATTCCAGTAATAGGCATGGCTTGCAGCGTATGCTCTGCCAATGTTGAAAAGAAGCTGCAGTCGCTAGAAGGCATCAACTCCGCCTCGGTTTCCCTGGCGAGCCGAACTGCCCTGGTAGATTATAACCCCGACATTATCTCTCTGGAAGATATGAAACGGGAAATCAGCAACGCCGGCTACGACCTCGTCATCGAAAGCGACAGAAGCGTGGAGGAAATCAACCGCCGTGAGTTCACCCTCCTGCGCCGCCGAACCCTCGCTTCCTGGCTCTTCGCCATCCTGACCATGTGTTTCTCCATGGGCTGGATTTCCCTGGGTATGGAACAGAATATGATTTCAGATGGCGCTGCCTCGGCTCATCACTCGAGTTCCTTCGCCAACCAGATCTGTCTGCTCCTGGCACTCGCCAACCTGCTCTACTGCGGCAAACAGTTTTATGTTTCCGCTTGGAAACAGCTTTTACATCATACGGCAAACATGGATTCGCTCGTAGCACTCAGCACCCTCATCGCCTTCCTCTTCAGCACCTTCAACACCTTCTTCGGAGAAATGGTATGGGGAGCGAGAGGCATAGAATGGCACACTTATTTCGATGCTTCCGTGATGATCATCACCTTCGTGCTGACCGGAAGATGCTTGGAAGAAAAGGCAAAGGACAGTACGGCGAGCAGCATCCGACAACTGATGGGAATGCAGCCGAAAACCGCCCGACTGGTGACTTACGAGAAGATAGAAGGCACCAACGACTACAAGATGGAGGAAGTTCCGATTTCCACCATTCAGATAGGCGACATGATAGAGGTAAGAGCCGGCGAGAAGATTCCGGTGGATGGCGTGGTTACACAGGCAGAGAGTTTCATGACTCCCGATGCTGCCTATGTAGATGAAGCGATGATAAGCGGCGAACCGACTCCGGCGATGAAAAAGGCAGGCGACAACGTGCTGGCTGGCACCATTCCGAGTCAGGGAAAGCTCCGCATGAGAGCCAAGCAGATTGGCGAGAACACCGCCCTGGCGCACATCATCCGAATGGTTCAGGAGGCGCAGGGCAGTAAGGCACCCGTGCAGCGCATCGTGGATAAGGCGGCTCTGATTTTCGTTCCAGCCGTGGCAGCCATCGCCCTCATCACCTTTATAATATGGTGGCTGATAGGTGGCAACGCTGCTCTTCCACAGGCCATTCTTTCAGCCGTAGCCGTATTGGTCATCGCCTGTCCTTGCGCCATGGGCTTAGCTACTCCTACCGCCCTGATGGTGGGCATCGGCAAGGCGGCGCAGAAGCAGATTCTCATCAAGGATGCGTCGGCGCTGGAGAATCTCCACAAGATCAACGCCCTCGTCATCGACAAGACCGGCACCCTCACCATTCCTAACCAGAATATCGATTTCACCAAGCAGGAGGATTTGGATCTGGAGACGAGAGAGACCCTCAAGCCTCATGCCCAGGAAGCGATGAAGCAGTTGCAGGAAAGGGGAATAGAGGTTTATATGATGAGTGGCGACAAGGAGGAAGCGGCTCACTACTGGGCTGAGAAAGCCGGCATCAAGCATTACCAGAGCAAGGTGCTGCCTGGCGACAAGCAGGCTTTGGTAAAGAAACTTCAGGACGAAGGCAAGCAGGTAGCGATGGTGGGCGACGGAATCAACGACACCCAGGCTTTGGCCCTTGCCAACGTGAGTATGGCGATAGGAAAGGGAACGGATGTGGCGATGGATGTGGCGCAGATTACGCTGATGAGCGACGACCTCTTGGCACTTCCGGAAGCCGTAAAACTGAGTCAGAAGACGGTTCACATGATTTGGCAGAATCTCTTCTGGGCGTTCATCTACAACATCATCTGCATCCCGTTGGCAGCCGGCGCCCTTCATATCTTCAGCATTGATTTCCAGATAACCCCAATGTGGGCAAGTGCCCTGATGGCCTTCTCAAGTGTGAGCGTAGTGCTTAATTCGCTGAGACTGAGATTGGCGTAAAATGATAGATAATGGCAGGTTCCTGATGCGTTAATTTGGAACCTGCCATTATATATTTTCCTCCCTTTCAAGCATACCAAAATACACCTTTCTTTTTCAGAGAAAGAAGGAGAAAAATGCTCTTAGGAGCAAGAAAAAGTGGTTCCGATGGCACTTTTCACCCCTTCAGAAAGCTAAAATAAGAGGGGTAAAAGGTAGGATGAAAGGGGAAAAACGAGGAATTTCTTGATATATTTTTGTCAAGATTCTAGTAAAAAAGCAAGAAAACTGGGGTAGAGAGAAGATGAATATGTGCTGTTCCTACAATACAAAACATGGTACAAGCCGAAGCTATTATATAAGCTAATTTACTGATTACCATTATATTACAATCATCCATCTCTTCTTCTCGAATAACTATCAGAAGCCTAATCCGGTCATTTTCGGTCACGGTCATTTTCGGTCATTTTC
>ENA-OPIU01000151-OPIU01000151.1-human-gut-metagenome-genome-assembly--contig:-NODE-151-length-12430-cov-2.425990_pt1 | contig 12430 bp, 9 predicted proteins | sample MGYA00241411_ERZ501652 | MGnify/ENA primary metagenome ERZ501652 (study PRJEB25962, sample SAMEA2042369) | human gut metagenome | biome: human gut; feature: human-associated habitat; material: faeces... | reverse complement strand
TGTTGCCGGTGAGGCGGATGTACCTTTCTTTTCGCTTTCAGGTTCCGACTTTGTGGAAATGTTTGTCGGAGTAGGTGCATCCCGTGTACGTGACTTGTTCCGCCAGGCGAAAGAGAAAGCTCCTTGCATTATTTTCATTGATGAAATTGACGCGGTAGGACGTGCCCGTGGCAAAAATCCAAGCATGGGTGGAAATGATGAACGCGAAAATACATTAAACCAATTATTGACAGAAATGGACGGTTTTGGTTCAAATAGCGGTGTGATCATTTTGGCCGCTACCAACCGCGCGGATATATTGGATAAGGCATTATTGCGTGCCGGTCGTTTTGACCGCCAGATTCATGTTGACTTACCCGACTTAAACGAACGTAAAGAAGTATTCGGAGTACATTTGAAGCCTTTAAAACTGGACGAAAGTGTTGATCTGGATTTGCTCGCCCGTCAAACTCCGGGATTCAGTGGGGCAGATATTGCCAATGTATGTAATGAAGCAGCACTGATCGCCGCCCGCCATGGTAAGAATGCGGTTGGGAAACAAGATTTTCTAGATGCTGTAGACCGTATTATCGGTGGTTTGGAAAAGAAAACCAAAATCATGACTGCCGAAGAAAAGCGTACTATTGCCTTACACGAAGCCGGTCACGCTACGCTGTCTTGGTTTTTGGAACATGCCAATCCTTTGATTAAGGTAACCATTGTTCCCCGTGGACGTGCATTGGGAGCCGCATGGTATTTGCCCGAAGAACGGCAGATCACAACCAAAGAGCAGATGCTGGATGAAATGTGTGCCACTTTAGGGGGACGTGCAGCCGAAGAACTGTTCACCGGACATATTTCAACCGGTGCCATGAACGATTTGGAACGTGTGACAAAACAATCATATGGAATGATTGCTTATGCCGGAATGAGTGAAAAGTTACCCAACTTATGTTATTACAGCAACGATGAATACTCTTTCAGCAAGCCTTACAGTGAACGTACAGCCGAACTGATTGACGAAGAAGTGAAAAGAATGATCAACGAACAATATGATCGGGCAAAAGCAATATTATCCGAACATAAAGATGGTCACAACGAGCTGGCCCGTCTGCTGGTTGAAAAAGAAGTAATTTTCGCCGAAGATGTGGAACGCATTTTTGGCAAACGCCCCTGGACTTCACGTTCAGAAGAAATTATGGCTTTAGAAGCTACAGCAAAACCAGTAGAAGTAACCGAAGATTTTGAAGAGAAGAATTCTTCAGATTCTGAGGAAAAGGAAAAAGAAAAAAAAGAAGCATAACATTGTAGAAAGATCTGTCAACTATATAAGCATTGTCATTCTGAATGATACAAAGAGTCCGTAATAATCCAGATATATCCGGATTCTTCATGGTCACTCAGAATGATAAAAAAACAGATCTTCTACTTTGATTTTTGAATCACTTAAGACTAACGACCGTGAAAAGCAATTTCTTACAACGTGCCATAACCGGAATTATTTTTGTTGCAGTACTGATAGGCTGCATCGTGGGAGGGGCTGTCTCATTCGGCATCCTATTTGCCATTATCAGCGCATTGGCAATCAATGAATTCTGTAATTTGGTCAATCATGTAGAAGGAATACAAGTAAATAAACGTATATGTATTCTCAGCGGAATTTTTCTTTTCCTGTGCTTTTTCTATTTTGGAATAGATCCTTCACAAACAGGTATATTTATTCCTTATTTAGCTTTATTTATTTATCTGATGGTCAGCGAACTTTATTTGAAAAAAGAAAACCCGCTGAATAATTGGGCTTATGCCATGTTAAGCCAGATGTATATTGCCTTGCCATTCGCTTTGCTGAATGTATTGGCTTTCCATTCGGACGAAACAGCCAGCCTTTCACAATACAACGCTATTCTCCCACTATCTATTTTTATATTCAACTGGGTGAATGATACAGGTGCTTACTGTACAGGCATGCTGTTTGGCAAACATAAACTATTTGAACGCATCTCTCCTAAGAAGTCATGGGAAGGCTCTATTGGCGGCGGCATTTTCTGTATCATAGCTTCTTTCCTGCTATCTCACTTCTTCCCTTTCATGTCTACCGGAGTATGGATCGGACTAGCATTGACAGTGGTAGTATTCGGAACCTGGGGAGATTTAACGGAATCTTTATTAAAACGCCGTCTAGGCATCAAAGATTCGGGCAATATTTTACCGGGACACGGTGGAATGCTCGACCGTTTTGACAGCGCGATTCTCGCAATCCCGGCAGCAGTAGTCTATCTGTATGTAGTTTCTTTATTTTAACTCCGCCAAATCCAAAGGATTAAAGCCCGGTACATCCTCGCCAGTGAGCGGATAAGAGAAAATATATGTTTTTTCTTCCCCGTCCACAGGATTAACCAATACCTTTATTCCTTTCAATTCACTGTTTTCCGGTGAATAATCACCTAATTTAAAAGAAACCATACCAGGTACCAATCTGCCCTGACTTCCGTTGTTATTATAGCGGAGTTCCAAATGCGCATATCCGTCCTTTGTCCAAGGAATCATCTCATTCACAACCAGATTAAGAATAGGTTTCTGCGGACTGGGAAAATTCAACATAAAACGTACATTCAGATAGTCATCAGAAGGCCACATATCCTTGATCTGTACTTTCATATTTCCAATACTGTCCATATTATCGGGGTTCAATCCGATAATTTTCTGAACAGGTACTAAGGTATAGTCATTCAAACGGATATTATAAGCAAATCCACTTTCACCGGCTTCCAAAAAAGAATAATTTCCAAAAATCCGTTCTCCTGCCTTCAAATCCCGGTAAGGAACAATATGCTGCACCACCCACAACTTCTCTCCGTTGTCCAACACCAAATAAGGAGCATCATACTGAGGTTGTTTTTCTACGGTAGCCATAGCTATAGTCACCGTACTGTCCGGATCACTTTCATCATTACCACAAGATGAAAAGGCGAATACTCCGCTCAAAAGAAGCATCGCCCCTAACATAGATTGAAAAAAATATTTCATATACTTCCAGGGTTTAAGTTGTTTACCCGAAAGAACAAAAAGAGATCGTGAAAAGTTTATTTCTTCAACAAAGCTACCATTTCACGGGCTGCTGTCCCCGAAGCTCCTGCCGGACCTAAAATCTGAATAATACGATCATACTCTTCCAACACCTTATTTCTGTATACCTTATTATATAAAAGAGATTCTAACTCTGAACGCACGTTATCCACCGTCATCGTATCCGCCACCAGTTCACGAACCACTTCCTTGTCGGCTACCAGATTAACCAACGAAATATATTTCACTTTTAGAATATGCCGGCGAAGAAAAGCGATAAATTTCCCTACCGGAGTATAGTAACACACCACTTGAGGAACACGGAAAAGAGCTGTTTCCAAAGTTGCAGTACCCGAAGTCACCAATGCCGCCTGCGCGTGCTGCAACAACCTGTAGGTCTGTCCGAAAATGATTTTAACCGGTACATTCGGATTTATATAATCCGAATAATAGGCAGGGTCCATCCCCGGAGCCCCTGCCAGCACCAATTGATAATCTTTGGTAAACGGAGCAGCAGCCTCCAGCATCATCGGCAGGTTGTCTTTGATTTCCTGTTTCCGGCTGCCCGCCAACAATGCGATAACAGGCTTTTCGGACAAGCCATTATCCGCCACAAATTCCGGAAATCCATCCGGATGTTCCTTACAATAAGCATCCACTGCATCTACACAAGGATTACCCACATAATGAACAGGGTACTGATGTCCGGCAAAAAACTCAACCTCAAAAGGCAGGATGGAAAACAGTTCGTCCACATCCCGCTTGATATTTTTAATCCTATACTCTTTCCAAGCCCATATTTTAGGAGAAATATAATAGTAGACAGGTATTTTCGTCTGCTTCTTTATAAACTCGGCTATTTTCAGGTTAAAGCCGGGATAATCCACCAGAATCACTACATCAGGAGCCCAACGAACAATGTCCTGCTTACATTCTTTCATATTCCGAAAGATAGTACGCAAATGCAACAACACCGGGATAAAACCCATATAAGCCAGTTCTTTGTAATGCTTCACCCGCGTTCCACCAACAGCCGTCATCAAGTCCCCGCCAAAGAAACGGAATTCTGCTTCCGGATCTTCCTGTATCAAGGCACGCATTAAATTAGATGCGTGCAAATCGCCTGATGCCTCGCCTACTATCAAATAGTATTTCATACTTCCAGATTCCAGTTTTTCAACTCATTCATCATCCCATAAGCAGTCACATCAATTTGGGTCGGAGTTACCGCCACATACCCATGTCCTAATGCCCAGTGATCCGAATCTTCCGCTTCCGGTTCATAGTTATCAAACTCTCCGGTCAGCCAGAAATACTCTCCCCCCCGAGGATGCAGACTACGCTTCCATTCATTAATCCAAGCCCCATTCGTCTGACGGCAGATGCGTACCCCTTTCAAGGAAGCTGTATCCGGAAAGTTCACATTCAAGCAAATTCCCAAAGGCAAGCCATGCTCCAGGACCTGCTCAGTAATACGGCGTATATAAGGCAGCGATGAAGAGAAATCAGCATCCGCAAAATGATTACATAATGAATATCCGATAGAAGAGATCCCCTTCAGACACCCTTCAATCACTACCCCCATCGTACCGGAATAATGCACATTCACTGAAGAATTATCACCGTGGTTTATTCCACCTATCACCACATCGGGACGACGGGGAACCACCGTATGCAATGCCAGTTTCACACAATCTACCGGTGTGCCCGTACATTTATACACAGTCAAATCCTCCTCTTCACGCACCTTGTAATACTTCACAGGATGCTCGGAAGTGATCGCCCCCGAAGCTCCCGAACGAGGACCATCCGGTGCCATTACGATTATCTCACCCATTCCACGCAACCCGCGTATCAATTCATTCAATCCCTTAGCTTCCACGCCGTCATCATTTGACAGCAATATCAACGGTTTTTCTTTCTTCATATTTTTCCACTCTTTTTCTCGGAGCGTAAAGATACAACTCTTTGCCGGAACTACCCCTCACCGGAAAAGAAAATTATCTTAATGTTCTACAACCCAGTGCTAAAAATAGAATAGAATTGAATGAAAATTTCTATCTTTGCCGCCGTTGAGTTATTAACAAAACCAATGAGTTATCAACAGTTTTGCTAATGTCTGCCGTTTTTTATAGGTGCAATCACCTATTATTTGTTACTTCGCAGCGAGAAAAACTGATTAATATGGGAAAAATTATTGCTTTAGCCAATCAAAAAGGTGGCGTAGGTAAAACTACCACAACGATTAACCTCGCAGCTTCTCTGGCAACACTGGAGAAAAAGGTGCTGGTTATTGATGCAGACCCTCAGGCCAACGCATCATCAGGATTGGGTGTGAACATCAAAGAGGTAGAATGCTCTATCTATGAATGTATTATCAACGAAGCCGATATACGGGAAGCAATTTATACCACCGACATTGACGGACTCGACATTGTTTCTTCACACATCGACCTGGTTGGCGCAGAAATAGAAATGCTGAACCTGGAAGACCGCGAGAAGATCATGAAAAAAGTATTAGCCCCCATGCGGGACGAATATGACTATATCCTGATAGACTGCTCCCCGTCGTTAGGCTTGATAACAATCAATGCGCTGACAGCAGCCGATTCAGTGATTATCCCTGTTCAATGCGAATATTTTGCATTAGAGGGCATCAGCAAATTGCTGAATACCATTAAGATTATTAAATCGAAACTGAATCCTTCACTGGAAATAGAAGGCTTCCTGCTGACAATGTTCGATTCACGTCTGCGTCTGGCCAACCAGATTTATGATGAAGTGAAACGCCATTTTCAAGAATTGGTATTCAAGACAATTATACAGCGTAACGTCAAACTGAGCGAAGCTCCCAGCCACGGCATACCTGTCATTCTATATGATGCCGACTCAACCGGAGCCAAGAATCATTTGGCATTGGCACAAGAAATTATAACACGTAACAGTAAGTAAACAATGGCAGTACAGAAGAAATTTGCTTTAGGACGCGGGCTTGACGCACTGATCTCGACTGAAGAAGTAAAGACAGCCGGCTCATCTTCTATCAACGAGATAGAACTGAGCAAAATATCCGTCAACCCTAACCAACCGCGTCGTGAATTTGATCCGGTGGCGTTACAGGAGTTGGCCGACTCTATTGCCGAAATTGGTATCATCCAACCCATTACGTTGCGTCAACTGAGTGAAGACTCTTACCAGATCATAGCCGGAGAACGTCGTTACCGTGCCTCCATACAGGCAGGACTTAAATCTATTCCGGCATACATCCGCACAGCCGATGACGAGAATGTAATGGAAATGGCGTTGATTGAAAATATTCAGCGTGAAGATTTGAATTCATTGGAGATTGCACTGGCTTATCAACATTTATTGGAACAATATGCATTGACACAGGAACGGCTGAGCGAACGTGTAGGGAAAAAACGTACCACTATCGCCAATTATCTGCGCCTGCTGAAACTTCCGGCCCAGATTCAAGTAGCATTGAAAAACCGCGAAATAGACATGGGACACGCCCGTGCCTTATTGTCCTTAGATGATCCTAAGACCCAAATACGTATCTTTAATGAAATACAGTCACAAGGCTATTCTGTCCGTAAAGTGGAAGAAATTGTCAAGGCACTGAGCAGTGGCGAGACAGTGGACAGCGGTGGGAAGAAGATCAAACCGAAAGGCTCCAAATTATCCGAGGAATACACTTTGCTGCAAAGCCACCTCTGCGGATTCTTCGGTTCGAAAGTACAGCTATCATGTACAGCCAAAGGAAAAGGCAAGATCAGTATTCCGTTCAACAACGAAGAGGACTTGGAACGAATCATGGAAATACTGGATTCACTGAAAAAGAAAGAATAAAGCGTTATTACTACATTGAAAAGAAGAACATCCACATATAAACTGTTTACATTCCTGCTTTTATGCCTTATGATGGCTGGAAGCATGAATGTTCACGCCCAAAAGGCACGCAACCGCCGTATGGGTATAAAGACAGATTCTATTATACAAGTCAAAGATTCACTTGTCATTGACAGCCTGAAACTGCTGGAAGAACGGCAAAAGATAGAAAATATGGAAGCACCTGTTGATACTGCCGCTTTAGTCCGTAAAAATGATTCCATACAGAAAGCAATGGCTGCCGAAACAAAACCCCGGTTTATCCCGAACTCCAACCGTGCCATCTGGCTGGCGTTGGTAATTCCCGGCGGAGGACAGATATACAACCGTAAATATTGGAAACTGCCGATAGTATATGGTGGTTTTGTGGGATGTGCATATGCGCTGACCTGGAACAACAGAATGTACAAGGACTATTCTCAAGCCTATCTGGATATTATGGACGATGACCCTGATACCAAAAGCTACGAAGACTTCCTGCCTCATGGCATGAGCGCGGAAGGTATGGAGGACACCTTTAAAAAACGAAAAGATTTCTATCGCCGAAATCGGGATTTAAGCATATTCTGTTTTATCGGTGTATATATACTGTCTGTCATAGACGCATACGTGGATGCCGAACTATCTGATTTTGACATATCCAAAGACTTAGGTCTTCAAATACAACCTGTTATTTTTAATGACGGCCGGAGCAGGATACCTAATACAATAGGCCTGCAATGCAGCTTCAAATTTTAATCGCATGAAAAACTTTTTAATTGGTTTATTTACATTTATAGGAACAACGGGAATAAGCGCACAAACCCAAAGTATTACCGTTCACTCGCAAACTACAGGAAAAGAAGAAATTATTGATGTTCCTGAAAGTATGCAGTCAGAAATGGACAGTCTTTACTGGGACTGGCAATCTAAGAATCACATCACATTGGGAGAGAACTGCACAATGGCCTCTACCAACCCTGTTGTAAGTGATTCCATCTATATGGATCGTCTGTCACGTATTCCCTCTATCATAGAAATGCCTTACAATGAGGCAGTACGCAAATTCATTGATATGTATGCCGTCCGTCTGCGCAATAAAGTATCCTTTATGCTTGCGGCAACCAATTTTTATATGCCTATCTTTGAAGAAGCACTTGATTTATACGACCTTCCTCAAGAACTGAAATATCTGCCGATTATAGAGTCCGCCTTAAATCCTGTCGCTGTTTCCCGCCAGGGAGCTACCGGCTTGTGGCAGTTTATGCTGGGTACAGGAAAAATATACGGGCTGAAGAACAATAGCCTGATAGACGAAAGACGGGACCCGGTCAAATCAACTTGGGCGGCAGCACGTTACCTGAAAGACCTGTACGACATCTATCAAGACTGGAATCTGGTATTGGCAGCTTACAACTGCGGGCCGGGCACTATCAACAAAGCCATACGCCGTGCCGGAGGAGCCACGGATTATTGGACAATCTACAACTATCTGCCCAAAGAAACCCGTGGGTACGTTCCTGCTTTCATAGCGGCAAACTACATCATGACCTATTATTGCGAACATGGCATCTGTCCCATGGAAACACAGCTTCCCAACGCTACAGACACCATTCACATTAACAAAGACCTCCACTTACAACAAGTGGCAGAAGTATGCAACATCAACCTAGACCAGCTTCGCAGCCTGAACCCCCAATACAAAAAGGATATTATTCCCGGTAACAGCGAGTTGTGCGCACTTCGTCTGCCCAATAACTTTGTCAGTACTTTCATTGACCGCCAAGACAGCGTGTTCGCTTATAAGCCCAATGAATATCTGACCAAAAGAAAAACGGTAGCCATCAAGGAAACAACCAGTAGCAGAAACCGCTCATCCAAGGGAACTCTTTATCATAAAATCAAACAAGGAGACACATTGGGAGGAATTGCTGCCAAATACCACGTATCCATCAGCCAATTACGTAATCTAAACGGTATAAAGGGCAATAATATCAGAGCCGGAAGAAGTTTGCGGATCAGATGATTGATAAAAAATACAGATTTAACACTATACATTTTCTGAAAATACTTGCTTGAATATGTTTTTTGTATATTTTTGCAGTATAGATTATAGGAGGCAAAGATATGACGGATGAAAAGCAGACTCAGGAACAGGCGGATGAGGAAATGATAAACCAAGGGTTTCAGGAACTTTTGGACAGTTATCTAGCGACCAAGCACCGCAAAAAAGTAGAAATCATCACAAAGGCATTCAATTTTGCCAAACAAGCACATAAAGGAGTAAAACGACGCTCGGGTGAACCATACATCATGCATCCCATAGCCGTTGCTAAAATTGTATGTACCGAAATAGGACTGGGATCAACTTCCATTTGTTCGGCTTTACTGCATGATGTGGTTGAAGATACAGACTACACTGTGGAAGACATTGAAAATCTGTTTGGTCCTAAAATCGCACAGATTGTAGATGGCCTGACTAAAATATCCGGCGGCATATTCGGAGACCGGGCTTCCGCACAAGCCGAGAATTTCAAGAAATTGCTACTGACCATGAGTGATGACATCCGGGTTATCCTCATCAAAATAGCCGACCGTCTGCATAATATGCGTACACTTGGCTCCATGCTTCCCAACAAACAATACAAAATTGCCGGAGAAACCTTATACATCTATGCGCCACTGGCTAACCGCTTGGGGTTAAACAAAATAAAGACAGAACTGGAAGATCTCAGTTTCAAATATGAGCATCCGGAAGAATATGCACAGATAGAATCCAAGCTACAAGAAACACAAGCGGAACGCGAAGAAGTATTCCGTGAATTTACAGCACCTATCCGCGCACAACTGGACAAAATGGGTATCAGCTATCAATTGATAGCACGAGTCAAATCCCCTTATTCCATCTGGAACAAGATGCAGACCAAGCATATCACATTTGAAGAAATATATGATATCCTGGCTGTCCGTATCATCTTCTGTCCCAAAAATCCGGAAGAAGAACTCAACGAGTGCTTTAACATATACGTATCCATATCCAAGATTTATAAACAGCCCGCTTGCGCGACTGGGTAAGCCATCCTAAAGCCAACGGCTATCAGGCACTTCACGTAACTCTGATGAGCAACAAAGGCCAATGGATAGAAGTGCAGATACGCAGCGAGCGGATGAATGATGTAGCCGAACAAGGCTTTGCCGCACACTGGAAATATAAAGAAGGCGGAGGCAGTGAGGACGAGGGCGAACTGGAAAAATGGCTGCGTACCATCAAGGAAATTCTGGATGATCCGCAACCGGATGCCATGGACTTTCTGGATACCATCAAACTGAACCTGTTCGCTTCTGAAATATTTGTCTTCACTCCGAAAGGTGAAATCAAAACGATGCCGCAAAACTGTACGGCACTGGATTTTGCATTCTCCATCCATACATTCTTGGGCAGCCATTGCATCGGAGCTAAAGTCAACCACAAGCTGGTGCCCTTGAGCCACAAACTGCAAAGCGGCGACCAGGTGGAGATTCTTACTTCCAAATCACAACATGTACAGCCTTCGTGGATAAACTTTGCCACCACTGCAAAAGCCAAGGCTAAGATACAGGCCATACTGAAACGCGAACAGCGAGGTATGCAGCAGGCCGGTGAGGAAATGTTACGGGAATTCTTCTCCAGGGAGGGAGTAGAGTACACTCCCGAAAACATACGAAAGATCTGTAATCTGCATACCCTCAAGACACAGGAAGAATTGTTTGCAGCCATCGGATTCAAAACAATCATTCTAGGAGAAAACGATAAAAACGAACTGAAAGACAAACCGGTTTCCAGTAACTGGAAAAAGTATATCTCTTTCGCTTTCGGAGGCAGCAAGACAAACAAGGAGAAACCGACAGAAGAGAAGGTTCCCCTACCAAAGATAGACAGCAAGAAAATATTGAAACTGACTCCCGAAGCTATCCAAAAGAACTATGTGATAGCAGAATGCTGCAAACCTATTCCGGGAGATGACGTTTTGGGATATATAGGCGACAATAATCGTATCATCATCCACAAACGCCAATGTCCGTTGGCTACCAAACTGAAAAGCAGTTATGGCAACCGCTTGTTGGCTGTCCAATGGGAAACAGGAAAGTCCTTGTACTTCCCTGTAAATATCTACATAAAAGGTATTGACCACATCGGTCTGTTAAACAAGGTAACAGAAATCATTTCACAACAATTGAATGTAAATATCCACAAGTTGAATATTGAAAGTAACGATGGTATCTTTGAAGGAAGAATACAGCTATTTGTGCACGATGTGGATGATGTAAAATCCATCACTACCAACCTAAGGAAAATAGATGAGATAAAAACCGTCACCCGTATCGAAAAGTTCGAAGACCAGCCGAATTAACCAATACCAGTTTCACCGCAGATTACACTGATTTGTCCATAACGATTATCTGCAACTCGTTTTTAATCCGTGCAATCTGTGGTGAATATTCTTAAGTCAGGTAATCCAGTTCTTTACGCATACTGACCAATTCCTCACGTATCAGTTTCAATCTGTCCAAAATCTCCGTAGTACGGATAGTGGTTTCCCTGTTCATCTTCAGTTTCTGCTTAGCCCCCTGTAAAGTCATCCCTTTCTCTTTCACCAGATGATAGACCAGCCGGATATTCTCAATATCCTCTTTACGATACTGACGGACATTCCCTCCCGCCTTCTTGGGCGAAATAATAGGAAATTCCTTTTCCCAATAACGCAACAAGGATTCATTTACATCAAACATCTTCGCCACTTCCCCAATGGAATAGTAAAGTTTCAATTCTTTATTCGGATTATAGGCCATGGTAAATTAAAATTAAGAATTAAAAATTCACGGCTAGTCAAATACCTTACCGTGATTGGCTGCAATCTGTATCATCTTGTCATAATCTTCCGCACTCAAATCCATGAAATAATAATTCACAGGATTCTGCACTTTTCCTTTCACGTGCACTTCATAGTGCAAGTGCGGCCCGGTACTCTTGCCCGTATTTCCTACCTCCCCTATCACTTCCCCACGTACCACCTTTTGCCCCGGGCGAACCTTATACTTGCTTAAATGTGCATACCAAGTCACGTACCCGAAACCATGATCCACCTGGATCAGATTTCCATAACCGGTTTCCCATCCCGCCTTTACCACCGTTCCGTCTCCCGTAGCATAAACAGGAGTACCTATATTGGCAGAGAAATCCATTCCCGCATGAAACTTGGCTGTTTTATAAATAGGATCTATACGTACACCGTAACCTGAAGCCGTCTTCTTCAAATTCTTATTGGATACCGGCATTATGGCCGGAATACATTTCAGCATCTCGTCATGATTCTTGCACAAATCCACCACCTCGTCAAAAGACTTGGACTGGATATAAAGCTGCCGGTTCAACATATCCAGCTTCTGAGTGGTATTGATAACCAGATCGGCATTCGCCATATCCCGCAACTGTTCATAGCGGTTTGTCCCCCCATAACCGGCCTTATGGACTGCA
>ENA-OPIU01000147-OPIU01000147.1-human-gut-metagenome-genome-assembly--contig:-NODE-147-length-12647-cov-17.395989_pt1 | contig 12647 bp, 10 predicted proteins | sample MGYA00241411_ERZ501652 | MGnify/ENA primary metagenome ERZ501652 (study PRJEB25962, sample SAMEA2042369) | human gut metagenome | biome: human gut; feature: human-associated habitat; material: faeces... | reverse complement strand
AGACATCGCACCTAGAAGCCCGACATCCAGGACGAAAATCTTGAAGACCGCCCGGTCTTCATAACTGACAAGTGGCAGTCGAGAAAAGGGACAGTATCAGTTTTGGAAACGGACATTAAAATACCGTTTACCGCAAAAATACAAAATAAAGTACAGCAAAAATACAAAGTAAAATACCGTTAAAACACAAAATAAAATACCACAAAAATACAAAATTATTTGTAGATTCCACTATTTATTACTATCTTTGCAAACAAAAACATATTGAACATGAAGTATTTAGATAGAATAGCAGACAGAATGCTCCAACTTCGTCTGGAAGCCTTTGGAGCAGTACAGATTGTTGGACCAAAATGGTGCGGAAAAACCACTACGGCCATGCAGCAGTCAAAGAGCGTAATCAAGATGCAAGATCCAGATAAGCGTGAAGGATATCTGGCGACGGCACGCACCAAACCATCCTTGCTGCTCAAAGGCAAAACACCACGACTGATAGACGAGTGGCAGGTAGCACCAGTTTTATGGGATGCTGTTCGGAATACCGTAGATGAGCGAAAACAGAAAGGTCAGTTTATCTTAACCGGTTCTACAGTCGTCGAAGACAAAAACGGAGAAATCATGCATACGGGTACTGGTCGCATCTCCAAGATGCCCATGTATCCTATGAGCCTTTATGAGTCAAAGGAATCAACAGGCTCCATATCTTTACGTTTATTGTTTGATGACCCAGCTTACGATATTGATGGATTTCTGTCAGACATGACCGTGGAGAAACTGATTTTCGCTGCTTGCCGAGGCGGTTGGCCAGCATCACTGGACGTCACTTCGCAGGAGGCACAATTACTGATAGCACAGGATTACGTAAATGTGATTTGCGATGAAGATATATCGAGGGTAGATGGCGTAAGAAGACAGCCAGCTTTGGCTCGACTCATCATGCGTTCTTATGCCCGGAACATCTGCACCCTCGTCAAGAAATCCAAGATGTTGGCAGACATCACGGTAGAAATGGAGAAAACGTCGATGCCAACATTTGATGATTATGTTTCTGCCCTGCAACGATTGTTTGTCATAGAAGATGTGGAGGCATGGTGTCCGGCAATCCGCTCAGCCGCTGCAATCCGTTCGGGAGCCAAGCGTTGCTTTGTAGATCCTTCCATAGCTGTTGCTGCTTTGGGTATGTCACCAAGAAATCTGGAATTAGACCTTCGAACCTTTGGTTTCATATTCGAGTGTATGTGCATTCGCGACCTGAAGGTATATTCGCAAGCCTTGGGAGGTAGAGTCTCTTACTATCACGACCGCTATGACCTGGAGGCAGACATCGTGCTTCATCTTGCAGATGGCCGCTATGCCTTGATAGAATGCAAGTTGGGTAGTCGGGAGATAGAAGATGGTGCCAAGCATCTCCTGCAACTACGGAATCTGATTCGTGAGAAGAACAAGACAGAGCATCAGATGCCACTCAGAGAGCCAGACCTGCTGATTGTCATGACAGGAGGCGAAATGGCTTATACCAGGGAAGATGGAGTAAAGGTTATACCTTTGGCTACATTAAAAGACTAAGAAAAGGGCACTCATCCTTACCTCACTTAGGATACCACCGCCCTAACTACCTTTTTTAACATAGTTAGGGCGGACTTATAAGCCGCTAATTCAATAATCAAGCGCCAATACTTTTTTTCAAAATATTGGCGCTTTTTTTGAAATTTTCCCCTCATATTACTATATTATAAAGGTATAACCAAAAAGAAAGAATAAAATGGCAAATAAAATGTCTTTATGTATTATCAAATACACCTATACTCAATACGCAGGGGTGGATATCGAAAAATATACTCGAGGACTATTCGAGTATGTGAAGGAAGCGTTTGGGGAGTTTCGACCACAAATGTCAGAGCCTGGAACTATACCTGATATGCCAGACTATTTGGACATCGTGCTCTGCAAGAAGGATGGCAGCATCTTCTACGAAAGCGACATTCTGCGCCGTGCCGTCAACATTCCGCATGATTGTCAAATGGATGGATTAGTATTGGAAATCTTTATCCAGAACTGCGATGGCACGAGATACAAAAAAAGACATGCATATCCCAAGCCTTGGTGGAACCATAAAGCTAACGGCAAGTCGGACATGAGAAAACTGAAAATTCATAAAACTATCAGCAAAAGGAATCTTAACAATCAAGAAGGCAAAGACTCTGAAGGCATCAGAATACCTGAACTTAGATCTCAGATTCTCAAGTTTCATAAATTCTTAAGATAACCATCCCATGACATACGAAGAATTCAAGCATTTGGCTGAGCATCCACAGCATCGGGATGTTCCTGCCATCTTCAAGCTCGAAGTTTTAGAAACGGAAGAGTTGGAGGAGAAGAAGCGTTCACATTATCCGAAATATAAGGTGAACACCTATTGTCCGCAAGCCTTCACCACAACTTTGGAGGAGGCAGAGAGACTGATGCACCAGGATGTCCTTTACCGCAAAAAGATGAAGGAGGAAGACGACTATCCGCTGGATACCTTCTGCTATTATATCTCGGAGATTCCAATGGGACTGTTGCACTACGACCGCGAATGTCTTTCTGAAAGAGTGTATGATGGTGAGGGAAAACTGATCGACCGGTCTTACTGCTGTTCGCGTTTCAGCATTTACTATCCCGGAGTCTGCGATTTGCCTGCATACGACCGTCATCCTGACGAGACCTTCCGAGGCAGAAACGCAGAACAGATTAGATTCAAGAAGGGTGACATCGTAGAAGTATATCGTGGCGATGAGGTAAAACTTGCCATCGTTGTCGGAACTCCGCTTACCACCGAATGGATCTGGGAGAGAAACCAGGCTGCCAAGGATAAAAGGGGATTGGATGAACTGCCATATGATGAGACGGATGACAGCTATACCGTGATAGATGGTCCCGGCTACGAATACCACGACCACGTTCCGTCGCTGTATGTCTTCGCCCCTCACTATCATGTGCCGCTCTATCTTCAGAGACGATTCAAGGGTTATTTGGAAAAGGCTGAGAAAAAGCAGAAAGAAGAGGAGGAGAAAGACAGGATCTTCCGCCAGGCTCACGATTGCTGCTTCAGCAACAAGGAACAAATAGAGAAGTCTGAAAAGTGCGGTTGTTTCTTCTGCGGCGAAATCTTCTCGCCATCCGAAATCACGGATTACCTCCCTGATGAGCCGCCTACAGCTGAATGTCCCTTCTGTTATACCGACTCCGTAATAGGTGATGCCTCCGGCTTCCCTATCACCAAGGATTTCTTGAAGAAAATGAAGAAGAAATATTTCTAGGGCGATTTTTCAACGTTTTCATCTACATTCTCCCCTATCTCATAGGGGCAGTATCAGTTCCCAAAGCGTACATTAAAAATACGATAGCACCGCCCTAACTACCTGTTTTTATACAATTAGAGGGGTGCTATTAATAAAAAAGAAGCAGGATGGAAGACTGGTCCACCCTGCTATTTTTATTAGAATACCTTTACGAAACGGTCGATATCGATAGAAAGGCCTACCGTGAAGGTGCGGCCGGTGGTCATCGCCGAACTCCAATAATAGTTCTTAGGCGTATAACCGAAAAGATTATCTACCGTGAAATTCAGATTGACGGCATCCAGGAATCGCTGCTGAAGCGTGAACTTCCACAACTGATAACAGCTGTCATGCTTCTCGATGTTCGTATCAGGAGAAGACAGGTATCTGCCTGACAGAGCGGCATTGATGCGATAGAACGAACAGAGCTGGCGATCGTAGTCGAGACGCCAGGTTGCAGAATGCGGACGAGGCTGGGAGAACTGGGAATCTACGCTTCTGCCACCCACATGGAGATAACTGTAGTCGAGTTTCACACCGAGTCCCATATCCGAACGGTACTGGGCACTGAAGTCGATGCCGCTCACCTCTACTCCATCCTCATTGCAATAACGGGAGGCCACATCCGGCTGACCGGTTCCCGGGGTATAATCGGCATAATCCTCGGTAGTGATGCGCTTATCATACTTATTATAATAGCCCATCAGGGTAAGACTATACTGACCGGTAAAGAAGCCAGCATTCTTCCCCCTTCCGGTATGCTCCAGCGCCAGGTTGTAGTTGTTGCTCTTCTCCGGCTTCAGATCCGGATTACCGTAAATCATCTGCATACCTGCCATATCAAAGTTCATATACATCTCCTTGAGCGTTGGGGCACGGAATCCGCCGGCATAGTTGGCACGGATGGAGAAACCCTTCCACTTGGTCATCAGAGCCAGACGACCGGTAGTAGCATGCTGGCTGGATGCAGAGAAGTAATCATGACGAAGACTTGCCACGATGTTCAACCACTGCAAAGGATTGTAATCGAACTGGGCGAAGGCATCACATGAATTCTGATTCTTTGATTCATTATCCTCAAACTGATAGGTGGTAAGATAATCGTTCAGGAAATCTGTACCTACCGTCAATGTATTCTTGCCGAAGATATGGGAATAGAGGGCACGGACGGTGTTCTGACGGTTGGTATAATCGTGGTCGTGAGTACGCTCATCATTCACATATCGAGCCTTGTCATACTGGTCGAAGCCGTAAGAAATCTCCAGATTATCATTCCCCGAGAGATTCATCACGGTCTTCAGTCCGGCAGAATAATCCATGTAATGATCATCATAGTTACTGCGCTTGCTGATACGATTGAAATAACCGCCACGACCTATCAGTTTTACCTTATCAGAGAGCTTGTAGGTAAGACGCTCCTTCACATTGAAGGTCTCTCCACCATAGATATGGAGGATGTTGGATTCTGTATCGAAAGGACTGGTAAGCTGAACCTCATCCGATGTGGTGCGCTGGATGCTGGTCTGCGAATTCCATTTTCCGGCATTGAAGCTGAAGCTTCCACCGTGGCGCCACTCCTTGTTGAAGTCGTTGTAGCGGGTATTGACATTGGCAGTCCAAGGTTCGCTGTTTTCACGGGAGATGATGTTGATGACTCCGGCTACGGCATTGGCGCCATAGAGCGCCGAAGCAGCCCCCTTTACTATCTCGATACGTCCTACATTATCCAAGTTCAGACGACTATAATCTACATTATCCATGGTTTCACCAGCCAATCGCTCGCCATCTACGAGGAAGAGCACAGCGTTTCCGCCGAAACCATTCATGTTAAGAGAAGTCTCCTGATTCATGGCATAGCCGAATTCCAGACCCGGCATCTGCTCGGTGAGGAGGTCCTGGATATTGGTAGCATCAGCTATCTTGATATCATTGGCGGTAATCAGACGGGTTACCACAGGAGCATCCTTCAAAGCCTTCGGAGTTCGGGTTGCGGTAACTACCACCTGATCGAGGGCTGTAGCATCCGGCTGAAGGCGAAGCACATGCTGCTCACCTTTTCTCTCATCCGCTTTCAGTACGAAAGTCTGAGTCTGATAGCCCACAAAGCTCACCTTCACTCTCACCGCTCCATCCTTACTGTAAGGAATGCGGAAATATCCGTCTTCATCAGTTGTTACCCCACCCTTTGCATGCAAAATCTGGACGGTAGCACCCGCCAGAGGTGCGCCCGAATCATCGAGCACTCTACCCACGACATCGCCCTGGGTTTCGGCTTTCAGATTCAGGCACAATCCGCAAAGGATCAGGAATAGTGCGAATATCTTTTGTTTCATCTAGTTATATCAAAGCTTATCCTGAAACAATCTTCTTATTTTGTACAAACAAACTTACCAATCATTGGCATAGGCATCTTGCCATACTGCACAGAATAGTTGACGGTCAGGGTTTTGTCCTTCAATGTACCCTGCAAGGTTACAGTGTACTTCTTCTCTGCACCATTCACGGTAATAGTACCGGCATAGTTTTCCTGAACGAATGCATAAGCACCGTTAGAACCAGAAACCTTTACAGCAGGAACCTCCAGAGCAGGAAGAGCCATCATACCCTCGCCACAAGCAGGTAAGGTAACCTTGACTGTTGCATCATCAACAGCCTCAATCTTCATGGTAAGGTTTTCGTATGTAGAAGCCTCACCCATTACGGTCATATCCAAACTACCGGTATAGGTATCCGCAATTTCCTTTGCCGCAGCTACTGCTACATTATCATCATCACTGCTGCAAGAGCTGAATGCTACACACATAGAAACCAAAGCCAACATCATGGCCATCATTGTCTTAAACTTTTTCATTTTTCTTTATTTTTCTTTTAGTTACAATAATCTGTTCAAGGGGATTTGCAATCCCCATTTATTTATCTTCCGGAACATAGATGATTTCACCATTCTCCAGCTGGTAAGCGATACCCACCTTCTTTCCTTTGTTGCCAGATTTATTGCTCTGGTCTTCAGAAGGAGTATAGCGATTGATCTTCTGTCCATCCTTGGTAATGATTTCCATATTCTCCTTGCCAGGGTTCTTCACCATCGTGAAGTTATCCTTGCTGAACATTTCCGTCATATTATAGCGCGAAACGAGTGCCACCATCAGGGCAAGGGCAAACACCATCGCCACATCGAAGAGGTTGCTCACTACGCTCATCGGATCATCATCCTCGCCATCATGCGAGAGACGACTTCTACGTCTTTGTCTCATAAATTATTACTATTGAATTCTTCACTCTTCGTTCTTCACTCTTCACTTACAAGGTCTGCCATAAACTCGAGGTTGCTCATATCCTCGGTATACCAGCGGTTCTTGGTCTGCTTGGTTACGAAACCGATGGCAGCAGAGAACAAGCCTACTACGGTGGTAGCGAAAGCCACCTGCATATTGTAAGCCATCGAAGCAATATCGCCGGTAGAAAGACCTACCAGGGCAGGACCCATCGGAATCAAGGTACCCATCAAACCAAGCATCGGACCCATCTTCAGAAGTGTAGATGGAAGAGAAAGATCCTTCTCAACAAACTGGGCATACTGGTCGAGGATGCGGTTCACCTGCGCCTTGCTCTGACGGTTGTTCACGAGTTTCTTCATATAGGAAACGATGACAGCCTGCTTGTTCTTTGGCAAGCGATCGCCCAGGGTATCGATGTTATCGAGTGTCAGGGTGTTCATCTGTTCACGAATCTCCGCACCCGACTTGCGCTTTACAAGATACTGTCCGAAGAAACCTCCAAGGAGCAGCAAGGCTCTGAGGAAGAAGAAAATCAACAAAATAATCACAGGAACCAGCATGCCTGTGGAAATCCAAAACAATACGTCTGATATGTAATTCATTATACTCTATATTTTTTAATTTGATAATTGTAAATTGCCCATCCTATCACCATTCCTACGATAACGATGGCGATGACGCCGAGAAGCGAGAGGGCATCAAAACTGTTGAATCCTGCCACCGCTGTCCTGCCATTCACCGTACCGATGATGCCCATCAATCCGAGCAGCACCTCTACCAGGAAAAGCAGTTCCAAGCGGATTGGTCGCTCCGGCAAGAGCCATCTCAAACCGTAGGTGAATACCGGTGTCAAGACCAGTAGCACTACGGCAAGCACCCATGCTGCCACCTGGAACGATACGCCAGGAAGCAGGAAGATGGTCATCACCAGAACGCTGAAAAGCACTGGGAAAACCAGCAAACCTGGGAAATACTTCAGGAAGATGAAGAACACCCATTTGCGGCGACTCACATGTTCCGAAGTCTTCAGATCTACGTGGTGCACACAGAAAAGCATCGTGAGTGCCACGTCGATACTCAGCAGCACCGCCATATCGAGCATCAGCTTCTGGTCGGCTATCCAGGCCGCAATCTGCGTCTTCGACTGCTCAATGGCGAATGGCCAGGTCATTCCCACGAAGAAGGCTACGAGCACCGAGATAATCATAATCTCCTTCACTCCGTGGAAGGTCTGCTTCAGCACAAAACTGAAGCAAACCAATATCATCATTACTAAAACTAATGTCTCCATTTCTATTCAACCATATTCTTTCTTCTTCTGCGAATCAGAATCGCCAACATCACGAAAGCTACGATGACGATGACACCTACAACGATACCGCTCACCACAGTTGTGGTCTTCTGGGCATCCTCACTCAGCGTCTCCTTCTTCATCACCATACCCTTGTCGCTGCTGTTCTTCGCAGCCTCAGCATCGCGGATCTGCTCTACATTCTGCTGATATTCCTTGGCAGAAGCAGCATCGGTCTTGCTGGCGATATAGTTGCGCAGCTTGGCATTGTCGCAGACAAAACCGGAGCATGAAGGCTTATACTTGTTCACGGTCTCGGTATGGAGCTTGGCGATGTCCTTGAGCTGCTGAGGAGTAGCCTTCCACATTCCCTTGCGGGCACTCTCCATCATCACGGCGGTCATCTCCATCAGTGCTGCCGGATTCTGCTTGTCGAAGAACTCCTTGGTGCCGAGATGGTACTTGTCCTTGACATATACATTATAGATCTCGTCCCACATCTCCTTGTCGATAGCCTTTGGCTTCATCACATTCCAGCCGTAGGTATTGGTTACGATTTCGGCGAATGTGCTGGCACTGCTGGCTCCACCCTTCATCTTCTCCTTGATATAGGCAGGATTGAAGATGGTGGTTCTGCCCTCGATGCCGATAGCCTCCTTCACCTCCTGCATTCTCATATTGCTATGGTTGCGATAGTCGGCGAGATAAGCATCCGGATCCTTACCGGTTACGTTGCGCACTGCAAGGTTCATACCTCCCATAAACTCATATACGTGGTCGAGACTCAAAGCACCCCAAGTATTGCTCTGTCGTGGCTGAACTACCACATCAGTACGGGTCAGCGCTGCCTCGAAAGCAGCCTTGCGAACGGTCTCCCAGTTCTTCTCATCACCGTAGTAGGCACCCATATTGTTCATATAGACCTCGGCAATCTGACTCTCCTTATCCCAGCGGTCGCCTGCGGTTACCATCTCCTGGATACCGGTGCCATAGTTGCCGTTTACGCCACCAAACACTCGATACATACTTACCTCGCGTGCCTCCTTTGGCGACATACCCTTCTCTACGAGCACTCTTTCGGATTCGGTAACACCGGCTTTCACAAGGTTATCATACTTATCACCCTTGGCATTTGCCGCCATCTCTATCGCCTTGTTGATGAGGAAGAGACGGGATGCAGCCAGGTCGCGGAGCTGACCGGAAGTCTGAACCACGACATCGATGCGAGGACGGCCCAACTGCTTGGATGGGATAAGACGCAGATCGGTAACACGACCGAAGGCATCTCTTACCGGTTCTACACCGAGCATATAGAGAATCTGAGCGATGGTAGCACCCTCCGTTTCGATAAACTCGCTGCTCCAGAGTGTGTAGCTCACTTTACGAGGATATTCACCCTTATGTCGCTCGCAATACATCTTGATGGTATTGTCGCAAAGTTCCTTCGCCTTCTCCCAGGCATCCTCCGAAGGTGTATTCTCCACATTGATGGAGAAGAGGTTTCTACCGGTAGGCAGAGTGTTCGGATTCACAATCAGATCACCACCAGGAGATGGAGCGGTAAAGCCGCCATTCAGGGCATTCATCAGAGAAGACATCTCGTTGAGCGGACTCTGACGGAGCGCCTCCGAATACTTGCCCACATTCTGCAAGGCATGCTCTACGGTAGTAATCGCCTGAGCCAGATGAATCTGCTGACGGGTATATTTTGGTGCTTTCGACATCATCATACCCTTATCTTTAGACGATTCCTGAGATGCTTTGCCCTTGCCGGCTTTCGCCATCTTCGCCTTCTTCAAATCCTCCAGATACCATTTCTGTCCCTTCTTGATGGCTTCCATCATCTTGTCAGGGAAGTGACCGGTCTGCTCCATCTTCTCAAAAGCCTCACGACTCATCTGCGGAATCTTCTTCTTATGAGAAACCTTGGCAGCACGGAGTTCGCTTACCGTACGGTGGTCCACCCTCTTCGGCTTCGCCTCCTTCGCTCCACCCATCTGGTCTGCCATCTGCATCATCATCTGGATAGGATCTGGAGCAGCCTGCATCGCCTCTACCTTACGGGCCATCTGGAGTTCGGCAGGAGTGATTCTTACATAACGGCAGATGTATTCATCAGAAACCGAGGCTGAACCCAGAAGCTGGGTCACGGTATTGCGTGCCTTGCTCAGATAGAGACGGTCGAAAAGCTGCTTGTGCTTCTCCACACCCTCCTGGGCACGACCTTTCAACTTATCTACTGCCAACATTCCGTAGGCAATAGGATCTGTAGCCATCGCATAGACACTGGTGCGGACATCATCATTATCGTATGGCACACCCAAAGTATAGAGCTTGCCGGTAATCTTCTCGTTTGCCAACTCTTCCGCAAAGTTCTCTACTCTCGCAATTTCATCTGCAGAATAAGGCTTGTTCATCTGCTTGGCATCGAGACCCAATTCACGGGCGATTCCCATCTTCACGGTCAGCGCCTTCACCTTGAGCGACTGTTCGGCAGATGCCTTCTTCTCGTATGACTGGATGGCATCGCTCAACTGCTTATAGGTCTGTCGCAACTCGCTCTCCTTGAAAGGAGGAGTGAGATAGCTTTGGGTCTGGGCATAGGTGCGGCGCTTGGCAATCATCGCCTCGCCCACATTGCCGATGGTATATATATAAAGATGTGGAACCACACCAATCAATCGGTCACTCCAGTCGTTGCTGCCGAGTGCCACCTGCTTTCTCGGGGTATATTCCAGCGAACCGTGGGTTCCGAAATGGATGAGTGCATCGGCACTGAAACCATAACGAGCCCAGAGATAAGAGGCAACATAGGTGTAAGGAGGTGCCTGGTCGGTGCCATGCACAATCTTGAAGGAGTCGCCTCCCACGCCTGCCATCACCTGTGGAAGCAATGCCACATTACCAAACTGCAGTCTTGCCACCGCCAACTTACCGTCATCGGTAGCCATATATTTGCCAGGGAAGGAACCATAGAGCTGATTCATCTCCTTGATCATCTTCTTAGACAAAGCCTTCTGGGTCCATCCGGCAAACTGCTGGGCGGTAACCAGGGCAGGATGTCCCGACTGGAGAAATTGGGTATAGGCACCCTCGGCATAGGTTCCGAAGACGGCACCCTGAGCCTGGATCATCTTTGCCAGTTCCTGAGGATTGGCTGGCAACTTGCCTACATTGTATCCCTCATTCTTCAAGCGAACCAGGAGATTGTAGAGCGATGGAACCACTTCCATTCCCGAAGCGGTAAGTGCATTCTGACCCGGACCCTTGAAGTAGAAGATGGCGATGCGCTTACTGCTGTTCTTCTTGTTCTTCAGATTCACATAGCCCTGCACGCTCTCCACAAAACTCTCCATTCTGTCTGGGATGCCGTAAACCTCCTGCAAGCCCTCCTTGTTGATGCGCTGTCCGAAAACCACGTATGGACGAATGGCACCATCAATCTCCGGTGTCACGATGCTCTGCGACATGAAGCCGCCGTTCATTCCCTGCTTGTCGTTCTCCCAATCGGTGGTCAAGCGGTTGATATTAAGAGGTGAGAACAATGGAATATTCTTCTGCTTCAGGAACTCAACGAAGTAATCGCCCAGTCTGCCATGCGCCATATTCACTACGGCATTCGCCTGGATACTGTCGGCATGATGACCGGCGATAAAGCTCTGCAGCTGGTTGATGCGATACACCATGAATCCCTTTTTCTCGAAAGCTTTTTCCATATCAGGAGCCGCACCCATAAAACCGGTGAGCAAGATGGTAGGAGCACCTTTCTTATATAATCCGTTCTTCGCCAGGAAGGCATTGTACTCACGGATGCTGTTGAAGCCCAGTTCATCGCCCTTTTCATCCTTCGGGTCAAAATGAGTCAGGAGATAGTTTGGTCGCTCATCCACACGTTCCGGTTCTGGAGCCATGAACTTTTTTCCGTCGATAAACTTGCGGATGTAAGCGAGCATACTGTGATAATTCTTCTTGCTGCCGTTCTCGATGTACTGCATCAGATAATCTGCATCGAAGTTATCTACCGATACGATATTGTTGGCTGGGTTGGTAGCAGCATGAGTCAGTGTCGGCACCTTGTAGGAAGCCTCTTCCAACTGCTTGCGCTGGTTCTCGTCAATTCGGAGTCCCATACCATTCACGATAATCATATCGTAATCATCCAGATGATCGAAATCATCGGTCGTGATCTCACTCAGTTTAATCATCGCATTGTCGTTGGCATGCGAAATCTGTCCCAGCGCAATAGCCTGATAGTTGAGGAAAGCGATGCGGGTAGTACCCACCCAGGCAGAATAAGCCTTCGCCAAACCTCCCAGAACAATCACAGCCAATAAGGCCAGGAAGATGTGTTTCTTTTTAATCTTTCTGATTTTTCCTAATCCTTTTTTCATATCTATTCCTTTTTTCGGGCTGCAAAGGTAAGACTTATTTAGAAATTGTACAATACCGAGAAATTGTGATTTTCACATTTTTTATACTTAGAAGTTGGTATCAGGTTAAACGCATTGATATAGTCTGTACTAATAAATAAGTAGTGTTTTCAGGAATTTTTCTTTCATTTCAGCCCTCAAAAAGAGGAATTATTCCGAAATATGCAGAAAGAGCGTAATCACCATTACGGCAATCACGCTCTTTCTACTTATAAACATAAAACATTACGAAGATGAAAGAAAAGCTTAGCAAACCTTCTTCTTGCGCTCACAATAGCGTTCGCATTGGGCGCAGATGTCATATCCCAGCATGGCACCCAAGATG
>ENA-OPIU01000141-OPIU01000141.1-human-gut-metagenome-genome-assembly--contig:-NODE-141-length-13092-cov-8.004518_pt1 | contig 13092 bp, 13 predicted proteins | sample MGYA00241411_ERZ501652 | MGnify/ENA primary metagenome ERZ501652 (study PRJEB25962, sample SAMEA2042369) | human gut metagenome | biome: human gut; feature: human-associated habitat; material: faeces... | reverse complement strand
GAATGTTGAGTGTTGAATGTTGACTTGGTGGGGGGATGCGCTGGCTTCTAGCCAGGGCGGCCCTCAGGCGAGGGCTTTATTCAAGCCCATCGCCGCTATCCTGAGAGCCGCCTCCGCCGCCTTCTTGGGTTCCGCCACCGGTAGTACCTGAGCCGCCCTGGCTGGTGTCAGAGCCGCCGCCCTGAGTTGTGCCACCGCCGCCTGTGGTGCCCTCCTCGTCGGTGCCGATATAGCCGCCGTACTCCTGAATCTTGCACTTCTTGCGCAGCTCGGCATTGCTCCAGCTCTTCGTGTTTCTCACAATCAGGTGCACGCCTTCTACGCTGGCAGCCGTCACCTTCTCCTTGGTATCCTCCGCCTTGGAGCTCATACCGATGGAGAACAGTCCGAGGTCAGAGAGACGCACGCTCTTGCCGTCGAGAATCAGCTCCTGCAGATGGTCGAGTGCATCCATCAGCACACCGTGGATAGTACCTCGGGAGTAAGGCGAACCGTGGTCAGAGATGTGGGATACGAATCCCTCGAAATCCACCTCGCGGTCGGTTACCGCAGTGGCATACCACTTTTTCTTACCAGCGTTCTCGCCGCTCTGTGGTGTACGCTGCAACTTACGATACTTCAATGTTCCTTTCTGTTCCATGTTCTTTTAGTGTTTAATGTTCTTTTTTAGTGTTTATGTTTAGGGTGTGTGGGAAGCCGCCGCCATCTTTTGTCCGGAGCTTGATGAGGCTTTTCCTAATCACGATGCAAAGATACGCATTTTTTCTGTAACTGCCAAATTTCAGGTTGCAGATAAGGGCTGTTTTCTGCAAAGGGGGATGGAGGGAGGAAGAGAAGGGAGGGGGACCTGCGATGGAACCGCAGGGAACGGGGGCAGCGGAGGAGGCGAGGCGAGGGGGCAGGCGGGGAGGCGATTCTCGTTAATAAAGCAAAAAATATAGAGTAGGGGCTCGCTACTCTTAGAGTTATGAGGGATAAGTCATAGATTAGCGCAGAGAGAAACGCTATGGAGGGTGATTCTGGTGCTGCGTTTTGCTGACACTGACACTGACAGTTTTTGTTTCTGCTAGCTGCACTAATAGGTAAAAGAATGTTAATATAATATTTTATATTTATATATATAAATATAACTTCTCTTCTTACTCTTTTACTACCCTCGGAAAAAATAACTGTCAGTGTCAGTGTCAGAAAATGATAGAAAAAATGTGTTCATTTGTTTGGTCATTCAAAAAATTATATATACCTTTGCGCTACTTTTCGCTTTAAGCGGGAATTGTATTAACAACTATATATTTTTAGATAAAGGATGAGGCCCTGCAGCTTTGTTTCCCGAGCCCAAGCTCAACAAACTTGAACCCCCGAACCGGAACCGCATCTTATACTTTACCCTAAAAACACAATTTAAACTTATAAAATTTATGAAAGAAGCATTCGAAGGGGACCATAGCCTTTATTATGGAGCTGATGATGAACAGGAGTCTTATATCACGAGAGGGCTATCTGAGGCAGAGTTGTTAAATCGGGAAAGATCAGTTTTGGAGCGATATCTGAAGGTGAAGGATAAAAATGGGAAGAAACAGGTATCTGCCAGCACCTTCATCGATATGATAAATGACGTTAGCCAGCAACTGAAGATAGGATTCGAACAGTCTATAAAAGCAAAGGAAGACGAGATTCGTAAGCTGAAGAAGGAGCTAGCTGCAGAGAAGAGTACCTCTGATGAAGTTAATAAGGAAAATCAGATGCTGGTTCAGGATCTGGATAAGGCTCAGGTGGGAAACAGGCAGCTGGCTCAGAAGCTGGATAAGGTTCAATCGGAAAAACAGCAGCTGGCTCATGACTCGGAAGCAACTCAAGCGGAAAACAGGCAGTTAGCGTATAAACTATATCAGGCTCAGGAGGCAAACAAGCAGCTGGAGCAGAATCGGGAGGATCTTCTGAATGCAAACCAGCAGCTGGCGCAGAAACTGGATAAAGTTCAGACGGAAAACCAGCAGCTGGCTCATGACTTGGGTGAGGCTCAGACGAAAAATAAGGAGCTGGCTCGGGGTCAGGGAGAGGCTATGGCGGAATGCAGCATGCTGGAATATAAACTGGAAGAGGCTCAGGCGGAAAACCAGAAGCTCAGTAAGAAACTTGATGAAGCAAGGGATGAAATCAGCTGTAAGGATATCGCCATTCGTCGCATGAGGAAAGATGCAGAACGTAAAGATACAGCCATGCAGGTCGATGTATCTGAGGTGAAAGAAGCTTTTGCCAGAGAAATGATTGACTCCGGTATCAGATTTGTTAAAGATATGAAGACTGCGATAGATGATTCGCAGACTTTTAAATGTATGGGGCTGTTAACCCGTATGACAGATGATTGCTTTGGCAAACATGAAGCTATACATAGCGAACTGAAGGATATGATTCAAGGTATTTTTGACAGTCGTGAACAAGTTGCAAAGGAGCAGAATGAACCTAGGCCTAACAATATTAGGGTAGAAAAAGGAGGGGTGTACAATGCAGAGGTTCATCATCAGGATATTCATCATGAGGTGGACCAGCCGGATTTTCTGCCTAAGGGGTACCATCCGCTTTCTCTGTCTGAGGTGGACCAGCTGATTTCTCAGCCTAGACATAAACGCAAAAGATTAGGATTAGAAGGAGAAGATTATGAGTGGAAATAAGATTATTATATGCCCTGGGGCTTTTTACAACGAGCATGTTGAACAGCAGAATATCTTTGGCGTGGTGAATGTATATCCGCCGAAAGATGGAGGGAGAGGCGGACAGACGGTTTCTTCTGTACAGCTGATTGACTGTTCGGAGGATGAGGACCTCGAGGCGGAAGATGTTGCTGCTGCTGACTTCGAGGCGGATGCTGCTGAAGATGACTTCGAGGCGGATGTTGACTTTGAAGCTGCTGCTGATGATGAGCGAAAAGTAGAAAAGGATGCGGCTGCTGGCATCAGCCGGAAGGAAACTGGTTGGGGCAGGAAGAGCGAGTATCTCTTTGCCCTTGACGAAAACTTCTACATCAAGGACGAGGTTAAAACCCGCAAACAGGCTGAGCTCTTCCGCACATTCCTAAAGCAGAATGGGTTAGCAGAGCTGCCTACCAGTGCTAGTAGAAATTCGCCCCTGAACATCGCCATCTTCTCCTTCCTTGATCATTGGAAAGAATATGGGGTAATTCCCCGCAAGCGAATGGTAGGAGTGAACACCATCTTCAGGTTCCTGACCGAAGACTGCCAAATCGGGATTGATACAATAGGCAAGACGTTTAATAATGTCTTCAACAAAAACCTCCCGAATGAGGATTCCGATATGGAGAAGCTGGTGGATGCATTTTTTGAAGAGAATATGTGTAGGATGAAAGATTGAAACCACTTGCGAAAGTTCAATGACAGAAAAAAAATGTGGGATTAATATTAATCCCATTTTTCCTATTAATCCCATAGGTGAAAAAGCCGTACCTTTGCCCCGTAATCAGATGACAAGTCTGGTTGCGGGGCATTTTTTTTGTCCTTAAATATGATTTATTAATTTTTAATTTTTAAGTTTATGAAAAAGATGAAAGTAGTCAAGCTTCTTGACGTTCAGAGTGGTGTAAGCCAGCAGACAGGTAATCCTTGGAAATCTCGCGAGGTAGTGGTGGAATCAATGGAGAATGCGGTTCATCCCGACCGGTATGTGGCGCGGCTCTTCGGCGATGCGGTAGACAAGTTTACGGCTAAGGAAGGCGATGTTCTGGGCATCGGGCTCCGCCACAGCGTGAGGGAGTATAACGGCAGATATTATGGCGAGACGCATATCTCGGAGTTTGAGCAAGTGCAGCCATTCTGATGTTAGTTAATAGTTGACAGTTAATAGTTTATAGAGTTTTGCCTATTATAAAAAAATAAAGAATTATGTATATTAAAATTCAGATTTCAGATGCTTTGTATCAGGCTCTCCTGACGCAGGGCAAACGCAAGAAGGGCTCTATCGCCCTGGTCAGCCCCAAGGAGGGTAATTTCAACGCATTCGCCAGCAATAGCGAAACGCGGAAACAACGCAAGTTTATACGGCTGGCTCATGGAAGTGCCAGCGTGGGCGATGAGGATGTGAGAATGCATCTGCGTATCAGCCGCAGAGAAGCCGAGGTTATGCCGGCTCAGGTTATTTGCAAAGAGAGTGAAATTGCCGGTGAGTTTGTAACGAAAAATTGCTAGTATATGAGTTTTGGAATATCCGAAAGTGTAAGGAGCAGGGCGGTACAGGTTTGTACGCCCCAGCTCTTTCATCAGGCAGCCCAGAGCGGTGTGGTGGTGAAGACTTGCGCCGAGATAGAAGACGCACTTGAGAGCCTGCGCAGAGGCGAGATGAGCAAGGATGATTATGTGGCGCTGAAGACGAAGCTGAAGGCTAAACTCCCGATTCTCACTCCGCATGCTACCTTCAAGAACGGCCGACGACTGAATGCGGATGCCATCCCCAGCGGGCTTTCTATCTACGACAAAGACCATATTCCCGACCCGAGAGGGTGGTGGAAGACGAAGAGCCAGGAGCTGAAGCAGAATAAGCCTGAGGTGCTGGAATGCATCCTGCTGGTTCATGTTACGCCTTCGCTCGAGGGACTGAGGCTTGTCTTCGTTATCCCGGGGGCAATGAACCTGGCTGATGCGCAGAAATGGATGTCGGAGCAGCTGGGGGATAAGGATTATGATTCTTGCGTGAAGGACCTGGCTCGGCCTTCGTTCATCGTGCCCGAGGACTATATCCTCTTTATTAATGAAGAGGAGCTGTTTAAGGATAGAGAGGCTGCAACCCGGAGCAGGGAGAACGGAGAACTGAAGGGGGACGGGGCTTGGAAAGCCCCGGAACGGGGGCTGCCTGACGGGAGACCGGAGGGAGCTGCTGCTGAAGGAAGCGGGGGCGCTGCTGAAGGAAGCACGGGTGCTGGAAGCAAGAAGGCTGCTGCTGAAGGAAGCACGGGTGCTGGAAGCGGGGCTGCTGAAAGCAAGAAGGCTCCTGCCAGCTACCCCAAGGAATACCAGGGGGTGCCTTATCCGGTTATCATAGAGAAGCTGATAGAGCTGTTGGGAGGAGAGCCGCAACATGGCTCCAGAAACTCGTTTATCTTTACATTAAGCTGCTATCTCCGCTATCTCTGCGATGATAATGCGGAATGGATCAAGCAGGTGATTCCAACCTTTGGCGAAGACCGGAAGAGGGCGTTCATAACCGTGGAGAGTGCCTGCAACAGAAAGCAGAGCTTCCGAATGCCCAGCATCGTGAGCAAGGCCGTAGAGCTGGTAAGGAATGAAGAGATGAATACGCTTTCTGCCAACTATGATGACAGCGATTTCGGCGATATCAACAATCCGGAATCTTACTTCTATCATATTCATCAGATGCCGGAAAAATTGCCCAAACTCATCAGACTCCTGATTTCGAAAACACCGGGGATTTACCGTCCAGCCGTATCGCAGGCCATCTTCCCGCCACTGGCATCGCATCTCTGCGAAACCCGATTCCGCTATCTCGATAATGTAGAGCATGAGGCTACAATTTCTTCTATCTTGTGTGCCCCTACAGGAAGCGGAAAGGAAGCCATCACGCAACCTATCAACCACATCATGGCTGACATCAGAAAGCGGGATGCTGAACAGAGAGAAAGAGAGCGACTGTGGAAAGATGAATGCAACCGCAAAGGCTCGAACAAAGACAAGAGAGAAAGACCGCAAGGACTTGTTATACAAGAGGTTAATATTGATATGACGAACCCGGCCTTTGTGCTCAGAATGAAGGAGGCTGAGAACCATTTTCTCTATTCAAAACTGAACGAGCTGAACCTCTTCGATGCGCTGAAGGGCAAGACCAACCAGCACTTCCGCATCATGGAGCTTGCCTTCGATCTGGGTAATTACGGACAGGACAGAGTGGGCACACAGAGCGTTACCGAAACCATCAAGGTGCGCTTCAACTGGAATGCTTGCTGCACCCCGAAAAAGTGTCGCGAATATTTCAAAAGGGTGGTAACGGATGGTCCTATCAGCCGTATCTCGTTCAGCACCATCGAGCGCCGTCCATGCGGTTCGGAGCTTCCGGTATACGGCACTTATGATGCAGCCTTCGATGAACAGCTGAAGCCTTATATCGACAATCTGGTGAAGGCTAGAGGACTGGTAGACTGCCCTGGAGCCCGCAAGCTGGCTCAGACGCTTTTGGATGAAAATGCCCAGTTTGCCCGTCTGTCGCAGGATGTGGTATTCGAGAATCTCTCGTTCAGAGCCAATGTCATCGCCTATCTGAAGGCATGCGTGCTGTATGTGGCAAACGGCATGAAATGGGAGAAATCCATCGCAGATTTCGTGCGCTGGAGCGAGCGTTATGACCTCTACTGTAAGTTGAAATTATTTGGACAGATGATTTATGATGCAGACAGAGAGCAGGACAGCGTGCCTAAGACAGCACCGAGGGGTCCGAAGAATATGCTTGAGATGCTGCCCGAACAGTTCTCGCTCAAGGATTATGCCAATCTGTGCAGGGAGCAGGGTTTCGACGACAACCGCAAGCGTACGATGGATGCTGTTTACCAGTGGGTATCGCGCGGATATGTGGTGAAGCTGCTTAAAGACGAAACTGCTGACACTGACACTGACAGTTTAATTTTCCGCAAGGTGCATTACAACAGAAGTTATCTTCTCAATAAAGAATAAGCTTATGGAAATAATAGTAAAGCGAATAGCCAAGAAGAAGACATATACGATAGGTCATCTTTATCTTCTGAAAGAGGATGAGGTAGAGAGCCGCCAGAGTTTCAGCAAGCGTCTGGAAGACAAGCGTGAATTTCGCGATACCTTCGACCGCTCGTTGCTGGATAAGGAGCATTATTTCTGCGATACGCTGGAGCCTACCTGGCGCAATCTGCTGGGCATCACGCTGAGTGCTGGGGAAGTGGATGCCCGTCGGGGCAGGGTGAGCGGCAAGATAGCGCGCAAGGTTCGGGGCAAGACGGCGATACCCGAGGGCACTTATCCGCTGCTTGTTACCCCGTCGCCCAGGTTTAAGTGTTTTCTGCCTCTCGTTCAGGGAGTGCCCGGTTTCGAGGGCATCCGCATCCATGCAGGCAATTATCCTGACGATACACAAGGCTGCATCCTCGTTGGAGAGAACAAGTTCGAGGGCATGGTGGTGAACTCCCGTATCTGGCTGCAGCGGCTCATCAACGCCATGACAGCGGCGCGCGACCGAGACGAAAGTATCTGGATAACCATCCTATAGACAAACAGCATCCCTGCATAAGGGATGCTGCTAATCTGTTTTTATATATTTTCTGACTGAAAACGTTCTTAAAGCTTTGACCAGTCGATGCTGCGGATAAATGCCAAGGTTGAAACCCAATCGCAGTCGAGGCAGAAAGGAGTAGGAACATCCGGGGTGTTGTAATAAGCCAGGGTAAACTCTGTATCTGCATCCTTAAATGCCTTGTGGTCGATGGTTGCCTGCTTGAAAAACTGGGTAACGAGCGGCTTGTTCTTGCTTGAAGCCTCCTTCAGTCGTCTCTGATAGAGCGTAATATAAACACTCATGGCGTAGGCCTGCTCGTTGAGATAGCGAACCTTGATGTTCAAGGTGTCCTTGCTCAGATTCTTGTCGAGCATTACATACGGTGGCAGAATCTTGCTGCGCATGTAGGTCATTGCGTCAAACTTGAAGAGGGCTGTACGGCGCTCGTCCATGCTCTTCGTGGTGTCGTTGATGATTGCATCAGAAGTGCGGAGCACCTCGTTTAATACATCCTGGGCGCTTGCCTTAGCCATGCTGAGGGTGAGCGCAAATAATAATATTATGTATCTCATCTTTCTGAAATTATTGATTATCAATTCTTTTTAATCGTTGGTGTGGCGCATGAGGAAGATGCTGTGGTCGATGCACGCTGGCAATTCTTCCTTATAATGCGTTACCATGATCATGGTTTTGTTCTGGCGGCGACAGAAGGCTTCGATGACGTCTTTTACAAGACGGCGGTTGCGGTTGTCGAGTCCGTGGAGCGGCTCATCGAGAATCAGCAGTTCCGGATCCTTGACAAAGGCTCGTGCCAGGAGAACGAGGCGCTGTTCGCCGCTGGAGAGCTTCAGGAAACCACGGTCTTCAAGACCTTCCAATCCGAAGACTTTCATCCAGAAGCGGCACTTGTCCATATCTTCTTCCTTCGGCTTTACATAGAGACCTACGGAATCCATCAAGCCGCTTGCTACGATGCGGATGGCTGGCAGGTCGCGCTGGTAAGAGCGGTGAAGCTCAGGCGATACGTAGCCGATGTGTTTCTTGATGTCCCAGATGCTTTCGCCGCTGCCTCGAGGATTGTCGAAGAGGGTAATGTCGCAGGCATAACTCTGCGGATTATCGGCACAGACCAGACTGAGGAGCGTACTCTTTCCGGCTCCGTTCTGTCCGCTCAAAGCCCATCGCTCGCCGTTCATCACGGTCCAGTCGAGGTCATTGAGGATGATTCGCTCGCCATACTGTATGCGCACCTTGTTCATCTTCACCACTTCCCGGGTATGATATTCGCGGTCGCTGTAAGGCTGGTCTACGATGGCCTGTTCCAGCTCCGGACTCAGCACATGGGCTGGCACGGATTCTCTGCCGGCAAGATATTCGGCGAGGGTCACCTTAGGCTGAACCTTCATATCCTTTACTTCTACCACGTGGGTGATGAAATCGGGAATATCATCGCTCTTGCTCAGTACGAGGATAATCTGCAGGGCTCGCTCTGAAGAGAGGGTCTTGAGCAGTTCCTTGAGCTGGTCGCGGGTTTCTGCATCGAGTCCGATAAACGGATTATCCATGATGAGCACGCGAGGCTCTGAGAAGAGGGTAGAGGCAAGTTTGAACTTGCGTAGCTCGCCACTTGAGAGCAGGATGGTGTATTTGTCCATCAGGTGCTGCATGTGGAAGAGCTCGTAGATGTGCTGCTGCAGGGCTCTGCGCTCCGGAGTGTCTTCACCTGCCATCTGGTAGGCTTCTTCCAGCTTGTCCTTTACGACAGGCGTGTTCTCGTCTATCTCGAGCTGGTTCCAGCGCTGCTGCAGGAAATAAGTGCGGTCGTTATCGCCTCCGTAGCTGTCGCGGAAGGTAATATACTTGATGTTGTCGCTCACCATTGTTTTCTGACTAGGTGAGAAATCGTAATCAGGGTCGTGCATCAGGAGTGGGTGGCGACCTACGATGATGTCGACAAACATTGATTTTCCTCCACCGTTCGGACCTACGATAGCGATGTGTTCACCATCGCACGCCTCGAAGTTTACGGGTTCTGCCATACGCCATTCAGGCATACGGGTAACACCATTTTTAATGCTAATAATCTTTTGCATCTCTCTTATTTTTTTATTCTACTCTGATTCTTTGTTGCAAAGTCTTTCCAGCTGCTGTAGTGCTTGGCGTCGGTCTCCGGGCGGTTCATCTGCAGAAAGTGGCAGTAGGCTGCCCCCAGTGCATCGGTAGCGTCCATGAACTTCGGCATTTCGTCTTGCTGAATATGGAGCAGTCGCTGCAGCATTCCCGCCACCTGTTCCTTCGAAGCCTGTCCCTGTCCTGTAATGGCCATCTTGATTTTGAGCGGCGCATATTCGTGGATAGGAACGCTGTGATGAATGGCGGCTGCGATGGCTACTCCCTGTGCTCTGCCCAGCTTGAGCATCGACTGCACGTTCTTGCCGAAGAAGGGGGCTTCGATGGCCATCTCATCGGGCAGATAGCTGTCGATGATGCCGGTTACGCGGTCGAAGATCTTGCCCAGCCGGAGATAGGGATCGCTCTCCTTGCGCATGTCGATGACGCCCATCACCACCAGTTCGGCCTTGTTGCCGATGATGCGGATTACGCCATAGCCCATCACGTTGGTTCCGGGGTCAATGCCGAGAATGATCTTCTCTGTATTCGATTTCTTGATCATCGCTGATAAATCTCCTGACTTAAAAAAAAATGCTGTTTTAACGGTCCATATATGGATTGTGAGCGAGCTCTTCGCCTATGCTGGTGTATTCGCCATGACCCGGGAGGACCTGGGTTTCATCAGGCAACTGACCGAGATGGCGCAGACTGTTGATGATGCGGAACATGCTGCCTCCAGGGAAATCGGTTCTGCCGATAGAACTGTGGAAGAGGGTGTCGCCAGTGAAGGCTACGTGCTCTGCCTCGCAATAGAAGGTGACGGAACCGCTGCTGTGGCCAGGAGTGGCGATGACTTGGAACTCGTGGTTGCCGAACTTGATGACCTCTTCATCTTCGAAGAATCTGCCAATCGGCGGAAACTGGTAATCGAGTTGCATCTGATAGAAGGTTTCTGCCTGCTTGGCGAGTCCCTTCATCAGTTTTTCATCTGCTGCCGATACTTCCGGTTTCAGTCCGAACTCCTGATAGATGGTGTTGTTGCCGAAGTTATGGTCAAGATGGCCATGGGTTACGAGCAGGTGAACGGGTTTGAGCTGGTTCTCCTTAATATATTGTGTAATAGCCGTGCGCTCTTCCGGATAGAAGGCGCCGCAATCGATGATGACGCATTCCTTGGTCTCATCGCTTACCACGTAGCAGTTTTCCTGCAACATGTTTACTTGAAATCTTTCTATATGTAACATTTCTTACTTTGAACTTTATGATTACTTTTCACTCTTCACTCTTCTATGCCGGAACGTAAACCAGTTGCTTGTCCTGGCTGAACCATTCTTCATCGAAGAAAGTGCTGAGCGGAGTGATTTCTGAAATCTTGAAGTATTGCTTCAGTTCTTCTTTCAGATTACCGCCTTTCAGACACAGAAGTCCGTTAGGCAGAGCGTTTTGCCCCTTCTGCTTAAAGTTTTTCTTGATAATCTTCATCAGGTCAGGAAGCTGCATTACCGCACGGCTTACCACGAAATCGTACTTTCCTTTTTCGTCTTCTCCACGCATGTGCTCTGCCTTGAGATTCTGCAGATTGATGGCCGTAGCCACCTCGTTGCAGACTCTGATTTTCTTGCCCGTTCCATCTATCAGCTTGAACTTGCATTCAGGGAAGAGGATGGCGAGCGGAATGCCCGGGAAACCTCCGCCGCAGCCGAAATCGAGAATCTCCGTACCCGGACGGAAATGGATGGCTTTGGCTATTGCCAGAGAATGGAGCACATGGTGCTCGTACAGATTATCGATGTCCTTGCGGCTGATGACATTGATCTTGCTGTTCCAGTCGCGGTATAATGCATCGAGTGCCTCGAACTGCTTTTTCTGCTCTTCCGTGAGGTTCGGGAAGTATTTCTCTATTATTTCTATCATATAATTATATGTATTCTTCTTTATTTCTACTGATTTTTCTGCAAAGGTAGTGTAAAAAATCGGAAAACACGTAATAAAAACATCAAAATCTGTTAGATTATGCTCGTATATTAAGTTTTTTGCGTAACTTTGCACCCGTTTTCAATATAATTTAAGCAAAAATAGATAAAAACAGACAAGGAAATATGATAAAAGCAGCACTCTTCGATCTGGATGGCGTGGTTTTCGATACAGAATCACAGTACTCCATCTTCTGGGGAATGATAGGCAGGGAGTATCATCCGGAAATGCCCGATTTCGAATATCGCATCAAAGGACAGACTCTGGTTCAGATTTACGACAAGTATTTCACCGATGAAGCCGTCTTCGCCCACATCGAAGGTTTTACAGGCGCAAAGGAGGAACAGGCTAAGATTACAGCCCGACTGGATGAGTTTGAAAAGAACATGCAGTATGAATATATTGCGGGGTTCGAAGACTTCATCAGCGACTTGAAGCAGCATGGCGTAAAATGCGCTGTGGTAACGAGCAGCAACGTTCAGAAGATGCTGAATGTTTATGAACGTCACCCGGAATTCAAGGCTTATTTCGACCGCGTGCTGACCAGCGAGGATTTCGCTGAGAGCAAGCCTCATCCAGACTGCTATCTGAAAGGTGCAGCCTATTTCGGTGTGAAACCGGAGGACTGTGTAGGACTGGAAGACAGCTTTAACGGACTGAAGGCGGTGAGAGCCTCAGGAGCCTTTACCCTGGGTCTTGCCACAACGAACAGCAGAGAAGCCATCCAGCCGCTATCCGACTATGTGATAGATGATTACAGAGGTTTCAGCTTTGCTGACTTGCAGCGCATCGTGGAGAATGCGAAATAGATTCAACGCAGAACAATAAATAAATCAAAATAAAAAATGGGATATTTATCTACTGACAAGAAGAAAATTACCACCAAGACCTTCGCAGAAATGAAGAAGGCTGGCGAGAAAGTAACCATGCTGACAGCATACGACTTTACAACAGCCGGAATTATAGATGCTGCAGGAATTGACTCTATATTAATAGGTGATTCGGCCAGCAATGTGATGGCAGGAAATGCAGACACATTGCCGATTACCGTAGACCAGATGATTTATCACGCCCGCAGCGTGGCACGTGCCTGCCAGCATGCTTTCGTGGTTTGCGACATGCCTTTCGGCAGCTATCAGATCAGCAAGGAAGAGGCGCTGCGCAATGCTTGCCGCATGATGAAGGAGACGGGTGTAGACGCTCTGAAACTGGAAGGCGGCGTAGAAATCTGCGACACCGTTAAGGCGCTGGTTAATGCCGGAATCCCGGTTCATGGTCATCTCGGACTTACCCCGCAGAGCGTGAACAAGTTTGGCGGTTATGGCATTCGTGCCAAGGAAGAGGCTGAGGCACAGAAACTTATCAGCGACGCCATTGCGCTGGATGAAGCAGGCTGCTTTGCCATCGTGCTGGAGAAGGTTCCTGCTAAGCTCGCTGCTGAAGTAAGCAAGAAGGTGAAGGCTGTAACCATCGGAATCGGTGCTGGTAACGGCTGCGACGGACAGGTTCTGGTTTATGCTGATGCACTTGGGATGACACAGGGCTTCAAGCCTAAGTTCCTGCGCCACTTTGCTCAGGTAGGCGAGGAAATGACCAAGGGTGTGAAGGCTTATATTGATGCGGTGAAGACCGTAGATTATCCTAGCACTGAAGAGAGTTATTAACATTAACTCTCTTTTTAGCGAAGTGTAAGAGACTCAAGTTTCGCAAGTGAGCTCCACACGCCCTGAAAGGGCAGAAGCTCCT
>ENA-OPIU01000135-OPIU01000135.1-human-gut-metagenome-genome-assembly--contig:-NODE-135-length-13444-cov-13.380136_pt1 | contig 13444 bp, 7 predicted proteins | sample MGYA00241411_ERZ501652 | MGnify/ENA primary metagenome ERZ501652 (study PRJEB25962, sample SAMEA2042369) | human gut metagenome | biome: human gut; feature: human-associated habitat; material: faeces... | reverse complement strand
AATGTTGAATGTTGAGTGTTGAATGTTGACTTGCTTGCTCAAAGTATAGCGTTAAATAAAACATCAAGCACAGAACACTCAACATTCAACACTCAACATTAAAAACAATGAATAAGATAATGATGATGCTGGCAGCAGCAGCTTTGGCTTTGCCTTTAAGCGCAGCGCAGCCAGCCAAGAAGACCGCTAAGGTCAAGAAACAGAATAAGAAGGAAGTGAAGGCCTCCAGGAAATGGGACCATGAACAGGTGGTGGAACTCATCACCAAGGTGAACAGCTACTGGCAGGCTAACAACAAGCCTGAGGTTCGTGCCTTCTGGGATAATGCCGCTTATCATACCGGCAACATGGAGGTATATAAGATGCTCAAGGACCAGAAGATGCTCGACTACTCTATCCGTTGGGCAGAACACAACGACTGGACCGGTGCTACAGAGGTTAACCCTGCCAAGTGGAAGTATAAGCCATACGGCGAGGGTAAGGATCACGTTCTCTTCGGCGACTGGCAAATCTGCTTCCAGACCTACATCGACCTCTACAACATCGAGGCTGCCAAGGGCAATGCCGCTGCATCAGAATTCATGGTGAAGCGTGCCAAGGAAGTAATGCACTACGAGACTTACTCCCAGCCAACAGACTACTGGTGGTGGAGTGATGCTCTCTATATGGTGATGCCTGTGATGACTAAGATGTATAAGTTGACCGGCGATACCAAGTATCTCGACAAGCTTTACGATAACCTCCTCACCACCGATGAGATTATGCTCGACAAGGAGACCAACCTCTACTTCCGTGACGGCAAGTATATCTATCCAAAGCACAAGAGTGCCAACGGAAAGAAAGACTTCTGGGCTCGTGGTGATGGCTGGGTTCTCGCAGGTTTGGCTAAGGTGCTCCAGGATATGCCTAAGGACTACAAGCACTATCAGTTCTTCGTAGATAAATTCCAGAAACTGGCTAAGGCGGTAGCTGAAATCCAGCAGCCGGAAGGTTACTGGACCCGTTCGATGATGGACCCAGAGCACGCTCCAGGTCCTGAGACCAGTGGTACAGCCTTCTTTACCTATGGTATGCTTTGGGGAGTAAACAATGGTTATCTCAGCAAGAAGGAGTACAAGAAGGTCATCGACCGTGCCTGGACTTATCTCACAGAGACAGCCGTTCAGGCAGATGGCAAGGTGGGTTATGTTCAGCCTATCGGCGAAAGAGCCATCCCAGGACAGACCGTAGATGCCAACTCTCAGGCAAACTTCGGTGTAGGCGCTGTGCTTCTTACAGCCTGCGAATATGATAAGTATCTTGCCATCAAGTAAGATGCCTATATATAATAAGGTATAGAATAGCCCTATATATAATAAGGTGTAAATTCAATCTGATATATTAATAACTGACAAACATGAAACAGAGACTGTTCGTTACATTAAGTTTGGCAGGATTGGCTATGGCAACCTTCGGTGCAACCAAACCGAAGGCAGCCATTAAGTCGTTGAATAAGACGACCATCCAGCAGCCAACTTACACAGAATGGCACGACCTTCAGGTGAATGCCATCAATCGTTTTCCGTTGCACACCAATTTCTTCACCTATCCGGCAGATGACTGGGTTTCTGAGAAAGACGGTAAGATCGTGAGCAAGGATATCCTGCACATGAACAAGACGGAAAGCAAGTATTTCCTTTCGCTCGACGGAACCTGGAAGTTCAACTGGGTGGCTAATGCCGACCAGCGTCCTACTGACTTCTACAAGGAAGATCTGGATGACTCCAAATGGAAGACCATGAATGTTCCAGGCAACTGGGAGATGAACGGATTCGGTGATCCGGAGTATGTGAACGTAGGCTTCGGCTGGCGCGGCCATTTCGACCAGCAGCCACCAGCAGTTCCTACCAAGGATAACCATGTAGGTTCTTACCGCCGTATCATCGACATCCCTGCCAACTGGGATGGCAAGCAGGTTGTAGCTCATTTCGGTAGCGTAACTTCCAACATCTATCTCTATGTAAACGGCAAGTTTGTCGGTTATGCTGAGGATAGCAAGGTAGCTGCCGAGTTTGACATCACTCCTTATCTGAAGAAGGGCAAGAATCTGATTGCTTTCCAGACCTTCCGCTGGTGTGATGGTTCCTGGGATGAGGATCAGGACTTCTGGCGCTTGAGTGGTGTGGCTCGTGAGAGCTATCTCTTTGCCCGCGATGCCCAGTTGCATTTGGAGGATATCCGTGTTACTCCTGACCTTGTAAACAACTACAAGAATGGTGTGCTCAATATCTCTGCCAAGGTAAAGGGAACAGGCAAGCTGAACTTCATCCTCTTCGACAAAGAGGGCAAGCAGGTGGCTACAGCTACAGGATTGGCAAAGAATGGAACAGCCAACATTACGATGAACGTAGAGAATCCACACAAGTGGAGTGCTGAGACACCTTATTTATATACCCTTCAGGTTTCCCTCTCAAGTGCGCTGAAGAATGGCAACATGAAATCGGCTAGCATGACTCCTGTCAAGGTAGGTTTCCGCAAGGTGGAAATCAAGAACAAGCAGTTCCTTGTCAACGGTCAGCCTGTGCTCATCAAGGGTGCCAACCGTCATGAGATTGACCCTGACGGAGGTTATGTATTGAGCATGGAGCGCATGATTCAGGACATCAAGATTATGAAGCGCCTGAATATCAACGCTGTCCGTACCTGCCACTATCCTGATGATCCACGCTGGTACGAGCTCTGCGATGAGTATGGTATCTATGTGGTAGCTGAGGCTAACCAGGAGAGTCACGGTTTCCAGTATGGCGATGATGCTGCTGCCAAGAAACCGATGTTTGCCAAGCAGATTATGGAGCGCAACCAGCACAATGTTTCCATGTACTTCAATCATCCTAGTGTCGTAACCTGGAGTATGGGTAATGAGACTGTGATGGGCGATAACTTCCTGCAGGCTTACAAGTGGATCAAGAGCCAGGACCAGAGCCGTCCGGTTCAGTATGAGCAGGCTCGCAGAGGCGAGGGTACCGATATCTTCTGCCCTATGTATTATCCGGTAAGTGCTTGTGAAAAGTATGCGAAGGACCCTAACAGTCCGATGCCGCTCATCCAGTGCGAGTACAACCATACCATGGGTAACTCAGGCGGTAACCTGAAGGATTACTGGAATCTGATTCGCAAGTATCCTATCCTTCAGGGTGGTTTCGACTGGGATTTCGTTGACCAGGGCTTGCACCGCAAGGTATTGAAGCCGATGACTATCAAGAATCCTGAGAAGATGAGCAATGAAGAGCTCCGCAAGATAGAATATTGCTACGGTGGCGATTATAACAATTACGACCCTAGCGACAATAACTTCAACTGCAATGGTATCATCGGTCCTGACCGTCAGCTCAATCCTCATGCCTACGAGGTAGCCTACCAGTATCAGAACATCTGGGCTAAGATGGTGAATGCAGAGAAGGGCGAAGTAAGTGTATACAATGAGAACTTCTTCCGCAATTTGAGCAACTATGCCTTGGCATGGAGCCTCATTGAGAATGGCGTGGAGACTCAGAATGGTACCATCGCTGATATCGATGTAGCTGCCCAGCAAACCAAGAACTTCACCATCCCTTACGACCTTTCTAAGGTAAAGGGCAAGGAGGTGTTCCTCAACATCGATTTCCGTCTGAAGAAGGCTGAACCTCTGATGGAGGCTGGTCAGATTGTGGCTTATGCCCAGCTGGCAGTGAAGGAGAAGAAGTGCTGCGGTCATTGTGCAGACAACATGGCTAAGTCTCAGAACGGCAAGAAGGTGAAGGCTAAGCTCATCGACAAGAAGGGCGAGCAGGATATCACCGTTACTACTCCTGATCTGACCGTGAAGGTGAACCGTACCACCGGTCTCATCTCTGAATATACCTATCGTGGCAAGTCGCTCCTCGGCGAGGGCGGTACCCTGAAGCCAAACTTCTGGCGTGCTCCTACCGATAATGATTTTGGTGCCGGCCTGCAGAAGAAGTTCCAGGTTTGGAAGAACCCTGTCATGAACCTGAAGGGTGTAGCTGTTGAAAAGGATAAGAAGGCAAATACCATCAGCATCTGTGCAACCTATGAGATGCCAGAGGTGAAGGGTGAGCTGGAAATCGATTATCTCATCATGCCTAACACCGGTGCGATGAAGGTAAGCCAGGAGTTTGATGCTTCTGATGATGCCAAGGTCAGCGATCTGTTCCGTTTCGGTATGCTGATGCAGTTGCCATACGATATGGACAAGAGCCAGTATTACGGCCGTGGTCCTATCGAGAACTATTCTGACCGTGAGGACTGCATGCGCATCGGAATCTACAGCGATGATGCCGACAACCAGTACTTCCCATACATCCGTCCACAGGAGAGTGGAACCAAGGGCGATATGCGCTGGTGGAACCAGACCGATGCTTCCGGCTTCGGATTCAAGGTGAAGAGCTGCAAGCCATTCTATGCTTCCGCCATCCACTTCGATACCGAAGAACTGGATGATGGTGATGACAAGGATCAGCGCCACAGTTTCAATCTGAAGAAGTCAAAATTCACCAATCTCTTCCTCGATGCAGAGCATTCTGGTGTGGCTGGTGAGAACTCTTGGGGTGCATGGCCATTGGAGAAATATCGCCTCCATTATGGCGATAAGAACTTCACTTTCGTGCTCATTCCATTAGATAAATAGTAGAAAAGCAGGGATTTATACGAAAATCCAATATATTTAAACAGAAAATCCACCTCATTCGGGGTGGATTTTTTTATCTTTGCAGAAGATTTACTGCACCACCTATATTTAATAAGGTGTAAGTACAGACCTAAAAAATAAAAATAACGAACAATATGAGAAAAGCAAAATTTTTCGCAGCAGCATTGCTGGCGATGTCTTCACTCGGAGCTTTCGCACAGCATCAGTTTACTGTTCAGGTCAACAAGCCTGGAGCAGAAATCCAGCCTACCATGTATGGTATCTTCTTCGAGGATATCAACTTCGGTGCCGATGGTGGTCTTTATGCAGAGATGGTAGAGAACCGTTCCTTCGAATTCCCACAGCGCCTGATGGGATGGAATACATTCGGAAATGTAACCCTCAGCGACGTAAAACCTGCCTTCGACCGCAATCCTCATTATGTAACACTTGAGAGCGCAGGTGCACGTGAGAAGCAGACTGGTCTTGAGAACCGTGGCTTCTTCGGCATGGGCTTGAAGAAGGATATGAAGTACGATTTCACCGTATATGGCCGTCTTCATCTCATCGATGGCAAGCAGGGCAAGATTCGCGTAGAACTCGTCAATTCAAAGAATGATGTGATTGCCAAGCAGGTCATCAACATCACCAATAATAAATGGCAGAAGCTTACTGCTACCCTTACTTCTCCTCAGACCGATGCCAAGGGTTTGATGCGTGTTTATCTGGAGAAGGGTTCTGAGAGCGTAGACCTCGACCATATCTCTCTCTTCCCTGAGGACAACTGGAATGGTCTCCGTGCCGACCTCGTACAGGATTTGGCTGACTTGAAGCCAGGCATCTTCCGTTTCCCTGGCGGATGTATCGTAGAGGGAACCGACCTCGATACCCGTTACGAGTGGAAGAACTCTGTGGGTGCTCCTGAGAACCGTCCTCTGAACGAGAACCGCTGGAGAGATACCTTCCCACATCGCCTTTTCCCTAACTACTATCAGTCATTGGGCTTGGGCTTCTATGAGTATTTCCTCCTTTCAGAGAAGATTGGTGCTGAGCCATTGCCTATTCTCTCTGTAGGTCTGGCTTGTCAGTATCAGAACGATGATAAGGATCCTAATGCGCATGTAGCAGTCAAGGATCTCCAGAGCTATATCGACGATGCACTCGACCTCATCGAGTTTGCCAATGGTCCTGTTACCTCTAAGTGGGGTAAGCTCCGTGCCGATATGGGTCATCCAGCACCATTCAATCTGAAGCAGATTGGTATCGGTAACGAGCAGTGGGGACCTATGTATCCTGAGCGTCTGCAGAAGTTCATGGAGCAGATTCATGCCAAGTATCCAAAGATCAAGATCTGCGGTTCATCTGGTCCATCTGCTGATGGCAAGGACTTCGACTACGGTTGGGAGCAGATGCGCAAGTTGGGCGTAGACATGGTGGATGAGCACTACTACAAGAGTCCGGAATGGTTCCGCAGCAATGCCAGCCGTTACGACAAGTACGACCGCAAGGGTCCTAAGGTCTTTGCCGGTGAGTATGCTGCTCATGCCGAGAATGATCCAAACTCTTGGGAGGCAGCCCTTTCTGAGGCAGCTTTCATGACCGGTTTGGAGCGTAATGCTGATGTGGTTTATCAGGCTACCTATGCACCTCTCTTCGCTCATGTAGAGGGATGGCAGTGGCGCCCGGACCTCATCTGGTTCGATAACCTCAGCTCTGTCCGTTCTGCCAACTACTATGTTCAGCAGCTCTACGGCGAGAACAAGGGTACCAATGTGTTGAAACTTACCGAGAACGGCAAGGCTGTAGCAGGTGAGAATGGTCTCTATGCCACCGCTTGCTTCGACAAGGCTACCAAGAGCTACATCGTAAAGATTGCCAACACCTCTAACGAGGCAAAGGAAATCAACGTAACCTTTAATGGTATCAAGAAGTTGAACCCAGGTAAGGTAACCGTTCTCCATGCCGACGATATTCAGGCAGAAAACAAGATAGACAATAAAAATGTGGTTGTTCCTGTAGTATCAGATGCACAGGTTCAGGGCAATGTGTTGAACGTGAAGATGAAGCCAAACAGCTTTGTTGTATACCGTTTCTAATTGCCTACCTCCAATCTTCAATAAATCCTTAAGGTACAAATAGATAAGTGGATAATGTGAATCCCTTGCGACTCTAGTGGTTGCAAGGGATTTTTTTCTCTTCTAATGCCCTTGAAATTACATGGCGACGCAGAAGTTTCTGTGTCAGGACGTAGGAAAGATTACGTCGCCATGTAGGAAAAAGGCACTTTTATTCCTAATCCTGCTTGTTAGCAGACTATTAACGGCTTCTCAATAGGGATAATGCATAGAGAGGCAGTATGGTGACATGCCTTATGGCATTATCGTCCTGCTTGTCAATGTAATCAAATGCTCCAAAATTCTCTAAGGAACAACGGAATGCTTCGGTGAGCTTTTTCTCTCTCATGAATAGCCAGAGACTCTTCATGCCGCCCTGGGTGCCCGATTTGATTTCGATAGGGGTAATCTTCATGTTGTGGATTTCCAGATAGTCTATCTCGGCAACACTCTTCCCCTTCTGCTCCCAATAAAACATCTTCTGGCGCTGGATGCATGGTTTGTAACGCATCATCTCGAGTCCGGCAACCATTTCTGTTACACCTCCCTTATTGACAAGTTCCTGAGGAGTGCCGGCTAAAATAAGTTCTATGAGCTGCTGAGACAGGTCGCCTTCCAGTTGAAGCACGGCTAACAGTAATCCTGGGTCCAGAAAGAGCACCTTCATGCTTTTCTCGTCAGCTTCCGCATCCAGCGGAATACCATTGCCCGAGGTTGCGATCACAGGAGTAACGATTCCTGCAAGTGTCAACAGGCGGAGGGCTTCTCTGATTTGTGAACTCTGATAATCTGCTGATATTTGCTTGTATGTCAACTTCTCTCCTGCCTGATGACAGATGCCACGCATCGTTGTGCGCAGTAAATCTGGGTTGACTCTCTTTTTATACTTGCTGAAATCATCTTCGTATGTCAGAATGATGTCTTCCTGGATGTTTCTGCATCGGTTGAAATCGTGTGTCTTGGTCCATGCCAGAACAGATTCCGGCATGCCTCCAACAAGCAGGTAGGTGCGGAAGTATTCCACGAGTTTATCATGGAAGGCTTGATCTAAAGACTGGTTTCCGTATGCTTCATTACGGAGAAGGATGAGTCCTTCTTCGTGATTGGCATACAGGAATTCATCGAAAGTCATCGGGTACATGAAGAGCGAGTGAATCCTTCCTACTCCAAAAGTAGGGAGTTCCTGAAGCGTAAATTCCAGAAGTGATCCTGCGGCTATGACATGCAGTTCAGGATAATCTTCCTTGAAGAAGCGTAGTGCCATGATGGCTTCAGGGCATTCCTGAATTTCGTCGAGAAAGAGGAGCGTCTTACCTGCTTCTATAGGGACATTGATATAGCTACTGATTTTTTTAGCAATCAATCGTGCGTCAATATCCCCCTGAAAGAAGGTTTTGATTGCCTTGTTACGTTCGAAGTTTACCTCGGCGAAATACTCGAATTGCTTTCCCAAGTTTTTAACTGCTGATGACTTCCCAACCTGACGGGCACCACGAAGCAGCAAGGGTTTCCGCATGGAATCTTCCTTCCAAGCGATGAGTTCTGAGTCGATGTTTCTATGTATATATTCTGCCATAATCGTAACTGTTTGAATAACAGGTGCAAATATAGCGAAAATACTCAAATCCGAGAAATAAATCGCGTTAAAATACTCAAATCCGAGAAATAATCGACGATAAAATACTCAAATCCGAGAAATAATATGCGTGAATCAATCTTTGTCCCAAAGTTTGCACACCTCCCAGAGGTGGTTACAGTGGTTGCGGTTACAGAAGTTACTAACACATTTCTGCAGGGCATTTTTTGGTGGTATCAGAAAAAAGTAGTATCTTTGCAAACAATAAGTAATCATGACTTTATTGAGAACTGAAATAATAACAATTTAAATTAGATGAGTATGAAAAGACGAATCTTTATGATGGCTGTTCTTAGCCTGGTGTTTGTAACAAGTGGTTTCGCACAGTTTCAGAGATCTATATTCAACCACGTGGGGCTGAATGTGGGTGCCGGCACTGAGGGTATTAACGTGGGTGTGGCTGCTCCTCTCACCAATTATCTTGAGCTGGAGGCGGGAGTCAGTCTCATGCCAAGCATCAAGGCTAATGCCGATGTTGACTTGCATTCGAATGCATCGCTCAACGTGCAGGGAGTGGCGGTGAGAATCCCGGATGCTACGGTGAATACCGAGGTGGATATCGCTCGTACTACCTTCAACGTCAAGGCACATCTCTATCCTTTTGGAGGAAACAGCAAGTTCTTCCTTACCGGTGGTTTCTCATTCGGCAATCCTAAAATCGCCAAACTGAGCGGTCATAGTGACGAGATTGAGAGATTCGCCAACCAGTATCCAGCTTACAAGCAGGAAATCCTTGACCTGGTCAGCGTGGGACTGGCTGATTATAACGTGAAGCTGGATGATAACTTCGATATCCATGGCGACATCCGCTGTAATTCCTTCCGTCCTTATCTGGGTCTGGGCTTCGGCAGACTGGTTCCCAAGAAGCGCGTAGGTGTACGTCTGGAACTGGGATGCCAGTTTATGGGAACCCTGAAGGTTTACCAGAACGATGAGAAGGTGGAAATCAACAAGGTGTTGAACGATACGATGGGCGATGATGCTGACGACATCTCCAAGTTTATCGAAGACTGGAAATACTATCCGGTGCTCAAATTGCAGATTGTAGGCAGAATCTTCTAAGGTTGCCAAGATGGGGAAAAATAGTTGGGAGGTGCATGGAATGATGAACTTTTGCAGGCTATGTACAAGAAAAGTTTGAATTTTGCATAAAAAATACGCTCAAACGCTAGCAATTTGCTCATTTTTTCGTAACTTTGCACCCGCAAACTTATAATTAATAATAAAAGAAAGAATGGCTAATTTGAGATTTGAGGTTGTAGCCGAGGCCTTTAAGAAAAGACCTGTAGAGGTAGAGGCTCCCAAGGTGCGCCCTTCGGAGTACTTCGCCAAGTATGTATTCAACCGCCAGAAGATGTACAAGTATCTGCCATCTGATGTGTATGAGAAACTCATCGATGTGATAGACAACGGTACTCGTCTGGACCGTTCCATCGCTGATGCCGTGGCTGCCGGCATGAAGCTCTGGGCTGAGGAAAACGGGGTAACACATTATACTCACTGGTTCCAGCCATTGACAGAAGGTACTGCCGAGAAGCATGATGCCTTCGTGGAGCATGACGGAAAGGGTGGTATGATTGAGGAATTCTCTGGCAAATTGCTTGTCCAGCAGGAACCTGATGCCAGCTCATTCCCTAACGGCGGTATCCGCAACACCTTCGAGGCTCGTGGCTATTCTGCATGGGATCCTACATCGCCTGTGTTCATCATCGACGATACCCTCTGTATCCCTACCATCTTTATATCTTATACCGGTGAGGCTTTGGACTACAAGGCTCCATTGCTCCGCTCGCTCCATACGCTGAGTGAGGCGGCTACCGAGGTGTGCCACTATTTTTACCCTCAGGTGAAGAAGGTGCAGACCAATCTCGGATGGGAGCAGGAGTACTTCCTGGTAGATGAGAGTCTCTATTCGGCTCGCCCTGACCTGATGCTTACGGGCCGTACCCTGATGGGACACGACTCTGCGAAGAACCAGCAGATGGACGACCACTATTTCGGAACAATCCCTGAGCGTGTGCAGGCTTTCATGAAGGATCTGGAAATTCAGGCGCTCGAACTCGGCATCCCTTGCAAGACCCGTCATAACGAGGTGGCACCAAACCAGTTTGAGCTGGCACCTATCTATGAGGAGTGCAATCTTGCCGTAGACCATAATATGCTCCTGATGAGTCTGATGAAGCGCGTGGCTCACAAGCATGGTTTCCGTGTACTCCTTCACGAGAAGCCATTCGCCGGCGTCAACGGTTCAGGTAAGCACAACAACTGGAGTCTCTGCACCGATACCGGCGTACTGCTCCATGCAGCAGGCAAGACACCGGAGGACAATCTCCGCTTCGTAGTCTTCATCGTAGAGACCCTGATGGGCGTTTACAAGCACAACGGACTGCTGAAGGCTTCTATCATGAGCGCTACCAATGCGCACCGTTTGGGAGCCAACGAGGCACCACCAGCCATCATCTCTTCATTCCTCGGCAAGCAGCTCACCGACCTGCTCGACCATATCGAGAAGGCAGATAAGGACGAACTCTTCGCTCTGGCTGGCAAGAAGGGTATGGAGCTGGATATCCCTGAGATTCCGGAGCTGATGATTGATAACACCGACCGCAACCGTACCTCTCCATTCGCCTTCACCGGAAACCGTTTTGAGTTCCGTGCCGTAGGTTCAGAGGCCAACTGTGCGTCATCTCTCATCGTACTGAATGCTGCCGTAGCTGAGGCTCTCGAAGACTTCAAGACTCGTGTAGATGCCTTGATAGCAAAGGGCGAGGACCAGACATCGGCTATTATAGATATTGTACGCGAGGATATCAAGACCTGCAAGCCTATCCGCTTCGATGGCAACGGCTATTCTGATGAGTGGAAGGAAGAGGCTCAGAAGCGTGGCTTGGACTGCGAGGCATCCTGCCCGGTAGTCTTCGACCGTTATCTGGACAAGGAGAGCATCGAGATGTTTGCCAAGACCAACGTGATGAGCGAGAGCGAGTTGAAGGCGCGTAACGAGGTGAAGTGGGAGACCTATACCAAGAAGATTCAGATTGAGGCTCGTGTGATGGGCGACCTGAGCATGAACCACATCATCCCAGTGGCAACCCACTATCAGAGCCGTCTGGCAAAGAACGTAGAGGGCATGATTCACATCTTCGGTGGCGAGGAAGGCAAGAAACTGACAGCCCGCAACGTGAAGATTATCCGTGAGATAGCCGAGCGTACCGAGGCAATTGAGCGTGGTGTAGAGGCATTGGTAGATGCCCGCAAGGTAGCCAACAAGATAGAGAGTGAGCGCGAGAAGGCCGTAGCTTATCACGACACGGTAGCTCCAAAGATGGAGGAAATCCGTTATCAGATAGACAAGCTCGAGCTTCTCGTAGCCGATGAACTTTGGACATTGCCAAAGTATCGTGAACTGCTGTTCATCAGATAATATTTCCTGGATAAGGAATTGAGATAATAAAAAAGAGTGCATTGTTTGTTACAGTGCACTCTTTTTTTATCACCTTGCTCCAGGCAACATCAACGCTTTCTTGTCAGCGTTAAAAAAGTTGGCTAAATATCTGTCTATCTTCGTGCTTTTTGTCCGTTTTCCCAAGATTTAACACTTTGCCTAATTAAAAGAGGGTGTGTCATAAGTCTAGATAATAGTTGGCGCATAACAGTTCAGGGCGGACGCATCAAAATGCGTTCGCCTCCAAAAGTTTTGACAGGTAATTTTCGTCCCAGCCAGCTTTCATCCTTTTTAAGTTGAGACTTCCCTTGACCGTTTTGTCTTTTTTAAGGATGGACAGAGCAATCTTAGTTATAGTAGAAAAGTTTCTTGCTGCATTTTTTACCTTTCTACTTTCGTCTTCTCTAAAGGTAAAGTCTAATTGCCAGTGCAAATTATTCTCTATGCCCCAATGTTTCCTTATGGCATTGGCGATTTCCTCAGGCTTTTCATTTCCGAGGGAAGTTACATAGTACCTGATTTCCTCTGAAGTTTCACCTGTTGAGACTATCGTTCTTCGTGATAGAATACCAACTATAGATTTTAGCCCTTCAAATTTGTTCTTGAACATTTTTTGCGTAATGCTGCCATAACTTACCACTATACATTTTCTTTCTTCTAACCTACCATGTCCTCTGTCAAAGGAAGTATACTTTGCAACTATACCCTGATAGTCCCTATAAATGTTTTCGGCTATAATATTCTTTGCAAAATCATAGCTTGTCTTTTGATTTTCCTTCAATGCAATAATATAATCTCCGTTTCCCTCTCTTATTTTCTTGGTTATAGAGGTTTGGCATCCCATGGCATCAATCGTTACGATGGTGTCATTTAAGTCTATTGCGCTAAGCAACTTTGGTACAACGGTGATTTCGTTAGTCTTGTCGCCCACCTTCTCTTGAGCCAGAGAGATATTGTTATCAGAAGACCATGCCGATACAATCCACATACGAAAATCATCTTTGCCCAATGTGTGCTCTGAATCGCATTTGCTAGAGCCACGCATCAACTTGCCGTCAATAGCTACTATACCTTTAACCTCGCCAATAATTTCTTTGACCCAATTGCGAAAAATTAATTCAAAGCCCTTTGGATCAAATATGGAAAAGAAACGATTGAAGGTGTCATGGCTTGGAATGTGTTCCAAACCTACCAAACGGGATTTGAAGAACTCCTTCTTAGTCCTTCCAAACTCAGCAATTTCATCCCATGTTTGACATCCAGCTAGTACAGCTGCTATAGTAATATAGATGATATGTTCCATTTTATGAACAGTTCGTCCGGTGACTCTTGGGTCAGGAATTTGTTTAGATAACTTAATAATGCTCATTTTGTACCTTTTAATTGTTTAATTATTCCTTACAAAGATACAAAATATTTTTAATATAAACAAATATAAATAGTTAATAATCAATAAGATACGGCTTAAACACATATATGTTAAAAGGTAAAAAGTTTAATGCGTTTGCCCTGCATAACAGTTGATCACCGCATGCACAACAGCTGTTGTGCATGCGTATATCAGCTGTTATGCAAGCGCACAA
>ENA-OPIU01000132-OPIU01000132.1-human-gut-metagenome-genome-assembly--contig:-NODE-132-length-13607-cov-8.647267_pt1 | contig 13607 bp, 8 predicted proteins | sample MGYA00241411_ERZ501652 | MGnify/ENA primary metagenome ERZ501652 (study PRJEB25962, sample SAMEA2042369) | human gut metagenome | biome: human gut; feature: human-associated habitat; material: faeces... | reverse complement strand
TTCGTTTATTCTCTCACAGTCACTTTCGGACGATTATCCGAAAAGATCTGATTGCGGGTTTCCTTTATATCCAGTTCCACCTTAGTCTTTGTGAAATCCGGTACATTATAGGCATCAAACAGCCCATGATAATATTTCCACGGATTGCGCTGCGGAAGAAGGAAAGGTTTGGTTGCCTTACCCTTATCATCGATACTCGATATGTAGAGACGGGTATAGTTTCCGTTACCACGCTTGCTGACGAAGACAAACCAATGCGAGTTGCTGTTCCAGTTATGATAGCTTTCGCTCATCTTACTGTTCACCGCTGTCAGCGGATAAGTCTGCCGGGTCTTCAGGTTCATCATCCACAGATCAGCATCGGGTTGCACAATAGGGAAATTGCTTCTGCTGCATCGTGTATACATCAGCCATTTGCCATCATACGACGGACGAGCCAAGACGTAACTCATATTCGTCTTCGGACCATTCAGCAGCGTATCCACTTTTTCTCCAAACTTCCCCGTTTTGGCATCGAAAGGAATACTTACCAGCGAGCACTTCACTTTCAGATACTCAGCCGGTACACGGCAAGCTTTCGAAGTACTATAATATAAGGTATTGCCATCTGCACTGAAAGCAGGGAATATCTCCAGCCAATCGGGAGCCATCAGTTTCTGGTCTGTTACCAGCTGATTGTTACGCGTATCCAGTAACACGATATTACTGAAGTCGTGATAAACTTCTATCGGCTTGTAAGTTCCCACGAAGAAACACTGGTGAACGGCATTGGCAGCATAAGCCACATAATTGCCTTCCGGATGCCAGTAGGCATAGCTTCCGGCAGCCTTGGTAGAATCGGTCTTGGTATCTATCCATTGCTGCTTGCCATCCTTCATAATCAGGGTACCTCCACCCTCACCACGTATCTGGCAGGTCAGTTGTCGGGCATCAGTACGATTGGCTGTATGGCAATTGAAACATCTACCCGGCAAGGCGGTTTCTGTCATGATAGCCGTTTCATCAAAGGTATGGATATCGCGCTGATAGATGCCGATGTTGCCACCCACTTCGTAGCCGGGAGCGATACGGCGATAGGTCAAACCGTAATCATCCAACCGATAAGGACTCACCATCATCCGGAAATCCTGATATTGCTTCCACTTGCCATCCTTACGGGTAGAGACGGTAAAAGAGATGCTGCCACCGACGTTCTGCTCAGTAAGCTGATGCCAGTCTTCCACATCGAAGTCAGCCCATTCACCACAGACATGCAGTTCTCCGCCCTTGCTTCCTTTTGCCACGACATCCACCACATCTACGGTATCACCTTTGATATTGAAGTTCATCGGAGCAATATCAGCAGGAATGGTCACCCCAATATAGTCTGGATAGATACTAGGCTTACGATTCACCATGGTAGGATTCTCAACCGATGGAGTACATACGGTTATCCCCATCCATACGGCGATGAAAGCATAAATTATCTTTTTCATTCTTCGCCTCCTTTCTGTTTACTCATCATTCGTTTTACGTATTCTGCGTATGGCGAACCCGGCACATTACCTTGATTCTGTATGCACTTCACAGCATCCTGATAACCCACAGGCATCTGCATATAGCCACCATATTGCTGTACCCAACTGCCATAACGCATGAATCCCTGGATATCTCCCTTCAAGAGCATCTGCCCCATGAAATAGTCGAGCGCCATTTTGTTATCCGGATTGTTGATGAAGAGCAATCCCATCATCTTGTCAATCTCATTATAACTATAAATCATCTCCGTCTTGAAGCGCATTCTTCTAGCCCTTCCCAAATCAGAATCATGACTGATAGCCGTATCATTGCCCAGCATCGCTTCCATCTTCACAGCCCAGTCATGATAGAAGAGCGACTGTTTCAAGAGATCGATATTCTTACGTGCAACGGCATACTTGCCATTCACAATCTGACATTCGGTAATGCGCTTCATCAATCTGCCACTCATCTTTCCATTCAGGATGGAAGCCTGCAAATCGCTGGCATAGCGAAGAGAAGAGTTCACAAGACCCAGACGCCAAAAGGCTTCCATCGTAGGATACATCGACATGTTATCGCGGGTACGGGGAGCCAGCAAGGCATCTTCCCCACTCTGATAGAAAGAAAACATGCGGTCGGCAAGCTGACGGGTCTGAGCAAGAGCAAGATTTACGCAGTTGCTGGTATAGAACACCTGTACCTGATTCTCCTGCGCATCATTGATGATATCTTCCCACTTCCCGTTACGCACCTGTTCGTTCTGCTTGAGCAAAGCATAGAGGTCCTTGTCATATCCCCATTTCTGACCCGGATACCGCATAGGCACGCGATAATAGTTGATACCTGTCATCACAGACATCAATGGATATTGAACCAGAAGGGTACTATAGCAAATCAGCTGGATAGCCAGGAGATAGAGAATAGACAAAAGATAGGTAATAGAAACGGAAGGGAGTTTGCCTTTCTTTACTTGTATCAGGAAAGAAGCCACACGGAGGAAGACATAAAGCCAGGTTGCCCCACCTCCAATCAGCCAAAATATGACGGGTATCAGAAGTACATCTGCCCACGCTATCCTTGCTCCCCATCTCCGGGTAGCAAGATTCATCAACCATGTTGACAGCAGGGCTAAGGTCAGAGCTACAGGAAAAGACAGGAGCACTTCGATATCTCCCATCACTTCCAGCAACAGGATAGAAGGAAGAAGAGCTATGAGCATTCCATACCACTTCAACGGTTTGGCTGTATAACTCCTAATTACCTGATAGGTAAGCGACAGGAAAGCCACGAAGAGAAGAGCCAGAATGGCGGCACCCAAAACTGGAACATAATAGAACTGTACCAGGAACTCGCTGATATAATCAGCCAAACCACCTGCCACACTCAGGTCATGCCAAAAGTAGTCGGCAGACCAGAGAAAGAGCTGGTTCTGCTCTTGGTAACATAAGGCTTGTGGATAACCACAATACCAAAAAAGGAAGATGCATAAGCCGAACAATGCGACCAGAGTCATTTTCCCATATCTAGAAATGAACTTTTTCATGTACTCAATAGATTAGTCCGGATACCCATTTTTATCAACATCTTCTACAGCAGGCAACCTACTTGGCAGAAGGATACATGTTCTGAAGAAAATCCTTAAACACTCCAGCAGGCTGACGTTTGAGGAAGGCGATGTTATATTCTTTCAACTGGTTCTGCATCTCCTTACCCTTGGTCATCAGCAACTGGTCAGAGCCTTCCTGACGGGCTTGCATACGAAGCTGGTTGTAGGCTCTGTTAAACTTCATGATCTGATCTTTCCAAGCCTGAAGAGAATCGTTCTGAGGTGTTCCCCCGGAAATACTGTTGGCACCGACCGTAACTTTGATATCACCCGGTTCGGAAACAACCAGCAAGTCCTGAACCCCATCACGATAGTGATAATCTACGCGAATCACCTTCATCTCAGTAGTATCGGCAACAAATTCAAACTTGCCGTCCTTGATGACAACAGAGTCTACATGGGCAGCATCCTGCAGTCCGAACATAGGCACAAGGAAAATCTTCTTGCCATCCCATCGGTTCGATTCCATCGTACCATGGATACGGCAATTTCCCTTTTCGGCAGACTTGCAACCTGCCATCACTACCATACTCGTAACGGTCATCAGAGCGATAACCATCAATAACATCATTTTTTTCATTGTTCTCTTTAGGTTTAATCTGTTTATTTATTCAGTTCTTTTTCAGCCAGGAAATAGATAGGAGCATTGCTTGCGCCCTTCTTTACGAGAAGCCCTTTCTCCGTAAAATGCTTCAACCATTTCAAGGCTGTCTGCTGGCGCAAGGAAAAATGGAATTCCATGTCACGTCGGCAAATATATTCATTCTCTTTCAGGAAATTTACCATCTTGTTCCACAACTGTTCTTCGGTATATTGCCGTGACCTTGTTGTGAATTTGGAACGTTCAAACTTGACATGCCGTGAAACCTCATTCAGCAGTTCGGCAGTAGGCTTGAAGTTTATATTACGCAGACGGATGTCATTACCTGTCACCTTTTCCATCGTCTTGCCTTCCGGCAACTCTGTTGTAACAGCCAGGGAGAGATAGCCCACTTGCGGAAGATAGAAGCGGGCACCTTGCGACAGTTCGGTCACGATCAACCCATGAAGCGCAGTCATCACAGCCTGCACATCAGCTCTGGTAAGCGAACAGACCTGCTCTATATGCTCTTCTATCTGCTTACTGGTCATCGGTTCATGGTCTCGCAACCGGACAAATTTCTGTTCTCCACCTTCGCCCTTCGAGTTATGGATGGAATGGATTTCATACTTTATTGCCATAGCTTAGTATTGTTAGTTGTTCATACAAGTACGTTATAACCAGTTAAGTACGTAAGCCATACGCTTCAAGTCCTAGAACTGTGCGACGTGCATCGAACGGTGCACGAGCTCACTTCGAACGCTGCACGCTCTTACTTCGTCCGATGCATGCGCTTACACCGTTCGGTGTGAGTCATGGTGTTGGGGAAGTATAAACTTCTGGTTGTACAAGTAACCCCGTATAAATGTACTTGTTTTACTGCATACAAAAGTACAATAAAAACTCGTAAACACCAAATTTTTTCTGCATTTATACAAGATAGTACAGAAGAAAAGCAATAAAAGTCAAATCCTGTTAACGTAATGAAACGAAAAAACCCCATTCTCTATTTCGCCCCCAACTTGGGGGTGAAGAACCAAAAACTCTTCACTCTTCACCTTATGCCCTGAAACGCCCATAAACAGGGCGTTTCAAGGGGTGAAGAGTTATCAGCGACTCTTCACCCACTCTTCACCACTCTTCACCTAGGCACGAGGTTTCGAGGCTTCGAGGCATAAGAAGAAACTCAAATCCGCCAAACAGAAAGGTGAAGAGTAGGTGAAGAGTGCCCAAACACTCTTCACCCCTCGGAATACCGATAAACACAGGGGATTCCAGGCGAAAGGTGAAGAGTGAAGAGTATTTCTTCGTAAGCCTTGTTTTAAAACGAAACAAAGCCATTTGGGATGGCTGTTCTAGGCAAACAGCCCACTAGCAGCTAAAGCGCCAGTAGGCTGTCTGTGGTTTGCCAGTTAACTGTCTGTATTAAACAGCCTGCTTTTTGCCAATTCACAACAGGTTAAAACAGACAAATAAGAACAGCATTCAGTATATAAAAAAAGAAAAGCCCCGACTGTAATCACTACAGCCGAAGCCTAACCTAATCGTTATACTTACTTGTTTTTATCTAACTGCTTCAACAAGAAATCCTCCAATGTTTTCTTGTCGGGCAACTGAAGCATATAAGTGGAAACAAACAATTGGTTATCCATACCAGCCAAGGCATACTCCACCATTTTCTTACCCTTTCTCGTACAGAGCAAAATACCAATTGGAGGATTGTCCCCAGGCTGCATCTCATTTTCTCGATAATAAGAAACATAAGCATTCAGCTGCCCGAGGTTCTCATGCGAGAACTCCGAATCTTTCAATTCCAGAATGACGCTACAGTGAAGATACCGGTTATAAAACACCAAGTCTGGATAATAATACTCGTCATCTATCACTATACGTTTTTGACGAGACTCAAAACAGAAGCCTTTACCTAGCTCCAAGATAAATTCTTGCAAATGAGTAATCAAAGCATCCTCTATATCCTGTTCTGTAACGACCTCTTGAGCCCTCAATCCCAAGAATTCAAACGTAAAAGGCTCTCGAATCTGCAGTTCATTAGAATCATGCCCTTTCATACTTGGGAGAGACAACATCTTTTCGGGATTAGTACTAATACCAGCTCGAACATAGAGATTGGTACTTATCTGTCGACGCAACTCACGAACAGACCAAGTACACTTGATGCACTCCTGTTCGTAGAAGTAACGAGCAAGGGGATCGTCTATCGCCATAATCTCACGTATATGACTATAGGATAGCCTTGAAATCAAAATAGCTCCCGGGGTCATAAAATTATGAGACGCTGTCGCACTTTTTCTAGCTATAAACTTGATTTCCTCAGATTTATGCGACGCTGTCGCACAAATTCCTTTATCCTTAATAAAATTCATAGGAGCTAGATTATCTGCCATCTGAGGATAAAGATTATAAAACTTTCGTGCCCATTGGAACAAAGTCACATTTAGACCTTTACGTTCCACCTTTTCCTCCAACTTCTTAAGAAGACGCGAACCATACTCAGCACGGTCTTTACCATGCTGTTCAAACTCCACGATATAGTAGCCGATGAGCCAATTGCGCATCGTCTGCATACGATTGATAGCTTTGACGGCACAAGTTTGTGCTGCATCATGAGTACTTTGAATCACATGCGTCAACTCCACGAAAGAGTGTTCTCCATGCTTCCAATCATCAACAGGAAGTTCCATCCCATCATGATTATAAATAATAGAATCTTTTGACATAGCAGCCAACATTTAAACCATTCCGCAAATGTACGACAAATAATTGAATATACCAAACATTTCGGATAAAATTTCAGCATAGGACAAAAAGAAAAGCCCCGACTGTATCACTACAACCGAGGCTTAAACTTATTTATATTATAATCACAACGATTACCTTATTTATTAGGAATTCTCTTAAAATTCCAGAACCAAGCTGTACCGCCGTCACCTACACCAGGCTCACCAGCGCATAAACGAAGAGTATTTTCGTCAGCTTTCAAAATCTGATAAACATATTGTCTCTGGCCACCTTGGTTCACCATGACACCCATCAGAGGAATAGTACCAGAGAAAGTCATTGTACCAATATCCCAACCAGACTTAACGACATCTTCATTTACAGATACTCGGCCAGTCTCACCACGACTTGTCTTGACACCGCTTGCCAAATCCAACGAGAACCAACCACCGATACCATCTTCTTCAAGTCCCTGACCTGAAGTTTGACCATCAATGTCTGCAGCAGAAACGACCCACCAACCTGGACCAGTGTTATTCAGATAACTACCATTACCCCAAACACCATCAGAAGCCTCGGTATCCCATGTCCAAGTTGTGGTAGTATATCCACCATTACCATCTCCAAATATCTTACTGTAGATTTCAGGAAGATCAGTAAATTCCGTTACGTTGATAGACTTAGGAGAAGACTTTACAATGCTTCCATCCCAATTCTTAGTTTCAATGTAATAAGAGCGTTCACCTTCTGGCGGAACGACCTGTACCTTAACATTTGTTCCCTGTCCAACCAAAGAACCATCACTCGCATCAAACACCTGAATGTATCTTGCAGGAGAAGTACAAATCGTCAAATTGTTATTTCCTTCGCTCTTTGCTGTAATCTGCAAACCATTTGACAGCTCTTCTGAAGTAACAGATGCATCAGGTCCCTCATTATCATGTGATGGGTCGCAAGCTACAACTGTCAAGGCTAAAGCTGCCATTGCCAAAAATATCTTTTTCATATTGTATTCTATTAAGTTTGTTTATAAACGACAAATTACCATTTCTGATACTCAGAAGTTGCATCTGTCCAACCTTCATTCTGCACTACAGTACCCAATGCCACCTGATTGTCTGGCATCTTCAGGAAGCCGGCAGTTGCGTTATAACGTGCAGCATATCCACCATTATGAGCTTCATTCTTGCTAGGTTGACCATTATAATAAACAGGCTGGTTTGTCTGTCTATCAAGAGCAGCAGCAGCAATATGCCAACGACGAAGATCATTCCAACGAATACCCTCGCAAGCCAACTCCCAACGACGTTCATTCTGCAATGCTTGCAAAGAATAAGCACCAATAGGTGAAAGACCTGCACGTTTGCGTACTTCATTAATGCCGCCTACATCTTCCTTCAGCTCACTTTGCATCAAGAGAACCTCGGCAAAACGCATCAATACCAAGTCGCGAATATTATCCAACTGCATATTGTTATCAGTATCAGAAGTCCATCCACCTGCAAACATAACATACTCAAAGTTACTTACATAGCTACCATCATCTTTTTTGGCAGTAATAGGGGCCCATTTCTTGGCATAATAATCAGTTTCCTGTACGAAGCCATCGCCACCACCCTTAGTATAGGTAGTAGATTTAGTCCAATCCTGTACAGTAGCATCCAAGCGAGGATCGTTTGGCTCAATACTTTTCCAGTCTGCAACAAGATTAGGAGCCACAGGACCTGCGCCCCACCCCTGACCAAACGGGAATGTATTAGCATAATCCTGACCGCCACGAACACCAAAGTGAAGAGCATATTGGTTACTATAGCCAATACCATTGTAACCATTGGCACCGGTATTCCAATTTGCATGCTTATTAAACTTGATAGAGAACATACGCTCAGTCTCGTCAGGATTAGAGTTTCCATTTTCATCATCCTCGACCCACTTCAGAGCGTTTCCATCTTTATCCTTGGCATCCTTGGTATAATCATAATCCTTTACCGTACACTTATTTGTGTATGCCCAAAGATTACGGAAATCACCAACCAACTTGTAGCCTGAATTATTGACACAATCGTCAATATATCCAATTACATCCTGCTTTGTCAAAGTAGTTCCATCAGGAAGATCAACAGAAGTCAATGGACTATAATTTGTACTAGTCAAATCAGCAATAGTAGATCCATTGCAGAAGAAACCAGTATAGAACAACCAAGCGCGACCAAGCATAGCTTCTGCGCAATACTTGTCAACATGTCCATCAGTTTTTCTTACTGCAGGCATTGTTGCACTAGCATCACGAAGATCCATCAAAATCTGTTTCCAAACATCTTCTATGTTGCCTTGTTTAATCGCATCACCACCAGGAACCGTTCTCAATGGAACGTTTCCATACATTGATGACAACTCATAATAATAGAATGCACGAAGGAACTTTGCCTCTCCCAGGAACTGAGTCTTCAATTCATCAGACATCGAAGTATTAGGGAGTGCAGCTATCAATGTGTTAGCTCGATTAATACCTTCATAACGCTGCTTATAAAAGTCGTTAGTCATGTTGGCATTGTAGTTACAAATCAAATCCTCTGCTTGCATCAGCTTATCGTTGGGGCCACCACCGCCTAAACAATCATCACCAGCCAACTGTGCAAAATAAAGGAAACTCTCCTGTGGATTTGTATTCACAAGATTCAAATTCTGGTATATACCAGCAAGAACCGCCTCACCATCTTCCTGTGAAACAGGGAAGTTACCAGTTGACAACTCACCCACATTCTGCACATCATCGATGTCGCAAGATGCGAAGCTGAATGCCATCAAGGCTGAAGCTACTAATATATTTATTTTTTTCATTGCGTAATCAATTTTAGATTAGAACTTAACATTTACACCAACCATATAGGTACGAGGCTGAGGATAGTTACCGACATCAACACCTGTTACCCAAGATTCACCTGAGTTGAGTGCCATACCATTTTCTGGATCCATACCCTTATAACCTGTAATGGTAAAGAGATTCTGTGCTGCAAAGTAGAGACGAAGCTGAGAGAATGGACTATTCTTCCAAATCTTAGTAAAGTCGTAACCTACCGTCAAATTCTGAAGGCGGAAATAACTAGCATTTTCGATATAAATATCAGAGATTTGCTGCCAGTTAGGACCTTCGTTCATCTTGGCTAAGAGAGGATACTTATTAGAAGTGCCTTCACCATGCCAGTAACTAAATACTTCTGTAGTATAGTTCTCTGCCTCACCATCAGCAAACTTGCGGAATGAGCGTGCTACTTGCTGACCCAATGCAGCATATCCAACAACGGAAATATCAAATCCCTTGTAAGACGCTCCAAGATTAATACCCATTGTTACATCAGGATGAGGATTTCCGATTTCTGTTTTATCATCAGAAGTGATTCTTCCGTCACCATTGGTATCGACAAACTTCAAATCACCAGGTTTAATGCTTGCACCTTGCAGAGAATTTGCAGCATCACCATTACAGTTCTTATCCAAATAAGCCTGAACATCTGCGGCATTCTGCATAACTCCATCTGTCTTGTATCCCCAGAAATAGCCAATAGGATGACCAACCTCGAAACGAGCAATTACACCTGTACCCTGAGAGAGGAGATCATTACCACCATCGTTATAGTTCTGACTAGAGTTGATTGCAGTAACCTCATTGTGGTTGTATGCCATATTCCAACCTACATTATACTGGAAGTCCTTACCAATTTTGTCATTCCAATTAAGTGCAAGTTCGATACCCTTGTTCTCTACAGTACCGGCATTCTTTTTCATGGTTGAGAAACCAGTAGTAGCATCTACAGGAACATCTACCAACAAGTCCTTTGTTTTCTTGTCATACCAATCGAAAGTAAAGCCAAGGCGACCTCTCAAGAAACGTGCATCCAAACCAATATTTGTCTGTTCAGAAGTTTCCCAAGTCAACTCCTGATTCTCCAAACGAGAAGGAGAGGCACCACTCACGAAACTATCTTTTGAGCTGTTGAAAGAATAATAGCTTGTAGAATTGTAAGCAAATGTACTCTGCCACTCAAAATTAGAAACAGTCTGAGCATTACCATTCTGTCCCCAACCTGCACGAAGTTTCAAGAAATCAAGCCAGGAAGCTGTCTTAGCCATGAACTTCTCGTTAGAGATAACCCAACCTGCGGATACTGATGGGAAATAGCCCCAACGCTTACCTGGTGCGAATTTTGAGTTACCATCGGCACGCATGATAGCAGAGAGCATGTACTTCTCATTAAAGTTATAATTTACACGACCGAAGTAAGACATACTTCTTGAATCAGAGTTAGGAGAACCTGATACAGTAGCCGCTGTTCTATCCTTCATAAAGTCCATGTAGGCATGAGTTAAGTCTCCAAATACCGAATTCGTAGTATTGGCAGACAAGCTGAAACCAAAGTCAGGACGACTCTCACCATATTCAGTACCAACCAAGATATCGAAATTATGCAGCTTATTCAAATCAAACTTATAGTTCAAAGTATTGGTTGTACTCCATCCCCAACTTGTTCCAATTTGGTTAGTTGCATTATCTGTTTTACGATATGTATCAGCAGTCATCTCATTTGCTGAGAATACTGGGAGATATGCACGCCATGTCCAAGTACTCTGGTTGTAATTGAGCTGTCCACGATATGTCAATCCCTTGATAGGAGAAATCTCCAAATAACCAGTAGCATGCAAGTTTTGATTGATACTCTTATTGTTACCAGACTGACCGTTAACCATTTTCATGATAGGGTTAGAAGTATAAGTATTATAACTCTGCCAACCATCAGTACCTGAAGCCTTTATATCATTCCAATCAAAATATCCACCATCCTTGTTGTAAATAGGAACACATGGATTTGCACGAAGCATATTTGAAAGTTCATTGCTATATTGGTTACCAATCTGAAGACCTTGAGTCTGCTTATGCTGGTAATAAACATTTTCACCAATCTTCACGATATCACGTCCCTTAGCATTACGGTAAATAACATGCTCCGAATTAATGCGGAATGTAAATCGACGGAAATCAGACTTAACAACCTTGCCGAATACACCATCCTGATACTGATAACCTGTACCTACAGAGAATGTCGAACGATCAGAACCACCAGTTACGTTCAAGGCATGGCTTGTAGTAACTGCATTCTTATTGCGAATTGCGTCGACCCAATCAGTACCTGCATTAGTACCATCGTTGTATGCCTTCAGTAAGTCTTCATCAATATATTTAGACCAATCCCATTGTGCTGCTCCACTATTGTAGCGTACCATGTTCTGAACATCCATATACTGCTTAGCTGTCAGCATCTGTGGCAAACGGTATACATTTGACCAACCAAGATTGGCATCATAAGTAACCTGTATCTTACCCTGCTTACCCTGCTTGGTAGTTACAAGGATAACACCATTGGCTGCAGCAGAACCATAGATGGCACAAGATGCAGCATCCTTCAAAACATCAAGACGCTCGATGTCGGCAGGGTTCAAACTATTGATATCGCCAGCAACGCCATCGATAATATAAAGAGGAGCTGTATTGCCGTTGGTACCGGCACCACGGATAGAAATCTTAAATCCATCACCTGGCTGACCTGAGTTTGCCTGGATATTTACACCAGGAGTCTGGCTCTGCAAAGCGCCGAGCACCTGTGTGGTATTCATCTTCTGAATATCATCACCCTTTACCTCGATGGTAGCACCGGTAACGAGCTTCTTCTTCTGAACGCCATAACCTACGACAACAACTTCATCGAGAGTCTTGTCGTCTGTCTTCATTGTGATTTTGAGACTAGACTGGTTACCTACAGCAATTTCCTGTTTCTGGTAACCGATATAGGTAATTACAATAGTAGCGCCCGGCTTTACGTTCAAGGTAAAGTTACCATCAAGATCTGTAACGGTACCATTACCAGGGTTGCCCTTTTCTACTACACTTGCACCGATAATAGGACCTTCTGCATCGCTCACATTACCGGTTACTTTCTTTGCCTGCTGTACAGCATTTACGCTCTGACTAGGAGATGCCGCCCATGCTTCAGTTGTATAACTCAAGCCTAACGATGCTAACGCTCCCACAAGCAGCATTGATTTTTTTAAGTTCAAATTCATACTTTAGTACTTTCTAGGTTGAATAGAATTAAACGTTTGTTGACTCTGACTATCAAAAATAGTCATTCTTTTAGTTCCCGACATATCTATCAGATACGAAGGAAACAAACAGGTTAAGTTGAATTCATCTTCATAATGGTTATTGTTTATGTTTATATTGTTTATTGTTGTTTCATTTCATCACCAATCTGAAGTCATTTTTAGTATTACTATAAATGGCAAACAGATTTTCGATTGCAAAGTTACATTTCTTTTACGAAAAAAGCTGATACTATTTTGCTGATTTTAAGTATTATTTTGATTTAAGTTATTTTTTTTAATAAACCCCGATAAATACTAAAGATTTATTAACGTTCTGTGTTTTTCTTACACTTATTATATATGTATGTTTTGTTAACTCTGAGCAAAAAAGTATTACCTTGCCGCTATTGAGCAGCAAGGTAATTACGTACTGGATTGGCATACATCTCGAGAATTCTCTCTCTCAAGTAAGCTTCATCCTTGTTTGGAAGGTCAATTTTCGCAAGCTGACCAGCCATATATTTTTCAAATTTTGCCTTATCTTCGGCAGTATATTCAGCCTGATGAGCAGTTGAGTTTTCAAGCAAATCAAGAGCCACATAGTTGCCCGGATAGAGGCGGTAGTTCTTGAATATCTGCTCATCCATGTAGGCGGCTACCTTATTATATATATCCTGCTTAGGCATATCAGGATCAAGACTATCCAGATAATCATCAAGACATGGGGCTGCATGATAATGCACATGACCCTTATAACCGAAGATACCGGTCTGCATGCTTACCAGATCATCCATTGGTCCCTTCTTCCAATCGGCATTATCGCGCTTCTGCTGGAACTCCTTTGCCTTCAGAAAATCGCATGGATCATATTCGTAACTGATAGAGAGCGGTACGAGATGAAGCTGTTTCAGGCGGTCGATAATGCTGCCCTCACCGCCCATCGACATCATCTGCAGAATACTCTTCTGGGTGCGGTCATTACTGTCCTTGGCCCTACCCTCGCGCTGGGCTATCCAGATATTCTCGTTCTTCTCCTTGATGGCG
>ENA-OPIU01000117-OPIU01000117.1-human-gut-metagenome-genome-assembly--contig:-NODE-117-length-14305-cov-1.962164_pt1 | contig 14305 bp, 9 predicted proteins | sample MGYA00241411_ERZ501652 | MGnify/ENA primary metagenome ERZ501652 (study PRJEB25962, sample SAMEA2042369) | human gut metagenome | biome: human gut; feature: human-associated habitat; material: faeces... | reverse complement strand
GATTATGAATGTCTCGGACTGAATGTAATCGGAGTGGATGCCAGCCAAAAATTCTTCAGTGAACTGGCAGGTGTGGAAGAACCTGAGAAGAAGCGTAAGATTATCGGCAAAGGTTTTATTGACGTATTCGATGAAGAAGCTCATAAAATTAAAGATGTGAAATGGCTGGCACAAGGTACCATTTATCCTGACTGTATCGAGTCATTAAGTATCACCGGCACTGTAATCAAAAGTCATCACAACGTAGGTGGACTGCCCGAAAAAATGAATTTGAAACTATGCGAGCCTCTGCGTCTGCTATTCAAGGATGAAGTACGCCACGTAGGTCGTGAACTAGGTATGCCGGAACATCTGATTACACGCCATCCATTCCCCGGACCAGGACTTGCGGTACGTATTTTGGGTGATATCACTCCTGAGAAAGTACGTATTCTGCAAGACGCCGATGATATCTATATCCAAGGATTGAGAGACTGGAAAGTGAAAGACTCGGACGGAAACGAAACATCCCTTTACCACCAAGTATGGCAGGCAGGCGTAATCTTGCTACCCGTACAAAGTGTGGGAGTAATGGGGGACGAACGTACATACGAACGTGCCGTTGCCCTACGTGCCGTAACTAGTACGGATGCCATGACCGCCGACTGGGCTCATCTTCCCTATGAATTTATGGCTAAGGTTTCAAACGACATAATCAATAAAGTAAAAGGTGTAAACCGCGTATGCTATGATATCTCGTCCAAACCGCCTGCCACAATTGAGTGGGAATAATAGACAACCAACTAATAACTTAAAAACAACATAACGGAATGAAACAAGATATGATTGTTATCTTGGATTTGGGAAGCACCGAAAACACCGTGCTTGCCAGAGCCATTCGTGCTTTGGGTGTATATAGTGAAATTTACCCGCACGATATCACAGCCGCTGAGCTGACAGCATTGCCCAATGTAAAGGGTGTCATTATCAATGGCGGTCCCAACCATGTAATTGACGGAGTGGATATTGACGTGCTTCCCGAGATTTACAAAGCAGGGATCCCCGTAATGGCTGCCGGTCATGACAAAGCATGTTGCGAAGTGAAGCTTCCCCAACTGACGGATGATGTGGAAACAATAAAGAATGCTGTACAATCGTTTGTTTTTGATACCTGCAAGGCAGAGGCTAACTGGAATATGACAAACTTTGTCAATGACCAGATTGAATTGATCCGCCGCCAGGTAGGCGACAAGAAAGTATTATTGGCACTTTCCGGAGGTGTAGACAGTTCTGTAGTAGCAGCCCTGTTGCTGAAAGCCATCGGCAATAATCTGGTCTGCGTACATGTGAACCATGGATTAATGCGCAAAGGTGAATCGGAAGCAGTAATTGAAGTTTTCAAAAATCAGTTGAACGCTAATTTGATTTACGTGGATGCTACAGACCGGTTCCTGAGTAAACTGGAAAATGTAGCTGATCCGGAGCAGAAACGCAAGATTATCGGTGGTGAATTTATTCGTGTGTTCGAAGAGGAAGCCCGTAAGCTAAATGGAATCGACTTTTTGGGACAAGGTACAATTTATCCTGATATCGTAGAAAGTGGTACTAAAACAGCCAAAATGGTTAAATCCCATCACAATGTAGGTGGCTTACCCGAGGATTTACAGTTTGAATTAGTAGAACCTTTACGCCAGTTGTTCAAAGACGAAGTCCGTGCCTGCGGAGTGGAACTTGGTTTACCATACGACATGGTCTACCGTCAGCCGTTCCCTGGTCCTGGTTTGGGAGTGCGCTGTTTGGGGGCTATCACTCGTGACCGCCTGGAAGCTGTTCGCGAATCGGACGCCATCTTGCGTGAAGAATTCCAACTGGCAGGCTTGGACAAGAAAGTATGGCAATATTTCACCGTAGTACCCGATTTCAAATCAGTAGGCGTGCGTGACAATGCCCGTTCATTTGACTGGCCTGTTATTATCCGAGCTGTCAACACCGTAGATGCTATGACAGCTACTATCGAACCGATAGACTGGTCCATTCTGATGAAAATTACCGACCGTATTCTAAAAGAAGTAAAGAATGTGAACCGCGTATGCTATGACCTGTCGCCCAAACCCAATGCGACCATTGAGTGGGAATAAAAAATATACTTCAAACCATGTAAGATCCCGAAACTAAAAGTTTCGGGATCTTTTTTATATTCAAGTTCTTCACTTTGCCCCCAATGACACTAGAACAAGAACCATAAAATTTTTCGTTTTTTTGATATTTCCGCTTCAATATTTACATCCAAGGAATCAAAGCTCTATAATCTCCTCATTACAAATGGTCAGTTTGCCGGCTCCGTTTTCTGTAACTACCCAAGAATTTTCAATGCCGACCGGTCCTACTCCCGGCAATACGATTTTAGGTTCAAGGGCAAACACCATTCCCTCTTCCAACTCCCTCCGGATACGCGGAGCCAACACTGGTGCCTCATTAATTTCCAACCCGATGCCGTGTCCTATAAAACGTGCCTGTTGGGACACCCCCATAAAACGATCGGCAAATCCGGCTTTCGTCACGATCTCAATGGCCGCATTATAAAGATCCTCGCACACCACACCAGGCGCCGTCATAGAGGCAACCTTATCCTGCACTTCAAGACAGACTTGATGAGCTGCATAAGCCTCATCATTTAATTTTCCAATGAAGAACACACGACTCATATCGCACATATATCCGTAAAAGTTTCCCCCTATATCCACCATTACACTATACCCCTCTTTCAACAAAGTTCCATTCATTCCTCCGGGCAAAGACGGGTCCAATCCCTTACCACCTAAGGCAAAATCATAAGGCGAAGGAGTAGCTGCATTATCTCCGGCCAACACACTTCCCATAAATATCTCCATACTCTGACCAAATACTCTGAATATTCCCAGACAACCTTCCAGTCGCATCAGGCGTTCCACCTCAACAGATAGTTCACGATCAGTCATCCCCGGATGGTATACATCGGGAATCTTACTATATGCTCGAGCATGTAAAGCAGCCGACCGACGAAAAAGTTCAATCTCCAGCGGAGTCTTTACGCTACGCGCTTCACGAATAATAGCAGTTCCATCCACTACCTCCGATTCAGGAAAAAGAGATGCAAGACGCATATAGTCCGCATAAGGCAGTTCCCCGCCTTCCAACATTATCTTTGAAGCTACAGGTATACCATTTTCTTTTAACAAGTCCACTATCTGCTCAGGTTTACGAATAGGGAATACAAATTCTCCCACAATATTATTAGGACGTTTTACAAAGAGAAGTGCCGGTGAATGAAGCGGTAAATAAAGATAGCCGTTCACTATCTCACCATACGTATAAAGCAAATTTACATTACAAGCTATCAGGGCAGCATCAATGCCTTGTGGAGCCATTAAATAGCGTATTTTATCTCGACGAAATTTCAATTCGGGTTGTAACATAAGTAATATTATCTGATTATTTAAAATACTGAGTACAAAAATAACAGATTTCAGTCAGTATAAAGGATAGTAGTTCCAAAAAAGAGAAAGGATATATTAAAACTCACTAATTTTGGATGATTAGTTTGAAAACAGTGTTCAATTATATTAAATTTGCAAACGAATTGACAAACAAAGTATCTTTCATGTTCAACGGTATCAAAAAATATGTGGTAAGAATAGTATGCGTAATTATGTTATTACTCGTACAATTGATGTATGCGCTCCACTGATTGATGCCAATCTGGCTATGGTAGAAACGATGGAACAGCCCACCCTGCCTTCTGACAACAATGAAGAAAGCAGAGGAGAAGAAACTTATTATTTCCAGTCGGGACGTGCACAACTGCCAAACAGTCGTTTTTTACCCTGCACTATCGACATGCTGGTCAATCTTTTTGCTATTCCCCAAGTTCCGGTACAAAGTTACACACCTGTCAGTGAAAATCCGGGGAAAGTGGTACATCATCACATTATCTTTTGTGTGTACCGCATTTAATATGTCACATTAAAGCATATTCATACATATTGGCCTTGTATTCTGAAAGATTTGAATGCAAGCCGGATCTTTTATTTACTCAAACTCAATTATTAATCTTTTTAAATTGTATTCGTAATTTCATGAAGAGTAATTTTCAGAAAATTGCGGTCCTGTGTACATGCACAGGATTGCTATGCTCTTGTGGTCAATCGGACAACAAGCAGGAACATCACAAAGAATTCATTCCCATCACCATTCTTCACCCCACAACCATTGAGTTTCCACGCTCATATGTAGCTGATGTGCAAGCTATACAGTTTGTAGAAATTAAGCCCAAAGTGGAAGGATTTGTTCAACAAATATATGTAGACGAAGGACAGAAAGTCAAAAAAGGACAGCCCCTATTCCAACTCAGTTCCGACCAATATAGCGAAACGGTAAAAGAGGCGCAAGCCAATTACAAACAAGCACAGGCACAATATGAAATGGCAAATTATGAAGCCGAAAGAATAGGCCGGCTGGTTGACAAACAAATCTTATCAAAAATCCGACTCGACCAAGCCAATAAAGAAAAAGAAGTAGCCCAAATGAAAGTGGAACAGGCAAAAGCACAAATGCAACGTTCACAGATGGATTATTCTTACACCACTATCACTGCCCCTTTTGACGGCTACATAGACCGTATTCCTTATAAGACGGGAAGTCTGGTAAATCCGCAAAGCTTACTGACTACCGTAAGTGATATTTCCGAGATCTTTGCTTACTATAAAGTGAACGAAAGCGAGTATCTGGAATACAAGCGCCAACAACTTAGCGGACAAAAACAGCACGAAGAAAATAATGTGGAACTGATTTTGTCAGACGGTTCCATCTACTCCCACAAAGGCACATTAGAAACAGTAGAAGGTGACTTTGAACGAGGAACCGGCTCCATTGCCTTCCGTGTCCGTTTTCCGAACCCGGACGGACTGCTGAAACATGGAGTGACTGGAAAAGTACGTATGATGACCCAAATGGACAACATCTGCCTAGTTCCCCAGAAATCAACATTCGAAATTCAAGATTTCACCTATGTATATACCGTTGATAGTGCCAGTGTAGTAAAAGTACGCAGCTTCCAACCGCTGGAACGCTATAATAATTACTATGTGACACAAGACTTCTCTCCTAACACTGCCATCGTATACGAGGGAGTGCAAATGATGAAAGATGGCATTACCATCAAGACTGATACCATTGATATGGAAGCAATCAGAAAAGAAGTTGAATTAAAACAACCTATCGTAAAATAAAACGGACAGTTTATGTTTAAGCTATTTATAAAAAGACCGATACTTTCAGGAGTAATCTCCGTCATTATCGTCTGCTTGGGCGTACTGTCTATTTTGACACTGCCCATCACTCAGTTTCCCGATATCGTACCCCCATCTGTAACGGTAACCGCCCGATACACCGGGGCTAGTGCCGATGTGATGTCTAAAACAGTCGCCACCCCGTTAGAGCGTGCCATCAACGGAGTACCCGGCATGACCTACATGACCACTGTTTGTACCAACGACGGTATGTCCCTTACTACTATCTATTTTAAAGTGGGAACCGATCCGGACGTAGCTGCCGTAAATGTACAGAACCGTGTGACTACCGTACTAGACGAATTGCCTGAAGAAGTAATCCGTGCCGGAGTTATTACAGAAAAAGAAGTAAACAGTATGTTGATGTACTTGAACATCATGAGTACGGACAGTGCACATACCGAAAAGTTTGTTTATAACTTTGCCGATATCAATATTTTGCGCGAATTAAAACGTATTGACGGTGTAGGCTTGGTAGAAATCATGGGTAGCCGTGATTATGCCATGCGTGTATGGTTGAATCCTAATCGGCTGGCCGCCTACAACATGGTACCTCAAGATGTAACTGAAGCCATCCGTAATCAAAACATAGAAGCAGCACCCGGCAAGACAGGTATCAGTTCAGACAAATTACCCCAACAACTGCAATATGTATTACAATATACCGGAAAGTTCAGCACAGCAGAAGAATATGGAGAGATTGTATTGAAAGCTCTTCCCGATGGTTCACTGCTACGTCTGAAAGACGTTGCCACTATTGAATTCGATTCTGAAGATTATAACATGACCTCTATGACCGACGGAAGGCCATCGGCATCTATTATGATCAAACAACGCCCCGGCTCCAATGCAAGGGAAGTCATCCAAAATATTAAAACCAAAATGGCAGAAATCAAAGAAAGCAGTTTTGCGCCTGGCATGGATTACAATATCTCCTATGACGTATCACGCTTTCTTGACGCCTCCATACAGTCAGTGCTGAAGACACTGCTCGAAGCATTCATACTGGTATTTATTGTGGTGTATATATTTTTACAAGATTTCCGTTCCACCTTAATTCCGGCTATCGCCGTACCAGTTTCATTGGTCGGTACATTCTTTTTTATGGAAATGCTGGGCTTCTCCATAAATATGTTGACCTTATTCGCCCTTGTGCTCGCAATAGGTATTGTAGTAGACAACGCAATAGTCGTCGTAGAGGCTGTCCATGTAAAGATGCATCATGAGAAACTCTCTCCTTATAAAGCATCTGTAGCAGCTATTAATGAAATCGGTGGAGCCATTATTGCCATCACGCTAGTCATGTCGGCAGTCTTTGTTCCGGTGGGCTTCATGCAGGGAACTGTAGGTATTTTCTATCGGCAATTCTCATTGACACTGGCGGTAGCCATTGTTATCTCAGGAATAAACGCATTGACCCTCTCGCCTGCCCTATGTGCTTTGTTACTGAAACCCGCTGATGGAAAAAAGAAGAAAAAAGCAGGATGGCTACGTCGTTTCTTTATTTTTTTCAACCGCCGGTACGACCGCTTTGAAAAGAAATACAATATCGGATTACACAAGTATTTGAGCCGGAAAATAATCACTTATGCCACACTGATTATTTTCTTCCTTGCCACTTTCGGCATGAGCCAGGTACTTCCTTCAGGCTTTATTCCCAATGAAGACCAAGGTATGATTTATGTCAATGTAGATGCGCCTCCGGGAGCAACATTGGAACGCAGCGAAAAAGCCTTGAACGCTGTACAAGCTGCATTGCTTCCTTTCAAAGAAATTGAAAGCATCTCCACATTAGCAGGTTATAGTTTGATGACTGAAACGGAAGGTGCCAATTTCGGTATGGGTATGATTAATCTCACCCCGTGGAGTGAACGCGATCAAACAGCAGCCGAACTTATAGAGATATACAAAGACCGCACCTCGCATATCAAAGATGCGGATATTCAGTTCTTCCTGCCTCCTACAGTTCCGGGATTCGGTAATGCCAGCGGCTTCGAACTTCGTTTACAAGATAAAACAGCAGGCAGCTTTGCAGAATTTGCCGATGTTGCCAATACATTAGTAGAAAAACTGAATGAAGATCCGCGCATTGTGGGAGCAACCTCAGGATTCAATCCTAATTTTCCACAATATCTGCTGAAAGTGGATATTGCTAAAGCAGCTAAATTAGGAGTAAATCTAAATGAATCCATGGAAACACTCCAATCCTATATCGGCAGTTTCTACTCATCCAACTTTATTCGTTTCGGACAAATGTATAAGGTGATGTTACAGGCTTCTCCAGAGTATCGTATGAATCCTGAAGATCTGTATAAGTTCTATGCCAAGAACAAGGACGGGAATATGGTACCCTACTCTAACTTTATGACGATGGACCGTATATTCGGTCCTAACCAGATTACACGCTACAATATGTTCACCTCGGCCTTGATTACAGGTGAACCTGCCGAAGGAGTCAGTTCAGGAGAGGTTATCGAAGCAGTGGAACAAATTGCCAAAGAGACATTACCTCGCGGTTATGATATAGAATGGTCAGGAGTTACTCGTGAAGAGAAAGATTCGGGTGGACAAACCGTTCTTATTTTCGGTATCTGCCTGCTGTTTGTTTATTTGTTGCTGGCAGCACAATACGAGAGTCTGTTACTGCCTTTTCCCGTCATACTTTCATTGCCGGCAGGTATCTTCGGTTCTTATTTTTTCCTGCAACTGGCAGGCTTGGAAAATAATATTTATGCCCAGGTAGCCTTGGTAATGTTGATTGGTCTGCTAGGCAAAAATGCCATTCTTATTGTGGAAATGGCCAACCAGTACCGCAAACAGGGAATGAGCATCTTTGATGCTGCCGTTAGAGGTTCCGTAAGCCGTCTGCGCCCCATCCTGATGACATCCTTTGCATTTATATGCGGACTAATCCCGTTGGTAATGGCAAGCGGAGCCGGTGCTTTGGGCAACCGTTCCATCGGAACAGCTGCCGCCGGAGGTATGTTTATCGGTACATTCGTAGGAATCTTCCTTGTACCTGGACTTTACCTTATTTTCGAGAGTTGGTCTGCACATCTTAACCGTAATAAAGTCAGCTATGATGAAGAAGATGAAAAATAACAATATAAACAAAACAGGTTTAATAATAGGAGCTTTCTGTCTGATTATGGTAAGTTGCAAAGCCCCTTCCCTTACTCCGACAGAAAAGATAGAGTTACCCGAGTTCTATATGGATAGGGAAACGGACAGCACTACTATCTCTTCCATGTCATGGAAAACATTTTTTCCAGATACGTTATTGCAAAGTTATATAGCCGAAGCGTTAAATAACAATCATTCATTCCTTCAAACTATAGAACGGATATCCATTGCCCGTTCACAAGTTCGAGTAGGAAAAGGAGCGCTGCTGCCCGATCTTTCATTAGGCATTGATGGTGGAGTACAACGTTTTGGCGAGTACACTATGGACGGAGTTGGTAACAGCACCACCAACACTCCCGATTTAGAAAAAGACAAACATATTCCAGATCCCTACCGGAATTTCAACCTAGGACTCAATTTTCAATGGGAAGCTGACATATGGGGTAAGCTAACCGATAAAAAACGATCGGCCGTATCCCGCTGGATGCAGTCTGTAGAAGCTATGCGTCTGGCACGCACCTTATTGATATCAGAAGTAGGTACACACTATTTTGAATTAATAGGACTGGATAAACAGCGATATGTGCTACGCGAAGCCATCCTAACAGCCAGAGATGCTTATAATTTAACCGATGAACTGATGAAAGAAGGTGAAGTAACCCGACTTTCTGTAGACCAATTCCGGTCACGACGCCTTAAATTGGAAGAAATGCTGCTTGCAAACGAACAGCAAATAAGTGAAAAGGAACGTGCCATCGCCACCTTATTAGGACGACTGCCTTTCAAGGTGAAACGAGTGTCATTTGAAACTGCATGTAGTTATGAGTTTCCCACAGATGCAGGAATCCCGTCACAACTTTTGCAATATCGCCCGGATATAAAGGCTGCCGAACTGGAGTTATTAGCTAGTAAATCCGACGTATCTGCAGCGCGAAAAGCTTTCTTCCCATCCATCGTGATTGGAGGAAACGGAGGTTTTAACGCATTTGATCTGGATAAATGGTTTACTGCTCCTGCATCCCTGGTTTACAATCTCGGTGCAGGTATCACAGCACCTATATTCAAACAAAATACTATACGTGCATTATGGAATGATGCGAAAAGCCAGCAACGCATCGCTTTGTTAGGATATCACGATACGGTATTAAAAGCCTATGAAGAAGTATTAAACCTCATTACTGCATCATCGCAAATGCACCAGCGCAAAAAGTTGAAAGAAGAAGAAAGCCGTATCCATCATCGATCTATTTATAATGCAAATGAAATGTTTAAAGTAGGATTCGCAGGCTATCTGGATGTACTGTCGGCCGATGAACGTTTCCTGGATTGTGAATTGGAACGTATCGCTCTGAATGTGGAATCTTGTAAACTGCATATCATGCTTTACCGTGCCTTAGGAGGTGGAAGCAATTAGTTAATATACTTATATTTTTTGATTTGTTTGGTTAGGAACCGCCCCCGGCAAGCGTGTCGTCAGGACGGTTCTTTTTTACTCTTATAATTCAAGAAATATCAGACCTCTTGAGCAAAGAAACAATCCACAACAATAATATAGCTCCCACAATAGAGGTAACAAGACTGCCAATAATACCAGTTGCTGCAATACCAAACAAACTGAATACCCAGCCGCCCAGGACACCACCAACAATACCAACCAATAAATTAATAAAGAGACCGAAACCTCCCCCTCTCATCAACTTACCGGCAACAAAACCAGCAATAATTCCGATAATAATGTACCAAATAAAATACATACGCTTTATTCTTTAGAGTTTATAGTTAATCATCTTACTGATAAAAACAGCTATTCTGTATAAAAAGTTGCCTGAATAAATCTTTTTTTACTTCATAGATAAAATTATTCAGGATGCATTTTCCCTTTTTCCGGTCTTCTTTTTCCGGTTTCAGCATTTTCTTCCCCATCTGTTCTCCCTTCAATCTTTATTTTTGTTTCAAACTTAAAAGACAAAATATGAAGATAAACGTACATTCCATGCTATTATTAAGCCTTGCCGCACTACTTTCTTCCTGTGCTGCCGAAGGCAATGATAAAAAACAAGACCTTATTGTAAAAACAACACAAGCTGTTCCAGTTTCACATCAGGGTGACAAAGAATTCTCTTTTATTGCCCGACCTTTTCGCACTTCCGAGTTATCTTTCCGAGTAGGCGGTCCCATCGACCGTTTCGATGTATACGCAGGTAACCGATACCAACAAGGCAGCATCATAGCCGAAATAGATCCGCGCGATTTCCGCATCCGTAAAGAACGTGCCGAAGCAATCTACCATCAGGCAAAAGCGGAATTCGAACGTATACAAAAGTTATACGGCAAAGGAAATGTTTCTGCAAGTACTTATGAAAAAGCAAAAGCAGACTATATCACTGCAAAAACAACTTTCAATACAGCTTCCTATGAACTGGAAGACACACGCCTTATCGCTCCATTCAATGGTTATGTGGGTGAAGTATATATAGAGAAATTTCAAGATGTGAAAGCAACCCAGCCCATCATTTCTTTTATTGATATAGACCAACTTAAACTGGAGATTTATGTCACTCAAGACATTGCCCGTGCAGCGCAAGCACTAGATACAATACAAGTACGATTTGACGCCCAACCCGATAAAGTATATAATGCTAAGATAATGGAAATTTCCAAAGGGACTACCCGCAATAACCTCTCTTATCTGCTGACCGCTCTACTTCCCAATAAAGAAGGGAAATTACTGGCAGGTATGTCTGGTAAAGCAAGCCTAAATGCCCCTTCCGTTTCAACTCTTTCCCAAGGAGCAGCCATCCCTCAAACAGCCCTTTGCCATCGCCCTACAGAAGGAGATTATTTATGGGTAGTAAATTCCAAAACCCAACAAGTAACTAAGAGAAAAGTAAAGAAAGGGGATCTATTGCCAAACGGTTATGTATCTATCACCGAAGGCTTGTATCCTGATGAAACTGTAGCAAACAGTGGGCTCCGCTTCCTATCGGATGGAATGAAAATAAGTGTAGAAAACGAATAATATCACAGAAATAAACAATCATGAAACTCGTAAAATATTTTCTACAGAAGAAAGCAGTCACTATCTTGCTGTTGGTATTGATATTGGCCGGTGGGCTGTTCTCCTATATCAAAATGGGAAAACTGGAAGACGCCCCCTTTACCATCAAACAAGCACTCGTACTGACTCCGTATCCCGGAGCATCCCCCTCCGAGGTACAATCTCAAGTAACAGATGTTCTGGAAGAATCCATCCAATCTCTTGGTGAACTTTATTATCTGAAAACAGAAAACCGAACAGGACTTTCAAAAATAACCGTTTATGTAAAAAAGGAAATCCGGGCAGACGAAATGCAACAACTTTGGGACAAATTACGCCGTAAAGTAAATGATGTACAAAGCAAACTTCCCGCCGGAGCAGGTCCATCTGTTGTTAACGATGATTTTGGAGATGTATTGGGAGTTTTCTATGGACTGACTGGAAAGAGCCATACCTATCGGGAACTGGAAGACGAAGCCAAGATTATCAAAAACGAACTATTGAAAATAAAAGATGTTGCTAAAATAGAAATCTACGGAATACAGACACCTACCATTGACGTATCTGTCAGCCCATCCGTCATGGCACAAAGCGGAATTACGACCTCGGATATAGCCCGCGCTTTCGAAGCACAAAACAAAGTGGTGGATGCCGGAGGTATTGATGCCGGACAAAATCGGCTGCGCATTGAATCCACTGGAAATTTTTATTCATTAGATGATATAAGAAACCTGACTATCGTATCACGCTCCGGTGAACATTTCCGCCTTGCCGACATTGCACAAATAGAAGAAAGTTATCAGACACCTGCCAGCAATCTGATGCGCATTGACGGTAATCCGGCCATAGGTATTGCCATCTCCACCGTCCCCACCGGAAATGTAGTGGATATGGCAGAAGCTGTGAAAAAACGCATTGACGAATTATCCCAATCCATGCCTGAAGGATATGAACTGACCTCTATCTACGATCAAGGATATGAATCAGCCGTTGCCAATCAAGGCTTTGTCTTGAATCTCATCATTTCCGTTTTAACTGTTATAGCCATTCTATTATTTTTCATCGGGTTCAAGAATGGCACGCTGATAGGTAGCGGACTGATTTTTTCCATCTTCGCCACTCTCATTGTCATGATGGCTTGCGGCATCGCACTCCAGCGAATGTCACTGGCCGCCATCATTATCGCCATGGGGATGTTGGTAGACAATGCCATTGTTGTGTCAGACTCCGCTTTAATCAATATGGAGCGTGGAATGCGGAAACGTGTAGCCATCATGCAGGCTTGCTCGACTACCGCCCTGCCCTTGTTGGCAGCAACCGTAATCGCTATTCTTACTTTCCTTCCTATCTATTATTCACCACATATCACAGGTGAACTGTTATCCTCATTAGTCGTGGTTATCGGAGTATCCCTGATGTTCAGCTGGGTGTTCGCACTGACACAGACACCTTTCTTTATACAGGAATTTGTCCGCCGCCCACGTCCCGAGGAACTGAAAGCGGCACTGTTCGACGGAAAATATTACAACCGTTTCCGCAATGCTTTACATTGGGTGCTCCGCCACCGGTCGGTCACCATCGGCTCACTGGCCATTATGCTGATACTCTCTGCCTGGAGTTTCAAATTTATTCCTAAAGTATTCGTACCCGCACTGGAAAAACAATACTTTACCGTAGATATGTGGCTGCCCGAAGGAACAAACATTAACGAAACAGACCGCATGGCAAGCAGTCTGGCAGACTATATACGCGGACACGAAGAAACAGAAATGGTTTCTACCTACATAGGTCGCACGCCACCCCGCTATTATTTATCCAATGTATCTTTCGGTCCTCAATCCAATTATGCACAAATACTGGTAAAATGCAAGACCTCCAAAGATTCAAAGGAATTACATGCGCTACTGCAAGACTCCATTCGCCAGAAATATCCCGAACCCCTGATAAAAGTGAACAAATTCGAGCTTAGCCCTTTGACAGAAGCCGTCATCGAAGCCCGTTTTCTAGGACCGGATCCTGCTGTACTAGATTCACTGGCAGGGAAAGCAATAGAAATCATGCGCCGCAATCCCAAAGTAGCGGACGCCCGCAACGAATGGGGCAACATGAGTTTAATGATCCGCCCTGTTTACGATCCGGTAAAAGCCGGAGCACTAGGTATCACCAAAGCACAAATGATGCAATCCGTCAAGTCTATCAGTGATGGAACTCCTGTAGGAATTTATCGGGATAATGAAAAGAAAGTACCTGTATTACTAAAATCGGAAGGGGTTCATATTACAGACGAGCGATCTTTAGGGGATTTCTCTGTTTGGAACGGGGAGCATTCGGCACCTCTGTCACAAATAACGGAAAAAATTGAAACCACTTGGGAATTTCCGCAAATACGTACTTATAACCGTCAGTTATCCATGGCAGCCATGTGTGGAGTAAAACCGGGACACACCATGGCGGAAGTACACGGAGAAATACGAAAAGAGATAGAAGAAATAGAATTGCCCGAAGGATATACCTTCTTCTGGGATGCCCAATACAAAGACCAAGGCGAAGCGATGCAGGCCATTGCCAAGTTCTTTCCTTTGGCTTTTCTGATGCTCATTGTAATTCTTGTAGCATTATTCGGTAACTTCAGACAACCGGTCATTATCCTGTGTATCCTTCCCCTTTCCCTTATCGGGGTTGCCATAGGTATGCTGCTCACCGGATTCGATTTCGGCTTCTTCCCCATCGCCGGATGGCTGGGATTATTAGGTATGATTATTAAAAATGTGATTGTGTTACTGGATGAAATAAATATACAGCGCCGAAATGGAATCGCACCTTATACCGCCATCATAGA
>ENA-OPIU01000115-OPIU01000115.1-human-gut-metagenome-genome-assembly--contig:-NODE-115-length-14513-cov-10.295718_pt1 | contig 14513 bp, 10 predicted proteins | sample MGYA00241411_ERZ501652 | MGnify/ENA primary metagenome ERZ501652 (study PRJEB25962, sample SAMEA2042369) | human gut metagenome | biome: human gut; feature: human-associated habitat; material: faeces... | reverse complement strand
AGCTTTTGGGCCTTCAGCCCGTACTTGAACCACGTGCGAAAGTTCAGTAAGAGAGTATATTGACAATAGAAACATAAATAATTCGGATTATGGATACACAAAATACACCAGTACATATCAAGCTGTGGCACAAGGACTTCTGGCGATTATGCTTTGCCAACCTCTTGCTGATGTCGAGTGTGTACATGCTCGTCTTTGCCATTCCTTATATCCTGCTTCAGGAGAAGTTTCAGATGTGGCAGATAGGGTGTGTGCTTCTTGCATACGGCTTTGGACTTTTCCTGTTTGGCGGCTTCTGCTCTTATCTGGTGCAGCGCTACCGCAGGAATATGGTCTGTCAGCTTTCCATTTTAGGTGTGGTTGTTTGCCTTTCGGTTCTTTACTATCTGGATACGTTCTGGAACATCAGGTTTTCTTTTGAGGTTCTCCTGGCGGTCCGTTTCCTGTTGGGAGCATTTCTGGGGCTGGCTCAGATGTCGCTTGCCAGTACGCTGGTTATTGATTCCTGCGAGTCGTTCCAGCGCACCGAGGCTAATTACATTACCTCCTGGTTTGCCCGCTTTTCGATAGCCGTAGGACCCTTGGTGGCATGTTTCGTTTACAACTATTTCGGCATGGACTATGTTTTCCCTACGGCTTCGTTGCTGGCTTTGGGAGCCTTCGTGCTGGTTTCTCGCGCCAAGTTTCCTTTCAAGGCACCAGCCGAAGGAATTAAGACTTTCAGCCTCGACCGCTTCTATCTGCCACAGGGAACCCCGCTGTTTGTCAATATCATCCTGATTACTTTTTCTGCGGGATTATACTTTTCTATGCCTCATCCTACTGGCATCTTTCTGATGATTTTCGGAGGATTGGTCTTGGCGTTTCTGGCAGAAAAGTTTGTCTTTGCTGATGCAGATCTGAAGAGTCAGATATTAGTAGGCCTGATATTGTTGGCTTCCGCTGAACTGATTTCGTTCGGAACTCAGGAGCTTGCTGTCGAAATCGTGGTTCCAACCTTGCTGGGTTTCAGCTTGGGAATCATCGGAAGCCGTTTTCTGCTCTTCTATATCAAGCTTGCCAAACATTGCCAGCGCGGCACGAGCGTGAATTCGTTCTTCCTTGCTTGGGAATTGGGTTTGAGTTTGGGATTCGGTCTCGGATTCATGTTCCATAATCTTCCGGCGAGAGCGCATTTTGACGTAGATCATCCTGTATATAATATGGTTGAATCGGGTATGTTGCACTATGCACTTCTTTTTACAATCGTATCGTTGCTGGTGTACAATTTCTTGGTTCATCCATGGTACATGAAGCATAAAAACAGATAAAAAATTTGAAATCTCGTTTGTTTCATAAAAGCTATTCTTTAAAAGAACCTAAAAATAGCTTTTATGAAACATTTTTAATATTATTTAGATAGGTTTTTTCGCTTTTGTGGCTTAATTTGAGTACTTTTGCGTTTAGTTTTGGAAATATATTGTTTGAATTAAGAAATTAAACGTAAAAATATAGAATTATGGCAGAAGCTATTGATATCCGCGAATTGAATATCCGGATAGAACAACAAAGTCAGTTTGTTACCAATCTGGTAATGGGCATGAATAAGGTAATCGTAGGTCAGAAACACCTTGTAGATTGCCTTCTTATCGGTCTTCTCTCTGATGGTCATATCCTGCTTGAGGGTGTACCTGGACTGGCGAAGACACTTGCAATCAAGACATTGTCACAGCTTATCAGCTCCGACTATAGCCGCATTCAGTTTACTCCAGATTTGTTGCCTGCCGATGTGGTGGGTACTCAGATTTATTCACAGAAAGACGAGGCATTCCATGTAAAGCGCGGTCCTGTCTTCGCCAATTTCGTTTTGGCAGATGAGATTAACCGTGCCCCAGCCAAGGTGCAGAGTGCGCTGCTCGAGGCAATGCAGGAACACCAGGTTACCATTGGCGATGAAACCTTCAAACTGCCTAGTCCGTTCCTGGTAATGGCTACACAGAACCCTATCGAGCAGGAAGGAACCTATCAGTTGCCTGAAGCACAGGTAGACCGTTTCCTGCTGAAGGTAATCATCGATTATCCTACACTGGAAGAGGAGAAACTCATCATCCGTGAGAATATTCAGGGCGGACTTCCTGAGGTTACGCCTGTAACATCTGCCGAGGAGATTCTGAAGGCTCGCAAGATAGTAAACGAGGTTTATCTCGATGAGAAGATTGAGCAGTATATTGCCGATATCGTCTTTGCTTCACGTTATCCTGAACGCTACGGACTGGGCGAGCTGAAAGACATGATTACCTTCGGCGGCAGTCCTCGTGCCAGCATCTCTCTTGCCAAGGCTGCCAGAGCCTATGCGTTTATCAAGCATCGCGGCTATGTGATTCCTGAAGATGTAAGAGCTGTAGCCCATGACGTAATGCGCCATCGTATCGGCCTTTCTTACGAGGCTGAGGCAAGCAATGTGACAAGCGAGGAAATCGTAAGCCGCATCATTAATAAGGTGGAAGTGCCTTGATCGTTAACAGTTTATAGTTAACAGTTGATAGTTAATAGTTTATAGTTAATAGTTTAGGATTTTGGATACACAAGATATCTTAAAAAAGGTTCGGAAGATAGAAATCAAGACTCGCGGACTGAGTCAGAACATCTTCGCAGGTCAGTATCATTCTGCCTTCAAGGGCAGGGGAATGGCCTTTGCCGAGGTGCGCGAATATCAGTACGGCGATGATGTGAGAGACATCGACTGGAACGTGACCGCCCGCTTTCATAAGCCTTATGTCAAGGTGTTTGAAGAGGAAAGGGAACTGACGGTGATGCTGCTCGTAGACGTCAGCGGGTCGCTCGATTTCGGTACGATGAAGCAGATGAAGCGCGATCTGGCTACTGAGATTGCTGCCACACTCGCCTTCAGTGCCATTCAGAACAATGACAAGATAGGTGTCATCTTCTTCTCTGACCGTATCGAGAAGTACATTCCGCCTAAGAAAGGAAGAAAGCATATTCTCTATATCATCAGAGAAATGCTCAACTTCCAGCCGCAAAGCCAGCGTACCGACATCGGTTGCGCCCTGGAATATTTCACCCGTGTGATGAAACGCCACTGCACAGCTTTCGTAATCAGCGACTTCTACGATCATAAGGATTTCCAGCATCAGCTGCAGATTGCCAACCAGAAACATGATGTAGTAGCCATTCAGGTTTACGACCCGCGTGCCAAGGTGCTGCCTGATGTAGGACTGCTCAAGGTGATGGATGCAGAAACCGGACACGAAATGTATATTGATACAAGTTCGAAGAAACTGCGAATGGCCCATACCCAGCAATGGCTGATGCAGCAGGAGAATCTGAAAACCGACTTTGCCAAAAGCAAGGTCGACTGGACTTCGATTGCCACTAACGAGGACTTCTCGAAGGCGCTCCTGATGCTTTTCAAGCAGAGGGGCTGATAAACCGAAAGCTCAAAGTAAAGAAACTATGTTTAAAGTAAAGAATATCATATTGTCGCTCGCTCTCCTTGGGTGCTCAGGCTTAGCTCAAGCCCAGCAGGTAGAGCAACGCATCGACTCGCTGCAGATACTGATAGGACAGCAGACCGTGCTGCATCTGAAAGCTTCGGTAAAGCAGGGCGATAAGGTGCAACTGCCATCTTTCAAGCCGCAGCAGCAAATTACGCCGGGAGTGGAAGTGGTAGAGCAGAGTAAAGGCGACACTTCGCACATAGGCGACGACCGCATGGTGGTGAGCCGCGACTATACGCTGACATCGTTTGATGAAAAGGTGTACGTGATTCCTGCGCTCAATGTGAAGGTAAACGGCAAGAACTGTCATGGCAACCAGCTTGCGCTGAAGGTGCTCACCGTGCCCGTAGATACGGTTCATCCCAACCAGTTCTATCCGCCTAAGGATGTTCAGGATAATCCTTTCTCCTGGAGCGAATGGAGTGCGCTGTTCTGGTTGAGCCTATTGCTGTTAATCCTCTGTGGCGCATGGCTTTATCTGCGCAACAGACTGAAGAACAACAAGCCGATTATCACCCATATCCGCATCGTAAAACGTGTTCCGGCTCATGAAAAGGCGCTGAATCAAATCAACGTCATCAAGCAGCAGCACGTAGAGAATCAGGAAACACAGAAGGCTTACTACACCCAGCTTACCAATACGCTGAGAGAATACATCGTGAGCCGTTTCGGATTCAATGCGATGGAAATGACCAGTATGGAAATCATCGAACGTTTGCGCGAAGCAGGCGACCAGAAGATGATTGATGAACTGAAGGAGCTTTTCCAGACTGCCGACCTCGTGAAGTTTGCCAAATATGAAACCCTGGTGAATGAGAACGACGCAAACCTGGTGAATGCCATCAACTTCATCGACCAGACCAAGACAGATGAGAAACCTACAGAAGAAAAGGTGGTTCCGCAGCTGACCAACGAAGAGCAGAAGACGCAATCTCAGCGCCGCCTCATCAAGTCGCTCCTCTGGATAGGAGCCATCGTAGGTCTGGCTCTGTTGGGTTACATCATTTATCAGTCAGCCATGCTGCTGATGTAATGCAGGGTGTTCTTATGAAACGTTTCGCCGGGCAAAGCGGTTTATTCCGAAACTCTTTGTCTGGCTATAAATAGAAAAATATAGAAATGGAATTTGCAAGTAAAGGCTATTTTCTGTTGCTCCTGTTGCTGATACCTTATATATTATGGTATTTCCTCTACAGGAAGAAGAATGCGCCAACCATGCGCATGAGCGACACGAAAAAGTATCAATATGCTCCGAAGAGCCTGCGTGTGCGTCTCATCCATCTGCCGATGGTGCTGAGATGCATCTGTTTCGTGCTCATCGTCTGTGCGATGGCTCGTCCGCAGACGCATACGGCTTGGGACAACAAGACGGTGGAAGGCATTGACATTATGTTGGCGATGGACGTTTCCACCTCTATGCTTGCCGAAGATTTGAGACCGAACCGTATGGAAGCGGCTAAGGATGTGGCAACAGAATTCATCTCGGGAAGACCGAACGACAACATCGGTCTGACTATCTTTGCCGGTGAAGCTTTCACCCAGTGCCCGATGACAACCGATCATGCCAGTCTGTTGCGCCTCTTGCAGGCAACCCGTACGGATATTGCCGCCCGGGGACTGATTGACGATGGAACTGCAGTGGGAATGGGACTCGCCAATGCCGTGAGCCGCCTGAAGGATTCTAAGTCAAAATCGAAGGTTGTGATTCTTCTTACCGACGGCAGTAACAACATGGGCGAAATTTCGCCAATGACCGCAGCAGAGATTGCCAAAAGCTACGGAATCCGCGTTTACACCATCGGTGTAGGAACCAACAAGGTGGCTCCTTATCCAATGCCTGTGGCAGGAGGAGTACAGTACGTCAACATTCCGGTAGAGATAGATACGAAGACGCTGAGCGATATTGCGCAGACAACCGATGGAAATTTCTATCGTGCAACGAACAATAACGAGCTGAAGAAGATTTACAGGGACATTGATAAACTGGAGAAAACCAAGTTTAATGTCAAGCATTTCGCTAAGCGATATGAAGCTTATCAGCCGTTCGCCTTGGCAGCTCTCCTGGTATTGCTGGTAGAAATCCTGCTCCGCATCACCTGGTTCAGAAGAATTCCGTAATCCGGATATTGAGCCATTACTGATTATCGGAGATATTCCGCTATCTTTCGGAGATATTCTGCTATCTTTCGGAGATATTTTACCAGTTATCGGAGATATTTTACTGATTATCGGATAATCGAATAGAAGATATAATTAGAATAGAAAATGTTAAGATTTGAAGATCCTATATTTCTCTGGCTGTTGTGGATAATACCAGTACTGATTCTGATCAGACTGATAGGATGGAGAAGAAGAAAGGCAAAACTGAAGAAGCTCGGCGATCCGGAACTTCTGAAACAGCTCATGCCCAACATCTCCAAATATCGCCCTACAGTTAAGTTTGTGCTGATGCTTGCAGCCTTGGCGCTTCTCATCGTGATGGTAGCTCGCCCGCAGATGGGCAGCAAGATTTCTCATGATAAGCGACATGGCATTGAAACCATCATCTGCCTCGATATTTCAAATTCCATGCTCTGTCAGGACGTGGTTCCATCCCGTTTGGACAAGAGTAAGATGCTTATCGAAAATCTGGTCGACAACTTTAATAATGATAAGATTGGACTCATCGTCTTTGCAGGCGATGCTTTCGTGCAGTTGCCAATCACCACCGATTATGTTTCGGCTAAGATGTTTCTCCAGAACATAACCCCTGGTCTTATCCAGACCCAGGGAACCAATATCGGAGCAGCCATCGATTTGGCTTCCAAGAGTTTCACCCAGCAGGAGAATGTGGGCAGAGCCATCATCGTTATTACCGATGGCGAAAACCATGAGCCTGGTGCACAGGAGGCAGCGGCTGCTGCCAACAAGAAAGGAATCAATGTCTTTATCCTGGGCATAGGAAACACCAAGGGAGCGCCAATCCCTATGGGCGACGGCTCTTATCTGAAGGACAATGCGGGCAACACCGTAATGACCGCCCTGAATGAGCAGATGTGCAAGGAACTTGCCCAGGCAGGCAAGGGTCAGTACATTCATGTAGATAATACCAGCGATGCGGAAAGAGCATTGAATGATGATATTGCCAAATTGCAGAAAGGCGATGTAACGAGTGTGGTTTACAGCGCTTATGATGAACAGTTCCAGGCTGTAGGTATTCTCGTCATCCTGTTGCTTATCATCGAAATCTGTCTGCTTGAGGTAAAGAATCCTCTGCTCAGAAACATCAAGTTTTTTAAGAAAGACATCAAGAAGCCTTTCTGATAAACGTTTATACATTATTATATAATAGGAATGAGATATTTAAGATATATATTGGTTTTTGCCCTGATGGTGCTGGGCTTGGCGAAGGTGGGAGCACAGAACGACCGCAACTTCATCCGCCAGGGAAACCGCGCCTATCATAAACAGAAATGGGCTGCAGCCGAAACGCAATATCGCAAGGCTATCTCCAAGAACCAGAAGAATGCGCAGGCTGTCTATAATCTGGGTTGCGCCCTGATGATGCAGCAGAAGGATTCGATGGCGATGATACAGTTTGAGAATGCTTCGAAACTGGAAACGAACAAGATGCGACGCGCCAGAAGTTACCACAACATGGGTGTGGTCATGCAGCAGCATCAGCAATATGCGCAGGCCATAGGATGTTATGAGAACGCCCTGCGCTGCAATCCGCAGGACAATGCAACCCGATATAATCTTGCCCTCTGCAAGAAACTGCTTAAAAACCAGAAGCAGAACAAGCAGAACGATAAGAACAAGAAGGATAAAAACAAGGACAAGAACAAAGACAAGCAGAACAAGGATCAGAACAAAGATCAGAATAAAGGCAAGAACAAGAACGACAAAAATAAGAATAACCAGAATAAGAACAATCAGCAGAATCAGAACAATCAGGACAAGATGAGCAAAGATAATGCTGAACAACTCTTGAACGCTGCCATCCAGCAGGAGAAGGATACGAAGCGCAAGATGCAGAAAGCGATGAGTCAGCCTCGCCGTAAGCAATATGAGAAAAACTGGTAAAAAGTAAAATAATACAACGAGCATAATAAATATAGAACATGAAACATATAGGTTGGTTTATTATTATATGGGCAATGCTTCTGGGCTTCAGTTTGCAGCTGAAAGCCCAGCATATCAGTGTGTCGGCACCAACACACGTGGCGGCGGGAGAAAACTTCCGTGTGGCCTATACCATCAATACACGTGATGTAGAGGAATTCCGCCTGGGCGGAGTAGGAGAAGGACTTGAAGTAATCGCAGGTCCTTACACCTCATCGCAGTCCAGTTATCAGATGATCAATGGCCATACTTCCTCTTCATCGTCGGTAACCATTACCTATACGCTCTACGCAGCTAAGAACGGAACCTTTGGCATTGGTGCCTCTCATGCCATCGTAAATGGTAAGAAACTCTCTTCCCATCCGGTTAAGATTACGGTTTCTGGCCATGCTGCACGCAACAACGGTGCACCTTCCATGCACGGACAGAATGATTATAATGAACCACGCATGCGAACTGCCGGATCAAGAATATCAGGCAGCGACCTCTTCATCAAGGTTACAGCCAACAAGCGACGTGTTCACGAACAGGAACCGGTGCTCCTTACTTATAAGGTTTACACGCAGGTAGACCTTACCCAGTTGGAAGGCAAGATGCCTGACCTGAAGGGATTCCACAACCAGGAAGTTCCGCTGCCTCAGCAGAAGACCTTCCATACTGAAACCGTAAACGGCCGACCTTACCGATGCGTTACATGGAGCCAGTATGTCATGTATCCGCAGATGACGGGTAGCCTCACCATTCCAGCCATTACCTTCAAGGGAATCGTAGTTCAGCAGAACAGAAACGTTGACCCGATGGAAGCTTTCTTCAATGGCGGCTCCGGCTATGTTGAAGTAAAGAAAGATATTATAGCTCCTAGTGTGAAAATTCAGGTTGATCCATTGCCTCAGCGCCCTGCCAACTTCTCGGGCGGTGTAGGTAAATTCAATATTAGTGCTTCCATCGACAAGAAGGAAGTGAAGGCTGGCGAACCAATCACCATTCGTGTAGTGGTAGGAGGAATCGGAAACCTGAAGTTGCTCAAGCAGCCTGTCATTACCTTCCCTAAGGATTTTGACAAGTACGATGCAAAGGTGACAGACAAGACCCGTCTTACAGCCAATGGAGTAGAAGGCAATATGATTTATGACTTCCTGGCAGTGCCTCGTAATCAGGGAAATTATACCATTCCTGCGGTAGAATTCACCTATTATGATACTTCGGCTAACAAGTACAAGACGATCAAGACCCAGCCGTTTACGCTGAATGTAGAGAAGGGCGATGGAACTTCAGACAATGAAACTTCAGATTTCAGCAACAAGGATAAGGACATTCATGCGCTGAAACTGGGCAAGTCTAAGCTCCATGATATTGACGATATGTTCTACGGAAGCTTCGGCTACTGGACCAGTCTGCTGGTTCCATTGGCAGCCTTCTTTGCCCTGCTCATAGTCTTCCGCCGCCGTGCCCTCGAGAATGCCGACCTTGTAAAGGTCCGTTCCAACAAGGCAAACAAGATAGCAACCAAGCGCCTGAAGAAGGCTCATCTGCTGATGCTCGGTGGCAAGCAGGAAGAATTCTACGATGAAGTGCTCCGTGCTTTGTGGGGCTATGTAAGCTACAAGCTCAACATGCCTGCCGAAAACCTCTCACGTGAAAACATACAGGCTATGCTCGAAAAACATTGTGTAGAGAAGAGAACTATCGAGAAGTTTACAACTGCGCTCGATGAATGTGAGTTTGAACGCTATGCGCCGGGCGACCCTGCCGGCAATATGAACCGTACATTCGAATCAGCAATGACTGCTATTATGGATATAGAAAATGCTATCAATGCAACGCGTAAGCAGCGCAAGAAGAGTGCAACCGGATATTCGTTCGTCTTGATGATCATGGTAATGTTGGGCTGCTCTGTTTCTGCAGGCGCTGTAACCAAGAACAATGCTGATACGGAATATCAGAAAGGTAACTATCAGCAAGCCATACGCGACTATGAGGAAATATTGAATAACTATGGAGTTTCTGCCGAAGTTTACTATAACTTGGGCAATGCTTATTACCGTACAGACAATATTACCAAGGCTGTGCTCAATTACGAGCGTGCCCATCTGCTCTCGCCAGGCGATGAAGACATCAGCTTCAACCTGCAGTTTGCACGTAGCAAGACCATCGATAAGATTACGCCGGAAAGCGAGATGTTCTTCGTAACCTGGTGGAAGGCGCTGGTTAACTTTACAAGTGTTGACTGTTGGGCTAAGACAGGCATCATAGCCATCATCATGGCGCTGGTTCTGGTCTTGGTTTATCTCTTCGGTTCGCATATCGTTTTGCGCAAGATTGGTTTCTTCGGTGGAATCTTCTTCGTGGCTGTCTTCCTGCTGAGCAATCTCTTTGCTTACCAGCAGCGGCAGATGCTCATCAACCGTACGGGAGCCATCATCATCGCTCCTTCTGTCAATGTGAAGAAGACTCCAGCCAAGACGAGCGTTGACCTCTTCCTGCTGCATGAAGGAACCCGAGTTGACATTACCGATAAGGCGATGAAAGGCTGGCGTGAAATCAAGGTAGGAGACGGCAGAGAAGGCTGGATTGAAACCAAGGCAATTGAGGAAATCTGATTAAGATAAAATCTGATTAAAATAAAGAGAATGGATTTTAGTAGGATACAAGATTTTGACATGCAGCTGTTGCATGTGTTTAACGGCAGCGAGAATGTCTGGCTCGATCAGATGGCGATGGCGCTTACGTCGGGCTGGACATGGATTCCGCTTTATATCGTCCTCTTCGTTGTTGTGATAAGAAACAACGAGATGATGGGCCAGATTGCACTCGTGGTAGGAGGAGCATTGCTCTGTATCTTTCTGGCTGATGGACTGGTGGATGGAATCATCAAACCGCTGGCTGAAAGATGCAGACCTTCCAGCGACCCGATGTTCAAGTATACGGTTCAGGTGGTTGACAATATGCGCCTCAAGAGTTTCAGCTTCTGTTCGGCTCATGCGGCTAATACGCTTTCGTTAGCCATCTTCTTCTCGTTGCTTATCCGCAGCAAACTGGTTACGTGGACCTTGTTATTATGGTCGCTCGTAAACTGTTGGACCCGTCTTTACCTGGGTGTTCATTATCCGGTCGACATTCTTTGCGGTCTGGCTATCGGAGCTGTGGTGGGAGTTGTCGTTTATCTTATCTACATCAGGATGTATTATCGCATCTCTCCAAAGATTAAGTATATTTCCAACCAGTATACGAGTACGGGTTACGACTATGATGATGTAGATAAAATCATGACCGTAGTGATATTTACCCTTATCATGGTTGTGTTTTATGCCACCTGTCAGATGGCAAATCTTTAGTACAGAAATAAAAGTTCAAAAGTAAAATAAATAATGGATACAAAACACATTAAAATTAGTGATTATAACTATGATTTACCTGATGAGCGCATCGCAAAATTCCCTATCGCCCAGCGCGACCACAGCAAACTGCTGGTTTATAAGCACGGCGAGGTAAGCGATGATGTTTTCCATCATCTTCCCACATATCTCCCTCAAGGAGCCTTGATGATATTCAACAATACCAAGGTGATACAAGCGCGTCTGCACTTCCGCAAGGAAACAGGTGCGCTTATTGAGGTTTTCTTGATGGAGCCTGCAGAACCTACTGATTATGAACTCATGTTCCAGACCACCGGACATTGTTCATGGCTCTGCATGATCGGTAATCTGAAGAAATGGAAAGAGGGAAGCCTGAAGCGTGATTTCGAAATCAAGGGCCACAAGCTTACGCTCAACGCTACCATGCGACGCGGAGATGCTCTCGGTTCTGAGGCGCAGAAAATGGTTGCCAAAGGCGGAGGAACCAACTACTGGGTTGACTTTGATTGGGACAACGACAAGGTGTCTTTCGCTGAGATTCTCGAAGCAGTAGGCGAGTTGCCTATTCCTCCATATCTCAACCGCAAGACTGAGGAGAGCGACAAGACCACCTATCAGACGGTTTATTCTAAAATCAAGGGAAGTGTGGCTGCTCCAACTGCCGGACTTCACTTTACCGATGCGGTTCTCAAGGATCTTGATGCGCATGGAATCGACCGCGAAGAAGTAACCCTGCATGTAGGAGCCGGCACATTCAAACCGGTGAAGAGTCTTGAAATCGAAGGTCATCAGATGCATACGGAATACATTGTTGTTCATCGCCGCAGTCTGGCAAAACTCATCAAGCACGAGTGCCGGGTCATTGCCGTAGGAACCACCAGCGTCCGTACCATCGAGAGCCTCTATTACATGGGCGTTCATCTGCTGAAGCATCCTGAGGCAAATGAAGAAGATCTGCACGTAAAACAGTGGGATCCTTACGAGCTTTCAGAAGATGGCAATCTGGTAGATGGAATCACTCCGATGCAGGCTATCCAGGCAATCATCGATTATCTGGACCGCAACGGCTTGGAGGCTCTCCATTCCAGCACGCAGATTATCATTGCTCCTGGCTATCAGTATAAGATTGTGAAGATGCTGGTCACCAATTTCCATCAGCCTCAGAGTACGCTCCTGCTCCTGGTGAGTGCTTTCCTCAAGGGCGACTGGAAGAAGGTTTACGATTATGCTCTTTCGCATGATTTCCGTTTCCTGAGCTATGGAGATTCATCCCTGCTCATTCCGTAAAAGGAGTTAGGAAAACTATAAATTATTAATTGTAAATTATAAAATAAAATAGATGATTTCAGTAGAAGGACTGAAAGTAGAGTTTGGCGTTAAGCCTCTCTTTCATGATGTAAGTTTCGTCATCAACGACCGCGACCGCATTGCCCTGGTGGGTAAGAATGGTGCCGGAAAATCTACGATGCTCAAGATTCTCTGCGGTTTGCAGAAACCTACTGCTGGCGTTGTGGCTATTCCTAACGAAACCACTATCGGCTATCTGCCACAGGTGATGAAACTGCAGGACGATACGACCGTGAAAGAGGAAACCCGCAAGGCTTTCGCCCATAATACCGAGATGAAGGCGCGTCTGGACAAGATGCAGCAGGAAATGGCCGACCGCACCGACTATGAGAGCGAAAGCTATGCTCAGCTCGTAGAGAAGTTTACCCAGGAACATGAACGCTACATGATGATGGGTGGCGAAAACTATGAGGCTGAGATAGAGCGCACCTTGAGCGGTCTTGGCTTTACGCGCGATGATTTCGAGCGCCCTACCAAGGAGTTTTCCGGTGGTTGGCGAATGCGTATCGAACTTGCCAAGATTCTGTTGCAGAAGCCTGATGTCCTGCTCCTCGATGAGCCTACCAACCACCTTGATATTGAAAGTATCCAGTGGTTGGAGCAGTTCCTGGCGCAGAGTGCAAAGGCTGTGGTTCTGGTGAGCCACGACCGTGCTTTCATCAATAATGTAACTAACCGTACCCTCGAAATTACTTGCGGAAGGGTAGAAGACTATAAGGTGAAATACGATGAGTATGTGGTGTTGCGTGCCGAACGCCGCGAGCAGCAGCTCCGTGCTTACGAAAACCAGCAGAAGGAGATTGCCGACATCAAGGATTTCATCGAGCGGTTCCGCTACAAGCCTACCAAGGCGGTTCAGGTGCAGAGCAGAATCAAGCAGCTCGAGAAAATCGTGCCTATCGAGGTGGATGAGGTTGACAACAAGCAGATGCACCTCAAATTCCCTCCTTGTCTCAGAAGTGGCGATTATCCTATCATCTGTGATGAGGTGCGCAAGGATTATGGTGCCCACACCGTCTTCGACCATGTTACCTTTACCATCAAGCGTGGCGAGAAGGTGGCTTTCGTGGGTAAGAACGGCGAGGGTAAGTCTACCCTGGTAAAATGTATCATGGGTGAGATTCCTTTTACCGGAACTCTCAAGATTGGTCATAATGTGCAGATTGGTTATTTCGCCCAGAACCAGGCGCAGCTCTTGGATGAGAATCTTACCATCTTCCAGACTATCGACAATGTGGCAACTGGCGAAATGCGTCTGAAGGTGAACGACCTCCTGGGCGCCTTCATGTTTGGCGGCGAGACTTCTGAGAAGTTTGTCAAGGTTCTGAGTGGAGGAGAACGCAGCCGACTGGCTATGATCAAGCTCCTGCTCGAACCGGTGAATCTCCTCATTCTCGATGAGCCTACCAATCACCTCGACATGCAGTCGAAGGATGTGCTGAAAGAAGCCATCAAGGCTTTCGATGGAACAGCCATCATCGTGAGCCACGACCGTGAATTCCTCGATGGTCTGGTTGATAAGGTCTATGAGTTTGGCGGCGGCAAGGTTCGTGAGCATCTCGGTGGTATTTACGATTATCTCCGTGCCCATAATGCCGAGAACATCAATCAGGCTCTTGCCAACCAGAGCATGGCTTCTGCCGGTTCGCCTTCTGCCAATACTTTCGGCTCTTCTGTCGCATCAGGTTCTACAGCCGACAGTCTTGCCTCTGCCACATCCGGCAAGCAGAGCTACGCTGAACATAAGGAACAGCAGAAGAAGATCCGTAAGGCTGAGAAAGCCGTGAAGGAATGTGAGGCGAAGATAGAGAAACTGGAAGCGAGAAAGAAGGAGATTGATGAACTTCTGATGAAACCGGAAAATGCAACCAACATGGAACTCGTGACCGAATACACCGAACTCATGAAGAGTCTCGATGAGGAGAACGAGCGCTGGATGCTCCTTTCGGAAGAACTGGAAGAAGTTTCGAAATAACAGTAACATTAATATAAAATAAAGAGATGAAAATGAAAATGATCTTACCGATGATGCTGATCGCAGCTCTGCCATTAGGTGCTGATGCTCAGAACAAATCGGGTCTTGTCATGAGCAATCTCGACAAGACAGTGAAGCCAGCAGACAGTTTCTATCAGTTTGCTACAGGTGGATGGCAGAAGAACAATCCTCTTCCTGCCGCTTACAGCCGTTATGGCAGGGTTTTACGGGCGG
>ENA-OPIU01000098-OPIU01000098.1-human-gut-metagenome-genome-assembly--contig:-NODE-98-length-15588-cov-16.792221_pt1 | contig 15588 bp, 7 predicted proteins | sample MGYA00241411_ERZ501652 | MGnify/ENA primary metagenome ERZ501652 (study PRJEB25962, sample SAMEA2042369) | human gut metagenome | biome: human gut; feature: human-associated habitat; material: faeces... | reverse complement strand
AGGAGTTTGGACCGTGTCTCAGTTCCAATGTGGGGGACCTTCCTCTCAGAACCCCTACTGATCGTCGCCTTGGTGGGCCGTTACCCCGCCAACAAGCTAATCAGACGCATCCCCATCCATCACCGATAAATCTTTAATCTCTTTCAGATGTCTTCTAGAGACGTCATTGGGTATTAGTCTTACTTTCGCAAGGTTATCCCCAAGTGGTGGGCAGGTTGGATACGCGTTACTCACCCGTGCGCCGGTCGACGCCCATCAAAAGCAAGCTTTCGATGTCGTTTCCCCTCGACTTGCATGTGTTAAGCCTGTAGCTAGCGTTCATCCTGAGCCAGGATCAAACTCTCCATTGTAAAATATCATTTTTACTTCTTGCCTCATTGCTGAAGCAATCGGTGTTTGTTGTCTGTACTTAGGACGAATATCCTTTTCGTTTATTGAAGCTTAGTAAACCTGACTTGTCAATTGCTTGACGGTTCGTTTCTTTTACCCAGTCAACTTTCTTATTTCTAAGAAGTTAACCGCTTCTTGTACTACTTGTCTGTTTATGTAAAATCTTTCAAAGAACTCTTTCTTTAATCGCTAAGAGAAAGTGTATTTCTCAAAAGCGAGTGCAAAAGTACTAACTATTTTTCATTCCACCAAATCTTTTCGCAAAAAAGTTGAGATTTTAGCCATATTTTAACATCTATAAACAAATAAGCCCGTTTTAGAAGCTATTTCTGCCTATTTTAAAGGACTAAATAAAAACTACATTTCAAATTAGGAAATACACCTGTGATAGATTTAACTAGGAGCATGTAGAATAGAGAGACATGCATACGAATTTTCCTTCTTTATCATAATGTACGCGCGCAATAACATATTTTTTATCTTATCTAAACCTACACAAGTATCCCCCTAAACATTCTATCCAGCTATGCACTTAACAATAAATCCACTTATTTTTCTATATTATTTAATTCTTGATTCCATTTCAATAGTTTTTACCACTCTTTCTACCCTCTTTCTTGATGAGCATGCGGTAGAGACCATCGCTCTTCAGGAGATCGATACCATAGTTGTCCCATTTGCGACTCTTGCGCACGCACATATCGGTGGTAACCATGATGTATCCTTTACCATTATGCATACGGGTGATGTAGGAATCACGGATTCAGCCTTTAATGCGGGCATGCTCTTCTGGATTGAAGATAGGGTTGCCGCCATTGATGTCCTGACTGTTGTAACCATCACGGGAAATAGCGTAGGCTGTCCACTCCCCCTTATCGCTCATATGACAATAGAGATAACCATAATTTCCCTTTACAAGATTCTGTGCAGTCATTGGCATAGAGGCTGCCAACGCCAAGAGAACAGCTGATAATTTCTTTTTCATTGTGCTCAGAAGACAAAGGAAAGGGAGGAAAGAAAAAGGGAGGAAAGCCTCATCACTGAGGTCAACCTCCCTACACTTATAGTTAAAAATAACCGATTTATTTGTTCAGGAACTTATCTACCTGGGCAGCAATCTTTCTGCCGCTTGCCATGGCGCGTACTACCAGAGAGGCACCGCTTGCTGCATCGCCTGCCACGAATACATTCTCGGCAAATTCAGGCTGCTGTGGCTTCAGGAAGCCCATTGCCAGGAATACAGCCTCAGCCTTGATTATTTCTGGCTCACCAGCCTCTACCATCAACGGACGGCCACCCTCAGGGTTTGGTTTCCAATCAATAGGCTGAACCTTCACGCCTGTCAACTTGCCATTCTTTCCGAGGAACTTCAGAGAGTTGATGTTCCAGCGGCGAGTACAGCCTTCCTCATGACTTGAAGTGGTCTTCAGGGTGCGAGGCCAGTTTGGCCAAGGATTCTTAGGATCCTCAGGGCCTTCTACAGGCTTCGGCATGATTTCTATCTGGGTTACGCTCTTGCAACCCTGACGATGAGCAGTTCCGATACAGTCAGAACCCGTATCACCACCACCGATTACCAATACATCCTTGCCCTTGCAGTTAACCAGTTCGTCCTTAGAGAACTCCATACCGGCGAGGATACGGTTCTGCTGAGAAAGCAGCTCGAGGGCGAAATAAACACCCTTCAATTCTCTTCCAGGAATTTTCAGATCGCGGGCTGTCGGTGTACCGGTAGATACCACGTAGGCATCGAAGCCTTCCGGCAACTTGGTAACGTCAATATGCTGGTTGTATCTGAATTCAATACCCTCCTCTTCGAGAAGACGGAGACGGCGGTCGATGATGCTCTTGTTGAGCTTGAAGTTTGGAATACCATAACGCAACAGACCACCGGCATTCTCACGTGCCTCGAATACAGTTACCTTATAGCCCTTATGGTTCAACTGGTTGGCAGCTACCAATCCCGCAGGACCGGCACCGATGACAGCCACCGTCTTGCCATTACGCTCAGGAATCTCAACATGTACATAATCCTCAGAGAAGGCGTGCTCCACGATGGCACACTCATCCTCACGGTTGGTGGTTGGCTCATGATCCATGAGATTCAATACACACGCCTTCTCACAGAGTGCAGGACAGATGCGTCCTGTGAACTCCGGAAAGTCGTTGGTGGAATTGAGGAGACGGTAAGCCTGCTCCCAGTCGCCCTTGTAGAGGGCATCATTCCACTCCGGTGCCTTGTTGCCCAGCGGACAAGCCCAGTGACAGAAAGGCACACCACAATCCATGCAACGTGAAGCCTGCTGTCGGCGGTCGTTGCTATTCAATGTCTGTTCTACCTCGCTGAAGTCGAGGATTCTATCGTGAATTGGTCTATAACCTGCTTCCTTGCGAGGTATAGTCAAAAATGCTTTTGGATTTCCCATCTTTTTTCTAATTTTAAAATTAGTAATCTCGCTGCATATCCGCAATCTTCTGCTGCAACTTCTTTACCTGCTCCTCCTGGAGAACTCGCTTGTACTCGATTGGCACTACCTGGATGAAATCCTCTACGTAGTGGTTCCAGTCGTCGAGCATGGTACGGGCAAGCTTACTGCCGGTGTAGAGATAATGCTGACGGATCAGCTCGTGCAACTCCTTGCGATAGGTGCTGTCCTCCACGAGGTTGATCTCCACCATATCCATGTTACAGAAGTAATCGAAGTTGTGGTTCTTATCCCATACGTAGGCAACACCACCACTCATACCAGCGGCGAAGTTACGGCCGGTTTCACCGAGCACTACTACTCTACCGCCCGTCATATACTCGCAGCAGTGGTCGCCAGCCCCCTCAATCACGGCGATGGCACCGGAGTTACGAACACCGAAGCGCTCGCCTACCTTACCATTGATATACAACTCACCGCTTGTGGCACCATACAATCCGGTGTTACCGGCGATGATGTTATCCTCGGCAGAGAAGTTGCTACGGATAGGAGGAAGGATGGAAATACGACCTCCTGAAAGTCCCTTGGCGAAATAGTCATTGGTCTCACCTTCGAGCTTGAAATCCACTCCCTTGACCAGGAAGGCACCAAAGCTCTGACCTGCAGAACCCTTGAACTTCACGTTCACGGTCTTGTCTGGAAGACCAGCCTCACCATATTTCTCGGCAATCATACCGCTCAACATCACACCGGCAGCACGGTCGGTATTCTTGATGGCAAAATCGAGGTTCACTTCTTCCTGATTCTCGATGGCACGCTGTGCACCACGAATCAACTGCTGGTCGAGCACATTGTCGAGGTCATGGATCTGCTCGGTAGTATGATAGAGCGAGCAATGACCTGTCTCACGATGCAGCAAGCGAGAGAAATCGAGCAAGTCAGCTTTCTCCTCGATGCTCTTAGCCACCTCTGGCTCTACGGCATCAGCACCCTCGGTAGGAACAATCTCCTCATCCTTCTTGCGGACGATGAGCTCGGTATGACCGATGATATCGTTCAATGAGGTGTAACCCATCTCAGCCAGATACTCACGAACCTCCTCAGCGAGGAAGCGGAAGTAGTTGATAAGATACTTGTAGCTGCCACGGAAGTGCGCACGGAGCTTAGGATCCTGTGTGGCAACACCCATAGGACAGGTATTCAGGTTACACTTACGCATCATGACACAACCCAAAACGATGAGGGCTGCCGTACCGAAACTGAATTCCTCAGCACCGAGCAAAGCCATCAGGATGATGTCGCGACCACTCTTCAACTGACCATCTACCTGCAGACGAACCTGACCACGAAGACCATTCTTCACAAGAGTCTGCTGGGTTTCAGAAAGTCCAATTTCAGGAGAGATACCTGCGAAACGCATACTAGATGCAGGGCTGGCACCTGTACCACCCTCAGCACCAGAAATGACGATGAGGTCTGCCTTCGCCTTAGCCACACCGGCAGCGATGGTACCCACACCACTCTCAGCTACCAACTTCACAGAGATAGCCGCCTTAGGGTTTACGTTCTTGAGGTCGAAGATGAGCTGAGCCAAATCCTCGATACTGTAGATATCGTGATGAGGTGGAGGAGAAATCAAGCTGATGCCAGGGATAGAGTGACGGGTCTTGGCGATGACCTCGTTAACCTTGAAGCCAGGCAACTGACCACCCTCACCCGGTTTAGCACCCTGTGCCACCTTGATCTGGATTTCCTCTGCATTTACCAAATATTCAGTAGTCACACCGAATCGACCGGAAGCCACCTGCTTGGTCTTGCTTGAGAGGCTGATGCCATCCTGTGTAGAATGGAATCGTTCGTTATCCTCACCACCTTCACCGGTATTGCTTCGGGCACCGAGGGCGTTCATGGCGAGTGCCATTGCCTCGTGAGCCTCTTTGGAGAGGGCACCGAAACTCATCGCACCGGTAACGAAGTGCTTCACGATTTCCTCTACCGGCTCCACCTTATCTATAGAGATAGGATTCTTGCGGAAGCTGAAGAAGTCGCGGATGAAGATAGGCTCCTGCTTATCGTCAACGAGATGTGTATATTTCTTGAAGAGATCATAATCGCCCTTGCGGGTTGCGAGCTGCAGGGTGGCGATGGTCTCTGGGTTCCAAGCGTGCTTGATACCGTCCTTGCGGTAGTGGAACTGTCCCATACTTGGCAGGAACTCGAGCTTCTTGGTCTCGAATGCCTTGTCGTGCAGGCGGATGGCATCACGGGCGATGGTCTCGAGTCCGATACCGCCGATGGTGCTCACCTCTGTTCCGAAGTAGCTCTTCAGAAGGCTCTCGCTCAAACCGATGCTCTCGAAGATCTTGGCACCACGATAGCTTCGGATGGTAGAGATACCCATCTTAGCCATAATCTTGAACAAGCCCTTCTTCACAGCCTTGATGTAGTTCTGCTCGGCTGTATGGTAATCCTCCTGAATCTTTCCCTTCTTTACAAGGTCGTCGAGGATGGCGTATGTCAAGTATGGACAGAGGGCTGATGCACCGTAACCCAACAGGAGGGCTGCATGCATTACCTCACGAATCTCACCGCTCTCTACGATGAGGGCAGTCTGCACACGCTTGCCGGCATCAATCAGATAATGATGTACGGCACTCACGGCGAGCAGAGATGGAATGGCGGCATGGGTCTCATCCACGCCACGGTCGCTCAAGATGATGTAGTTGTAGCCATCATCCACGCTCTGGGCAGCCTGCTTGCAGAGTTCATCCAAAGCCTCGTGCAATCCTTCTTCGCCCTTGGCGGTTTCGAAGAGCATGTGGAGTTTTACTGTATTAAATCCCTTGTAGCGGATATTCTGAAGGATATCTAGCTGGGTATTAGTCAGGATAGGATGTGGCAGACGGACCATCTTGCAGTTGCTTTCGTCTGGGTTCAAGATGCCGGAACCTACTCTACCGATATACTCGGTAAGACTCATCACAAGGTTCTCACGGATGGAGTCGATGGCAGGGTTGGTAACCTGAGCAAACTGCTGACGGAAGTAGTTGAAGAAAATCTGTGGCTGGTCGGAAAGCACAGCAAGCGGAGTATCATTACCCATAGAAGCTGTAGGTTCCTGACCCTTGGTAGCCATTGGGATGATGGTACCGTCGATATCTTCCTCGCCAAAACCGAATTCCAATTCCTTGCGAGTGAGGTTATCCACACCATTTTCCACCTTACGACCACTGCGAAGTTTCTCCAGTTCAATACGATTGGTGTTCAACCACTGGCGATATGGATGCTGGGCAGCCAGACGCTCCTTGATTTCACCATCGTAGTAGATCTTACCTTCCTGTGTATCGATGAGGAGAATCTTACCAGGCTGCAGACGACCCTTCTCGGCAATCTCAGTAGGATCGAAATCCATCACACCTACCTCAGATGCGACTACCATCATATCGTTCTTGGTGATGGTGTAGCGGGCAGGACGCAGACCATTTCTATCGAGCATACCACCGGCATAACGGCCATCACTGAAGAGCAGGGCGGCAGGACCATCCCATGGCTCCATCAGGATAGAGTGGTACTCATAGAATGCCTTCAGATCCTCAGAGATAGGGTTCTTGTCATTGAAGCTCTCAGGCACCATGACAGCCATGGCATGAGGCAATGACAAACCGCTCATCACGAAGAACTCAAATACATTGTCGAGGCTGGCAGAGTCACTCATATTAGGCTGAACGATAGGAGAAATCTCACGGATATCGCCCAAAGCCTCACTGCTCAACACACTCTCACGAGCCTTCATCCAGGCACGGTTGCCACGGATGGTGTTGATCTCACCATTATGGGCAAGGAGACGGAATGGCTGCGCCAGACTCCATGTTGGGAAGGTGTTGGTAGAGAAGCGGGAGTGAACCAGAGCCAGACCGCTTGTGAAATAATTATTGGTCAAGTCAGGATAATATTGGCGCAACTGGAGGCTGCTCAACATACCCTTATATACGATGTTCGAATTAGACAACGAACAAATATAGAAATCAGGATCGCTGACACGTTTCTCAATACGTTTACGGATAAGATAGAGGGTGCGCTCAAAGACAGGCACCTTATCATCTGTAACACCTGTGATAAACACCTGTTTGATAGCTGGTTCGTTGCTCAAAGCAGCCTCACCCAAACAATCAGGGTTAGTAGGCACATTGCGGAGATGCATCAGCTGCAATCCCTCGCGTTCAATTTCCTCAATCATGATAGAGAGAATATCCTGCTGTTTCTTCTCATCCTTAGGCAAGAAGACGAGACCCGTACCATATTTACCTTTTTCTGGCACTGGGATACCCTGAAGAAGAATAAACTCATGTGGAATCTGGAGCATGATACCGGCACCATCACCCGTCTTGTTATCGGCACCCTCTGCACCACGATGACGCATGTTCTCGAGTACCTTCAAGGCGTTATCAACCAGCTCATGACTCTTGTTACCGTGGATATTCACCACCATACCTACGCCACACGCATCGTGCTCATAGGCTGAACTGTACAATCCTTTTTCCATTTCTTGTTCGTTTTATATCGGTTATTTCTAACTATTTTTATTACTTAAATATGAAGTGCAAAGTGATTCTCTACTCTTCACTTATTTATACGCCTGTTCGTGAACTCCCGCTACGGCTCTGCCGCTAGGGTCGTTCTGGTTCTTGAATGAGGCATCCCAGGCAAGGGCTTCGGCTGTAGAACATGCTACGCTAGGCACACTAGGTACGCTCTTGGCAGCGCTGTCGCTTGGGAAATGCTCGGCGAAGATAGAGCGATAATAATACTCCTCCTTATTCTGTGGAGGGTTAATAGGGAATCGCTCAGCAGCATGCGCCATCTGCTCATCGCTGACGGCAGATGCGGTAATCTGCTTCAGGGTATCAATCCATGAATAGCCCACACCATCTGAGAACTGTTCCTTCTGTCGCCATGCCACCTCTTCTGGAAGCAAATCGGCAAATGCCTCACGAACCACCTTTTTCTCGATGGTCTTATCCGGACACATCTTCAAAACCGGGTTCATACCCATCGCTACATCCAGGAACTCCTTGTCGAGGAAAGGCACACGGCCCTCGATGCCCCATGCTGCCAAACTTTTGTTAGCTCTCAGACAATCGTAGAGATAGAGTTTACCCAACTTTCGTACGGTTTCCTCATGGAATGCCTTGGCATCCGGTGCTTTATGGAAGTAGAGATAACCTCCGAATACCTCGTCAGCACCCTCGCCCGAAAGCACCATCTTGATACCCATGCTTCGGATGACTCTCGCCAGCAGATACATCGGGGTAGATGCACGCACAGTGGTAACATCATAGGTCTCGATAAAATAGATGACATCACGGATGGCATCCAAACCTTCCTGAATGGTGTAGTTGATTTCGTGATGCACGGTTCCGATGTGTTCGGCAACCAAACGTGCCTTTGCCAGATCAGGCGCACCCTTCAAACCAACAGCGAAGGAGTGCAGACGTGGCCAATACGCCTTGGTCTCTCCCCCATTCTCTACACGGGTAGAAGAATATTTCTCGGCTACAGCAGAGATGACAGAAGAATCAAGACCACCACTGAGAAGAACACCATAAGGAACATCACTCATCAACTGACGTTTGACAGAAGCCTCCAAAGCATCATGAATCTCTTTCACTGCCGCTTTCTCCTGAGGTTCAGCATCCTTCAGCTGTTCTTCAGCCTTCTTGGCATCATCAATCTGATATTTTTTCTGCATGGCAGCATACTCAAACCAATCGCGTGTATAGTAACGCTTCATGCCAGGGTTCTTGCTATAATAATAATGACCTGGGAGGAATGGCTCATAGTGGTCGCACTGACCTTCCAGAGCCTTCAACTCACTTGCCACCAGCACTTTTCCATCCTTATCATAACCAATATAAAGAGGAATCACACCGATAGGGTCGCGGGCGATGAGAAACTCATCACGTTCGGCATCGTAAAGTGCGAAGGCAAAGATACCGTTCAGCTCTTCAAGCATCTTGGAGATACGGGCGTGGAGCGCATCCTCACCTTTATATATTAAGGAATCAAAGTCGGAATCTGCTCGCATCTCACGATAGAGAGAAAGAATCACCTCACAGTCGGAACCGGTCTGATACTGGTATTTGCCGGCAAAACGGGCACGGATATCCTGATGATTATAAATCTCACCGTTTACGGCAAGCACCTGTTTTTTGTCTGGTGCAAACAAAGGTTGGCGACCACTTTCAGGGTCAACAATACTCAGACGCTCATGTGCCAGGATAGCAGAACCACCACAGTAGATTCCACTCCAGTCTGGTCCGCGATGGCGAATCTTCTGGCTCATACGAAGCGCTTGCTGTCGCAATTCAGGAGTCTGCTCCTGAATATTGAAGATAGATACGATTCCACACATAAATCTTTTCCTTTCTTTTACGGTTATTTTTAACTATTATTCTCTCTTATTCACCTTGGCATGTCCAATCCATTCTTTTAGGAGCAAACCAAGCAAAAGCAAAGCTTAAAATTACTTTTTGCTATGTTTCGGGTGCAAAATTACAACTTTTTGTTAGAATAAAGAAAAGATTAGTAGCATTTTGTCTTTACTTTATCACAACAATAACATATTAACGCATATTAGATTAAAACATATGATAAACTGAAAAGAAAAATGTACTATTTAATTACAATCTGTAAAATACAATCATTTTTAAGATAAACAAAGCGTATCCAGGGCATATTATACGCTCATAGATATGCAACAAAGCATCCAGGGCATTATACACAGTTTCTTACGCCCCCATATCATACAAAGAAATGCCGATAGCTCTTTGACGGAACTATCGGCATTTAAAATAAAAAAATAAAAACTTAAACCTACCAACGTAAGATTATATCGTAAAACCTAAGAGCCTATTATGGCTGCAAGGTAAAACCTACTACCAGATAAGCTTTTTCGGTGCTAGGGTTAGCAGCTACCTGAGCGAAGACTGGAACAGAGAAAGAATCTGTAATCTTCAAATCCTTGGTAGCTTTCAGTGAAACATTGGTAACTGCAAAACCATTGGCATCACCATAGAAAGATGTTGCAAATGGAACTGCGCCTATACTTGCTGCCCAATCGCAACCGCCCAACTTGAATGGGGCTGTAGCCTCAACATATGAAGAATAAGCACGGTCACCATCCTTGTTTAATCCATCATGGCCTGCAAAGTTGGTGTACCAGTTCAAGGCAACTGGACCAAAGTCATAACCTACATTTGCCTCAAAAACATGAGAAGTTTCATGTGCCTTATAGGCGAAATACTTCTCGTTAGGAGAGTTGAACCAGTAATCGGTTACGCCGATATGGAAACCACCAGTTTCATAAGCCAAGGTAAGGTCAAACTCCTTAGCATCCTCTGGCTGAGAGATACCTACATTTCCCCAGGCTGTCAGAGACAAGCCCTTGTAACCGATACCGAGAGTAGGCTGCAAAGAGATTGCTCCCAAATCCTGACCACGCCAGTAATACTGGCTTACGATGTCAGCACCAATTGATGTTTCAACCTCGTCCTGAGCAGAAGCAGCAGGAGCAAAAGCAACCAAACCAAGTGCAATGGCACCCATTTTCCTTATATCAAAAATCTTCTTCATATTCTCTTATTTTTATGTGATACATTTTTGTTTTTAAAAGTTTCGGCAGCAAAGGTACTGCAAATCGAAGACAATACAAAACAAATTGCGATTTATTTATATTGTTGAGATGCAGCGTACCTTATTCAAAGGTACTAATTATAACTCTGATCGCCAAAACTTCTGCTGAAAAATCTCTCTCGTTCGCTATATGAAAGTTTCTTTAGTTGTAGCAACTCTCACCATGCTCGTAGATATCGAGACCTTCTTCCTCGATTCTCTTGTCAACACGGAGACCAGCAATCTTCTTGATACCCCAGAAGAGGATGATACCTGTTACGGCTGCCCAAAGGTCGATGCAGAGGATACCGAAGCACTGAGCACCGAAGAATCCGAAGCCACCACCATAGAAGGCGCCACCATCAAGGGCGAAGAGACCAGTCATCAAGGTACCGAAGATACCGCATACACCATGTACTGAACTTGCACCAACAGGATCATCAATATGAAGCTTGGTATCAATGAACTCGATAGAGAATACCAAGATGATACCTGCCAAGAGACCGATGATGGCAGAACCCAATGGACTAACCAAATCGCAACCAGCAGTAATGGCTACCAAACCAGCCAAGATACCATTCAATGTCAATGAGAATGATGGCTTGCCATACTTAATCCAAGATGTGAACATGGTACCCAAACCACCGCAGACTGCAGCCAAGTTGGTTGTCAGGAATACGTGACTGATAGCAACACGGTTAACCTCACCAGAAGCAGCGAGCTGAGAACCAGGGTTGAAACCGAACCATCCGAACCAGAGAATGAATACGCCAAGAGCAGCAGCCATCAGGTTGTGACCTGGGATAGCAGTACTCTTACCATTGCGATACTTACCAAGACGAGGACCTAAGCAGATAGCACCAACCAAGGCAAGAACACCACCAACACTATGTACGATGGCCGAACCTGCGAAATCATGGAAGGCTGCACCGAAGGTGTTCATCATGAACGAACCTGCCTCGCTGTTGCAAAGCCAACCGCCACCCCATGTCCAGTGACCCTCTACAGGGTAGATAATCAATGAAATGAAGAATGAGTAAACGCAGTACATGGAGAACTTGGTACGTTCTGCCATAGCACCTGAAACGATGGTAGCACTAGTAGCGCAGAATACGGTTTCAAACATCAGGAAGCCTTCAGTAGGAAGACCGGCTGCATTTGTATAGAAAGACAAATCGCCGAAGTTAGGCATACCGATGAAACCGGCGCCATCACTACCAAACATAAATCCGAAACCTACGAACCAGAAGAGAACGGAACCGATCATAAAATCGACAAAGTTCTTAAACAAGATGTTCGCTGTATTTTTACTACGGGTAAAGCCCGCCTCGCAGAGGGCAAATCCCGGCTGCATGAAAAAGACCAACATGGCTGCCAAGAGCATCCATACGGTATCTACTGAAATTCCTAAATCCTGTACACTCATAACATAAAAACTTTAAAGTGTTCTTTAAACCTGAAAACTATTCTCTCTCCTCCAATTAGCATTTTATTTCTCCTGCTCAGCATTATAGAGAGCGATGTCGCCTCTTTCACCTGTACGGATTCTTACGGTATCCTCTACAGGAATTACAAAGATTCGACCATCACCAATCTCGCCTGTACGGGCAGCCTCCTGGATGGCATTAATCGTTTTCTCTACGTTCTTGTCGCGCACGACAATATTCAGCAACACTCGCTCGATACTACTGGTATCATACATGACACCACGATAGATTCGAGCCTGTCTCATCTTGCCCTCTCCTCTTACATCGTAGTAAGAGAACCACTCGATGTCGGCGGCAAGCAAAGCTTCCTTTACATCCTCAAACTTAGTCTTACGGATGATTGCTTCAATCTTTTTCATGTTAATCTCTCCTATTAATTAATTTACATTTTGTTTATTTTCTGGTGCAAAGGTACGACATTTTGCTTAATATTTCACGATATTATTTACTTTTTGATATTAATATTCCCGTTTAGTTATTATTTTGTATAGTTCTTTTTAAAATACAGAACAAAATGAAAGCAAATTACACATTATTCGTTTCATTTTGAAACAAACAATAAAAAACCGCTTGAAAGGCCCCAAAGACCCCTCAAGCGGCAAACCTAAAAACAAACTCTCAACCCTAAAACTAGGGTCACTTTATTATTTAAACTTAATCTTATACCCGTATTTCCGCATATATCTGAGTTTTATAACGGAAATTTTATTTTGCCTTTATTTTGAATGTAAATTCACGATCAGCATAATGGAGACGATACTTCTCCATAGGCTTGGTCATCCAACTGTCGATGCAGCCCAAAGGATACTGGCATTTCTGGATATGCAACTGCACGAGTCCCTTATCCACCAGATCACCACTGTGTTGTCCCCATGCATGCGTCTTCTCGATACCAGAATCCAAATCCTCTACCAGATAAGGGATGGCACTGCACTCCATAGGTTCATACCCCTCGAAGGTAATCCCCTTGCCGGTGGTTGGATTAAAGATAGAGAAATAGCGGATATCGGTATGGTTACCACTCTCCTGCGGACGGATATATGGATAATATTCATCCTTCACGTCAGACTCGTACTTGCCGATAAAAGCAGAAGAATGACGATCTACGTAGTTCTCTTCAGGACCTCTACCATAATACTCGAGCTTAGAGAAAGTAGCAGGCATCTGCAACTGCAGACCGAATCTGAACAGATCGGCAACCTGAACCTCCTTGTCGGTAGTCATCTTCTGGGTAACATTCACCTCGCCCGCAGCACTGATGTCATAGCGGAGCATCAGCTGAGCTTTCACTTCAGGCATATCGAAGAGAGCTGTCAGCACCACATTGTCCTTACTCGTATTTTTGTCGAAAGACTTCAGAGTCATCTGCGGGTTCTTCCATACTCTCATCTCCTTCTGCAGAGATGCTCCATAGTCATTATCGGTAGGAGCACGCCAGAATTCCGGAGTCATACTCTCACGGAACTTCAACATCGGTTCACCATCTACATCGAGATAATCTATCATACCCGTCTTCTTGCCGATGGTAACAGACATTCTCTGTGCGCTGACCTTCACATAAGAGTTGGTTTCCTCCACCTCCATACTGCTTGTCTCCTGCACCTTACCCTTCTTGGTTGGCGCAGCAGCAACAGCAGGAACCGCCGGTTTGGCAAACTGATAATCGCTGATGATAAACTGCTGGCGAGCCATCACCTGGCCCTTGTCTACCAGCGGCTGTGTGCCATCGCTTGCAAAAGCAAAGTTAAGAACAATCTCCTCCTTTGCATGCTTCGATTCAGCCTCTGCCACCGCATACTTCAGTTCATCACTTTTGATCAGTTTGGTAGCCTGAGGAGCAATACCCTTTGTTTCAGGAATCTCAACTGTAGCCAGTTTCATACCATTGGCATAAACCGTAGCTGTCAGGTTCAAGTCATCGATATTCTTGAAGAAGTTCTCGTTGTAAACCTTGAAAGCACCATTCACAGCATCCAGGTCCTTGATCCATACATTCTGATGATAGTACTGAATCTCGTAAGCATGAGGATTCAGACGGCGGTCTGGAGCAATGATACCATTACAGTTGAAGTTATAATCACTTGCCGGATAGCGGCCGTAATCTCCACCATAAGTAAAGATTTCCTTACCGGTGACAGGACTCTTGTCACGAATGCCCTGATCTACGAAGTCCCAGATATAGCCACCCTGATACTTAGGATACTTACGGATGAGGTCCCAATATTCCTTGAAACCACCTTCCGAATTACCCATAGCATGAGCATATTCGCACTGGATGTATGGTTTAACACCATCACTCTTGCAATATTTCTCACTCTCCTCGTAGTCGATATACATCGGGCAGTAAATATCAGTCTTGCTGTCATAACCGCCACGCTCATACTGAACAGGACGGGTCTTGTCGAGCGCTTTCACCCAGTCATAGGTCTTTTCGAAGTTGATGCCGTAACCACACTCATTACCCAAACTCCATACGATGATAGAAGGGTGATTGATAAAACTTTTCACATTACCTTCATTGCGCTCGATGTGAGTCTGGAGATACTCAGGGAACTTAGCGAGTGATTTTTCCTCATATCCCATACCATGAGATTCGAGGTTAGCCTCAGCAGTAAGATACAGTCCGTATTCATCACAGAGTTCATACCAGCGAGGATCGTCAGGATAATGGCAGGTACGAACCGCATTGATGTTCAACTGTTTCATGATTCTGATATCCTGAATCATGCGCTCTACACTTACCACATATCCACCATCCGGATCTATCTCATGCCGGTTGGCACCCTTAATCAGTACAGGCTTGCCGTTCACCAGCAACTGGGCGTTCTTGATTTCCACATTGCGGAAGCCCACCTTCTGCGGAATCACCTCCGCTACCCCCTGCTTATTCTTCAGAGAGATGTATACCTTATATAAATAAGGTGTCTCAGCAGTCCAAGCCTTCACCTTTGGTACTTTGATTACACCCTGAGCTCCGGTAGCCGATGCTATTTGCTTGCCATCCTTATCGCACAAGGCAACAGTCACATCAGTCTTGCCGCCCTTCAGCGCTATCTGATAGTTCAGGATACCATCCCGATAATTATTCATCAAACCGGCATCAAGACGGATATCGGCAGCATGAAGTTTCGGACGTGCATAGAGATAAACCTCACGGGCTATACCAGCAAAGCGCCAGAAGTCCTGATCCTCGAAATAAGAACCATCGCACCAGCGCATCACCTGCATAGCTATCAGGTTTTTGCCCGGCTTCAGATACTTGGAGATATTAAACTCGGCAGCCACCTTGCTGTCTTCACTATATCCCACATACTTGCCGTTCACCCAAAGGGTCAGGTTGCTGGTAGCCGAACCTACATGGAAATAGACATCCTTGCCCTTCCAGTCCTTAGGAAGTTCGAAGGTACGACGATAAGAACCCGTATAGTTGTTGAGTTCGCTGATATATGGAGGATTTGGGTCAAACTGGGTAGCCCAGGCATAACCGACATTCTTATAAGTAGCATCTCCATAACCGTTCAGTTCGAACAGCCCCGGTACAGGGAAATCCTTCCACTCCGAATCGTCATAGTTGGCTGCATAGAAGTTGGCAGGACGCTTGTTATGATCCTTCA
>ENA-OPIU01000091-OPIU01000091.1-human-gut-metagenome-genome-assembly--contig:-NODE-91-length-16350-cov-2.441993_pt1 | contig 16350 bp, 12 predicted proteins | sample MGYA00241411_ERZ501652 | MGnify/ENA primary metagenome ERZ501652 (study PRJEB25962, sample SAMEA2042369) | human gut metagenome | biome: human gut; feature: human-associated habitat; material: faeces... | reverse complement strand
TTGCATGGCCAATGCTACACGTGCCTTCAATCCCCATGCCACCATCTCGCTATAATGATTGACATCATTTACTTTTATTCCACTCAAAAGTATACAAGCCTCATCCAAATCATTATTGATTTTAGCATAAACATCTTCTACGGAATTACGTGCCTGCTCTTCGGCCACAGCTTTTTCACGATAAGGAATTCCATCCTGTGTATTATCCTTGCCGGCTTCATAACGTTTTGCATAAAGCTGGACCAAATTAAAATGAGCCCAAGCACGGATACATAAGGCTTCTCCCTTTATCTGGTCAAACAATTCCTGGCTAGTTATTTCAACTTCCTCCAAACCCGCCAAAATTTTATTGGCATTCAGAATCCATTGATAATAAATCTGCCAGAACTTATAATTATAACCATTCGTTTCATTCATATTGCATTGCCATCCTAAATAGGCCGCCTTCATCCATGTATTTGTCTGCCAATTCATATCATCAGCCTCTGCATCACGTGACATCATAAAACCGGGTTCACCGCCCAGACACTGATATCCGCTTTCCTGAGAAACCATCTCTTTATGAATTCCGTTCAATGCTATATAAAGATTGTCCAACGAGGTGTTTATTGTCGTTTCTGAAACAGAGGTAGACGGAATGGTATCCAGATAATCACCGGCACAACCGGATAGAGACATTACTCCAACTGTCGCTAATCCTAATGTTATATTTTTAATTGATCTCATAATTCTTTTATTTTTAGAATGAAACATTAAGCCCTAACGTGATATTACGGGACGGCATATACTCATTATAAGTTACACCGGAATAGTTGGCCATCGGGTTCAATCCCTGACGGGCTTTCAACATGAACAAGTTTTCCGCAGTCAGATTCAAACGGGCACTCTTAAGCATCACTTTGCTCAACCAAGTTTTTGGGAGCTGATAGCCAATAGTGACAGATCTTAAATTAAGATAATCCGAGCTGGTAAGCCAACGAGTTGAATAAGACTGACCAATATTCGTGGTATGAGCCGCACTATTGTCTATACGGGGAACCTCAGTAATATCCCCTGCCTGTTTCCATGCTTTTAACAAATCCGGACTTTGTGCATAACCAAATTCAGTCATACTCATCATGGTAGCATAATTAGTATCCAGAATCTGACCGCCCAACTGGTAAGAGAATACAGCAGCCAAATCAAAGTTCTTATAACTAACTCTGACATTAAACCCACCATACACATCAGGAATAGAAGAACCGCTGAAGTCGTATTTAGCATAAGTATACGAATTGGTCAATTCCTTACCATCAATAGTCACTACTGTTTTTTTATACTCATCAAACTGGCTCTGCGTAATGTTTCCATCCCCTGTTCCGATATTCCCTTGATTATATTTACTTACATCAGCCACATATAAACCATCACCGGTCTGAGGGTCTACCCCATGCCATTGACGAAGCCAGAATTCATAAATGGACTTTCCTTCCAACCACTTTTTAGAGCCACTGATATATCCATTTTCTTTCATTGTAGCCGGCAGGTTCTTGATCTTATTCTTCACAAAAGTAGCATTGGCCCCAACTGATACACTCCAATCTTTATTTTTAAATGCATTATAATCCAACTCTATTTCCACTCCTGAATTAGTAACCTTACCGATATTCTGTATAATGGATGTTACTCCGACAGAAGCAGGCTGGGAAACATCAAACAACAAATCCTTGGAATCTTTCTTAAAATATTCAATAGTACCCGTCAAACGGTCAAACAAGCCAAATTCAAGAGCAATATCCGTAGATATCTGTGTTTCCCATTTCAATGAGGGATTGGCTATCACCGTGAAGTAGGCTCCAGCTTCTGAGCCATTCTTATATCCCAAACCATATAAGGTCTGATAAGGATAATAATCAGGATCACCATCACTATCCAATATATTATCATTACCTGTTTCACCGTAAGAAGCACGTAATTTCAAGTTATTCACCCATTTCACATCCTTCATAAATGCCTCTTCACTAATTCTCCAGCCTGCTCCGAACGACCAGAAATTCCCCCATCGGTTCTCTTTTGCAAAACGCGAGGAACCATCATGGCGATAAGAAAGTGAAGCGTAGTATTTATGCGCATAATCATAATTGATACGGCCAAAGTAACCTTCCTTTTTATAGGTGTTCGTATAGGAGCTAAGTGAACTGATATTTACGAAATTACCAAATTCATACATGCCCGAAACTGTTTCCTGGGTCTTCATGCCATATAAATACTCATACTTATAAGAATAGTTTTCATGTCCCAAAAGAACGTCAAAGTTATGATTTCCGATAGACTTGCTATAAGTTATCAATTGATTGAAGGTCTGAGTCAGCGTTCGGGTAGACATTTGGTTCAAACGACCCGGTCCGGCAGTGCCATCGCCCACATAAGGATTTTCATAGACTTTACGACGATAATCAATATTATTGATAGAGTAATTGGCTGTAAGGTTCAACCCTTCAACCGGAGTCAAAGTGAGATAAGTATGTCCAGTCTGATTAACACGCACCAGTTCACGTTGATTGAACTCTGTTTCAGCTATCGCATCACGTCCATTATTCGACAAGCGAGTTCCTTCATAATCATAAATATATTCACCCGGATCAGTAGTTGCCTTACCATTAGCATCCAAATAAGCACCGGTTTCCAAATCATGTTTATGAACGGGATATATAGGAGCCATGGTACGAATAAAACGGGTAAGGTTACTATATGAACTTAGGTCATGTTAATAATTGAATTATAGGGAATTAATAAGACTCAAAACATATTGTAACACTTTTACATACCTCACATATTCTCAGACAAAATGAAGTTCCTTGGGGAGAGTTACAATTTACCTTTGTCTACAATCAGCAAGGGCCACGCCGAAATTCGACGAAGCCCATTCCTAAAATACTCCATTTACCCATCCTTACTCCCCAAAGACAAGTACAATATTTATTCTTCTATCAACTCATACTTTCCTTCCGGGAACCAGCGTTCCAATATATTATCCACTTCTGATTCAATCTCAGGAGTCACATAGCGGCACACCTTTTTATAAGCATAAACCAAAGATACCGCTTCATCAATCCAGCCGATAATTGGTAACCGCTTAGCCGAAATCAAATCGATCGGCAATACCAGATACGAAAGTGCCGCCACAATCAACATCTTATCCGAAGAAGGAGTTTCGGGGCTTCGCAATACATAATATAATAGAAGTACAGGACGAGCAGTCGTTCTACCGGTGACCTTTGCGTAATCCGTAATTTTCTCCCACAGGAGTTCATAATCAATCAAGTTTTTTTTCATTTTCATATATGATTTTGTTAAGGGTAATATATCTATTATTCCGGTAAATTTATGAACTTAACTTCGTAAGCCAAGCAACTTATGTTCGTGAATCAAGTTACTTAACTTACTTGCCCCATGAACTTAAGTTCATTCAAATGATTATCTTGTTTATTTTCCGGTACTCATCACTCCGGAATCGTTATCACTATTATTCACCCTCCGTTGACCTGTCTTAAACTTACGGCCAAACGAGAAATTATAAGAAACACTTGCCAAAAACATTTGCGAGCTCTCCTTCACATAATTCGTTTCTTTATAAGAAGCATATTTATTCCAGTTCTCAGTCTGTTGCTTATAATTATCCGTAAACGGATTGAAAGCGCCTAGCCCCACACGCAAATTCTTATGCGTGTAATACATCACCAATACCTGAATATTCTCTCCCCCCGACAAGGTTTCCCCCCAGAAATTATTCCAGTTAGTATTCATCTGCCAGTAAAGAGAGAACTGCTTGTAATTAAAGGATGCTTCAGCATTACAATACCAGTTTGTATAAATATGAGAATATGTATTACCATGACTCATATAATGGTTTACTCCACCGGTAAACGAGAACTGTAGCATATCCTTAATAGGACCGACACGCAAAGTCAGACGCCCCGATAATTTCTGCCAATCCTTTTGATTGTCCCATGTCTGTACAATCTTGTCACCGTCCTGATACTTCTCGTCCATAATGGCATTCGGCTGATAATCATACGCTCCCCAAAGATTAGAATAAAATATACCTTTCTGCCATTCGTATGTCAACTCTGTGTGATAACGCAAATAGGCTTTCAAGTTCGGATTGCCTCGTCTGATTTGCAACGAATCCACAATCTGTTCTACAGCACTTAAATCCCCCAATGACGGCGAAGCATTACTGATATCGGATTTCCAACGAACAAATGAATTTCCCGGTAATGCATAATGCAGTACCAAACGGGGATTAAAACTATAATTCTCATACGAATCATCACCACTTTGTTTATAATAAGAACGAGTAACGCCTACCCCCAATCTGTAGTCCAATTTTTTCACCTTTCCTCTATATTCACCATAAACATATGTATCCCCTTGATTCATATCCGTTTCATAATAATGACCGTTACGGTATTCATTATTGGCAAAAGACTGAGTATGGCGCAAACCGAAACTCAAGGAATTTCCTTTAGAAAATTGCTTCTCATAAACAGCCTCCCCAATCAGAGAATATTTATCTCCCAATACATTATTATTAATATCAGTCAACAACTCATCCTGCAAACTTTCTTGATACAAACGGCGTGATTTTTCCTTATTATAAGTACCGACCACATTGAATACCAAAAGTTGCTTATTTTTCAATCCCTGTTGATAATAAAGATCCAACGAAGGACGAGACCAACTTTCTTTAGTACGGTCTATCATATCCACCTTATCATCAGAATCGGCAACATTAGTCAATACTCCTTGATAATTCCAATGCGGCTGGCTATTACTTCTCAAACGAAAAGTAGCACTGAACAATGAATTTTCGGTCTGCTGCAAATTATAATTCATACTTAAATTATTCATAAACATAGATCCGTGCCCCGGTTCACCTTCTTCTATACGATGTAATGTCGTTCCGTCCGCCAAATGGAATTCCTCTTCATTATCCCGGTACATACCATAGAAATCGCGAGGTCCCATGTAATACGAAACGCCAAACTCCGACTTCTTATGGTTCACTTTTCCAAAAACATTATATTCTCCCCACATGGCATTCATCCCCTGAGACAAATCCACTCCAAAGTTTCCCCCCGTTTCCGGACGGCGGACAATATAATCAAGCACTACCTCAGCATTACCATAACGCAAACCTGGATTGTCATGATACTCTATTCGAATAATGTCTGATGGCTGTAATGCCTTAATCTCTTCAACTTCTGCTTTCGCTCCATTAATACGAAGCTGAAGTTCTCCTCCCCCTAACACTCCTATCTCATTATTCATGGGGTTTATCTGAATACGGGGAAGCATCATCTGTTGCAACAGATTGACTCCATTTGTCGAAACCTTCATTTGCCGTTCAGAAGGAAAAATCAACTTACGATCCGAATGACTGATCTGTCCGGAAGCACTAACTGTTACACCTTCCATAGCCACAGCATCATCTTCCAACAAAATTTCCCCTAAATTTATATTCTGTTTAATTCCGTCTAATACAATGAATTGCGTACGATACCCCACACAGGATAGTGCCAATAAATAATTGCCTGCATAAACCTTATTCAGCAAGAAATCGCCTTTACCATTCGTAGTAGTCCCTCCAACAAAAACCGAATCTGCTGTTTGTAAAACTACATTAACATATTCTGCTGCCTTTTTGCTTGTCGCGTCTTTCACAGTGCCCTTTATAATTATTTGTTGGGCAAAAACTCCTTGTACCATACTGACTACCAGTATAGCTATCATTACTATTTTTCTCATTTTAAATATTATGATTTTATTCTTTTTACAAGATGGCCTGTCCTGCTTAAAAGTTATTGTTTTACTGTTTAGACGCTAGAAGCTGAAAAAAAGTTGCACTTCCCTAAACTTTTTGCTTAAAAAAAGGTTATATTTGCAGAAAACCTGTTTCAATAATGAAAAAAATTCTTCTAACATTAGCACTTGCCTTTTGTTGTGCTGCAGGGCAAGGACAAACTACAGCCAAACCGGCAGATGTCAATATTCAAGAGTTAAATACAAAGTGGGCAAAATTCACTCAGTATGCCGAACAAAAGCAAATAAATAAAGCGGTAGAAGAGGGAATACGGATAAGTACGCTCTTTACTCAAAACAGGCAATATAAAGAAGCCTTTGCCACTTGCCGACAAATGGATGCATTGATTTATTATAATGAGCAAGAAAAAAAATCACCCGAATACAAATTACGTTTCATGGTGGGTAAAGAACGCCTGCGTATGTATACGAATCTAAAAAATACAGAACAATGCAAGATACTATTGAAACAACTTCATTCCTATACAGACCAATTAAAATCAGACTCTTTACAAGAAGAGCTTCTAATGACGGAAGCCAATTATTATCAAACTTTCGGTATGACAGACAAAAGCTTGGAATGTTACAACATCTTATTCCAAAAGCGCTCTGCCGGTAAAGACGAAAAAGGAATAGACCAATGCTATAAAGACATGTTGGGATATGCCGAACAGAATAATAATGCCCCATTGGCTATTGCAATGAGAAAACTTTATACTTCATGGCAAGATTCCATAAAAGCGGTAAAAACAGCCAATGAACTAAACACACTGCAACAAAAATATGAAACCAGTCAAAAGACTTTGCAGGAAAAAGAAGACAAGATTACCACAAATCTAATTATTATCATTGCACTATGTGTGTTATCCGCCATATTGGCTGCCGGATTATTATTCTTAGCTACCCTGTTATTTAAACATATCCGCCAAGTAAAGAAATTGAAACATAGCCTGCAGACAGCGAATGAAAACAATGAGCAGAAGTCTAAATTTATCGGTAATATCAGCGCCCAAATTGAACCAAGTCTGAATACAATAGATGAAGCAACAAAGGAAACAATATCCACCCCAATATTACATGAAAACATCAAGGCACTGAAAGAACTGATGACAGCTATCCAGACGTATATTTCATTGGAAGAAACACGTGAAGAACATTATCCGCTAAAGGAACTGAACATAAATACATTGTGTGAAAGTATTATGGAAAAAGCGAAAATAAACTTCAAATCCGGAGTAGAAGCAGTGGTAAATGTTCCACGTGTAAATATTAAGACAAATGCAGAAGAATTGGAACGTATATTAAACCATTTATTGAACAATGCGGCAGAATATACGAAAAGTGGTAAGATTTCACTGGAATTCAAAAAACGAAGCGCCCATACACATCAATTCATACTAACCGATACGGGAACGGGAATTCCGGTTGAAGCACGTGAAAAACTGTTCAAGCCATTTGCAGAAATACGCGATTTAACGCAAGGAAACGGACTAGGGTTGCCTACTTGCAGCCTTATCGCTTATAAATTAAATGGTACACTGACTTTGGACACTGATTATAAAAAAGGAACTCGGTTTATACTGGAACTTCATGTATAATAGTGTACATTCTCACATATTAACACGGATTATTCATTTTGACAATCAATAAATTTGATGTAATCCATGTTAATATGTGATGATTCCTGTACCTCTCCGCTAGTGAGATTATAAATAATTAATGAGAAGAAAGAGACAACACATCCAATCCTGAAGGAATTTGGAATACCCTTAATCCAAATTCGGGAAGAACAGCCAACAAATGGTCAAAAACCTCTGCTTGCAAACGTTCGTATGGAATCCAGTCTTTATTGGCTGAGAAGAAATAAAGTTCTATGGGTAATCCTTGCGGCGTAGGTTGTAATTGACGCACCATCAAAATCAATTCTGTATTCACCCGAGGATTATGACGCAAATAATATTCCAGATAGTGACGAAATACATAAAGATTCACCTCCTCCTTTCCTGTCTTTTCAAAGCCTGACATCCAGACTTGTTTTTCAAATTTTTTCATTTGTTCCGGTGTACAGAAACGGACCGTATTCATATCTATATTAATAGAACGTTTCACTCTGCGTCCACCACTTTCCCTCATGCCACGCCAATTCTGAAACGAATCACTGACCAATGCATAAGGTGGGACTGTAGTTATAGTATTATCCCAATTGCGTACCTTTACAGTGGTAAGAGTCACTTCTATTACTGTACCGTCCGCTCCGTATTTCGGCATGGTAATCCAATCTCCCGGACGGAGCATATCATTGGCAGAAAGCTGGACTCCGGCTACCAGCCCCATAATCGTATCTTTGAAAACCAACATCAAGATAGCTGCAGAAGCACCCAATCCGGTAAGAATATTCACAGGATCTTTATCAATCAAGGTACTGACTATAATGATCACCCCTACACAAATCACAATCAGTTTTATCATCTGATATACCCCTTTCAGAGGATGATTCTTTAGTTTCTCATGTTCGCTTGAAATGGTATAGAGAGAAGTCAGAAAAGAACAAATCAACTTCATGGCTAAAAACAACTTTCTGGGCTCCAGCCGTGATATACACCCAACATAGCTTCAGAATGAATGTCAAAGTCACAGGTTCATGCGGAAAAGCAAAAGGAAGCAATACATACAATATAATAGGTGGAATAAGATGACACATATTATCTAATACAGCATCATTGAATAAATAATCATCCCAAGTAGCCTGAGTCCTTGCCGTCAGTTTCTTTATAGTAGGAACTACTATTTTTCTACAAAAATAATCTGCCACAAAAGCAATGATCAGAATCCCTGCTATAATGACAATACGCTGGGTTATACCCAGGCTTTCCTTATGCACACCCATCTGTTGCAATAAGTTAGTAAGATCGTTGTTTATTGTATCCATATTTCCATGTGTTTGTCGCAAAGATACACAAATTCGCCACAGATAACGCAAATCCATACAGTTTTTAAATCGAGTTGTCCGTATAAATCTGACCAATCTGTGGTGAAACCAAACAATTATTTTTTCTTAGTCAGCCATTTTTCCTGAATATGCTGCATCACTTCATACCAGTTAGGAATATAAATGGTAGCAAAAATTGTATTCACAGCCATACCGAACACCACTGCCGCACCCAGTGCCACACGGCTGCCTGCACCGGCTCCTGTGGCAAACAACAACGGCATCACACCCAGCACGAAGGTAAATGAAGTCATCAGGATAGGACGCAAGCGCACATGCCCTGCCTCGTATGCCGCCTCACGGATTGCCGGCCTTACGGTAATCACGGGCGAACTCCACAATCAAGATACCATTCTTCGCAGACAAGGCTATCAGCAGAATAATACCGATCTGGGTATAAATACTCACCGGAACCCCTATCACCCAGCAGCCCAACATCGCTCCCAAAATAGCAACCGGAAGCCCCATCACGGCAGCCACCGGACTTGTCCAGCTTTCATACTGTGCCGCCAGTACCAAATAGGCTACCAACAAGGCCATGATTAAAATAATTGTAGTAGTATTACCTGCCTGAGTTTCCTGATAGGCAACAGAGGTCCATTCATATCCAAACTCACCACCTAGCTGATTTTTAATCAAACTCCCCATAGCCTCTATCGCCTGTCCGGAACTACTGCCCGCAGCCGGCGTACAAGTGATGGAAGCAGCCGAATACATATTATACCGGTTTATCTGGTCCATCCCCAGTTTTTGTTCTATCTGCGTAAAACTGCTGAAAGGCACCATCTCTCCCTTCGAATTGACCACACTCAGTTTTAACACATCATCAATCACTTTTTGGGCTTGTTCGCCAGCCTCCAATTTCACTTGGTAGATACGGCCGAATTCCACAAAATCATTTACATAAGCCTGCCCCATGTAATACCCTAATGTAGAAAAGACCTGATTCAACTGCAAACCCATCAACTGAACTTTATCCCGGTCTATATTCAAAAAATATTGAGGTACATCCGCTTGATACATACTGCTCATGGAAGCGACAGCCGGTTCATTATGATAATTAGCCAATAAAGCCTCAACCGCCTTTTGCAGTTCTTCCGGACCCAAAGACTTACGATCCTCCAGTTCGAGTTGTAAACCACCCGTATTGCCCATACCTGGAATAGCAGGAGGAATAATACCAAAGACTTGAGCTTCCTGTATCATGGCATATGCCTGTCCGTTAAAACGATTGACCACCGCTTGAGCGGTATGCTCTTTACCCGCACGCTCTTTCCAATTCTTCAGCACCACAAAATAGGTAGCCGCATTAGGCAACTGACCACCTCCCATGATACTGAATCCGTTTACGCCCAAATAAGTCTTCACTTCGGGATACTCTGACAAAATAGCATCAATCTGCTTACCCACCATCTGTGTACGCTCTAAAGAAGAAGCTGCCGGAAGCTGAATGGCAATCATAAAATATCCGTCATCTTCTTCAGGAATAAAGGTGCTGGGCCATTTTACAAACATCAGAATAGCAATGACTGAGATTACGATATAAGAACCGATAGCAATGACCGGCCGTGCCAACAACCATTTTACCGAAGCGTCATAAACCCGCTGCATCCAGTCATTCATCTTGTCAAACCAGAGGAACAAACGCGCTTTATGCGTCGGGGTGGGACGGAGCAACAGAGCGCAGACTGCCGGAGTCAAGGTCAATGAGTTGAAACCACTTATCACTGTAGAAGCCGCGATGGTCAAAGCAAACTGTTTATAAAGCTGCCCGGAAATACCGCTAATCAGCGTAGTAGGAATAAATACGGCAAGCAGTACCAGCACCACTCCGACAATAGGTCCGGTAATCTCCCCCATAGCCTGCTCGGTAGCGGCACGGGCGTCCAGCTTCCCTTCATCCAGAATACGGGTGGCATTTTCAGTCACCACTATGGCATCATCCACTACAATAGCTATAGCCAATATCAAGCCGAACAGTGTCAATGTATTGATGGAAAAGCCTAAAGCAGCCATTACCGCCAATGTTCCGATAAGGGACACAGGGATAGTAAGACAGGGGATAAGAACCGCCCGCCAGCTTTGCAGGAAAAAAAAGATAACCAGCACCACCAGAATAATCGCTTCCACAAAGGTCTTCATCACTTCATCAATGGAGTCGTGTACCACATCGGTAGTATCCAACGTCACATTGTATTTCACCCCGGCCGGAAATGTTTCAGCCAGTTCCGCCATACGGGCACGGACGTGTTTAGAAACATCCAGCGAATTACTTCCCGGCAACTGGTAAACAGCAATAGCAGCCGTAGGTTGCCCTTTCAAGCGGGAAACAACTCCATACCCGGCACTGCCCAACTCAATTTTTGCAACATCTTTCAGACGGAGCACTTTTCCCTGGTCTTCCACTCTCAATATGATGTCGCCGAACTCTTCGGGAGTAGAAAGACGTCCTTTTACATTCAGCGTATATTGAAAATCATTATCAGCCGAACTGCCGATGGGTTGTCCCACATAACCGGCAGACACTTCCATATTCTGACTTTGAATGGCAGCATAAACCTGCTGCGGGGTAATATTGCGGATACGCATGGTTTCAGGATTCAGCCATACGCGCATGGAATAATCACCGGCTCCCATGACATCCACCGCTCCTACCCCTGGTACACGTGTCAACTGGTCTACCAGATTCAAATTGGCATAATTGGTCAGATAAAGGCCATCATAAATACTGTCACCACTCAGTGTAAGCATCATCACAATATTGGATGACTGCTTCTGCACCGTCACTCCCTGTACCTTCACAGCTTCGGGTAAAGAATTCAATGCTACACTGACACGGTTTTGTACCATCACAGTTGCCATATCGATATCCGTTCCCACTTCGAAAGTCACTGTCAGCGAATAAGCGCCCGATGCAGAGGAATTGGAACTCATATACAACATTCCGTCCACACCGTTTACCTGCTGTTCAATGGGGATACCGACAGTTTGAGCTACAGTTTCAGCATTGGCACCCGGATATACCGCACTGACTTGCACGGTAGGAGGCGTAATATCGGGATATTGCGCCACGGGCAATATATTCAGGGTTACAAGTCCGGCCACCACGAATAACAAAGCCAGCACCGTGGCAAATATAGGCCGTTCTATGAAAAATTTTGAAAACATAAGGCTATTGAAGTTTATTGGTTTGTTCTATCGGTTTAATTTTCATGCCTTGACGCACTTTCAACAATGCCTTGGTGACATAACGTTCGGAAGGTGACAAGCCACTTTTTACAACACGCATATTATGATCCGCCAACTGCCCGACTTCAATATGCCGATAATTCACTATATCACTGTCATTCACTACATACAAATATTTACCCAACTGGTCTGTTCCGATAGAAGCATCATTAACCAACACTGCATTCCGCGCTTCACCGTATGGTAAGGTGACACTGACAAATAATCCGGGACGAAGCATCCCGTCAGGGTTATCCAATTCCGCACGCAAACGGAGAGTACCTGTAGTTAATGTCACATTGGGAGAAAGATAATCCAGTTTCGCTTTCCATGACTGTGCCCCGTCAGTTCCCAAACGCAAGGTTACAAAATGAGTTTCCGCAGGAATCTTGCTGGCAGCCTCCTGGGCCAGCTCGTATGTCAGATATTGGTTATCTGCAATATTAAAATAGGAATACATACGGTTATCCTTATAAACAGTAGCCAATTTAACCGGTTGCAAAGCACCACCAATATACGCCCCGACAGAATAAGCCGAAACATCAACCACTCCGTCACAAGGAGCCTTGACATAGCAATAACTCAAGTTGGTACGCGCAGTTTTCAAAGCTGCTTCAGCATTACTTACGGCAGCCTCACAAGCCGCCACATGACTTTCCGCCTGTAAATATTGTATACGGCTCACCGCATCACTTTTTATCGCTTCTTTCATACGTTGATAACTACTGACAGCATATTCAAGATTGGCTTTAGCCGTTTTTAATTCAGCTTCCGCTTGTTTCACTGAATTTTCATAAAGTGTCGGGTCTATAACGAACAATACCTGTCCCTGACGTACCCGGGAACCAGGTGCAAAATTCTTGGATTGTAAAGTTCCATTTACTCGTCCCACCAAATCTACAGTAGATTCCGCTTCCAGATAACCGGGATAATCTTTGGTCAGCGTCACATTTTCCACCAAAGGTTTCGCAACATCTACAGGCAATGCCTGCATTTCTGTCTGAGAAGGTTTATTTTTATCGCAGGCGGTCAACACACATACCGTCCATGCGAAAGCTATCATTATTTTTTTCATATCTTGGGTTAGGTTTTTATTATTTCTATAGTTCAACAGCTTTTCCGTCGCAGCCTACCAGCCTCCTCCCAATGCCTGATACATCTGAATCAGACAAAGCAATGAATATCCCTGTGCCTGCACCAATGAATTCTCGTATGACAGTAACGAACGCTGTGCATCCAATACATTTTGGAAAGGGCTCAGCCCCTGTTTATATAAGTCCAATGAAAGTTTAAATGCCTCTTTCCCCTGATTCAACATCTCACGACATGCTACAATCTGTTTGATGGAATTCTTATAACTACTCATGGCATTATCCACCTCCTGCACCGCTGTAAGAACCGTAGTATTGAACTGATTGATTGTTTCATCCAGTTGTGCACGCTGCAAGCGTACATTATTCGCACGCTGGCCACCATTAAAAATCGTCCAGCTCATAGAGGGAGCGATACTCCATGTCATACTGCTACGTCTAGTAAAATCTTTCATATCATGTGAAGCATAGCCGAAGGAACCGTTCAGAAAAAATGAGGGAAGCCAATCGGTCTTGGAAGCTCCCAACAAGGCTGCTTGTGCATTGACTTGACGTTCGGCAACCCGTACATCGGGACGTCGTAAAAGTAATTGTCCGGGAAGACCGACCCCTACCGGCTCTATATAATCGGGTAACGGTTTTCCCGTTTCCAGTGCAGCCGTCACATCCTGAGGATAAAGCCCGAGCAATACAGCCAACGCATTCATATATTGAATAATACCGGATTCTGTAGCAGGAATAGAAGCCAATGTACTATAATAAACCGATTTAGCCTGAGCCACATCCAGTTTGGAAGCCAGTCCGGTATTATAACGCACTTCAGTTATATCCACCACCGCCTTTTGAGATAAAGCATTGCGCTGTAACACACTGAGTTCCTGTTGGGTCTCACGCAAATTAAAATAGGCTGACGCCACTTCTGCACAAAGACTTACCATCGTCGCATTGTACTCTTCACGACTTGCCGCAAAATTTTCTTTCTGCGCTTTCACCCGTTGGCGGATGGAACCGAACACATCCACCTGCCAGTTCATATTAACCGTTGCATCATAATACCCCACTCTGGATTGAGGCTGTCCCGTACCGGTATTGCCACTAGTCTGTTGGCGGTTCCACCCGGCATCCAATGACAAAGCCGGATAATAGCCTCCTCTGGCTATCCTCAGATTCGCTTTCGCCATATCTATACGATTCAAGGCTGTAAGGACAGACGGATTCTGCCTGACAGCCACATGAATCAATGAATCCAGTGTGGCATCCTGAAATACAGTCCACCAATGGTCATCCACCGGAAGCAGTTGTTGAAACATCGCATCCTCTTCTTGCCAATGTTCCGGCAAGGGTACATTCAATAATTTTTCGGCCCGCTGCTGGGCATTCAGTGCCAAAGGAATGATTAAAAGGAGCCATACTCCCCATCTACGTATTTTCCTCATAAGTTTATCACATTAAAAAACATTAGGAAAACACATGAAACAACGTTTTGTTTAACCCTTTGACTTTCAAAAACAAGACAGCCTCTCCTTCTGAGAAGAAAAGGCTGCACCATACAATATGAAAAAAGAAGTTATTTCCCAAACATATTATTTATTAATGACATAGAACCGGTCAGCATACTTCCCAAGACATCCTGGTTGAATGCAATGGAATAGTTTCCGGGAGATAACTGTATATCCATTTGTACGATACCGTTTTTGCCGATTTTCTTCAATTCTTTAGCCTTTATATTATAATAGGCAAAACGGCGGAAACTTTGATACACATCACTCATCTCCACATCTACATGCTGCAATACAGAAGCGCCGCCTGCTACCGTAGGCAGCTCTAATGCCTTTCCATTATCCAACGTCAGGACACACTTACTGTCATTAGGAATTTCCACCTCATGCCCCGACCCGATAGTAACAGCCAGCGAATAACGTATGGTACTTTTATACTGAAATCCAGCGAGTGCCACATATACGTCCATATTATTGGAAACACCCAGATTCATACCCTCGCATACCACTGTACGCACTCCGGTCTGGTTGGTTTCATCATAAATTACCTTTTGTGCCATAGCTCCTATACCCAGAAGCAAAAAGGCGAATAAAAACAATACTTTCTTCATAATTCTTCAGTTATTATTTCATCATACAACAAAAACAAACTCATAATGATGACAATATTAACAAAAACTTTTCATACAACATATATCACAACGCATCATTTATACGTTTTTATCCGAACAAGCATAGAACTATAACCTTTCGCATCTCTTATTTCAATCTACTCTACCGATTCGATTCCAACGAATTGAATTTTGCTCTTCATCTTTTGAAAACCAAATCCATTGTACTACACCCACAATGAAATCATCAGGCACCAATCCCCAATGTCGTGAATCCAATGAATGGTGTATATTGTCTCCCAGCATAAAATAATAATCATGCTTAAACTGATAATTTGTGAAACGATGATTTCCTATAAAATATGCGCTATCTTTATAATCTATTTTCTGTTTAGTCTCCCATTCCATAACACTTCCATATTGGGTAGCAGTCAAACTATTTATCGGGATTTGATCACCTTTGCAAGGTATATAAAGAGGACCGAATTTTTCAGCAGTCCATCCTAACAGGTCATAGTAATTATGATCAAAAGAAAACGTAAGGCTATCCTCGACTAAGGCAGATAATGTAGGCAGGATAATTGCCACAGTGTCACCCGGAAGCCCCACACATCGTTTAGCATAATATTGCATGACATCAAAATGTATTCGATTCTTATATTGCCCGACTGGTGAATTAAAAATGAGAATATCATTTTTTCTTATCCGTCGTATTCCCGGAATACGTTTTATTGATATATGCTTGTTTTTTACCGCATTAAAAACATTAAATATCCTGCCGCCTGCTATCCATTTATTCACTATTACATAGTCACCTTTTATCAGAGTAGGATGCATGGATGCAGTAGGAATCCTGAACGAAGAAAAGGTCGTGATTTGTAACAGCAACCATATCAGAGCAAGTACACAACCATAAAATACAAAGTTTATTAAACGGTCTATCCATTTATTCTTTTCTTTTACCCTCTGGTTCATTCATCACCCTCCACCTCCGGCTTATTATTACAATCACGCAACTGTCCCATATACATCTCTTTTATCCGAGGATGATGCATAGGATTTCCTACTAATATCACTTTATTAGTATT
>ENA-OPIU01000086-OPIU01000086.1-human-gut-metagenome-genome-assembly--contig:-NODE-86-length-16817-cov-15.558806_pt1 | contig 16817 bp, 10 predicted proteins | sample MGYA00241411_ERZ501652 | MGnify/ENA primary metagenome ERZ501652 (study PRJEB25962, sample SAMEA2042369) | human gut metagenome | biome: human gut; feature: human-associated habitat; material: faeces... | reverse complement strand
TGCTCTTACTTTGTTCGTGCGATGCAGAAAACAGCATCAGCACCAAATATCCCTGCCAGTTCTATTTCAAGTCGCAATACCATCCGGGCACAAGTCTGGAAACAGCCCTCAACGGAACGGGCATCTACACGATGGTTAGCGCCAAAAAGGTGAATGGAGCCTGGAATATCTATTCTACATTAAACGATGGGAAAAACAAGACGGAAACTATCGTTCTCTCTACACAGAAGGAGAATTATGCCAACTATACTTATCTGGGAGCGGGCAACGACCCTAAAGATGCCAAAAAGAACGGCTTCATCATGGGATTATCAAACTTCAGCGGACCTGTAGCCTGGGACCGCCAATGCCCCAACTGTCTGGAACAATATGGCGGCACCAACTATCCGCTGGAATGGACCGGCAACCGCCAATCGGTAATTTGCGACAAATGTAAACGCATCTACAGCCTGGAAAACGGAACCATCACAAGCGGCGGAAAGAGCAAAAACGACAAGGCGCTGATGAAATATATAGTAGATTACCATGGTACAGGAAGCGATATACATGTGGGAAACTAAGCAGAAACGGAGGGCAAACGAAAAAAATGGCGCTTTCTTGTCTTAAAAAATGTAAATCGTTTGGAGATTTAAAGAAATAGCATTACCTTTGCACCCACATAACGCGGAAATAGCTCAGTTGGTAGAGCACAACCTTGCCAAGGTTGGGGTCGCGGGTCCGAGTCCCGTTTTCCGCTCAACTCTTAACGTTTACCATGCCGCAATGGTGGAATTGGTAGACACGAGGGACTTAAAATCCCTTGGCCAGTAATGGCTGTGCGGGTTCGAGTCCCGCTCGCGGCACCTTAAAGTTTTTCCTTATGAAAAAATTTGCTTACATCCTCATTTTATTCATTACGCTGGTCTTAACATCATGTGGTGTTAGCAGTGGGCATTTCAAGTTTGAAGGCAAATTTCTCAACATGAATCAAGGCGAGTTTTATGTATACAGTCCTGACGGGGGCTTCGAAGGCGTTGACACCATCAAGGTAGAAGGCGGCCGTTTCACTTTCGAAACCGAATGTAAGGAAGATTTTACCATTATGCTTGTTTTCCCTAATTTCTCTGAGCAGCCTATCTTCGCAAAATCGGGCAAATCAGTAGAAATCAAGGCAGATGCTTCGCACCTTAAGGAAATGGAGGTAAGCGGAACCGAGGATAACGAACTGATGACAAAATTCCGCAAGAACATCCTGAAAGATACGCCACCTGAGGCTAAAAAGCATGCTGAAGACTTCGTCAGAGAACATCCGAATTCTGTGTGCAGCATCTATCTGATCAAAAAATACTTCATCACTTCTACACAACCTGATTACCGCAAGGCGCTCTCACTCATCAATATCGTAGAGAAGGAACAGCCTAAAAACGGACAGTTGGCTAAGATGAAGCAGTTGGCAGAAACCATGAAGAATGTAGGCACCGGTGCAACCCTGCCTTCATTTACAGCATACGATATCAACGGAAAACTCGTTTCTAGTACAGAAATGAGCAGCGCTCCGGTTGCCGTAATCTACACCTGGGCTACCTATAACTATGACAGCCAGGACATGCAGCGCGAACTGAAGAGCCGTCAGAAGAAATCGAACGGCAAGCTTAAGCTGATGGCTTTCTGTCTGGATGCCAGCAAGAGCGAATGCAAGAACAACATCAAGCGCGACTCTATCGCATGCCCTATCATCTGCAACGGCGAAATGCTGGAAGACAAGACCTTGAAGAAGTTGGGATTGGGAAACCTTCCTGACAACATCATACTTCAAAATGGTAAAATCATCGCCCGAGGCATGAAAAAGCAAGAGCTTTACAATAAGCTCGACCAACTGCTAAAATAAATACTTTCGAGCTAGTCAAGAACCCATAAAAAGCACGCCTATATGTTAGTAAAGACATATTGTGCAGCAGTTAACGGACTAGAAGTAACTACTGTAACCGTAGAAGTAAGCCTCAACAGAGGCGTCATGTACCACCTCACAGGCTTAGGCGACGAGGCGGTCAAGGAGAGCCGTAACCGAATTTCAGCAGCTCTCCAGTATAGCGGCTTCAAATTTCCGATAGCCGACATCACCATCAATCTGGCTCCAGCTGACCTCAGGAAAGAGGGCAGCAGTTTCGACTTGCCGCTTGCAATCGGACTTCTAGGCGCCAACAACAACATTCCCGAAGATCATCTGAAAGAGTACATGATGGTAGGCGAGCTGAGCCTTGACGGTACGCTCCAGCCTATCAAAGGTGCCCTACCGATAGCCATCAGAGCAAGAGCAGAGCACTTTAAGGGACTGATTGTACCGGAACAGAACGCTCGGGAAGCGGCTGTCGTAAACAATCTTGAGGTTTACGGCATGAAAACGCTTTTCGAAGTCATACAATTCATGAGCGACAGAAGCAATCCTTCTCCTACAATCGTTGACACCCGCAAGGAATTTTACGAAAACCAGACACATTGTGAATACGATTATGCCGACGTCCGCGGTCAGGAGAACGTGAAAAGAGCGCTCGAAGTGGCTGCGGCTGGCGGACACAACCTGATTATGGTAGGTCCTCCAGGTTCCGGAAAGTCGATGATGGCAAAACGTTTGCCGTCTATTCTTCCTCCCCTCACGCTCTCTGAGAGTCTGGAAACAACACAAATTCACTCCATTGCAGGCAAACTGGGCAAGAATGTATCACTCATTTCCCAACGCCCGTTCCGGTCTCCTCACCATACCATCTCTCAAGTGGCTCTGGTAGGAGGTGGAACATCGCCACAACCGGGAGAAATATCGCTCGCCCATAATGGCGTTCTGTTCTGCGATGAACTTCCGGAGTTCAATAAAACCACTCTGGAAGTACTCCGCCAGCCATTGGAAGACCGCCACATCAACATCAGCAGAGCGAAATATTCTACAGATTATCCATGTTCATTCATGTTTGTGGCAAGTATGAACCCTTGCCCATGCGGATATTATGGTGATCCGACACATCGTTGTGTCTGCACGCCAGGCCAGATTCAAAGATACATGAACAAGATTTCGGGTCCGTTACTCGACCGCATCGACATCCAATGCGAAATCAGTCCCGTTCCTTTCCAGGACATATCGAAGGCAGCACCAGGTGAGCCAAGTGCCAAGATCAGAGAAAGAGTCATCAAGGCAAGAGAAGTTCAGGCCGAAAGATTCAAAGATTATAAAGGCATCCATTGCAACGCCCAGATGACCGAAAGAATGATTCATCAGTTTGCCGAACCCGATGAACAAGGTATCGAACTGCTCCGAATGGCAATGGAGAAGCTTTCTTTGTCAGCCAGAGCCTATAACAGAATACTGAAAGTGGCACGAACCATTGCTGATTTGGCAGGAAGTGAACAGATTAAGCCTGACCATATAGCAGAAGCCGTGGGATACAGAACCCTCGACAGAGGCGATTGGGCAGAAAGAGGACATTTATAATCATAAAGAAGATATATGTAAAAGGATAAAAATCCGTTTTTTCCTATCATTCGCTCTAAAAAGTTGGATTTATAAGGGAAAAAGGGAGAAAAAATAGAAGAATAGCCATTTTAAAATAGTTACAAACCTATTTTAGAATGGCTATTTTCTTTTGTCGTTACGAAAATATTACCCCATAAAGACAAAAATACCACAAAAAACAGACAAAAACGAATGGTAAAATCGTCCAAGACGGGGTATTTTCTATTCTCTAAGGTGTAATAATTGATTTTAATTACCTTTTAAATTTACGAAAATCACTAATTCTAATAAAAATCACCCCATATAGGATAAAAAAATGCATTACCTTTGCAACCGTAAAAAGAACGCTAGCACAACGCTAGTTTAATTATTAACAACAAAACTATTAAGATTATGGATTGCATTTTTAAAATTACAAACGCAGTAAAGAAGATTGGTTTCGTAATTCTTCTTGCAGAGTTGGCCGTTATCGCCTATATGAACGTAATGTAAGAAATCTCTCTATAGATATAAATATATAAGGAGGAAGTTTTCTACATACTAAGGTAATTAGATTGTAAAAGGTCAACAACATAAGTTGTCAGAACGAATAAGCTCTTAGAAAAAGTAAATGATAATAATTAGGTACAGTCCTATCAGGGAGGAGTCTGATGGAAATGTACAAGATGGGAGGCTCTTGCAGAGATGCGAAGGGCCTTTTTTTGTATCCTGCCCTACGCTATCCTTACTATAAAAACACTAAAGAACCCAGCTTTTTACACCTTATTATATATATAAGTAAGAAAAAGCGACGATAATTCTTTCTTATCTCCAACATTTTTTGTAATTTTGCAGCCAAATAACAAAAATATATTAGCTAATATGGAACAAAAGAACTTTAAACGTACTACCGTGACTGCGGCTTTGCCTTATGCCAACGGTGGTGTGCACATCGGTCACCTGGCAGGTGTATACGTGCCAGCCGATATCTATGTTCGCTATCTCCGTCTCAAGAAGCAGGATGTTGTCTTCATCGGCGGTAGCGATGAGCATGGTGTACCTGTTACTATCCGTGCCAAGAAAGAAGGAATTACCGTACAGGAGGTGGTTGACCGCTATCACAATCTCATCAAGAAGAGCTTCGAGGACTTCGGTATCTCTTTTGATATTTACAGCCGTACCACTTCGCCAACTCACAATAAGTTTGCTTCAGACTTCTTCCGCACACTCTATGACAAGGGCGTATTGGAAGAAAAGGTAGAGGAGCAGTTCTGCGACGAGGTAACAGGCGAATTCCTTACCGACCGTAATATCGTAGGTACTTGTCCTCGCTGTGGTGCAGAGGGTGCTTATGGCGACCAATGTGAGAAATGTGGTGCTACCCTCTCTCCTGAGGAGCTCATCAACCCTACCAACAAGAACAACCCTGGTCATGGTCTCGTAAAGAAGCCTACCAAGAACTGGTATCTTCCATTGAACAAGTATCAGGATTGGTTGAAGAAGTGGATCCTGGAAGGCCACAAAGAGTGGCGTACCAATGTTTACGGCCAATGCAAGAGCTGGTTGGACATGGATCTTCAGCCACGTGCGATGACACGCGACTTGGATTGGGGTATTCCTGTTCCAGTAGAGGGTGCAGATGGAAAGGTGCTCTACGTTTGGTTCGATGCACCTATCGGTTACATCTCAAATACTAAAGAACTCTGCGATGCTCATCCAGAAAAGTGGGGAACATGGCAGAAGTGGTGGCAGGATCCTGAGACTCGTCTTGTTCACTTCATCGGTAAGGACAATATCGTGTTCCACTGCATCATCTTCCCTACTATGCTGAAGGCTCACGGCGACTATATCTTGCCAGACAACGTACCAGCCAACGAGTTCCTGAACCTGGAGGATGATAAGATTTCAACATCCCGCAACTGGGCTGTATGGTTGCACGAGTATCTCGTAGATTTGCCAGGCAAGCAGGATGTATTGCGCTATGTATTGACAGCCAATGCGCCTGAGACCAAGGACAACAACTTTACTTGGAAGGATTTCCAGGAGCGCAACAACTCTGAGTTGGTTGCCGTTTACGGTAACTTCGTAAACCGTGCCCTCCAGCTCACCAAGAAGTATTGGGGCGGCGTAGTTCCTGCCTGTGGTGAATTGCAGGAGGTAGATGAGAAGGCTATCGCTGAGTTCAAGGACGTGAAGGAGAAGGTAGAGCAGTATCTCAACGTATTCAAGTTCCGCGAGGCTCAGAAAGAGGCTATGAACCTGGCACGTATCGGTAACAGATACATCACAGAGTGTGAGCCTTGGAAGGTTTGGAAGACCGATCCTAAGCGTGTGGAGACCATCCTGAACATCTCCCTGCAGTTGGTTGCCAACCTCGCTATCGCCTTCGAGCCATTCTTGCCATTCTCTTCAGAGAAGCTCCGCAAGATGATCAATATGCCTAACTTCGAGTGGACTCAGCTCGGCAGCACAGATTTGCTCAAGGCTGGTACCCAGCTCGGTGAGCCTGAATTGCTCTTCGAGAAGATTGAGGATGAGGTTATCGAAAGACAGCTCCAGAAGCTCGCTGACACCAAGAAGGCCAACGAGGAGGCTTCTTATCAGGCTGCTCCTATCAAGCCAGAGGTTAGCTTCGATGATTTCGAGAAACTCGATATCCGCGTAGGTCACATTCTGAACTGCGAGAAGGTAAAGAAGTCTAAGAAACTCCTGAAGTTCACCATCGACGATGGTTCTGGCGTAGAGCGCACCATCTGCTCAGGTATCGCAGCCTACTATGAGCCAGAGCAGCTGGTCGGCAAGGACGTATTGTTCGTAGCCAACTTTGCTCCTCGCAAGATGATGGGCATCGAGAGTCAGGGTATGATTCTGAGTGCTGTCAACTTCGACGGCTCATTGAACGTAACTTCTCTCCTTGGCAAGGTTAAGCCAGGAAGCCAGGTTGGATAAAGAATCATAGAATCATCTGATTATCAGATAAGGTAAAAGCCTCAAATCCTTTGCGGATTTGAGGCTTTTCTTATTTCTATCCAAATATTCTTTTATAATGTAAAACGATAACCCACGGTAAAGGTCAGAGCCTTGTTCTTACAGTTATCACCCTTGCCAGCCTTCGTCAGGCTCACGTTGTATCGGGCATCCAGAATCACGTTCATATATTCATAGCTCAAGCCCAAAGGAATGGCTACATCCACCTTCTTGGCAGGCCAAAGAGCTTCGGTCTCCTGCATATCCTTGTATGTAACAGACCCGTTTTTGTCCTTCTGAAGGTCGGTTTCCTCTCTTTTCACCTTGCCGTCGCCACAAAGGAATCCCACCTGAACGCCTGCATTCACCGACAAGCCCTCTACAAGATAGGCTTTCAGCATGAGCGGTACCTGGATATAATCGAGGTTCACATGATGATTCTTAATACCTGTATATTCCCCTTTTTCAGCATTCTCAGTCAACTCGCAGTCAGGAAAGCGCATACCCTGTCGGGCATAATAAGCACCCAGCGTAATACCCAGGCTCTTATTTATGCGATATTCCACATCTACGCCACCCATGAATCCTGCCTGATACTTAGACTCTAGCGAGGTTCCATCCAAAGTTTCCAGAGTCAACCCGCTCCAGTTAGCCAGAGTTACACCGATACGGGGAATCACAGAGAATTTTCCTACCGGATTCTCCACTTCTTGAGCCTTTGCTCCCACAACAGCAAGCAACAGCATCATCATTATAACTATTTTCTTTTTCATTTCCACAACAGTTTGTATATCATAATAACAAGAAACGAGGGATAATATTGCATCCTACTATCATTTTTCTCCATGAAAGACCTGTTCTCGCAAAGTGTTATACAATGTCACTCGTTTAAACAGTAACAAAAAGCAATATTTACCCTTCTACTATCTTCCATTCACCAATGGTTCGCTTCTGGCTGTCGTAGTTGATTCCTACTTTTACCATTCGTTTGCCGTCAGCTGAATAAGGAATGAGATAGCCTTTGTCATCAATCTGTTTCAAAGCTTCCTCAGCCGTCTTATCAAACTTCAATTCCATCACATAGATTGTATCCGGCATGTGAAGAACGGCATCTGCTCTGCCTATTGCACTATCCTCCTCCACCAAGATGTAAGCACCCATCAAATTAAAAATGAGATAAAAGACCGTTTGGAAGTCCTTCTCGTTCTTGTTGGCAAGTCGATTGGAGATACTGGCGAGATAAGCCTGCATTTTCTGCAAAGCACCATCCATATTATTGTTATATAGTTGCTCCAAAAAGTCGAAGATGAAACTATTATTGTTCAACGATATTGGAGAGAGATAGTTAGGAGCCAAGGAACGAACCATCCCTACACGCACTTCCTTGTTTGGATAATCTAGCTGATAGCTCTGCAAGATAGGGTTATACTTCTTGATGGTGAGATACCCACTCTGATAAAGCAATGGTAAAGCAGAAGTCATCTGCTCAGGAGAGACATCGAAATCATCCACCCCTACGGATTTCTGTTCTATATCCATCACCCCCACATGATGTTTGCGTAAAGTGTTGATAATGTATGCAGGAGTACCTGAACTAAACCAATAAGCTGCTATTTCCTTACTTCTCAACGCTTTAACCAGACTAAACGGATTAAACACATCTTCTGATTTTTTACTGAAATGATAACCATCATAATATGAACTCAACTCGGCAACCGTTTCATCAAAAGTTTTTCCCAAAGACTTGGCTAGCAACTCAACATCAGGCTTCATCACCGTCAGTAGTTCTGTCTTGCTGATACCACAGATAGCAGAATACTGATCGAACATGCTGATATTATCCAAATTATTGATCTCGCTAAAGATACTCAACTGAGAGAACTTGGTGATACCCGTGATAAAGGTAAATTCCAGCCAAGGGTCGAGATATTTCAATGGGCTATAGAACTTCCTCATAACCAAGCGCAATGGCATCAAACTTTCCTTCTCATGCACGACATCCAAGAGAGGAGCATCATATTCGTCTATCAAAACGACCACCTTTTGACCCGTCTTCTTATAGGCACGCTTTACCAAAGACTGCAAACGCTGGCTCGGCTGCACCGCCAATTCGTCACGTCCATAGACCTGCTCGTATTCTGAAAGCATGTAGCCCAGCATCTCTTCTAACCCTTCGGGTGTCTGATTTTTGGCAGTACTCATGTCGAAGTGAAGAACAGGACGTTTCACCCATTCTTTCTCATATTCGCCAAGTGCCAAACCATCAAACAGTTCCTTCCTGCCCTCATAATATGCCTGGAGCGTAGAGACAAAAAGCGACTTACCGAATCGTCTTGGACGACTCAGAAACACATATTTAGAACCATTACGCAAGAAATCGACAATATACCTTGTCTTATCTACGTACACATAATTACCCTCTCGTATATCAGAGAAAGTTTGCATTCCTACTGGGTATTTTCTTATCTCTTCCATAGCCATATTACTTTAGACGGTGCGAAGTTACGAATAAAATATCAGATACGCAAATAAAAAGACAAAAAAAAGAGAGGCGAGCTTCACAGCCAGCCTCTCCCGAGAGATTTATAGAAAATGCCACTCATGGCATTCCTATATCTTGATTAAAAATATTATCTTATTAAAATATTCCATTACAGCGATTACTCACCGTAACCCGTATTCTGCTTGATGTTAGGGTTAGCGTTGATCTCTGCCTGCGGAATGGCAGCAATAGCCTTGAAGTAATCACGGTTGAAAGACTGAGCTTCCTTGCTCAATGTCTTGTGCCAACCCTTATCAGCTTCACTTGTATAACGGGTGATAGTCTCGTTATTACGCAAAGCATCAAAGTAACGCTGTCCCTCGCCAATCAACTCCTTACGACGCTCAATCAAGATACGCTCAAGTGTGATGTTATCCACTGTAGCCAAAGAAGCCTCTGTTGTGGTACGGTTCTTTACCAAATCATTCAGATACTCTACAGCCTTAGTCTTGTCATTATTTCTAAATGCACACTCTGCAGCTGTCAAGTAAACCTCAGAAAGACGGATAATTGGAACGATAGTAACATTACGAAGATTACCACCTTGACCACGCAACTTGTTCAGATATACCTTGTTGGTACCATAAGTTGCCACCTCTTTGGCTGCAGTTGCAGGCAAGAACATATCGTTACGAACATCTTTTGGGTCTGAAGTAAGCATGTCAACAAACTTCTTAGTAGCAACCATTTCCTTGTAGCCATCACGCTGCTGGAGGTTACCGATACCATTCAAGTCATTGTTGTCTGTAGAACCTGACACATTGAGACGGAACAAGAACTCACTCTCATTAGGAGTTGAAGCATCCCATGCTTTGAAGTATTGGTCACGAGTCCACAACGCTGCGCCAGAATTCTTGATAATATCCTCAGCAACAGACAAGGCGTTAGCATAATCACCCATATTCAAATAAACACGAGAAAGGATTGCCTTTGCTCCCCAAACGCTTACATAACCTGGTTCTGTCTCTGTAGCAAGAGCATTAGAGCTGATAGCCTCAGTCAAATCCTTCACTACTTGGGTGTAAACCTCAGCAACAGTGCTGCGAGCTGGCTTTGCATTAGATTCTAACACCTCTGTTACCAATGGTACACCAAGAGATGCACCCTGATCCTCTGTATATGGCTTACCATAAATACGAACAAGGTCAAAATGAGCAAGGGCACGGAGTACCTTTGCCTCTGCTGCATACTGGTCGATAGTAGCCTTAGCCTCTGCTGCATCGCTCAAAGCACCACCTTCTGCAGCAGCGATGATACGATTAGCACGGCCAATAACAATATATGGTGATTTCCAAGTTACGTTACTGGAAGAAGTACTTGATGAAAACTCAGATGCAGTCTGATAGTTCATGTCATAGTAGAAACTTGCACGGTTAGAACCACCAAGATTATTATACTGATAATCATCACCTGCATGAACATCACCATAAACGAAGAATTGCTGACCATAGTAATCTACCAAGTTGCTGTTTCCCTTCAAAGCCGCGTACATACCCGTTCTCGCAGCAGCCAAGTCTGAACTGCTGGTCAAGGCTGCATCGGCATCTGTACCATCAGAAGGAGCTACGTCCAACCAATCATTGACGCAAGATGACAGGCTGGCTGCCAAAATAGCGCAGCCCATTACCTTATATATTGATTTTAATACTTTCATTGTATTTCGTTCTTTTATAAATTAGAAACTAAGTTCGATACCAAATGTATAAGTTCTCAAAGCTGGCATTTCGAATGTACACAAGCCATCCACTGGTGTCTCTGGATCAACAAAAAGATCCTTAGACTTCCAGGTCAACAAGTTGTTGGCAGAGAAATATACACGAGCCTTGCTCAAGCCAAGGTTGCTGATCCACTCCTTTGGTGCTGAGAAACCTAAGGTAAGGTTCTTCAAGCGAAGATAATCGTTAGGCATCAACCAACGAGAAGACAACACACCCTTACCATAACCAGCCTGGAACTTAGGCAACTTAGCATTATCGCCTGGCTTCTGCCACATATCCTCCAACTTATAGTAAGAAGGGATTGCTCCATAGAGGGCGTATGTACCACCATTATCGTGCAACCAAGTAGCAGCATCGTAAGAGTCACCGCCCAACTTATAGGTCAAAGTAAAGTTGAAGTCGATAAACTTCCACTTGATGAAGTTAGACAAACCGCCCTCAAGTGCTGGCTCATGATGACCAACTATAGTCTTGTTTGCCTCAGCTACATTAGTAGTGGTCTTGCGAGCATTCTCAGTTCCATCATTGATGTAATAGCTCTCCAAACCTGTCTCAGGGTCAACACCTGCATACTCATACATATAGTAAGAATAGTAAGGCTTACCTACCTGATGAATCATGGCACCGCTGATAATCTTGTCATCATCACCTGTCAACTCTGTTACCTTGTTGGAGTTATGACCAAAGTTCAGAGAAGTAGTCCAAAGGAAGTCCTTCTTCTGAATGTTGGTAGAAGAAATGGTCACCTCAATACCTTGGTTACGCATAGAACCTACATTCTGAGCCATGGTAGCCAACAGAGAAGATTCATCATAGTAACCTGGAATCATAGAGATAGGACGGTTCATAATCAAATTGGATGTATTACGTACGTAGTAATCCAATGTTACAGAAATACGGTTGAGGAATGTCAAGTCAAGACCAAAGTTCCAAGCCTTGTTCTGCTCCCACTTCAAGTCCTTGTTGGCTACACCAATGATACCCATACCATTGCTACCATTGTAGTACTCACCATACTTATAAAGGTTCATGTAACTATACAAGCCAGATGGAAGAGTTCCGTTCACACCATAAGATACACGAATCTTACCATCGCTCAATATATCCTTGATAGAATCCATGAACTTTTCTGCACCAAAGCGCCAAGCACCAGATACAGACCAGAACGACCCCCAACGATTCTCACGTGCCATACGAGAACTACCATCACGACGATAGCTTACACCAGCATAATACAAATCGTTATAGTTGTAGTTGACACGACCCAAGAAAGAAGTCATCTTTGAGTCATACTTGTAACTCTGCATAGAGGTATCGCCAGAGTTAGCGAACTCATACAAGTTGCCAGGGAAGTCTGTACCGGAAGCGTATGAGTTGTTGTTATGCCATGCCTCTGTCTCGAAACCAAGCAAAGCATCCACATTGTGGGCACCAAAAGACTTATTGTATGTCAACTGTGTCTGAGTGTTCATGGTTGTCCACTCATTGTAAGTACGCTGCATCACACCATTTGAGCCAGAACCATTACCACAGAATTTGTCCCAAAGCACATCCTCGGTAGAGTTGATGTAGTCGTAAGCTACCTTCTCACGCAACTTCAAGTTGTCCCAAATGTTCCATTCGAGAGCCAAGGTGCTGTAAGAACGTGTCGTGTTGGTTCTATCAGACATGTGCTGGTTCTCATAAATAGGGTTATAACTATTGTTATAAGCACCATCTGTCTTTGTCAGCAAATTACCATTCTTGTCATAGATAGCATTAGAAGGGCCGAGGAACCATACTGCACTTGAGACGGCACCAGCAAAAGAAGCGCCACCATCCATGGCAGAGTTCTGATGCATAGATGAAATCATTGTGCTAGCATCCAACTTGAACTTACCAAAACGATGGGAAACGTTTACATTACCTGTCATACGTTCCAAGCCTGAACGGTCAACAATACCATTCTGATTTGCATATGACAAAGATGCATAGAACTTGGTCTTATCATTACCACCAGTTACACTTGCCTGATAGTTCTGGCTAGAACCATTTTTGAAGAGAGCGTCACGCCAATTAGCCCAGCCATTCTCTGGTTTTGCTGCATAATCATCAATATTAGCATCAGCAAATGCTGCAGCCGAAGCGTCGGTTGTACCATCAACATTATCAAAAGCATAGTTTTTCAAACCTTGATAAATCAAGGCACGACGAGAATCACCATCCAACGTTGGACGATAGTTGATAGCCATGTTAGAGAATCCCCAGTCGCTACGGAAATCAACCTGGGTCTTACCTGCACTACCACTCTTGGTTGTAATGACAAGCACACCATTGGCTGCACGAGAACCATACAAAGAGGCTGCGGCAGCATCCTTGATAACAGTGATAGATTCGATATCGTTGCTGTTCAATGTAGAAAGTGCATTGGTACCAGAACCATTGTAACCAGCTTGTGTGGAACCATCATTGAAACCACTCAAGTTACCAGAGTTCACAGGAGTACCATCAATCACAATCAATGGATCGTTACCTGCATTGATAGAACCCATACCACGAATACGGATATAGTTCATTGCACCTGGCTGGCCAGAGAAAGAAGAAATAGAAACTCCTGGGATATTACCAGAAAGCTTATCTTCAACAGAAAGTGAAGGAACATCACTCAACTTAGCTGTTGACATGGAAGCAGCAGCACCTGTAAATGAGGATTTCTTGAAGTTACCATAACCTGTAACAATCACCTCATCCAAGGATTTGTTGTCAGAAGTCAAAACAATCTTCATATTAGAACTTGCTTTGACAGTTTGTGGATTCATACCTATATAGGTAATCTCCAACTTGGAGCCGGCTGGAACATTCAAACTGAAGTTTCCATCGACGTCCGTAACAGTACCCGTATTAGTACCAGCTACTTTGATTGATGCGCCAATAACAGGCTCACCATCCTCTGAAGCTACTACCTTACCGGTAACAGATGTTTGGGCAAAGGCTACTCCACAACTGAGAATTGCCCCCCCCACAAATAAAGCGATTCTTTTAAGCATAATCTCTCTCTTTATTAGATAATAATTTATAAATTTATAATAATCGGCTGCAAAATTAGATTTTTTTTCGGATATTTGCAAATATTTTGAAAGAAAAATTTAATAACGCACATAAAAAAGTCTATTTTTAACACTTCTACCTTGTCATATTGCAACAAAAAGGATATTTTTGCAGCAATAAGGCTATAATTTGTAAGAACAGAAATAAGAAGGTTCTTAAGTTATCTATACCGGCATCTGCCGGGTAAGACGTATTGCTTAAATACGTAGAACAAATAGATTAAATAGTCACAGCTCTACGGTTCATCGGTTCTAACAATTAGTTCCGTTCGGTTGACGGCAGTTGCCAGCAAGGTTGCTGACATATGTCAATAACTCGTTTGGCATATGTCAGGAACATTGTTGACATATGTCAGGAACCTTGTTGGCATATGTCAGGAACCCTACAAATCTAATTCCTCAGACCAACAGATACGTTATCTATAAGCATAAGATATATCTGTTTCAAGCTTATTATCTGCAAAGAATAAATAGAATATCATACTGACTGCAGGGAGCGAAATACTTGACATACCACAAAAAAGAAAACGTTTACGGCACTTTTTAGTTAAAAAATTTGGGTATATTGCACATTTTTCGTAATTTTGCGCACGATTTCAACGACTAGAACAAAACAAAGTGGTTTTACACCTTATTATATATAGAGAGAATGATATATGTAGGGGATTGTCGTTAGTATAAACAAAAGTATTAAGATAACAATGACTCACAATTTGTTAAAAGGCAAGCGTGGCATCATCTTCGGTGCACTCAATGAGGAATCAATCGCTTGGAAAGTAGCTGTAAAGGCTGCTGAAGAGGGTGCTACTATCGCACTTAGTAATACAGCTATGGCTTTGCGTATGGGTACGCTGGATAAGCTCGCTGAACAGATCAACGCTCCTATCATCGCAGCTGATGCGACTAGCGTAGAAGACTTGGAAAAGGTATTCACAGAGGCTCAGGAGAAACTCGGTGGCAAAATCGACTTCGTGCTCCACTCTGTAGCTATGAGCCCTAACGTTCGCAAGCATCGTACTTACGATGACCTCGACTACAACTTCCTGAACAAGACATTGGACATCTCTGCTATCTCTTTCCACAAGATGTTGCAGGTAGCCAAGAAGTTGGATGCTATCAACGAGTGGGGTTCTGTAGTAGCTCTCACATACGTAGCTTCTCAGCGTACATTCTTCGGTTACAACGATATGGCTGATGCCAAGAGCATGCTCGAAAGTATCGCCCGCAGCTTCGGTTACATCTATGGTCGTGAGAAGCACGTGCGTATCAACACCATCTCTCAGAGCCCTACAGCTACAACAGCAGGTAAGGGTATCAAGGATATCGAGAACATGATGGACTTCGCCGACAAGATGTCTCCACTCGGAAACGCCGTAGCTGAGGATTGCGCTAACTACTGCGTGATGATGTTCTCTGACTTCACCCGCAAGGTAACTATGCAGAACCTCTTCCACGATGGCGGTTTCTCATCAATGGGTATGAGCCTCCGTGCCATGAACCAGTATGCTAAGGATATGACTCCTTATGAGGATGAGAAAGGTAATGTTATCTACGGATAATCAGGCAGAAAAGAAAAAATCTCACTAATATACAGACAGGTATGTTCGGTAAAAATCTGAGCATACCTGTTTTTTTATTCATATCCACCCTCTATCTTAAACTTGGCAACAAGCGGAAGATGATCGCTGTATCCACCCAAATATCGTGGACCGAGATAGGTGCGGAAAGGTTTCTTTCCGCCATATTTCTCATCATCTTCTAAGAGGAATGGCAAATCTCCTATCTGACAACTCATCTTAAGCCGGGAAAGCGAAGGACTGAAGAGAATCTGGTCAAGACTTCGCCAATCTCCATGCCAGCGATAAGTAGCCTTGGCACCATGAGAGCCTTTGACGCCAACAGATATATTAATAAGGTGATGCTGATAAAGATAACGAAGAGCCGGAGAATCGGAATAATCGTTGAAATCGCCGGCTACGATAATCCTTGCACTATCATTGAGCGCATAGATGGAATCTACAGCAGAAACCAGCTGGCTGGCTACCTGCAGGCGGTAGGGACGCGAAACCTGTTCGCCGCCACGACGGCTAGGCGCATGCAATACAAAGATATGGAGCGTATCATCATTCATAATCCGCCCCGAAGCGTAGAGAATATCTCTCGTAGGACGAGTATCAGGCAGCGGTTTGATGCGGATGGAGCGGAACTGTATAAGCGCAAAAGAAGATGGCTGATAAAGCAAAGCCACATCTATGCCTCGTTCATCAGGCGAATCGGTCATCACATAATCATAATTCACACCGCGAAGAGCTGAACGCCGGGTTAAATCAAACAGCACACTATCGTTCTCCACTTCGCAAAGCGCCACAAAATCGGGAACATGCCAGGACTTCTCCGAGGGTCTTGAAGGATTATCTGGGGAGGCGGTACCAACAAGCGACAAATCTTCATAACCCAAAGCTACTATAGTCTTGGAAAGATTTGCCAGCTTGCGCCAATAGCGATAAGGCGTCCACTTATAACTGCTCTGTGGCAGGAATTCATAGTCATTCTTCAGCGAATCATGCCTCGTATCGAAGAGGTTTTCGCAGTTCAACTCCACAAAAGTGAGGAAACTTGATAAGATGAGAGTGAAAAACATAACATTTTATTTTGTATTGTCAACGATTTGATGTATCTTTGCAGTCGGTTTACAATGGTCCTATAGTTTAACGGATAGAACGGAGGTTTCCTAAACCTTTGATCCGAGTTCGATTCTCGGTGGGACCACTTCTTCTACTACAAACCTTATTTACCGGAATCATCTGGTAAAAACCATAAAAGGTCGCTCCTGGAAACCAGGAAGCGACCTTTTGTTATTTATAGTATTTGCCGTTATCTATTTCCATCCAGTTTTCACCAGATGGAAATAAGATAAAACAACTTTTTACTTAACTTCTGCAACAGCAACCTCCTCAGCTGGCTCCTCCTTGATCTTGCGACCAAGAACGATGTAAGCCATAGGAGAAGCGATGAAGATAGATGACAATGTACCGAATACAACA
>ENA-OPIU01000066-OPIU01000066.1-human-gut-metagenome-genome-assembly--contig:-NODE-66-length-18202-cov-12.873301_pt1 | contig 18202 bp, 10 predicted proteins | sample MGYA00241411_ERZ501652 | MGnify/ENA primary metagenome ERZ501652 (study PRJEB25962, sample SAMEA2042369) | human gut metagenome | biome: human gut; feature: human-associated habitat; material: faeces... | reverse complement strand
TAATGGTTACAAGGAGTATGACAATGCCGACCGTTTGTCGTTACCGACCTTATTGCATTATCTCAAGGCATCCCATGTCTATTATATTGATTTCCAGTTGCCTTTCATCCGTAAGGAACTCGTTGAGGCTTTGGATGAAACAGATAATCTGGCTCGCCTCATCCTGAAGCTCTATGATGATTATGCCCATAGTATAACCAATCATATGCGGTATGAAGAAAAGATGGTATTCCCTTATGTTCAGGCACTTATAGATGGTAATGCCAATGCAAACTTTGATATAGAAACCTTCTCGAAGCACCATGCTCAGGTAGATATGAAGTTAAAGGAACTCAAGAGTATCATTATCAAGTATTTGCCTTCTGATGGCTTGCATAATAATCAGCTCAGCGCCACTCTTTATGATATATATAATAATGAGGAATGGCTGAAACATCATTCTGAGGTTGAGGAAGAAATCTTTATTCCTGCTGTAAGAAATGCAGAGCGTAAACTAAAGCAGAACGATGTGAGTGCCAAGATTTCGAGCATGATTAATCAGACTCCGATGAGCGATGAACAGTTGAGCGACCGTGAGAAAGATGTCATTGTTGCTTTGGTTCAGGGAATGACCAACAAGGAGATTGCTGACCACTTGTTTATCTCTATCAATACGGTCATTACGCATCGCAGAAACATCGCCCGAAAGCTGCAGATTCACTCTCCTGCAGGTCTTACAATTTATGCCATCGTGAACAATTTGGTTGATATTTCTTCTGTAAAGCTGTAGTTTATCTGTGAAATATCAGTTTAAATAATGTTATTTTTCCTAAAATGATAGCGCCTTCCTCTCACATGAGGGGAAGGCGCTATCATTATATTTAGGTATGTGATGATTCTGCATCACTATTTATGGTGAAGGCTAGATCATATTGATGTCAACAAAACCATGCATCACAGCATAAATGGTGAGTGAAGACACACTTTTTATTCCCAGTTTTTCCTGTATTTTCTTGCGATGGGTAATCACTGTAGTCAGTCCGATACAGAGTTGGTCGGCTATCTCTTTGTTGATTTTCCCTTGTGCTACCAGAGATAATACCTCTATTTCTCTATCCGACAGAACTTTTTCCTGAGTGACAGGGGGCATGGCAGGGATATGTTCGCCATGAGGATGCCCGGAATGCTGCAGGTTGAGAAGCTCTTTTATCAGGTATCCTTCTGGTACATTGACGCAGAGACAATGAAATTCTGCAAGTTGCGAATTGGGATCGTTGCTGGGTGTTAGAACAATCACGTGGCGGTTCCTGTTGCCCTGTGTGAAGAAGTAACGGTGTTCCAGTACAATGTGCATAGATACAAAGCTATGAACAAAGTGGTCTGGATTGTTTGCCTCGTACTGACGGAACGAACCGAAGGTCGAGATTTTCATCATGGGCATCACCGACTCAAGCAGTTGTCTGAGTCCCATTGCGGCGAGTGTATTGCTCTCTACTATTGCCATTTCCAGCATCTGTTTGCCAGCCATGGCTTTCATCATTTCTTCATTCATCTCTGTTTGTTTTACTTCTGCTAGTGAAAGTTGGGTTATACTTATATCTTGTTTTTACAAGAATGGAGTGAGTACCTTTGCTGCAAACCATCCTTTGAATCTTTGCCAGCCCGTACGCCACTCTTTCCAGTTCTTCTCATTGAGTAAGAAACTGTCTTTCTTTTCTCCATCAAAGAGCTGTACCAGTTGTTGTGTAGTACAAGAATCCACAATCACTGCATTCTCTTCATAGTCCCAGCGCAAGCTTCGGGCATTGAGATTGGCACTGCCAACGGTACAGAACTTGCCGTCTACCATGATAATCTTGGTATGGTGGAAGCCTCGTGTGTACATCCAAACATTGCATCCTGCCTTCATCAGTTTGTGGGCATTATAGAAACCGCAGTCAGGAGTCAGCGGAATATCGCTCTTGGTAGAGAGCATGATTTCTACCTTTACTCCTCTTTTCACAGCATTCTTCAATGCCTTTTTGAGTTTATGACTCAAGGTAAAGTAGGGGCTGATGATCTTGATGCTGTCCTGTGCATCATTGATGGCATTCACATAGAAATATCGGATGATATCCTTTGTAATATGCGGTTCGCGGTTGATGATGCCGACCATCTTTCTGTAGGCTGTTGCTGTCGTATCTGGCTTGAGATTCTCTACCAGATAATCCTTCTTCTTATATCTCCAGAACTCAGTGCTGTGCACATTCTGTCCGCTCACCTTATTCCACATTTTGAGAAATATCTTCTGCAGGGTATTCACCTCGCTTCCGTCGATGCGGCAGTGCATATCGTGCCATTCTCCTACAACCTTCGTACCTTTTATATAATAGTCGGCAACGTTCATACCGCCTGTGTAGGCAATCTGTCCGTCGATGACAACGATTTTACGGTGATCACGGTTGAAGATTGCATGTACCCATGGAAACTTCAGGGGCTTATATTCATAAATCTCTATACCGTTGGTACGGATTTTCTTGAGATGTCTCTTTCGCAGAGGCTTGTTGTTGGAAGAGTTTCCGAAACCATCATATAAGGCTCTCACCTTCACACCCTCCTTGACTTTCTGTGCAAGAATATCAAAGAGAAGGGAGGCGATGCTGTCGTTGCGAAAGTTGAAGTATTCCAGGTGTACACTATGTTTAGCCTGTCGGATTGCCTGGAACATATCATCAAACTTTTCCTGACCGTTCATCAGTAGGGTTACTGAATTATCGTGAGAAAAGCTGACACCTTTCCCACGAAGCTGATTTACGATCAGTGAATCGCTGGTCTGTGCGCTGCACAGCGAACAAGACAGCCATAATGTTGCTATTAATAAAAAATATCTCATCTTATCTATAACCGTGTTATCTATAAATCCGTGTAATCTGTGTTATCCGTGCCTAAAAAATTATACCATGCAGGCATAGTGATCTACAATGCCCTTTAAATGATTATCCTTGTCTACAACCAGTACCGTATGCACCTTATACTTGTGCATGATGCGCTGAATCTCCGAAATCTTCGTCTTCGGAGTCACCATTTTCGGAGTGGTGGTCATGATGTCGCTTACAGTCTTGTTGAAGAATTCTGCCTGCCATTTCTCCATGGCGCGTCGGATATCACCATCGGTAATAAGTCCGATAACGTGGTTGTCTTCATCCAATGAGATACCCAATCCCAGTTTGCCCTTGCTTACGTGGATGATAGCCTCGCCCAGATGCATTTCCTTAGGAATGATAGGCATATCATCGCTGCGCATCACATCTTCTGCTGTGGTCAGCAGTCGTTTGCCTAATTCTCCACCAGGATGGAACTGTGCAAAGTCACGAGGCTTGAAGTGGCGTACCTGCATCAGGGCGATAGCCAGTGCATCACCCATAGCCAATGCTGCAGTAGTACTGCTGGTTGGGGCGAGGTTCAGCGGACAAGCCTCCTTCTTTACCTTTACGGTGATATGATGGTTGGAGTATTTTGCCAGCAGGGAATCTGGATTTCCGGTGATGGAAATGATAGGAATATTCATGTGGAGTACCATCGGGATGAAACGAAGCAGTTCATCGGTCTGACCGCTGTTACTCAGTGCCAAAACCACATCCTTGTCGGTCATCACACCTAAGTCGCCGTGATAGACATCCAGTGGATTGATGTAGAAGGCTGGTGTGCCTGTAGAGGCAAGTGTAGCGGCAATCTTGGCACCTACGTGTCCACTCTTGCCCACACCAGTAACGATTATCTTGCCTTGGCAATGATACATCATGTCTACAGCTTTCTCAAAGTTGTCGTCCAGATAAGGTATCTGGTCGAGGATGGCCTGTGCCTCGTCTCTAAGAGCCTGTTCGCCATAACCGCGAACAATCTTATCATCTATATTGTTATTTTTATCCGTCATTTCTAAATCATTTGAATTGGCTTTCCCTTCGGACGCCGAACGTTGTTTCTTCGTTCTTCACTTACAGGAGTTCTTCTATAAGTGATTCCAACTTGTTTAATTCCAGCATATTGGCAGCATCGCTCTTGCCCTGGTCTGGGTCTGGATGTACTTCAAAGAAGTAGCCGGTAGCTCCGAAAGCTTTAGCCGCCTTAGCCATTGCTGGAACGAATTTACGGTCGCCTACGGTCTTGCCGTCACCTGCACTCGGGCGCTGAACGCTATGGGTACAGTCCATGATGACATTTGGCACAATCTCCTTCATGTCAGGGATGTTTCTGAAATCTACCACGAGATTGTTATAGCCGAAACAGTTGCCGCGCTCTGTGAGCCAAACTTCCTTGGCACCGCTCTCCAAAGCCTTTTCTACAGGATATTTCATATCTCTTCCGCTCAGGAACTGTGCCTTCTTGATGTTGACGATTTTACCAGTCTTGGCTGCAGAAACCAGAAGGTCGGTCTGTCGGCAGAGGAAGGCTGGAATCTGGAGAATATCACATACTTCGCCTGCTGCTGAAGCCTGATAACTCTCATGAATATCTGTTGTAACCTGAAGGTTGTACTTCTCCCTGATATCTCCCAGCATCTGGAGTCCTTTCTCCAGTCCTGGACCACGGAAAGAGTGGATGCTGGTACGGTTGGCTTTGTCGAATGAAGCCTTGAATATGATTTGGGTTCCTAACTTTTCGTTGATGCGGACGAGTTCCTGAGCTACTGTTTCCAATAGTTCCATTGACTCGATGACGCAAGGACCTGCTATGAATGTTGCCATATCTTTTTATAGTTTATAGTTGATAGTTTATAGTTAATAGGGAGTAAACCTGCTATTAACTGTAAACTATAACCTGTTAATTATTAACTTGTTTGATTGTAATCTCACGTTGTGGGAACGGAATCTCGATGTTGTGATCGTTGAGCGTATCGTAGATGCACTCCATGATGGTGGCATCGTCGATGGCTTGGGTAAGCACGTTCACCCATACCACAATTCTGAGTGTGATGCAGCTGTCATCGAAACTTTTCAATAATACCTTCACCCCTTTGTCCTGATAGATACAGTCCAGTTTCATGAGGGCATCAATCAGAATCTGTTTCACTTCCTTCACATTGCTGCCATAAGCAATACCTACCTCCAGAATATCCAACTCATAACCATGATTCTTGGTCATGTTCTTGTAGTTCTTCGAGAAGAGCTGCGAGTTCTGGAAAGCGATGACCGAACCGTCGGTAGCCTCCAGCATCGTAGAGGTATAACTGATACTGCTTACCTTACCACGGGTGCCGTCACAGATAATATAGTCACCCACCTTCACACGGCCCATCATCAGAGAGATGCCGTAGTAGATGTTCTCGAGAATATCCTTTGATGCAAAACCCAGACCGGTTGATAAGCCGGCAAAGATAGCTAGCAGCCATGATTTACCAACCTGGAATACATTCAGGGCTATCATCAGCCAGATACCCCAGATAATCACCTGCATCACGTTCTTGAACATCACAATCTTTGAGGCAGCCGACCTCGGATCTGCCTTCTCGAAGTGATGACGCATGAAATCTACAGAAGTAATGTTGATGTAGTTGAACAGGAAGTACAGACAAGCTACCTCTGAAATACTGAAAAGCGATGCTGTGAAGTTGCTGGTCTTGATGTAATCCTTGTTGAATATCTCCCATGTCGTATCACTCATATTGAATACATCTGCAGCCCAATAGATAGAGATGATGAACGAGAGCACGCCTGAAATAGGGAGCAATACCTTATAGATAAAGCGATACAGCCATTTGTCGGTAATCGCCTTGTCAGCCAACTTCTTACGCTTGGCATATACGCTGAGCCATCCTTCGCAACAGGTGATGGTAAGCACGCAGGTAAGCTGCATGGTCCACCAGATGATAAGCTGGACGGCAAGCAGTGTGAAACCTGTCCAGGCAAAAATGGTACTTACTCCGAATACGGCAAGCGATATGAATGCGTATGTCTTGTCGGTGCGCAATACCTGGTTGTGCTTTCTGCCAATCACATTCCACTGCCAGAGAGCGCAGAGCAGGAGGACTGGTGGAAAGATAAGGTTTACCAGGTCGTTTGGTATCAGGATGATACGGAACACGATAACGATGAAACCTACCAGCATCAATGGCGAATAGATACGGAAGGTATTCTTGATCTTATCGTTGTCTACACGTAGCAGGATAGATACCAGGATGACGCCAACCAGCCAGGAATATTCTACCAGCAACTGGCTCGCCATAATCACGAAGTTCTGGGTAACCGCCATTCTTACGATTCCCAGAATGACTGCGAAGGTTACTACCGTCATCGCCATGATGAGGCATGGTCGTTTTGCCATAAAACTTTCCTTTCTGTTCTCGAACATACCATGCTTCATGAGTTGGGTAATCACGATGCGGATGGTAAAGAGATTGAGAAAGATAGAGATGAGCCCCCAGAAGATGATGATACCAAAGAGGATGAAGATGATACGAACATCCCATTGCGACATCATACCCGGTACGGGCTTGTATTTCTCGGTTACAGACGTCTTCGCCTCCTTATAGTTCATGCTGAAGTTACGGAGTATGCGCAGATAGTTGTCGCCTCCATTATTGAAGATGCTGTTCTGGATATCTTCGTATCTGCGGTTGGCATAGTCGTTGAGTGCCTGTAACTTACGGTCGGTTCGGTCGTAAGCCTGTACATAGGCTTGCAGCTGTTTCTGTTTCTCTACCAGCTGGCGGCGGATATTGACAGCCAGAGTCAGGTCAACGTTTCGGTTCACCTGTGCTTCTTCGCTGAGAAACATGGTGTTCATGCCGTAGAGATAGTTGATGAGCGAATCGAAACGAGCCACCTCAACATTGTTCTTCTTGATCATCTGGCGGAAAGGAACAGCCTTCGACTTAAACTTCTTAAACTGCTCTGTAGCCTCATGACAGGCATACGTCATGTCGAAAATATACCCATTGCGCTGCGAATAGAGCATGATGGAGTTCTGGTCAGCCTGTTTCACAATACTGATGAGTTCCTGAATCACAGCCAGCTGTTGAGCCTTGGCAGCTTGGTTCTGTTTCTCCAAGTCTATGTGATAGTTGGTCAATTCTGTACGCAGCATATAGAGCGTTGTGTCCAGGTTGGCTTCCTTGAGCACAGCATTACTTGGCAGTACGAATGCCATCATCAGCAGAATTATGATGTATAGTCTCTTCTTCATATTTAGTAAATTTGACTGCAAAGTTATTAATAATTCATGAAAAAGCAAAGAGAAAATCGCCTTTTTTGCTATATTAGCACCTTTACGTTCGATTTTTAGGGTTATCTTTTGCATTTTTCATATAAATTGATTACATTTGCAACGTCAAAGGATACGTTAATTAATCAGATAAGAATATGAAGATACTCATAGCAGATAGTGGCAGTACCAAGACCGATTGGGCTCTGGTTGATGAACAGGGTAACGTGATGGTTACCTGTAAGACGCAGGGCATCAGTCCGATTCATCAGAGTGATGCCGAGATTTTGGATGTATTGTGTAAGGAACTTGTTCTGTCAGAGCAGCCTCAGGAGGTTTACTTTTATGGCAGTGGAGTAACCGAGGCGATGAAGTCTCGCATGAAATCACTCTTGCAGCAGTCTTTTCCCGAAGCCAAGGTTGAGGCAGAAGGTGATATGCTGGGAGCAGCCCGTGCCCTCTTTGGCAAGAAACCGGGTATCGCCTGTATTTTGGGAACCGGTGCCAACAGTTGTCTTTACGATGGAGAGAAGATTGTGATGAACACGCCTCCGTTGGGATATATCCTGGGCGATGAGGGTAGTGGGGCAGTAATCGGCAAACTTTTCCTCAATGGTATCTTCAAGGGCACTTTGCCTGTATCGCTAAAGAATAAATATCTTGCCTGGTCGGGTTTGGATTATCCTACTATTATTAATAAGGTGTACAGACAGCCGCTTGCCAATCGCTTTCTGGCTTCCATCTGTCCTTTTATCTCAGAACAGATAGCAGAAGGTGAGAAACACGAGAACGGGACTGACGAACTGAATGAAGCGATGGCTCTCTATCGAATGATATTGGAGAGTTTCAATCAGTTCTACGCAAAGAATCTCACACCTTATATTAAATATGTCAAGGCGAGCACCGAGGATATTAGCCAGTTGGAGCCAGGCATGAAGGCATGGCATTCATCCTTGGAAGAAGAAATCCCGATGCTTGGTTTTGTTGGAAGCATAGCTCATTACTTTGAATCACCTTTGAGAAATGTGATGGAGGATGAGTTTCATCTCAAGATTTCCCAGATTTTGAAAGCTCCGATGCCGGGGTTGATAAAATATCATATTAATTAAACTATTTTTGCACCAAAATGTATTTTATGCTACATTTTGGTGCTTTTTCGTTAAAAAATGTAGGTTGCGCAACATTTTATACATAATAGATTAACGAAAACGTACACCTATATGTCTGTTTTTTATCTATCTTTGCCAACGAAAAGTAAATGTAAACAACGATAAATCGAGGCAATCCTCATAACTGAGGCTTATACCTTATTTATATAAAGGCAATATTCGACCTATGTTACATAGGCCCTATATTACACCTAGAAGCAACAATTATTAATTTAAACCTAAAGTAATTATGAGAAAAACATCTCAGAAATTCTCGCAGAGCCACATGCTCTGCAAAGTTGCTCTGGTAGCCATCATGTTGGTGTTCCAGGCAATGTTAGGAATCGGAGCGGGTGTCCTCAATGCTCAGACGGTTAAGGGTACTGTCATCTCTGGCAGTGACAATGAACCATTGATTGGTGCAAGTGTCATGGTGCAGGGTACAAAGACGGGTGCCGTTACTGACCTGGATGGTAACTTTACCATTGAAGCAAAGAATGGACAAACACTCGAAGTTTCGTATCTGGGCTTTATCACCCAAAAGATTAAAGTTACAGGTTCGACAATCAACGTAACCTTAAATGAAGACAAGCAGTCACTTGATGAAGTTGTCGTAGTAGGTTACGGTGTTCAGAAGAAAAAGCTGGTGACGGGTGCTACCGTTCAGTTGAAGGGTGACGACATCGCCAAGCTTAACACCACCAACCCTCTTTCTGCCATGCAGGGACAGACACCTGGTGTTAACATCGTTTCTACTTCTGGTCAGCCAGGTGCAGCCATGAGTGTTACCATTCGTGGTTTGGGTACCGTAGGAAACTCTCAGCCTCTTTACTTGATTGATGGTGTGGGTGGTGATATCACAACCTTGAACCCTGCCGACATCGAGAGCATCGACGTGTTGAAGGATGCTGCTTCTGCTGCTATCTATGGTGCACAGGCTGCCAATGGTGTAGTCCTCGTTACAACCAAGAGCGGTAAGGAAGGTTCTTCCAAAATTACATACGATGGATATGTAGGTTGGCAGACTCTGGGGCGCAAGTTTGAAATGCTCAATTCCAACCAGTATATGCAGATTATGGATGAGGCTTTGCTGAATTCATATAATATGTCGCCTATCGACTGGACTTCTCTCAGTGCTATCCGGGATGCAAATGGTAATGTTTATAATACAGACTGGATTGACCAGGCTGTAGACAATGGTGCCTTGACCACTAGCCATAGTCTGGCTTTTACCGGTGGTAGTAAGACTTCTACTTATTCTATTTCTGGTGGTTATACCGGACAGGACGGTCTTATTGGCGGTTCTGACGTTTCTTATTATAAAAGGTATAACCTTCGTGTCAATTCTGAACATAAGATGTGGAATGGATTGGTAACTATTGGTGAGCACGTAGGTTTTGTTTATAAGGATAGCCGTGGCATGGGTACCGGCAATATCTATAACAACAACCTCCGCAGTGCATTCTCAACTTCTCCTCTGGTTCCTGTTTATGACGCAGACGGTAACTATTATTCTACCGTTGATTCTGACTGGAACAAGAATGATGGTAACCCTTATGGTACTATGATGATGAATCGCTACAACCAGAGTAAGAGTACTTCGGTTGATGCGAATGTTTATGTACAGATTGAACCTATCAAGAACCTGAAGTTCAAGACCGTATTCGGTTTGAACTATGGTGGCTCTAACTATCGTTCATTTACTCCTATTTATAAGTTTACTCCGCAGAGTGGTAATGGTATCACCAAGGTGAACCAGAGCAATGGCAATGGTACTTCTCTGGTTTGGACCAATACCCTGACCTACGATTTCAATATCAAGGAGCACCATATCAGTGCTTTGTTGGGTAGTGAGACTACTAAGTATGATGGTGAATCAACAGGTAGTTATGGTGTGAACTTGACTGCAGGCTTTGATGACTGGGAGCATGCCTATGTAGAGAATACTGAGAAGGGACATGCTGACCGTAAGGTTAGTGGTGGTCCTTACGATGCTACCCGTGGTCAGTCTTTCTTCGCCCGTTTGGGTTGGTCTTGGAAGGATCGCTACATGGTGAATGCTACCATGCGTGCCGATGGTTCTTCTAAGTTTGCCAAGGGACATCGTTGGGGTTATTTCCCATCAGTTTCTGCCGGTTGGACTTTGACTGAGGAAGATTTCATGAAGTCTTCTGCTTCCTGGTTGGATTTCCTGAAGCTCCGTCTTTCTTGGGGTCAGGTTGGTAATGCTAATATCAACTGCTATCAGTATCTGGCTCCTGTTACCACATCAAATACCAACTACAACTTCGGTGCTACAGGTGGTACCGATGCTTGGGTGATGGGTGCTTATACAGAGCGTCTGGCTAATGAGAAGGTGAAGTGGGAGACTTCAGAGCAGTATAACGTTGGTTTGGATGCCCGTTTCCTCCGTCAGCGTCTTTCCTTGACTCTCGATGGTTATATCAAGAGCACTAAGGATTGGTTGGTTCAGGCTCCTATCCTGGCTACAGCTGGTACCGGTGGTCCTGTCATCAATGGTGGTGATGTGAAGAACAAGGGTATCGAGGTTGGACTTTCATGGAATGACCAGATTGGCAAGGACTTTGTTTATAGTGTAGGTGCCAACTTCGCTTATAACCACAATGAAGTAGGTAATATTCCTACATTGGATGGTATCATCCATGGTGCTACCAACCAGATTTATCAGAATGCTGAGGAATTCTATCGTGCGGAGAATGGTCATGCAATCGGTTACTTCTGGGGTTACAAGACTGCGGGACTCTTCCAGAACCAGAAGGAAATCAATGATTGGATAGCTGCCGGTAACGGTATTTATCAGGCAGATGTGAAGCCTGGTGATGTAAAGTATGTTGATGTGAATCATGATGGTGTTATCAATGCCAGCGATAAGGTTGACTTAGGTAATGGTCTTCCTAAGTATACTTTCGGTTTCAATTTCAACCTGGCATGGAAGGGCTTTGACCTGAGTGCTAACTTTACAGGTGCAGCAGGTTTCCAGATTGCACAGTCTTACCGTGATCCTAGTTCTTCACAGGCTAACTACAGCCGCAGAATCTTGAAGCGCTGGACAGGTGAGGGTACAAGCAATGAGATTCCTCGTGTTACATACGGAGACGTTGGTAACTGGTTGTTCTCAGACCTCTACTTGCAGGATGGCGACTACATCCGCTTGCAGAACCTTACCATGGGCTACGATTTCAAGAAGCTCATCTCTTGGAAGGGACTCTCTAAGATGCGCCTCTATTTCCAGGTGCAGAATCTCTTTACTTTGACCAAGTATGATGGTATGGATCCGGAAATCGGTTCATTCAATGGTACAGATGGTAACAGCAGCGATTCCTGGGTATCAGGAGTTGATATGGGTTACTATCCACATCCACGTACTTTCATCGTTGGTTTAAATCTTGCATTCTAACTCTTAAACAGAAAGTAATATGAATAAGAAACATATATTGATGAGTGCCCTGATTCTCTCTTCCATGGCTTTGACGTCATGCGATGACTTCCTGGACACTTCATCTAAGACAAAGATGAATTCCGAGACTGCTTACAGCACACCGGCTGCAGCAGACATGGATCTTGTAGGCTGCTACGATGGATGGCAGCGTACATTGAGCGATGAAGGTGTCGGTATGTACCTGACGGCTGAGTTTGCCTCCGAGCAGGCTTTCGCAGGCTTGGGTCTTTCTGATGCCAAGAACAATAATGCCATCGACCAGTTTGATTTGACAGTTGCTCCATCATATACAGATCTCTTCAATACAGATTGGAAGAATTATTATCAGGCCATCTACCGTTGCAATCAGCTGATTCAGGCTGATGCTACCATCAAGTGGAATGGTGATACCAAGGCAGAAGGCCGTATCATGGGCGAGGCTCGTGCCCTTCGTGGCATTCTCTATTTCGATTTGGCCCGTTTGTTTGGTGATGTGCCTTTGTTGCTCGAACCTTCTGAGGCTAACATACCGCGTACTCCGGTGAAGGAAGTATATCAGTCTATCTTCGATGACTTGAAGTATGCCGCAGCCAATATTCCTGCCGATGCTTATCCTTTGAAGGACCGTGATTCCAATGATGGCCGCATCACCAAGTATGCTGCTGAGGCTTTGCTGGCTCGCGCATACCTTTATTATACGGGTTATTACGGCGAGGAGCATCCTGCATGTTCCAAGGCAGAGGCTACTGCTGCCATCAATGATGTGGTAGAAAACGGTGGCTATGAGTTGGAGAAGAACTATGCCGATTTCTGGATGCCTTCCTGTACCAAGGATGCTTCTTCAACGGGTAACTATGCCTGGGAAACAACCTATGCCGGCAAGTGGTATGACGGAAAGACCTGGAAGGCAGGACAGGGTAGTCTCTCTAAGGAGATTGTCTTGAACCTGAAGTTGAACTCTACCCACGATTACAATGGCAATGGTGATGGTAATACCTTCTCGGTATATTTGGGTCCTCGCAACCGTTGTGCTACTGATATATGCATCGCCAGTGGTTGGGGAGCTTGCCCGGTTACTCCTTATTTCGTAGAGCAGTTTAGAAACGATCCTCGTTTCAGTGCCTGTGTCTGGAGCTGCAAGGATGCCGGTTTTACAGCAGATGAGTCTGACTCTTATGAGTATACGGGTTATTATACCCGCAAGTATGCCCCAATGTGCTTTGCCGATGGTACTCGACAGGAAGTGGGCTTCCAGTTGGGTGAGCAGCATCAGAACATCACTTACTATCAGGATTATACCATCATGCGTTATGCTGATGTGCTCTTGATGCACTCTGAGCTGAATGGCACTGCCGATGGTCTGAACAAGGTACGTGCCCGTGTGGGTCTTGAACCAGAAGACTACAGTATTGAGAATATTCGCAAGGAGCGCGCCATCGAGTTGGCTTTCGAAGGTGTTCACTTCTGGGATTTGATGCGTTACGGCAAAGATGGTTCTTATGCTGCACAGGAGATAGCCAAGGCTCAGAATGGTGCCAAGGTAAAGAATGGTGGAGTGGAGGCAGCTACCAAGTTTGCTGTTGACAACTTTACCAGCAAGAAGGGTCTGATGCAGATTCCTAATACTCAGATTACGCTTTCCGGTAACGTTCTGACTCAGAATGCCGGATGGTAAAGTTGGGTAGGTAATATAATAAACATTTAATAATAAGAAGATATGAAAATACATAATCTTATATATACGCTTCTTGTTGCCATGGCAGTCTTCTTGTTGGCATCTTGCTCACCAGAAGATTTCGGATTTGGCAAGAAGACATACTCTCCAGAAGATTTGGTGGAGGGTAAGGCTTATACGGTTACCATAGATGGTAACATCGTGAAGCTGGAATCCAAGATTCCTGATGCCACTCCGCTTTGGATAACTCCTGTGGGACGTAAGTCCCAGCAGGCTTTGGATGTAGAATTGCCTTTTGCCGGCGATTATGAGGTAACCTTTGGTGTGGAAACTCCTGGTGGTATCGTTTATGGCGAGCCTTATAAGTTGAGTCTTTCAAAGAACGACTTCTCTCTCTTGAACGATGACAAGTGGTTCCTCCTGGCAGATAAGAATTACAAGACGGGCGAGGCTTTCCCATCTACCGAAACGCTCGCTGCCGGTGTCAGCAAAAAATGGTATCCTTGCGATGGTAATTACAATATCGGCCGTTGTACGAGTCCTGTGATGTATTGCTCTCCTTACGATCCAGACTACGACGGTAAGGGATATACTGCTGATGAAGAGGCAAATGCCGTTTATAAGGATATCCTCTTCGGTTCTGATAATTGGAAACCAAACTGGGATCCTGGCTTCCAGAGCTGGCTGATTTCAGAAACTGATCCTTACATGGATTCTTACATGACATTCAGCATGGATGCTAAGAATGGTTGTGTGGCTACCATGTATCGTGGTGAGTCGGGTGAGAAGGGTGCCAGCACAGGTAGCAACATGGTGGGCAAGTTCAATCTGGGATTGGGCGACAAGACCAAGCCTACCATCACTTTCAACGACTGCTATGCGATGCATAATATAGGTTTTGATGCAGTTTGCTCCAACTATACTCAGGACATTCAGATTGTTGAGTTGACTCCATACCTCCTTCAGTTGGTGACAAAACGTACCAATTCAGAGGGCAACTGGTATCTTGTATGGAACTTCGTTTCAGAGGATGTAATTGCTACCAAGGGTACCTGCATTCCTAAGGCAGACCAGGATCTGATTGAGAAAGTGAAGCCAATTCTTCCTACTTTCGAGAATATTCATACCGACTTGTTCACTGCCGATATCAATGGTGACAAGTATGTAGGTAGCAAGATGACTTTCAATTTGGATTCTGAGACTCCTTATGATTTCTTGTGGTGGAATGGTTCTCCTAATGTGAAGGCGTGGGAGAGCGTAACCGGTGGTAAGTACAATACTACATGGGCTCCTGCTCTTGACGACAAGGCAATCGATAACTTCGAGTTGACTATCAGTAAGGCTTCTGATGGCTCTTACAATTATGAATGTGGTGAGGTAGATGGTAAGGTGAAAATCACCGAGAATACCATGACCTTCGATAAGGAAATCTCTGTATTTGCTGTGGCTGGTGATAAGCGCACCATCGAATTGAAGGGCAAGAAGTTCTATATCCTTGGCAACTCTACCGATGATCAGTATCTCACTATCGGTATTCCTGAGACAACGGATGAGAATGGCTTGGTTAACTCTTATCTCGTAGCTAAGTTGGCTTACAAGAAGATTGCTACCGGTCCTGTTGGTCCTACCAAGGTGGCTATCGACAATTCCATCATCCACAACGAGGGTATCATGTGGGTTGAGAATGGTTGCCTCCGCATCGGCTTCCATCATTATGGTGAAACAGGCGTGGGACTCTTCAAGGATGTGAAGTCTGTGAAGCTGAAGAAGAACCAGACCATCACCGTTACCTTCAAGATTAAGGGTGGCGTGACATGGAGCAAGACTCCTAAGTGTGCCTTGATTGATAATAATATCAAGCAGACATGGGAACCAGGTGCATACGATCTTCCTGATGCTGTTGCAGTAGATACCAATGGCGGTGAGACTACAGTTTCACTTACCAATACCACCGGTTCTACACAGACCTTCACGGCAACATGTCTTGACCTGTCAATTCAGTTGGATCGTTTTGGCGACTACGGTGGCTCAACCGACAACATCGACATTGAGATTGTTTCTTGCACAATTCAATAACTTTAATAGCGCAAACTTATGAAGAATAAAATATTATACGGAATTATAGCCTTCGTCATGGGTATCTTCATGACAGGCTGTAGCGATGATGATTATTCTATCAGCAATACTCCGCTGCTCACCGATGAGTCGGTGACTACAGGTTCTGCTGATGTGACCGTGACATCCGCTACATTCCATGGCACGGTAAAGGGACTCGAAGAGCAGAATGCCAGTGCCTATGCATTAGGCTTCTACTATGGTAAGAGCGAAGATAACTTAAGTGAGAAGGTAGCTGCTTCAGGAAGCAATGAGTTCCAAGCTACGGTTTCCGGTATGCCAGGTGATGTAGTCTACTATCAGGCTTATGTTACCTTGCAGGGTAGGGTAACCTACAAGGGTTCTGTGCAGAGTGCCATCATGACCGATGCCAAGGCTATTACCGGCGAACCGAAGGATTTGACAGCCAACTCTGTTATCCTGACCGGTAAGTTAGAAAAGGCTCCTCAGGAGGCTACCAGCGGTATCGTAATCTCTGGTGCCGAGGGTTCTGAGAAGGTGCGTGCCGGTGTTCGCATCGTGGCTGCAGGCATCAACGACAATTACGAAATCAAGGCAGAGGGTCTGTTGCCTAATACAACTTACCACTATACTGCCTATCTCGACCTCGGAAATGGTACTGTATATGGTGAAGACCGTACCTTCACAACTGCTCCAGCTGATTTCAATCCTGATACTGACCTCGTTGACCTGGGCCTTTCTACCAAGTGGGCCAAGTATAATGTAGGTGCTACTGATGAGAAGCAGCTGGGTGGTCTCTTCGGATTTGGTGATATGACCGGTTTCCAGACATCTATCAATCTGGAAGATTATGCTTCTGCAGATATTTATAAGACCGACCGCGATGTTGCCAACAAGGTATATGGTTCATGGGTTACCATGCCAACCATCGATGAGTTTGAGGAACTTTTCACAGAGTGTAAGAAAGAATGGGTAGAGGATACCGAGAATCATGTAGCTGGTTACAAGTTTACCGGTCCTAATGGTAACTCTATCTTCTTGCCTGCAGCCGGTACCCGTACTCAGGGCAATGTTTCCGGTGAGGGCTTGAACGGTTACTATCTCTCTGGTTCTATCAATGCCACCGACAACCGATTTGCCATGGCATATAGCTTCGACCAGAATGTAGCACGTCGCACTTCCACTCCTGTTTATCAGGCATTGGCTATCCGTCCGGTTTCTGTAGCAAAGAATGTGAAGTTTGACAAGGAGAAGTTGTATAATACTTGGGAGTTTGACTTGAAACCAGATGAATCTCATTATAAGTTTGTTGGTCCTGTATTCTTCTATGGCAAGGATGCAAGTTGGGCTTCTTATACCAATAATCAGCCTGTTGTAGGTGAAACTACCGGTTGGGATGCAGATTATGCAAGTATTAAGTCTTGGGCAATCACTGATCCTAGCCATTGTAATGGTACAATGACATTCTATAAGGATGAAGATGGCAATGATAAGGTAAAGGTTCATCAGGTTCAGGCTGATGGTTCTTATAAGGATTCTGAAGGTACATTTACCGTTGATGAGAAGAATAAGACAATCACAATGACCATTGACCCTCTGAATGCAGTTGAGTATATCGGTGGTATCACCCGTACTGATGAAACCAAGATCAAGGTGATGTCTCTTTCTGACGAGGCACTTCAGTTGGGTGTAATCCGTTCTAGTGATGGTCAGTTGATGATTTATAACTATGTAACCTCTGATGTCAAGAATGGCTATGTTGCCAAGTTGACTGCTTGGGGTGATGGTGGCAACTGGGATGGCGCAACAACAGTCGTTTCTGGTGGTTCAAAGGCTGTTGGTCAATATACTGTTAAACTTGAAACAACAGAAGCCCGCACCAATGGTAAGGTTTACGTCCTCGATTTGGAAGGCTTTGCTGCAAAATATCCTAAGGCATTGGTTCGCATTGATGTTATCAAGGCTGATGGACAGGATTTGAAGTTTGATGCCAATAAGTTCCATTATGGTGATATCGAAGATAACGGCAACTATCGTATAGAGTTGTTCAATATCTGGGGTTCTGGTACTGCTCAGAATTCCCCATTCCGAGCTAGTGGAGGCCCTGGTGATGCTGGTGAACCTGCTCTTGCCTTCAACCATACTTTCGAGGTAACCTTTACCGTTGTTTCCAACACAAGTGATGGTACTGGTGTCTACACTCCTACATTCAATGCCGTTCGTGGCTGGGGTGAAGGTGAAGCTCAGTTGTTTGGATATAACGATGGTTCTACTTTGAAAGTTGTTAAGAGTGACAAGGGACAATACTCTCTCGAGAACAATCAGTTCGATATGACTTATGAAGGTTCGGGCTTTGAAGGTGGTACTATCATGACATTCGTTGAGATTGCTGACCTTTATGGTTTCTTCCCAGGCACACACAGTACTTTGGATGAGTTCTATCTTGACGGTAAGGCTGTTTCTTACGATAAGTCTAAGGTGGTTGACGCCAATGAAAATCCTAAGTATCGTTTGGAATTGTTTAATTGCTATGCTGCTACAAAGGATAATTGTGCATTTGGTGTCAAGGATGGTGATTTGATGCGAGAGCTGGGCTTTAATAAGTCTATGCGCGCTAAGTTTACTGTTCACAGTCTTTTCGCTGTCCCACAATGGTAATGGTTGATAAATAATTAGGGTGTCCAGTTCTCTGTTCTTGAAAACAAG
>ENA-OPIU01000059-OPIU01000059.1-human-gut-metagenome-genome-assembly--contig:-NODE-59-length-18772-cov-36.930359_pt1 | contig 18772 bp, 17 predicted proteins | sample MGYA00241411_ERZ501652 | MGnify/ENA primary metagenome ERZ501652 (study PRJEB25962, sample SAMEA2042369) | human gut metagenome | biome: human gut; feature: human-associated habitat; material: faeces... | reverse complement strand
GGAGCTTCTGCCCTTTCAGGGCGTGTGGGGCAAAACTTGCGAAAGTTCTGTCGGTTATTTAAAAACCTGACAAACCGGTTTTCATTCGCTGTTTGGCTCAGACAGCCCACTGTTCTTCCTATCGCTAGTCTGCTGTTCTAGTTTCTCCAGTCTGCTGTTCTAGTTTCACTCGTCAGCTGTCCCCGATAAATAAAACCATTTTTTTTCTTTTTAAAAATCACTTTTTCCCCATTTTTCCCCTCCATTTAAAAATAAAATTTGTACTTTTGCATACGTTTTAACGTGTTAACAGTAATCTTGGCAGATGCCAAATACAAAAATAAGAACGAAATGGATACATTATATTTATTGCAGTTCGCCTGTTTCCTATTTATGCTCGTCAATATCCTCATCCTGGGTATTACCCGACTGCACATGAAGTGGATGAACCGGCGATATGAAGTGTCACGATGGCTGATTATCGGAGCCATGGTAGGATTAGCCATACAATTTCTCATGCAGATGCTTCTGGGCTTCCGGGCTCAAGACGCTGCTGTGGGGGCCGTTTTCAACATTCTGGTCTATCCCCCTTGTTTCTCGCTCATCTCTATTGGCATTTACAATATCGAGGCAACGCATGCCAACCGCCGGAAGATGAGCATCGTTTGCGCCAGCATTTATGCCGCCATATTGGCTGCCTTCTGCATCGGCTTTATCCAGAGCGGAAACTTCCATATCGGCAGCTGGATTTATGTGATGATAGTCCTGTTCGCCTTCAGCGTAGCCTATTGCATCTATATGATAATAGTGGAAATCAGAAAGCGCAGAAGAATGCTGGAGGTGATGGCTGGTTATGATATCCTGCCTTACGTGAGATATGCGCGAGCCAGTGTATTCTTTTACCTTTGCACCCAGGAATCAAGTTAGGATATTTGGTTAATGGGTGTTAAGGTGAACTATCTTTCTTTCAAGGTATGCCCTTTCTCATGTCATAGTCCTTATATAATCCAGCCAACTTTCTTGATTCCATTTAACTATTAAATGTCAAAATTATGGATAAAGAACTTTACATAGGCGTGGATGTCTCAAAGCAGACTCTCGACCTTGCTTATTATGACGGAGAAAGCATTGATTGGAAGAAAGCCCATATAAAGGTGAGCAACAACAATGCAGGTTTCAAGAAAATTGGTTCATGGGTGGCAAAGGTAAGCAAGGGGTTTGATATAGTCTTGTTCTGTATGGAATATACAGGACTTTACACCCAAGACTTTAGACTGTGGTTGGAAGAGAAACATTATATTTATAGGATGGTGGAACCTCGCAAGATGCATCGCTTTGAGCCAGACTTGGATGATGGACTGCGTTCGCTCGACCGCATCAAGACTGACGAGCTTGATTCTTTCCGCATAGCCATTTACTGTGAGCAGAACCACAGAAAGATTCTTCGCAACCCATCAAAACTTCCTCCTCCTGTATATTTTAAGTTGAAGAGGCTTTTGGCGGAACGCAAGCAGACAGTCAAGCAGTCTGTCCTTTACAAGCAGCAGCTTCATGATATATGTGCGTATGACACAGATTTGTCTGTGGAACGTAAGAATGGGCAACTTAAAACGCTCAATGATGCACTTAAAGGCATAGACAATGAAATTGACATGTACATAAAAGAAGATGCGGACATCAGCAAGAACTTTTCCCTGCTGACATCAATACCTGGTATTGGGCGTGTTGTCGCACTTGAAACCATTGTCTTGACCGAAAACTTCATGGCAATAGATAACCCACGTAAATACGCTTGCTATATTGGTGTCGCTCCTTTCAAGAAAGAATCTGGTACATCTGTGAGAAAAGGCTCGTCAGTCTCTAAGAAAGGTTTTAAACAGGCAAAGGCAGATTTGTCCATTGCCTGTTTGGTTTGCATGCAGCACATTCCGAACATCAGAGATTACTGGGAACGCAAGAGAAAGGAGAAATGCAGTGGAATAGTGTTTAATGCAATCAAGTTTAAGATGATACTCCGTATGTTTGCCGTTATAAAACGAGGTACTCCGTATGTGGAGACGGACAATTATCGAAATGGGAAAAACAAGCAACCAGGAGTGAACTAACAGTGTTTTAAGACCATCACTATACCATGACAGAGTCTCTTGGTTGCTTTTGGCACTACCTTTGCGAGGAATCCTCAAAAGGAAGGAACTCCAGACAGAGGTAGTGAACTTTTTAATCTTAGGCAAAGCCCTTTCCCTTGATATAGTCTCCTCTGCCCGAAATGTCAGACTCAGTGCCTTTTAGGGAATTAGCTGTCCGTCCCAGCTTTTAAAAGATTTGGCTTATCCTGACATAGAGAGTTCCTTTCGTAAAGCGGTGCAAAGATATGAAAAATAAATCATTTGTAGGCATTGACATCTCTAAAAATGTCATAGATGTATCTATATTTCGTGAGGACACCAACATCAAAATGTTCCCTCATGAGGTGTTCAACAACACTCGCAAGGGATTTGGCGATATGTGCTCATGGCTCAAAAAGAGCCGTGTGGTACTTTCCCAAGCCCTGTTTGGCATGGAATTTACAGGTTGCTACTCCTTGGACTTGGAAAAATTCCTCACGTCCAAGAATTACTCTTTCTGTATGCTTAGTACACGTATAGTAAAACATCATCCTATGGGGACAATAGATAAGCGAGACAAGAATGACTCTGCAAAGATAGCTGACTTCCTCTATCGTTATGATGGCACGGAATGTGCCAAGCCATACAAGTTGCCAAGCAAGGCTATGCAACAATTGAAGCAACTTGTCAATGAGCGTAAGTTCCTTGTGGAGCAACGGACAAACTTTATGAACCGAATGCAGATGTTTGAAACGAAAGAGGATTCTGCCATGTATGAGAGCTACATTAAAAAGCTCAATCATGACATTGAGAAGATAGATCAGGAAGAGTGTGAATTAATGTCCAAGGAGGAAGATGTCTTTGACACTTTTCAGAATCTGTTGACGATACCAGGAATTGGTTTTGTCAATGCAACAAACATAATTGCCATCACACGAAACTTTACCGCTTTTGACACAGCTCGGCAATATGCGAGATATGTTGGCGTAGCTCCATGCAGTCACACTTCTGGTACCAGTGTGAAATGGCGTGCCCGACCTTCCGCACACTGTAACGGTCAAGTGAAAGCTGACCTGTCTATGGCGGCATTGAGAGCTGTTGAGTACGATGTGGAAATGCAAATGTTTTATAATCGAAAGTTAGGAGGCAGAAAAGATTCTGATACTAAGCGTAAGGCATTGAATGCCGTCAAGTTTAAGCTCATTCGCAGAATGTTTGCCATAGGCAAACAAAAGAGAAAATGGGAAGTGTTGAACACCTCTGACGACAGAAAGAACTTACATATTGAAAAGTCCAAAGCAAGTGAACTATAACAATGTACCATTGTCTCTTATAGTCTTGTGAGGACAGATACGGATAACTAATTAGGAATCGAGCAAAAAGCTATTAAAAGAAAGAGTTCCGTATCGTTTTTTGTAACAGAAAAGTCAAAAATTGTCTTCTTCTGCTACAGGGGTAGGTATGCCTATATGCTTTCTGGGGGCTATTTTGCTTATTTTAACACAAAAAAGCTCTCAAAAATTTGGTGATGTCTTAGGAATCATGAGCCGAGGAGCGGAAAAGAAAGTGGCAAAGAAACCGTCTTTTCCTTATCTGCGATGCTTGCAAAGAACAAAGGACAGCCCCCAATCAAAAGGACTGTCCTATTTTATAAAACCTTATTCTATGGAGTAAACAAGAGCAGATACTCCATTTTTCTTCTTCGCTCGATGGAAGGCACTATCTTTCCGTTCCACCTTTTGAAGTCCACATAGTCACGATAGATGTTTCTGTTGCCACTTCGCATCTTGGCATACATCCGGCTTTTCATCACCTTTCCACATCCCACATTGTAGGCAAGTGCAGCCAATAGCAGGGAGTCACGACCGAAACCACGGAACATGGCGCAGAGCTTTCTGAGGTCAGAGCGCAGCAAGGCATCGGCTTGCCGCTCCGTCATTCTTGGAGAAAACTTCTCGCCAGGCAACAGCTTGTGCCCATATCCGACATAAGGATGGTGCTTCGGTCCATGCAGACCCTCGTACTTCTTGATGCAGGCGACAGCCAACTCAAAACGTGACACATGACAAACTCGCTTTATCGCCCCTTGCGTCTGGGCAGACAAGCTGCCCGACACAAGAAGCAAGGCTAACAATATCATCAACCTCATACGCTACCGAGTTTGTTGGCACTTCTCGCAAACTCTTCCTCCTCATCAGTATCGTTGAAACTGAACTCCATTTCGTATGACTTGCCGAAGTTGTCCTCTACCACCACTGTCAGCGTCTGTGTCTCCGTGCTTGCCGAGGTATAGTAAAGACGGAACTTCTCGTTCTCCAACAGATAGCGGTCGTTTGGTTGGAACACCGTTCCGTTCTCCATTCTCAACGAGCCTTTTCCGTCATGCTGAAAATAGCGGATGGTATAGATGGTGCCGTCAAACTTTCCCTCCGCCTTCAACTCGCAGCGGATTTCAACGGTCTGTCCACGCACAATGTCCTTTGGCACAGGCATCGTCTCCACCTTGAAAGGATACGACTGCTGAATGTCCAGCTCATCGCTGCACGATGAAAGGATTACCGACACGGCACACACGAAAAGGAATGCCAACATGCTCACTGATTTCTTGATTTTATTGTTCTTCTTCATTGTCTTGATGTTTTTGAATGATTGTTACTTTCTTGTCTTATGGCTCATCAGGTACTCGTTCAAGTCCTTGTAGCCAGTGTATAGATGCGAATGGTCTATGACCTTATCGCCATATCGCTTTTGCAGTTCGACACAGGCATTCTCGCCAGCTTCGTCATTGTCCAAGTGACAATACACTTGTGCATAGCCATCTAAAAGATGATGCACCTTTTGCATATTAGCCACAGAGTTGAGGACAATATGATCCTCACCACGACCAATGCCGAGAATTACGGCAGAGAGGAAATCCATAAAACCCTCGTACAGATGGCAGACGTTGCTGTTCCTGCCAATGAGAGTGATGTCCTTTGGCGACACGCAACCTTTGAAGAAGCGGTTGCGTATCTCGTAGCCACCGCTGTTGTTCTTGAAACCGACAGCAAAGAACTGTTTGCCATTGTATCGGTATTCCACCTGACAGCAGAAACGGCTCGCCACGTCAGCCGATATGCCACGCTCACGCAAGTACTGCCGAAGTGCAGGATGACTCAAAGGCTTTTCCACAATATCACTAAAGGGATTGCCTTTCGCCTTCACAGCCTTTTCCGCTATCCTTTGATAATGCGGAAACGATGTCGGGAAGCTGCCACCAAGCGTTTCAGATATGAACTTGGCTTGTGCCACAAACTCATTGCTGTTGATGAACTCCCCTGCGAGGTTGAAGATGTCACCACCTCTGGCGATGCCATAGTCATACCAGACATTCTTGTCCGTTGATACCCGAAGCGAAGGATTGCGGTCGTTGCGGTATGGCGCATGATACCAAAGTCCCGAAGCCTTGTGCTTGACAGGCTCAATGCCGAGAATATAGAGAAAGTCCACGATAGGCACTTGTTTGATTTCATTGATGTCCATAGGCTCACTGTTTTAGTTGATGATGAACTTCATGCCGATGCCAAACTGCGTGTGGAAATGTCCCGTGCTGTTGCCCCAAACAAGCCTTTCCTTAACGGAAGCGGTCAAAGCTATTGCATCCGACAGGTATATTTCCGTTTCCAATGCCACGGCACCGCCATAGATAAACGCTCCCTTGTTCTGCAAGGTCGCTCCGTCCGACATGGTTCTCTTGCCCCAGTTTACGGACTCATAGCCAGCCAGTGCCGTACCTCCGATATAGAACAGCACTGTCTTGCTATTGTCGGAAAGGAAGTTGTAGGAATAACCGAACTCGCCCGTCATTTGTGCTATTGGAACGGAAGTTTCACGGTAAGGCTGATGTACTTGCAGATATTCCGCCCCATACGTCCACTTGTCACCACCCTTGGTATAGCTCGAAAGTCCGAGACCTGCATAATAGCCAGCCTTGCAGGACTTCTTGCCGTTATATACTCCGTCAGCCATGCCGACCTTCACCTCGAAGCCTTTCATCTGAGGAAGGCATCGTTGGGCGAATGCCTGCCCTGCGGTGAGGGCAAGCATCGCCATGATTGCAATGTTTCTTCTTTTCATCCGTTACTTCACGCTAAGTTCGTTGATTGTCAAAGCTCGCACCAAGTCGCTGTTCTCCACGACAAACGACTGATGGCGACCGCCTTCCTTCTCGTTCATCTCCACGACAAGCTCCTTGTCGTCTGGAATGGTAAATTTCGGCAAGCAGAACACCGTCTGCTCCGTTTTCTTGCCAGCCACACGCACCACATAGTTGTAGGCACGGACAGGAAGAAGCACCTGCTCCTGAATGGCGGTTCGCTTCGCCACCTTCTTGTCCACCACCTTGAACGTGATATAGTCCACGTCAAACGGCACGTTGCTCTGGTTCTTGATTTCTGTGTGGAAATACAGCAAGTCGCTGTGTACATAGATGCCCTTCAAAAGGTACTGGATTCCGAAACGCTTGCTGCCGATGTGCTTCACCTTGCGCTTGTTCTCCTTATGGATTGACTTCATGATGAGGTGTACCAGCATGGGACTTTCCTTGCCCAACTCCTTGAGATAAATCTCCTGCGCATTGTTCGGACGGTTCACCGCCTCACCGTCATGGATGAAGTCAGCCATCTCGATATTGAGCATGAGCGGTTCCTTGGCATACTTCACATTGAATGTGTAGAATGAGCCATCCTCCGTGATGACGCTCATATTGGTCTCTTTCTTGAAGTTCTTCACGGCTGCTTTTACACGGATAACATTCTCCGCACCGTCCGCCTTGCCAGCTATCAAATCCTCTGAACCCAAGTCAACGTACTTGACAGAGGCAGGAAAGAGAATATGAACCGTCTTGTCATAAGTCACTTCCAAACCATGAGGTGGAATCATGCGGTCGAAGGTCAGCTTCTTGGTCAAGCCATGATAGAGGTTGCTGTTCTCTTCCTTCTGCGGATACACCTCCTTGGTCAAGGTCAGTTTCTCTTCCTGGTCGGAAGAAACATTGCTTACTTGCTCAGTCTTTACAGACTTCTGCGCTTTTTTCTTGCCTGTCTTCTGCGCTGATGCAGTGCAGGCTACGCCCAGCATAAGGGCGAACATGATTGTTGTCTTTTTCATTTTAGTTTGCTTTTAATTAAACTTTTGGATTAAGTGGTATAAATGTTGTTGCCTTTCGGCTAATCTTCCTCTTGGTAGAGCATGACCCTGTAGCCAGCCTTCAGGTGTATCTTGACGGTACGCATCTTCTTGGAGATATACTGCGACACGCCTTGTATGACACCTTTTCCCAAGTCGGAGGCAAGTTGTGCCCCGGCATTGGAGGAAATGTTGATGCTGCTGTTCAGCGAGCTTCCCATGTTGGCACCGACTTCCTTGGCTGCGTCAACCTCCATCGACTTCGGGATGAAGATGCCCTCCTGACCGTCATTGTCATAGACGGCAAGCTCAATCGGGATAATCATGCCGTTGTGCTCAATGGACTTCAAGGCTATGGAAAGCCTTTCGCCTTGCAATCGTGCCACTCCGACAATGACAGAATTTTGTGGTATCTCCCTATTGCCGACACGCATAGATTCCAACAATCTCAACCTTACTGCCTGTCCGTCCGTTATGGTCTGGTTGCCGTGGATGCAGGCAGAAATCGTGTTTTTGTCGGAAACCCCACCTCTTCCGATGGCGGTATTGAATCTTGCCGAAGCCTTTTCCGAGTAAGACGCTACAAACTCCTCGTTACTCATGGGGCGGTTCAAGGACGAAACTACACGCCTTTGCACTTGCCTTACAGGGGAAACCTTGGCTTTTTTTCCCTTGGTGACAGTTTTCTTGTTTTCCTCTGTTGCTGTTTCTGCTGATGAAGGACTTGCCGCATTGGCATTTCCACCAGGCATGTACTTTGCCGCAAGTTGATAGGACTTCTCCATAAGGGCAACTTGCTCGTCCATATTGGAACGCTTGTTTTCCTGTTGCATCATGCTTGCCTCCAGCTCGTCAAGACGTTTCCTCAACTCAGCATCTTCGCTGCTTCCCCCTTGCTGTGGCTGTTCATAGAAACCGCCCAAGGTCGTGTTCAAGGTTTGGTATGCCTCGGCAGACGAGCGGATGGCATCCGCCTCCTGTCTTTCCGCTTTTGTTGGCTGCTGCCCAGACTGCATCAGGTCAAAGTCCTTTTCTTGCCGTGTAGCAGTCGAATCAATGCCTGGCATGTACTCACCAAGAGAGTTCATTGCTCTGCTTTTTTCCTTTTGCTTGTTGGCAAGATCCTCCTTGGAGTATGCCTTGCGCTTGTCCGCCTCCACATCTGTCTTCTCCGCATCGGGCATTTCCATGTTGAATCCCTTGCTGCCTTTCTCACCCTCTGATGCCGACGGCTTGAAGATGAGCCATAACACCAATACGCAGACGAGACACATGCACGGTATGGCAATCATCTTGTTGCGCTTGATACGCTGTTCCTCTGTCAAAGGCTTCTTTTCCTTTGGAGCCTTATCCGGCTCCACCTTGTCATTCTTCTCCTTCTCCATGTATCAATTCATTTTGGTTGGTCACTTGCTGCCCCTTGTCGGTAGGCAACTTTACACTCTCAATATGCTCAACCTCTATATTAGAGGTCTTGCCGTTTCCGAAGTTGATGATGGCTGAACCTATCATGTAAAGGCTACAGAGGGCAAACAAGCCGAACATGACGAGCACGACTTTCAGTCTCACCCTTGGCGGAAGGGAATCCAGCCTGTCACGCAGTCTTCCCTTCATACCATTCACCTTTTCTTGGATTGTCTTAATCGGATTTTCCATTCTTGCTATTTTTATCGTTCTACTGTACTGATGTCCCTGTTCTCCACAATGGTGAAACCTTCAATGGTAAAACCATTCGGGTTATCATCGGAGCGTGTGGCGTTCACCAACCTGCATACGGTGACAAGACTTCTCTCCGTCACGTTGCTCTCTCGGAGTATCACCTGCCGTGCGTAGGTCTTGGCTTGATAAGGGTAGTTATCAAAGTTACAGACCACGCTGTCCACTTGCAGCGACTGGTTGATGTTTCCCGCGATGAGTCGGTTATAAAAACCTTTCTCCGCAAAGTCCTGGTAATAGTTGTATGCGCTCTTGTCTGCCAGCAGCAAGGCTCGTTTCACGTTGTGCTCGATGGCGCTCTTCTCCGGTGATAGCGTGAAGAACAGCTCATGAAAGCGTCTCACGTGTTCCCTTGCCTCGGCAGGTCTGTTCTGTGAGAGGTCTTGCGAGAGGGCGAGCATCAGCGACTTGCCTCCGTCAAGGACGTATATCTTCTCGCGTTGCTTCTCCGCAAATCGGAATGCGAACACCACCGAGCATATTGCAACAACAGCGCAACCGATGACGAGGACGATGCAGAACAGGCGTATCTGTCTGAACGAGGTCTCGATATTCTTCAATGACTTGAATTCCATTTTTCTTTTCGTTGTATTGTTCATGAATGACTATATTTTCTTAAATCCGCTCTTGATGAGCCTTCCGGCACGTCCTGCCACATTTCCTGCCGTTGCTCCTGCGATGCTTCCGCCCAGTGAGCCTGCCGTGTTCACGTTCCGGTTGTAGTTGCCGATGCCGCCACCTGCCTGTATGATCCAGCCTGCCACGGTCGGTATGGTGAAGTAACCGATGATTCCGATGATGAGGAAAACGATGTAAACACCGTTGCTTGCCTCAATGGAAAAATTCGGGTCGTTCTGCAATGCCTCGATGTCGTTTTGCAGCATCAGCACCTGTATCTTGGCAAGGATGGTACTGAACAAGTCCGAAACGGGTAGCCAGAGATAAATCTGTATGTACCTGCAGAACCATTGCGTCAGCGTGGACTGGAATCCGTCCCATACCGATATGGCGAAACAAAGCGGTCCGAGGATGGACAGGACGATGAGGAAGAATGTCCTCAGCACGTCTATGACCAGTGCAGCGGCTTGGAACAGCAGCTCCAGCAGTTCACGGAAGAAATCACGGATGCTCTTCTTCATGCTGTACATGCCACGCTCCACATACATTCCTGCCATTGTCACCACGTCGCCGGGTGACCAGCCGAGTTCGTCAAGCTGCTTGTCAAACTCCTCGTTGCTTACAAGGTATGCAGTTTCCGGATTGCGTTTCATCGCCTCATACTCCAGTTTGTCTTTCTGCGCCCGGTATTCATTCATGTCGAAGGTCTGTGTCTCCAGCATGGAATGTGTACCTTGCACGATGGGACTCATCACGCTGTTGAGCGTACCGAGCACGATGGTCGGGAAGAACATGATGGCAAGTCCGATGGCAAACGGACGGAGCAGCGGAAATACGTCTATCGGCTCTGCCCTTGACAGTGACTGCCAAACCCTCAGGGCGACATAGAACAGCGCCCCAAGTCCTGCAAGTCCCTTGGCAATGTCCGTCATGTCGGAACACAGCGGCATCATCTCGTCATACAGGGAACGCAGTATCTGGTGAAGATTCTCGAAATCCATAGGCTACCAGTATTTCTCGTTCGACTTGCCGTAGAGTCCCATGATGCGGTCGAGGTCGTTTTTCTTCTTGGCACGCAGATAACTCACGGAAATGTTCTTGTTGGTGTAGTAGCTCACGAGATTGCGATAACGCTTCATCTTCGAGTAGCAGCGTTCCACCACGTCCATTCGCTCCTTGTCCGTCATGGAAAGGGTCGTGATGTTCACCACGTTCTTCAACTCCGTCAGCACATCGTTGCTTTCCTCCAGCAGTTTGGTGTAGCCGAAGCCGATGGCGGAGAGTTCCTCCACGGAGAAATTGTCATCGTGCATCATCTTCTGGTAGTTGTTGATGTAGATGTCCGTGATGTCACCCACCATGAGGATGGTCTGCTGCACCTTGCGTGCGTCCTTGACGAGGTTGTTCACCGACTTCAGCGCATCGTAGTACTTCTTGCCCTGCTCGTAAATCTTCACGGTCTCCTTGAGTAGGCTAAGTTCCCAACGCCTTTCCATATTGTTATGGGAGGTTTTCAGATACTCGCCCCCAAACCGGACGTACACGTTCCCGCGTATCCGGCTTTCCACTAACATTATCAGTCTAATTTGTCCCATAATGAATCATTTTATGACAGTTTTCGCAAAGAGCAAGGGTTTTCCGTCTTCTTGCAATCATCAATTTTTCCCAGTTCTCTTTCCCTGAAAGGTCTCCGAGTTTATTGATATGGTGCATTTGGATAGCTCCCGTTGCTCCGCACAATTCACATTTTCCTGCTTTTAATCGGTCTATAAGACTTGTTCGGCAGGCATACATCATAAGGTTGGGCTGCTTGTCTATTTCCGATTGTTTAGTCGGGACTTTGCGGCTGAACCCATCATGGTATAGTGTTCGTTCCTTTTCTTTGCCGTTTTTGAGCTTGAATCTGACTGTAAACAGTCCATTCTTTTTGTATTTCCTCAAAATCACAGGTACTCGTGAGCGGTACTTGTGGGCAAAGGTTTTATACATACTGTATTCGAGTATGTATTTGAACAATTGCAGCTCATAGCAGTTATTCGCAAGTGAATAGTAGTTTACAAAACCTCTTATCATGCTATTATAGCGGTCGAGGATTTCAAGGTCGTCATTGAAGACCAATACGGATTTTGATTTGGGTTTCCACTGCTCTCTGCCGTTGTGGATTTTAATCTCAATCATACATTCTTCAAGTAACTTATTCTTGATAGTGTTTTTACCAATCATAAGTCTTACTCTCTTGTTGAAAGCCCTACGCATTACTCCGTTTATACTCCTGCGAGTGGTGTTGGATGATGTTACATCTATCTCATATCCGAGAAATTTGGCTGCCTTTGAAGTATGGGTTATGAGGGTTTTCTCCTCTGACAGTTCAAGAGCAAGTTTATCAGCAAGGAAAGTTTTGACATCCTCCTTAATATGTCTTGCATCTTCTTTACTGCCGATTATCCCAATCAGAAAATCATCGGCGTATCTCACATATTTGAGACGTTTGTAACCTGCATCCATTTCGTCACTGCTTGGAATAAGCATGCTTTGGGCTTTGTTCTCTTTGTAACTCTTAATCAATTCGGCACGTTCAGCTTCATTGACCGTCTTTTTAAGCTTGTGAACAATCCAGCGTCTTTTGTACCCAAGAGAACAAGAGGCTTGATTTCGTTTTCTGTTCTTTCCCTTGTCGAAGTCTTGGATGTATTCTTTCATATACTTATCCAATTTGTCGAGGTATATGTTTGCCAACAATGGGCTTACTATTCCCCCTTGTGGAGTACCGCTATAAGTTCTATGAAATTTCCAATCTTCGATGTAACCTGCTTTCAACAGTTTGCGGATTAAGCGGATAAAACGGTCATCGGCAATACGCTCTTTCAGAATGTTAATCAATACATCATGGTTGATGTTATCGAAAAATCCTTTGATGTCGCCTTCAACAAACCATTTAGCTCCGCAAAATGTCTTTTGAATTTGAGCCAATGCAGTATGACAACTCCGATTAGGTCTGAATCCATGAGAGGTATATTCAAATTGCCCCTCATAAATTGCTTCCAAAATCATCCTCACCACTTCTTGCACTAACTTGTCATTCGCTGACGGTATTCCCAATGGACGTTTCTTTCCATTCTTTTTAGGGATATATACCCTGCGTGCAGGTTGGGGCTGATAACTTTCATCTTTCAATGAATCTATCAGCTTTTCAATACGAGGCAGGCTCATTGCATCGGTAGTCGTACCGTCAACGCCCGCTGTCATACCGCCTTTATTAGCACTAATGCGTTGATAGGCGATATAAAACATCTCCTCGTTGAACAGAATACGGTAAAGTCTTTCAAACTGGTAGTTTGACGCTTTGCTATGTTCTGCCAGACTGCTTAATACTCTTTCTGGATTTCTCATAATGTCTCTCACATTTTCCGTTTATTGTATTAAAAATGTTAGCTACCACCCTTTGCCATGTACAAGGCTTTCCCTTGCTCGGACTACTACGGAGACTCTGTTACCTTGCCGAATTTTCAAAGAACCCACTTCCTATAGCCATTTGTTGGCACTTCGGTTTAGGTAATCCCCATTTAAGCAATACTGTAACTATTGGCTTGATGAATTGTCGGATGCGATTTTCGTCCTTTTCCGCTTATTGCGGCTGACCTGCAATCGGTTTTCTGCTCTCGCACTCGAAGTCGGAAAGTGGAAGTATTGCAGACAGACCTTTATAACTATCTTAGGTCTGTGTTTACCAACTAACGTCTTGGACTGTCGTTCAAACAGTATAGTCTTCATCCTCGTATTCATCGTTTCATCTTGACATTCAGTAGCGGTATGATAGTTAGCCGACTTATGCCGTTTCCAACATGCTACACTCCCCACCGCTTTTCAGCTAAGTGGATAAGTTGGCTGATGACCAGCGTAGAAAACCCTTGCTGGGTAGGTTGCCAAACCTACATTTACAGTATGCCCTTATGGGCGCAGCACCTCATGGTCACATATCCCGCCGCCGTTCTGCAAAAGCATCCATACACAGTCCTTCTGACTTGGGTACACACTCTTGACACCATACTTTCCGCCAAGGGCTTTCAAGTCCAAGCCGGGGAAGGTCTGGTGAGAACCGTCATACTTCGGACGCACGAAGCAGTTGAACTTCCGGTTGTACATTGTGGTCAAGCGTTCCTTAAAGGAGTCAGACTGCTCCTCCAGCCATTCAGAGAACCCGTTGCGGATTTCGTCAATCTTGGCATTGGCAAGCTGTATGCCCTCGCTGTCACGCACCTTGATGTCGTTGCCGTGTTCATCCTCACCGATGCTCTTCATCATGTCGGGACAAGTGTTGTGCAGGGCATGTTTCAGAAGACTCATGCCGTCATAGTGGCGGTAATATCCCTTCACCATATACTCATCCGTGATGGCCATGGTCTTCATACTGCATTTTGCCGAATATTCGTCCATGCTGTCGGAATAGACGATGCTGACCTGTGTATTGAAGAGGTGGCTCATGTAAGCGGAATACACACCTGTAGGTATCCAACGCTCACCGAAGTTGAAGTCCAGGTCCTCAAAGGCTATCGGTTCGGGAATGCTTGCCTTCAAGGCTTCCAACGACTCCCTCACGATTGCATGGTCGGGATTTTCCTTCAGCCATTCTTCTATACGCTCCGCTTTCTCTATGACATTGCCAGCAATGAAGCGGTCGGCTATCTCGTAGCCATCTATGAGCGGATTGTAATAGATGCGCCCTTTAAGCGCTTCCGTCAGTTCCTGTTCCGGCATATCCGATAATTCAGTCATATACGGCAAGTCGATACGGCCGAACTTGTTGAGTGAGGCGGTGAGCGCTTCCTCTGGAGAATCCACATGACTGACCTCGTCAAGCGAAAAAGAGACCGGGTGGTCGAAGATGTCTGACTTTGTGAACTGTCCGTTTTCCACCCGTTCCAACGACAGCATGTCGCGCCCTGAGGCATCCATAAGGATTAACTTCACGTTCTGCTTGGCATTGAGGTTGCCGAAGCGGATGAAGAAAGCATCATAATAGACATTCAGACTCTCACGCATCTGCTTGTTTTCCGTCTGTTCTTCCGCTTCATAGGTGTAAAGTTTCTGATAGGCATCACGGAGGGCGATATACAAGACCGCCTTTTCTTTCTGCTCCATATTCAGATCCAATGGCATGAAGGTAGCACCATACTTGGTAAGGTCTTTCAATACACCGATGTTTCTGGCAGAGTCGAGCACCATAGAACCCTCACGATGAAAACTTTCCAGTTTCTCATCAAACGGACGGGGCTTCATAACATTCTCTTTCTTCCTTGCCTGCTCTTCCCGCTTTCTTTCTTGCTCTTTTTGTTGTTCCCGCTCATGATTTGTTTCTTTCAATGTGCTCTGAGTCTTGGAATCTTTTTTTGCCTCATTCCCTTTCGACTGTCCATGCCCGATTTGAACTTTGAGAACTTCTATCGGTTCCATCGGCGGCTTGAACTTCGGATCAAGCGTATCTTCAACGCCCAAAGCCTTGAGCTGTTCCTGACGGTGCAGTTCCGCCTTTTGGCGCAGCAGCACCCTGTCTTCGGGAGCCATGGTCATCATCATCTCGTAAAAGCCGTTGATTGGCGGATTCTCTTCCCAAGAGATGCTTGCGTATGGCTCATCCCCAGGCAGGATTGGTTTTGTCTCCTGTGCTGTTTCCTGCTCTTTTGCATCTGTCAACGAAGGCTTTTCTTCTTTTTCCACAGGCTTTGTCACAACTTCAAAAGTCGGATTGACGCTTTTTACCAACGGACTTGCTCTCTTCCTTGACACTTTCTTGGCGACAGCTCCCACTGTTACCTCTGCTTTCTTCTTTGTAGCATGGACAGTCAGACGTTTTTCTTCTTCCATTCCCCAAAGGTCAAACAGAGTCATTTGGACTGGTGGCTGCTGATGATTAGACTTTTGGGATAGCTCAGCATCATCAGTAGGCTTTTCCTGCTTTTGCAAGGATACTACCGTATCGTTCTGCTTTTCCTCAATGGACGGCTTCATCTTCTCTGTTTTTTCTATCTTTTCTGTTTCTTCAACCTCCTTAACTTCCTCAGACATTGTTTCCTCAATCCCCAAGTATCGGTTCAAATTGAGGTTCTTCTTAAAGTCTTCATGGAGCATCTTTCGCAAATCCTCTGCAATGCCTTCCACACCATCCTCATGCGTGTATATCATTGCAGGTTTGCCGAACGGGTCAGTATCCAACTTTGCCGTTGTATGGATAATGCGTTCCGGATGCTCCAGAAAGTAGTTGTTTGTCGGAATGCGGTTCTCGTCATTATAGACAGTGTCAAACAGGTTGTCGTCTCCTCGCAGCGACTCCTTTTGGCTGTTTTTCTGGAGGATGATGAGGTCACTGCCCACTTCCGTATTGGCATTTTCCGTGAACAGGTTGTTGGGAAGACGAATCGCTGACACGAGATCTGCATGATAGAGCATCATAAAACGCGCGGCACTGTTGTTTTTGGCATTCAATACGCCTTGTGAGGTGATGAAGGCAACCAATCCGCCGTCCCTTACCGTATCAAGAGCCTTGACAAAGAAGTAGTTGTGTATGCGTCTGGTAACAAGTGCCCTCATGCCTTTCATGGCTGTATAGGACGGATCAAATACGGCAACATCGCCAAACGGAATATTTGAGATGGCTAGGTCGAAGTAGTCATTGAAAGGCTTTTCTATCTTCTCGAATCCCTCTATGCGCACTTTCTGCTCCGGGTGCAGATGGCGTAGTATCTTTCCCGTAAGCAGGTCTTTTTCAAACGCCATAATGTCTGCCTTGGGATTGTTATCCAAGACGGAATCGACAAAGGCACCGATGCCTGCCGAGGGTTCAAGTACCTTTTCGGGGATAATCTGATGCTCTTTCAACACATCCGTCAGAGCCTCCGTAACGGCTGACGGCGTGTAGAATGCCGTGAGGACAGACTGTTTCAGACTGTCCATCAACTGTTTGTACTCGCTTTCATTCTTGCTGTTTTCACGGATAAGTCTATGCAGCTCCACTGTTGGAGCAAACAATTCAAGGTCTGACTTTGCCCAATGGACGGCATCCGCCAGTTCCCTGGCAGGGTTCAGGATGCACTTCAATCCACCGAATCCGCAATAACGCTCCAGAAGGAGACGCTCACGGGCAGTCGGCGTGCGCTGTTCCCTGTCAAGGATGAATGCCGTCTCTATCGCCTTGATGTTGTCGTTCAGACGTTGTTTTCTATTGTACGCCATTTGACTCTATGAAAAGGGCTACGGCTCCCGTCAACTCTGTATAGAGCTGGTCGTAGTCCGGTGACTGGGCAAAATCGTCATCGGTGAGGTCGTAAATGGAATACACGTTGTCAACCAAAGGCAGGAGGTTCTTGACAAACGCTTCCTGGTCTTCTACTGCTACCTCCAGGGGAAACTCACGGTCAACAACATCATACAGGATGCTGTACTTGGAAAAGCGGAGACCTTTCAGCAATGCTGACATGGCAAGCTCTTGTGCCGCATCGGCAAAGAGGGCATCACGCCGTGCCTGCTCATATACTTCTGCGGCATGGTCTGCACGTTCGCGGATAAAGTCCGCATCGCTGGCTTGTGGAAAACGGTTCTCTCTGAGGTGGTTCAAGAGGTACAGTCCGTAATAGGACAGCTCTGTCTGTGCCTGTTTCTTTCTGTTCATTTGTCTGTTGAATGGATTAAGTGGTGAATAATAAACCGTGGATGGCGGTTGGTGTTTGTGTGAAAGCAAGAAAAAGGCACTCGGTATCCCTCCGAGTGCCGCCACTTAATCCACAGTAAATAAAAGCATCCTAAATAAAGACACCATTTATGAACCATGTTTCGGTGGCAAAGGTACAAACTATTTCTTGTATCTCTTCACATTTCCTCGCTTTTCTGCTGTTTTGCGCTCTGCAAAGACGAATTTCGTGTTGAAATTCTCGTCAAAGGCAATGGCTGCGGAGAACGATTTTCCTTGCTTGCTGGTGAAACCATTGAGCGTTCTGGTCTTGCCCTTGGTAAGCAAGTCGGTGATGTCGGCATCAGTGAGCAACTTTCCTGCTATCTGCTTGAACACAGGCATACCGCACTCCTTGTTGCTGCATCTTACTACCTTTCCGAAGAACTGCATGGTACCTTGCTTGCATTTAGGACACTGGCAGCCGGAATCCTTGTGGCTGAAAAGTCTGTCACAACCTAACAATTCCGCAGTGATTTCACGGGTATAGCCTTCGATACTATGGGTGAACCCGTCAGCACTTGCTTCACCTCGTTCAATCTTGGCAAGTTCCGCCTCCCATTTGCCCGTCATCTCCACATTGGCAATCGCCATGTTCTTCACCACGGAATGCAGGGCGAGTCCTTTTTCCGTCGGCACAAGTTTCTTCTGCTGGCGCACCATATACTCTCGTTTGAGCAGGGTTTCGATGATGGCGGCACGTGTAGCTGGTGTGCCAATACCGCAGTCCTTCATTGCCTGGCGCATCGTATCATCTTCTATCTCTTTGCCTGCGGTCTCCATTGCTGCAAGCAATGTGGATTCCGTATGCAATGGCTTCGGTTTGGTCTTGCCCTCCGTGATGGTGCAGCCAGAAAGAGTGACATGCTGTCCTTCTTGCCAGTTGGGAATGACTTGCTCCTTGACCTCATTGTCTGTTGCGTCTGCATCCTTGTCCTGCCTGTTGTTCTTTTCCTTGAGCGACAACGCTCGCCAGCCAGTCTGTCGGATGATGGAGCCACTGATGCCAAACTCAACTTCATGATCCACTTGCGCCGATACTGATGTGATGTCCTTGATGCAGTCTGCCGAGAACGCTTCAATCATCCGGCACAATATCATGTCATAAACGATCTTCTCGTCCTTGAAAAGACCAATGGCTGCATTTTCTGTGATGAGCAGGGCATGGTGATCGGTCACCTTGGCGGCATTCACGCAGTTCTTGCTGTAGTCCTCACTGCCAGGCAAGAGTTTCACTTTCTCTCCATATTCCGAATGATTCTCCAGATTCTTAAAGAGTTTGGGAAGGGTGGCAAATACATCATCCGAAATATAGCGGCTTGATGTTCTTGGATAGGTGATGAACTTTGCCTCGTAGAGTTTCTGGGCGATGGAGAGTGTATGCTCTGCCGTGAAGCCATGCTGGGAGTTGGCTTCTTTCTGCAAGGTGGTGAGGTCGTAAAGGAGCGGTGCCTTCTCCACCTTTCGC
>ENA-OPIU01000029-OPIU01000029.1-human-gut-metagenome-genome-assembly--contig:-NODE-29-length-23818-cov-12.134286_pt1 | contig 23818 bp, 18 predicted proteins | sample MGYA00241411_ERZ501652 | MGnify/ENA primary metagenome ERZ501652 (study PRJEB25962, sample SAMEA2042369) | human gut metagenome | biome: human gut; feature: human-associated habitat; material: faeces... | reverse complement strand
ATATGCAGCACTTGCTGGAGAAGCAGAAGTTGGGCGCAGCATACGCTGTAACCCAGCTCTTCTACGACAACCAGAAATTCTATGACTTTGTAGACAAGGCTCGGAAGATAGGTATCACCATTCCTATCATCCCTGCCCTGAAGCCATTTGCCAAGCTGAGCCAGCTCACCGTGGTACCAAAGACCTTCCATTGCGACATTCCTGAGGATTTGGCGCAGGAGGTATTAAAGTGCAAGACGGATGAAGACGCCAAAGCTCTCGGCATCGAATGGACAACCGCCCAGGTGAAAGACCTGTTCGAGCACGGCTACAACAATATACATTTCTTCACCGTTTCGGCTGTGGAAAGCGTAAAGCAGATTGCCAAAACTCTGTTTTAGGGTAGAGGATCCTGCTACAGGAAGGTAAAGGTTAGGTGCCTGGAGCAAAAACTTCAGGCTACTAATCATAAAGTTCAATGTTCAAAATTCAAAGTTCAAAGTAAAATGATCAAGATTCAGAATCTCAAGAAGATATATAATGGCAATACCGTACTCGATATTGATAATCTGGGTGTTGCAAAGGGCGAGCTGATAGGACTCGTAGGTAATAATGGTGCGGGCAAGACCACCTTGCTCCGTCTGATTCTCGACCTGATTCAGGCAGATGATGGTTTCGTGGAAAGCAATGGACAAAAGGTGAACGAGAGTGAGACCTGGAAGGAATATACCGGCAGTTACATCGACGGCAGATTCCTCATCGACTTCCTCACCCCTGAGGAATACTTCGATTTCATCGCTGATGTTTATCAGATTGACGATGAAACCCTGCAGGAGCGATTGGCTCAGTTTGAGGGCTTTATGCACGATGAAATCATGGGAACCAAGAAGTATCTCCGCGATTTTTCTCAAGGCAACCGCCAGAAGATTGGTATCATCGGAGCGATGATTATTAATCCGAAGGTTCTTCTTCTGGATGAGCCGTTCAACTATCTCGACCCATCTTCTCAGATGACTATCGCCCACATGATTCAGCGCATCTGCAAGGAGCAGGGCACCACGGTCATCATCTCCAGCCATAACCTCAACTTCGTTGCCGACATCTCCTCCCGCATCCTCCTGCTGGAGAAAGGCAAGCTGGTGAAGGATCTTCCGAATGCTGATGGCGCTGCCATCGCTGAACTCAACGAGTACTTCGGTATTCTGGCGGAATAAACTTTTTCCGTTAATATTATACAAATTCCATGATATGATTTGTATAATTATCGTTAAATGCTTACCTTTGCACCCAAACGAAGAAAAAAGAATCAATGAGCAAAGGAAAATTAGCAAAGTTTGCGGATATGGAGCGTTTCGAGAACGTGTTCCAGTATCCATATAGTGTAGTAGATGACGTGCCTTTCGATATGAAGGGCAAGTGGCGTGAGATGTATTTCCACAATGATAACCCTATCGTGCTGGAGTTGGGATGCGGCAAGGGTGAATATACCGTGGAACTTGCCAAGCTCTATCCTGAGATGAACTTCATCGGTGTGGATATCAAGGGTGCACGAATGTGGACCGGTGCCAAGAAGGCGATAGAGGAAGGACAGAAGAACGTGGCTTTCCTCCGTACCAACATCGAGATTATCGACCGCTTCTTTGCTGTGGATGAGGTGCAGGAAATCTGGCTCACCTTCTCTGACCCGCAGATGAAGAATCCTCGTAAGCGTCTTACATCTACTTATTTCATGAACCGTTATCGCCATTTCCTCGTGGATGGCGGCATCATCCATCTGAAGACGGACTCCAACTTCCTCTTCACCTATACTACTTATATGGTGGATGGCAACCATCTGCCTGTGCTCTTCCGCACCGAGGACCTCTATCATCAGGAGGGTATCGATGAGGAAACCCGTAAGATTCTCTCTATCCAGACCTATTATGAGAGTATGTGGATAGAGCGTGGCTTGAACATCAAGTATCAGAAGTTCGCCTTGCCACGTGAGGGTGAGTTGGTGGAACCTGATATTGAGATTCCGCTGGATGATTATCGCAGTTATCGCCGTGATAAGCGAAGCTCAAAGGATACAGCGAAGTAGATTTCTACAATGATTTGAATAAGCTTCCGCAATGCTTTGAATGCCTTTCCTCAAGCGTTATTGGCGTTTGAAGAATGCGTCATAAGTATCTGAAAGAAGTAACTGAAGTTGTTCGGAGATACAATAGAAGTTGTTGGAACAGTAAGTATCTCGAAGCGCACAACAGTTGATATGCGGTCGCACATCAGCTGTTGTGCGCTTGTCTTTCAGCTGTTGTGCATGCGTAGAACAGCTGTTATGCGGCTTTTTAATGGCAATTCTATTGATTGTCTTTATTAATCAAGTTGACGACTACTTTTACCATAACATCTTTTTCCTCAGTTCTGCTTTCTGCAATCATCAGAGTCAGGGCAACGAGTGTGTTGTCGGCAATTCTCTTATGTCCATTTTCTGCATACAGAATGCCATTCTTCTCCATAAACCAAAGAAAAAGCATGGCCGCAATTCTCTTGTTGCCATCGCTGAATGAATGGTTTTTTACGACAAGGTAGAGCAGCATGGCTGCTTTTTCTTCTACCGAAGCGTAGAGTTCTTCACCACCGAAGGTTTGGTAAATCTGACCTATGCTGCTCTTGAATGAATCATCCTTCTCATTGGCAAACCATTTACTGCCTCCAAACTTTTCTTTCAAAGCATTGATGGCTTCCATTGCATTTTCGTAGGTGGCATGGAACGGTTCTGCTTGAGTCGTCTTGTCTATAAGCAATGTCTGATAATCATATTTGTCGAGAGTATCCAGGGCGTAAACATAGTCGCTGATGACATTGAATAGTCCGTTATATTCACCTTCTGAAACCTGATCTTGCAATGTAATCGCACGTGACATCAAACGAACCACTTCTTTCAGTTCGTTGTAATTGTCTAGGCGCTTTTGGTTGATGGCGTAACCCTTGATAATGTATTGCTTCAAGATGGAATTAGCCCATTGACGGAATCTGGTACCATTGATTGACTTTACACGATAGCCTACGGAGATAATGACATCTAGGTTATACATTGTTGTTTCGTAGGTTTGGTCTCCTTCAATACCCATATGTGCAAATTTTGCACATGTGATATTTGGGTCGAGTTCACCTTCTTTAAAACAGTTATTGACATGTCGTGAAATCACAGTTCTGTCACGACCAAACAACTCTGCCATTTGGCTTTGTGTAAGCCAAACGGTATCATTCTCTAATTTTACATTCAGCTCTATGTTGCCCTCTGGAGAACGATAGATTTCGATGGAAGATTTTCTCTGCTCCATACCTTTCATTATTTAAATGTCCTTACCCTAGTACCCAACTTTTGGATAATTCGGCAAAGATACGATAATTGTTTGATTCCTACAAGGTTTTCGAGTATTTTTTCTTCTTTTTGATGAAATTTGCGAAAGATTTTAATGGAAGGAATGTCTTGTTTTTGATTACTTCCAGATTAAATATCAGGACTAGTCTTAGGTTAGGGATATGTATAGTATGTTATGTTCTTCCTATACCTTTTGTTAAATCCGGGAATAATCTTGTTGAATTCAAGAAAAAAAGGTGGAAATGCTTGGCGTTTCCACCTTATTTTATTATATTTGCAGCAAGTTTTTGAAGAAATGCAGTATTCTCAGGGACTGCATGGAACTGACGAAACGACTAAAAGAACAGAAAAGTAATAACTAACGAAATAAACGACAAAATGATGAACTACAAGAAATTGGCTCTTACCGTTGCGGCTGGAGCGATGGCAACTACAATGATGGCGCAATCGGCACCTCAGCTGAATGCCAATAACATCGAAGAAGTAATCAAGGCGATGACCTTGGAAGAGAAAGCCCAACTCTTAGTGGGCGGTGGCAACGATGGATTCGTGGGCAGTGGCGCTATGCTCGGACATCAGAAGAAGTTCGTGCCGGGTGCTGCGGGTATTACTGTAGCCATCCCTCGTCTCGGCATTCCTGCTACCGTACAGTGTGATGGTCCTGCCGGAGTTCATATTGATGCTCATCGCGAAGGTGACAGCCGTAGCTACTTTGCCACCGGTTTCCCTATCGGAACCTGTCTGGCTTCTACCTGGAACACCGACCTGGTGCGCAAGGTGGGTGAGGCAATCGGTAACGAAACCCTGGAGTATGGCTGTGATGTTGTGCTCGGACCGGGTATGAACCTGCATCGCAATCCGCTCTGTGGCCGTAACTTTGAGTATTATTCAGAAGATCCAATCGTAACGGGTCTTATCGGAACCGCCTTTGTACAGGGTGTGCAGAGCCAGGGCGTGGGTGTAAGTGCCAAGCACTTTGCCGTGAACTCTCAGGAAACTGACCGTACCAAGGTGGATGAGCGATTGAGCCAGCGTGCTCTCCGTGAGTTGTACCTGAAGGGGTTCGAGATGATGGTTCGCAAGAGCAATCCTTGGACTATCATGTCTGCCTATAATAAGGTAAACGGTGTTTATGCCCAGGGCAACAAGGGACTCTTGACCGATATTCTCCGCAACGACTGGGGATATAAGGGAATCGTGGAGACCGACTGGATTGGTAAGCGTGCCGACCTTCCGCTGGAACAGGAAGTTGAGGCTGGCAACGACCTGATGATGCCGGGTTATCCTGCTCAGGTGCAGGATATTGTTGATGCAGTAAAGAATGGCAAGCTGGATATCAAGGATGTGGACCGCAATGTTCGCCGTATGCTCGAATATATCGTGAAGACTCCTCGATTCAAGGGATATAAATATAGTGGTGAGCCAGACTTGAAGGCTCATGCTGCTATCACCCGTCAGAGTTCTACCGAGGGTATGGTGCTTCTGAAGAATGATGCCGCTCTTCCTATCCAGGGCTTGAAGACCGTGGCACTCTTCGGTGTCAACTCTTACGATTTCATGTCGGGTGGCCTTGGCAGTGGAGCCGTTAATGTAGGCTATTCTGTAGATATGGTTACCGGTTTGAAGAATATCGGTGTGGCAACTACTCCTCAGCTTACGGAAATCTATCAGAATTATGTGAAGTATGCCAAGGCTAAGTTGAAGGCAGACAAGAATCCGATGATGTGGTTCCTGGATCAGGGTCAGCCAAAGCTCGATGAAATCGAAATTACTGAGCGCTGTGTAGCTAGCGAGGAGCCAAAGGCAGATGCTGCCATCATCACCATCGGCCGTCAGGCAGGTGAGGGAATGGATCGCCAGATCAATGGTGAGTTCAACCTCAGTCAGATAGAGCAGGATATGATTTTCCGTGTATCTGATGCTTTCCATGCCAAGGGCAAGAAGGTGATTGTCATCATCAACTCTGGTTCTGTGATGGAGACAGCCAGTTGGAGAGACCGTGTGGATGCTATTCTCGTAGCTTGGCAGCCAGGTATCGAGGGCGGCAACTCTGTTGCTGATATCCTGACCGGTAAGGTGAATCCATCGGGTAAGTTGACCATGACCTGGCCTATCGCTGCTACCGATCATCCATCTACTGCCAACTTTGCCAAGGATTACGATATGTATACCTACAAGAATCTGCAGGATTGGAGCAAGGGTAATATCAAGGGGTACGATTATAGTAACCACGAGGAGGATATCTATGTAGGCTACCGCTACTTCGACACCTTCAAGAAGAATGTGGCTTATCCATTCGGTTATGGTTTGAGCTATACTACCTTCGAGTTTGGCAAGCCATCAGTCATGGCTAAAGGCAACAATATCGAGGTTAGCGTAACTATCAAGAATACCGGTAAGGTTGCCGGCAAGGAAGTTGCTGAGGTTTATGTCACCGCTCCAAAGGGCGCTTACGAGAAGCCAGCCAAGGAACTCAAGACCTTCGGCAAGACCAAGTTGCTGAATCCAGGTGAGAGCCAGACTTTGAAGATGACCCTCGAAAAGCGCGATCTTGCCAGCTTCGATGAGGCCAACAGCCAGTGGAAGGTAGATGCAGGTAACTATCTCTTCAAGGTAGGTAGTGATGTTGAGAACATCAAGGGTACTGCTACATTGAAGGTGGCAGAATACACTGAGAAAACAAGCAATGCTTGCGCTCCTAATGTTCAGTTGAACTATCTGAAGCAGAAATAATTCGTGGTTTGTGCAAAATGAAATAGATTAAACAGAAACGCCTCTATCCCAGAAAAAGAGATAGAGGCGTTTTTTCTTTCATTTTATTCTTTATGCCAACGGCAATCATATCCTACTTTGGATGATATGATAGTATTAGGTGTGAAAAACAAGATGCTGAAAAGCAAGTGCCGTGAAATCTATGAAGAAGTGAAAAGTGCATTGGGTATTGTCCCTTCAAAAGCAGGAAAAATGTGATGAAGCAATCTAAAACATTAGGAATATTGTGACAAAGTTGTTTTTTACAGCCTCATTTCCGATTTATCTGCCTCATTTTTTCACCAAAATGAGGCAGATAAATTCATTTTTGGGCATATAACTGAGAAAATAATTGTATTTTTCTTTTTTTTTTGATACAACTTTCAAAAATTATCATTATCTTTGCAACTGTAATCCTTGCTGAAAGCCCACGATTGGGCTAAGGTGGGGATACATATACATAAATAAAGGCGTAACTGACGCTTTGGTTTTGACGGTCTATGAACTTCGCAACTTCAACTGTCGGTCAGAAACAAAGCAATGGGGACGCCCTATGGGGTGTATTATATACAGCCCTCATTGGCTTCGGACATGTCAGCGTTCGTTGGTAGGGAGGGTGAATTATATACATGCATCGGCGTGGGGCTTTCGGCATTGCTCGTTTCGACTGACAGGGGCAATGCGAAGGCCTATAGACCGTGGAACGAGCAGCAGACTGGCTCCACGTTTTCGTTTTTGTATATCCAAGAAACTAAATATTAACTGCCAATCAGGGAGTCGTTGGCCTATTTGACAATAAAGACAATGAAAGCAGTTGGTATTTTATGCGTCCTATTTTTGACGATGTGTGCATCGCCTTCATTTGCTCAAATCTCAAAGGAGCAAGCTAAAGAGCGCAAGGTTCTCATGAAATCGTCAAAATCAGAGCTAACACAAAAAGCAACAAAGGTGGCAAGAAAAGAAGCCAAGAAATTGAGCAAAGAGGGATGGACTACTACCCCAGGCTCACTCCCAATCGAGAAGCAGTTGGATAAGGCTTACATGATGTCCTACGAATACGACGACAACATGTTTCCTAAGTATATCATGGGAGAAGCTATGAGCATTGGTGAAAATTATGATGCCGCTAAGATGCAAGCCTTGGAACTCGCCAAGCAAAATCTTGCCGGGCAAATCCAGACAGAGGTGACTGCATTGGTGGAAAACACCGTTGCCAACAAGCAACTCTCACAAGAGCAAGCAGCATCCGTCACTCAAAGCATTATGGTAAGCAAGAATCTCATTTCTCAAAGTATTGGCAGAACCATTTCTGTAATGGAAGTTTATCGCACACTTTCTAACAAAAACAAGGAAGTACTCGTCCGCATTGCTTACAATAGCAACATGGCAAAAGAAGCTGCCAAGAAGATTGTACGTGAGGAATTAGAGAAGAAAGGCGACAAATTGCACAAGGACTTGGACAAATTGCTTGGTTGGTAAATGAGATTGCGCTATGTTTTCATCCTACTGATGCTTCTGAACCTTCTCTCCATATCTGCTCAAGAGATAGAGAAAGTTCATGGAGAATACACTTACCACGTACCAGATAACGTTTCGTTGGAGGAAGGTAAGCGTACAGCCCTCGAACGTGCCAAGATTCAAGCCCTTGCCGATGCCTTTGGTACTCTTGTCTCTCAAAACAACTCTACCATTATAAAGAATGAAAATGGAAAATCATCTGTTGATTTCTTATCGATAGGCGGAAGTGATGTAAAAGGGGAATGGATAGAGACGATTGGTGATCCAAAGCTTGACATATTTTATGAGAGCAACATGCTAACCATCAAAGTAAGCATTGACGGAAAGGCTCGTGAAATCAAGAATGCAAGCATCGACATTGAGGCAAAACTTTTGCGCAACGGCACGGAAGAGAAATATGAAAGCGATGAGTTCAGAAATGGAGATGATCTATACTTGTATTTTAAGTCACCCATCAATGGCTATCTCGCCGTTTATCTGTTGGATGAAAATACGCAGCAAGTCTTTTGCCTCTTGCCATACAAGAGTTCTGGAGAGCCTGCATACAAGATCATTCACGACAAGCCTTATGTATTTTTCTCTTGCCAAAAAGCAGAAGAGAAACCAAGCGAAGTCGATGAATACACCATGACTTGCGAGCATTCTATAGAACAAAACACCATTTACATCGTGTTTTCGCCGAATATGTTTGCAAAGGCATTTGCAGAGGATGAGAACATTGGACTTCCAAGACAACTGCCACTGAAGGAGTTTCAGAAATGGTTGGGGAAATGTAAGGCAAAAACTTTAGAAACACAAGAAAAGATAATTACTATAACTATAAAACAATAATTGATATATAATGGAAAAAAGCTATTTACCATATAAGAGTGAACTAACATCCCGTATTGCGCTTTACCCTATCTGCAAAAAGTCATTTGAAAAAGGTTTCAAACTCTTGGACGAAGGTAAAATCAAAGAAGGACTAAAAGAAATTCATTATGCAACAGAACTTCTTTTAAAGATAGTTTTAAACAACAATAAGTCTTTAGAGCAACAAACAGACAAAGACATAGAAAAAATTATAGAACTCAATGGGTGGGGAAGTACTGTTAAGACTTTATTTCCTATGTTAAAGGATATACTCTTAAAGACTTTCGAAGAAAAGGGTGAAAAGAATTTTAAAATCAATCTCTTTAAGGTGGAAATCAACAATTTCATTGATTCCCTTCTGTCTAAAAAACAATTAATGGTAATACAATAATCATGGCAAAGAATAGAAACATAGAAGAGATTTACAATCATCTCTCGGATTTAGACAGAATGCGTACTCTTGCTTCTAACAAACAAGAAAGAGAACGTATTGAGAACTATACTCGCACTTATGTTAATAGTTATATCGACGATGATATCTATGCTCAAATAAGTGAAGGAAGTGCAAGTGGTCTTTTCGCTCATGGTCATTATGACTTCGACATGGAGCGTAGCTTGAGTATATTAGAAAATATGTTGTAAAAAATATATCAGATAATGAGAAATTTTATTATAGCAATATTATTATTGGTGTCACCATGTCTGTATGCTCAAAATCAACCAACTTTTGAGCAAGCATGGCAAGCTGCACAAAATGGAGATGCAAATGCTTATTACTGGTTAGGGTGCTTTTACTATCAAGGAGAAGGAACAAAACAAAATTATACCGAAGCACTTAAATATTTCCAAAAAGCTGCAAACAATGGTGATGCCTATTCATATGCTTGGATAGCTAAAATATACTATTACGGCAATGGTTGTGCACAAAATTACGAGGAGGCATTTAAATGGTTTCTAAAAGCAGCCAACGCTGGTCAAACTGTTGTTTACGGGTGGCTTGGCTCAGTATATTACGAAGGGAAAGGATGTAACAAAAATTATGGTGAAGCTATCAAATGGTTTAAAAAAGCAGCAGAAAACGGAGATACACGAGCATATGTTGGCCTCGGAGCAAGTTACATGCAGCTAAAACAATACTCAGAAGCATTACCATGGTTAAAGAAAGCTGTTGATAATAACGAAAGTCTAGCATTTTTTTGGTTAGGTATATACTATTCTTTTGTACAACAAAATTATCAAGAGAGCTATAAATGGATGAAAAAAGCAGCCGAGTCTGACATTCATGACGCTTACGGTCATTTAGCAAGGATGTACCTTACAGGAATGGGTACGTCTCAAAATCCTACCGCGGCCTTTAAGTGGGTCAACAAAGCTGTAGAAAATGGAGAAATTGCTTCAAATACAGATTTAGGTCTCATGTATTTAAAAGGATTGGGGACAGAACGCAATGAGAAAGAAGCATTAGACTGCTTTAAAAAGGCGGCTTCTATCGGAGATTCTGTTGCTTATTCTTGGTTAGGAGAGATGTATTTTAAAGGGAAAGGAACATCTATTAATGAAGCTGAAGGATTCAAATGGACTAAAAAAGCCGCAGAAACAGGAATTACAGGTTCATACATAGCACTTGGGGATTGTTATGAAGAAGGAAAAGGAACAGAAAAAGATTTTAGTGAAGCCATAACTTGGTATAAAAGAGCCTATGACAAAGGGGAATCAAATGCCCCTATGTTTCTCTGCACTGCATACTACACCCAAAAAGACTATAAAGAAGCCAAGAAATGGGCAGAACTAACAATCAACCAAAAAGAATTTGCCTTTGTTGGATATCGAATACTAGCACTATTAAATATATACGGATTAGGAGTACCCCAAAACAAAGATAAAGCATTTGAACTCATTGCCAAAGCCCTAGATGGAGCCAGGCAAAAAGGAGATTCTATGCCTAATACTTTAGATGTAGAAGGTGAACTATATTTGGCAAATAACAACATCAGTAAAGCAAGGGAAATCTATAATGATATATTAAAAGAGACACCAGATTTCTATACTCAAAAAGAAACAAAACTATCCGAGTTCATGAAAGAACATAAAGGTGGTGACGTGGATTTTTATATTCCGATAGCTGACAACGTGAGTAATCATACTTTTGCCGTTGTTATCTCCAATGAGAAATACCAAATGGAAAAGCCTGTACAATATGCAGAGAATGACGGAAATACTTTTGCTGAATATTGTAAAAAGACATTAGGGCTTCCAGAAAAGAACGTACATTTCATTACAAATGCCACGCTCAACAACATCAAGCATGAAATAAAGTGGCTCGAAGATGTCATTGCTGTCTATCATGGTGATGCTAAAGTCATCTTCTACTACGCAGGACATGGCATTCCAGACGAACAAAACAAGAGTGCTTACTTGTTACCTATAGACGGCTATGGTTCTGATGTAACAACAGGCTATGCCTTAGAAGACCTATATAAAGCATTGGGCAGTTTACCATCTAAATCGGTAACAGTATTCTTGGATGCTTGTTTCAGCGGGGCAAAACGTGATGGTGACATGTTAGCTTCAGCGCGTGGTGTCGCAATAAAAGTAAAGCAAGCTACACCTGTAGGAAACATTGTTGTCTTTTCAGCAGCACAGGGAGATGAAACTGCATACCCATACAAAGAAGAAGAACATGGATTGTTCACGTACTATTTACTTAAAAAACTTCAAAAAACGAAGGGGAACGTTACATTAGGAGAACTTAGTGATTACATCAAGACGCAAGTTGAACGCCAATCCATAGTCATTAATGGAAAATTGCAATCACCTTCTTTTGTATCAACAGCAACTATTGCTAATAGTTGGAAAAAATGGACTTTAAAGTAAAAGTTATATTAAATTAAATAGTTATGAATAGAATTAAAATTTTTCTTTTATGTTTAGGCTTAATTAGCTGTACATATTCTTTCTCACAAGAAGAAACACTTGAAGTTTTGTTAGAAAAAGCAGAATCTGGCAATGCAGATTATCAGTACAAACTAGGTAGATTCTATCTAAATATTAATGAAAGTTCCATAGGTTTTCCTTGGTTTCAAAGAGCTGCTTTGCAAAATCACAAAGTAGGAATGTATTTTACGGGATGGTGTTATTACTATGGAGAAGGTGTAAAAAAAGATTTACGCAAAGCATATTATTGGTTCACAAAATGCGCCCAAAAAGGAGATAGTCAATCTAAAAAAATGGTAAAATCCATAAAAAATCAAATTAATGTGGATGATATTATTTTTGCCGACCCATTCGATCCATCAAGACCACCAATTTTGGAAATTGTCCCAAATTCCATTCTGTTTACAGATGCAAATAAAAATAACGCCATTGATGCTAACGAGAATTGTTGTATAAAATTTAAAATCCATAATAATGGAAAAGGAAATGCCATAAATTGTTTCGCAAAAATTATACCAAATGAAACAACTAAAGAAATAAAATATGCAGATATAAATATACCATTGATAAAACCTCAAGAAACAATTGATGTAAGTATGCCTTTAACTTCTACGACTAAAGTTTCTGACGGAATTGCAAATCTCATACTTAAAGTAGAAGAGCCGCATGGATTTGGAACGGAAACAGCATCTATCAGTATAAATACTAAAAAATTTGATGCTCCACTACTACAAATAGTGGATTCTAAAGTCTCACCATCAGAAGGTAATACTCTTAAGAAAATGAGCCCTTTTTATTTGCAAGTTTTATTACAAAACACAAAAAAAGGAAGTGCAGACAATGTAAAAGTAAAAATTGGGCTACCAACTAATGTGCTTTTAATGGAATCACAAAAAGAAGAAGAAGATTTCGCTTATATTAGTGGTGGAGAAACAAAATCCATCAATTACCCGCTCATTATAAACAATAACTATGCTTCAAATGATGTCCCTATTACTCTATATGTCAAAGAAAAGTATGGTGAATATGCAGAGAACAAAACCATCAATTTACATATTAATCAGAGTATTACAAATAATAATATCATCATCAAAGAAAAGGAAATCAACACAAAAAATCAAGATATAAAAATTGCTTCTATCAGTTCAGACATTGACAAAAATATTCCTGAAGCAATTAATTCCAATAGCAACACCTTTGCCATTGTCATAGCTAATGAAACATACAATAAAGAGGCAAATGTACCATATGCAGTCAATGATGGAAATATCTTTAAAGAGTATTGCAGGAATTGCCTCGGCATTCCAGAAAAGAATATACATTTAATAACAAATGCTACACTTAATGACATCAGACATGAAGTAAAATGGATTCAAGATGTTGCAGAAGTTTACAAAGGCGATGCCAAAATTATCTTCTATTATGCAGGGCATGGTATCCCTGACGAAAAAAGCAAAAATGCTTATCTACTACCAACAGACGGGTATGGTTCAGATGTAGCTACAGGTTATTCATTAGAAAATTTATATAAAACTTTTGGAAGTTTACCATCAAAGTCTATCACAGTTTTCTTGGATGCTTGTTTCAGCGGAGCTAAACGTGACGGAAATATGCTAGCTTCAGCTCGTGGAGTAGCCATTAAAGTAAAACAAACTATACCTGTAGGAAATATGGTTGTCTTTACCGCTGCACAAGGAGATGAAACTGCATATCCTTACAAAGAAGAAGAACATGGGTTGTTTACTTATTATCTTTTGAAGAAGTTACAAGAGACGAAGGGAAATGCCACTTTAGGAGAACTTAGCGACTATATTAAGGAACAAGTTGAACGCCAATCGATTGTTACCAATGGAAAGTTACAGTCACCTTCTATTATGGCGACTTCTTTAATTGGTAATGAATGGAAAAACTGGACATTAAACAAATAATGGCAGCATGAATATCCCACATTTCAAAATAGCTTTTATTGCCGGAGCAATATTTTTTATTGCTCCGACAACTTCTTCTGCTCAAACTAACGACTTCCAGTCTCAATATGAGAACTTTAAAAAGCAAGCAAAGGCCGAGTATGAGGACTTTCGTGCTCAATGCAATGCAGAATATGTAGAGTTTGTAAAAGAAGCTTGGAAGGAGTACAAGGCCCTTCCTGCTATTCCTCGTCCAAAAGACGAGATAGTTTTTCCTGTTATCAGACCTAACAAAGATAAAGGGAAGAAGATGGAGGATAAGGCTATCACCATCAAGGATATAGTTTCACCAATAGAACAAGCTCCGCAACCCAAGCCTATCACCCCTATCTATGAAAAGGAACAACAAGCGGAAAACAAATGTCAATTTATATATTGTGGTACGGACTGTAGTGTTCGCTTCCCATCTGATATCTATATAGACTTGGACGTCTGTGATAATCAGCATATTGCAGAAGCATGGAAGAAACTGTCAACCGACCAACTTGACAATACCATTCGAGACTTCCTAGAGATAAGAATCAGAATGCAGCTATGCGATTGGGCGTATCTCAACTTAATAGATACTTTTGCCAAAGACCACTTTGGCATAGGGAACTTGGCGACACTCACCACAGCTTATATCTATAGTCAAAGTGGATACCAGATGAGAGTAGGTCGTAATGGCAACAAACTGTATTTACTTTTTGGTAGCAAGCATGGCATCTACGACAAAGGATACTTCCTCATAGATGGTATCCACTACTATTCTCTTAGCAATGATACTCAAAAAATGGAAGTATGCGACTTTGCTTTTCCAAAAGAACAATCCCTTTCGCTATATATGCCACAAAGTCAACTCTTTACTTACCAACCTACCCCGATAAGGAATCTATCTTCCGATAGATATAAGGATATGACCTTGAATGTGCAAGTCAACAAGAACCTCATCGACTTCTATAACACTTATCCAACATCGGAAGTCAATGGTAATTTCATGACGAGATGGGCAATGTATGCCAATACACCTATGGAGCAAGAAGTGCAAAAACAACTGTACCCTATTCTTCAAGAAAAGATTGCAGGTCTGAATGAACACGATGCCGTCAATAAGCTTTTGAACTGGGTTCAAACGGCATTCGTATATGACTATGATGATAAGGTTTGGGGGCACGACCGTGCTTTCTTTGCAGAAGAAACGTTATTCTATCCCTATTGCGATTGTGAGGATAGAGCCATTCTATTCACTCGTATAGTTCGTGACTTGCTCGGCTTAAAGAGTATACTGATATATTATCCCGGTCACCTCGCCTCGGCCGTTTGCTTCAACCAGCAAGTGACAGGAGATTACATCTTGCTGAGTGGCAATAAGTTTGCGGTTTGTGACCCAACCTACATTGGAGCACCAGTCGGTTTGACCATGCCTAATATGGATAATAAATCTGCAAATGTCATTATTTTGGAGTAAAAACAGCCGATAACGTGCGAAAGTTGATGTTTTTAAGTATGTTTTCGTGCGCTATCGGCTATTCCCTATACAAATTAAATCTTCATCACATCACATGGCAGGAATACTCGCATACCCTTTACACAATGAGTTGGAGACTCCTTTAAAAATAGTACAAGATGAACTTCCTGCCCTTTCTTAATAAAAGGCAAGTTCTTAGCTTTCTGCTCCAAAACATCCATGAGCCTGTCGGCATCTTCATCGTGCGTCCATTTACATTCTCCTACCAAGATATGCTTCTTATCAATAGACTCTGCCACAACATCCAACTCAACCATCTTATCATCCTTATATTCTGGTGAAAATATCTTACCCCACCAACGAGATGCGACATTGTAGGCTATGCCATCTATAATATTTCCACTAACATATTCACGACAAAGTAATTCCCAGCATTGACCTATAAATTGTGGAAGTTGAGCTGTAACCACTTGCATCACCATATCCATTCTTCCCAATTCCAAAATAGAACGATAAGGCACAATAAACTGATAGTGAAAACGTAAAAGAGAATCATTGATATGATAAATCCCCTTCTTACTTTTCTTAGGACTCTCACCAAAAGGAACTTCTCGACTAACATAGCCGAGATCTCGCAACTTGCTTAAAGGTTCAGAAATCGTGTTGCTGTCTTTACCTGCCCTAGTTGCGATTTCAGACAATTTGTTGTCACCATTGCCTATAATTGTCAACAAAGTAGATGCCTGCACCATATCCCTCATATCATCACGAAGTAGGCGTTGAGGTTCTTCTATCAAAGGTCCCTGCGGATCAAGCAATACCTTACGAATGGCCGTTTCCTTATCAGGATAATCCCTACGCAATTCCCAATAACGAGACACTCCTCCCCAAATAGCATATTCTCGTAATTCTGCTACAGGAATAGACCACACTGCGCACGCAGATAGTTCGCTTTTATTCTAGCATTGTTCGGTTACCTCTTCGTAGATTTCGCGGCATCTCTTTTCCTTCATTTTGTTCTTTACGCCAACGGCAATCATATCCTCTACGGTCGGATGCCCAGTTCCATTTACAGATGTTGCGTGTTCACCATTATATCCCTCGGTGCAATGGGTGAGGTCGTAGGCAGGAGCTAAATGCCAGTGCCATTTGCCATCGCTCTCTTTCTGAACCAAGAAAGAGAAGTTCTTGCAGTGATCGTCCTTGTTGTCCATTATGTAATTGAAAACCATGCGGCGGAACATCTCTTCCACATCCTCTTGGCTCTGAGTAAGATAACCTGTAAGCGCCAAAAGGTTGAGATAATCGAGAATGGGGTTGGAAAGGGAAACGTTGAGCAAGGCTCCAGCTGTGGCTACGTGAATGCGTTCGCCTGTTGGAGAAATGTCGAAGCGACGGCAGGCAAAATACTTGTTGTTTACCAGTTTGAACTCGGGTACTTGGATGCCACATTGCTTGGCTATCTCATTATAATGATACTCTTGCTTTCCCATATCTTGTGGGTCGTAGGTATGGCGAAACTTGACCAACCAATGACCATCCTCATTTGTAAAAATGGCTTTCGGGCGACAACCGCCACTATTACCACTATTATATAATAGCAATCCAGCGTCATTATCCTGTTGCTCCTTCAATACTTCCAAGGCTTTGGCTTGTAAAAGGTCAAAGTCCTCTATCTCGTGTCCAGTCTGGATAGAAGTAATAGGTTCGTAGGTCAATGCGCCCATACCTCCATTGCCCACGATGCTCAGTCGGTCGAGAGCAGATAGCTCAAAGTCGCTGATACCCTCTTTTAGCAAGGTTTTATGCAATAGGTATCTACCATATCCATCTGGAAGGCTGTCTTCGAAGATGCCAAAGTTCCCGTTGAAAGGGGTGGCTTTGGCAATGAAAAGACCAGGCTTCAGTGGCAATTCCAACGGAGATATACTAAAGCCAGATGCCAACCACTGATTGTCATACTCGAATGTGCATACTTTTCCATCGGCACTCAATGACAGTGTGCCGACTTTCTCCTGGTGATATTTCACGGTTAAAGATTCTATATGTTTCATTGTCTGTAAGCCTTTTTCTTGTTAGCGTTTCTTTTTATCTGTTGCAACTCCTCCATGGTGGAGTACTTGGGTTGCGAGAAGACGTTCTTGATTTCTGAGGTGTAGTCCAAAGCTATGGCGATACCTATCAGATTTTTGAGGGAGATGAGGCCTTTTTGCTCGAATCTGGTGATGTTGCTGACGGCAACGCCTGACTTGTCTGCCACTTGCTCACGTGTCAGATTCTTCTCTATTCTTCGTTTTCTGAAGTCGTTTGCCATCTCCTTTGCAATCTCATCAGGATTGTCGTGGAGGTAGTTATCTAATATTGCTAATATATTATTCGTTTCTTGCATAATTATGGGGATAATAACAAGATATTATCAGTTGCAAAGATACAAATAATAATGTTATGTTCCAAATAAAAATCAACTAAAAAAGTTAAAATCCCTTATAACCTTGTCTCTTATCCTTAAAAGTAAAGAACTCCCATCTCTGAAAAGAGACGGGAGTTCTTGTTTAGAAGGAATACTGGGCGGAAATCATCAGTTCGCGAGGACGAAGATAATAGCTGTCGGTCAATGTACTGATGCCGCTATAGATGGTTTCCATATAATTCTTCTTGTTGAAAAGGTTTCTAATCTCTGCAGAAAGGCGGAGCTTTTTCATTCTCCATACTGCCGAGGCATCGCCAAGAAGGGTGTTTAGGTGGTTGCCCTCTTGCAGCTCATTGTGATAATGTACGAGCGAGAAGGAGAGGTCCACATGGCTGATGGTAGCGGTGGCAGATACGCTTTGACGCCAATTAAATAACGATGACTTCGCCATTTTTTGACGTTTCGAGTTGTAAAAAGAGAATTCTCCCTCATAGCTAAAGGCACACCAGGACGGCGAGAAGTCGATACTAGGCTTCACTGTATAGTTGTCGGCGGTGTAGCTGATGGCTTTGCCGCTGCTGTATTGCTCCCCCTTGCTGTAGTTGTAACTGCCCTCCAGGCGGGTCTTCAAATGAAGGTCGTAGAAGCCCTTCGATATGTAGAGTGATGCCCCTAGGTTGTTGCTCTTGCTGTCCTGCTTATATAATGAGGTATAGTATTTGCCATCCTCGATGCGTAGGTCGGATGCCGTATTCATCCAGTTTTTGCTGGCATTGACCGATGCGCTGAAGAAGATTTCCTTGATAGGGCGCTTGTAGTCGTAACTCAACTTGCCATAAAGAGAGCGAGTTATCGGAATGATGTCGCTCGAAGCGTACCAAGAGCGATAACTTTGACGATATTGCTTCATGGCGTAGTTGGTGGCATTGCCTGTTCCAGTACTGTATCCTGTGTAGATTGTCAACTCTCTACGGAAATCCAATTTCTTATATAAGTAAAGGTAGGGTGATATGGTAAGTAGAGTTTTCTGTGGATAGGTGAAGCGTTCCCACATGAAATCGGGAGAGAACGACATACGGAACGTCTCGGTCTTGTATTGCCAGTAAGGGGTGAACTTCCCTGTGATGTTAAGACTGTTTTTGCCGATTTCATCGCTTCTTTTCTGATATTTTGCATAGATGTTGTTGAGGTCGATACTCATTCTATATTCCTGTATCCAGTGGAAGCGATTCCTCATCCACTGTAAGGCGTGGGCTGTATGCCAAAGGTTGGTGCGGATGCGATTCCGCTCTTCGTTAACGTAGAGGTCCGCCACACCATGGTGATAGTCGGCAGTGCTACGCCAAGAGAGTTGACTTTTCTTGAAGACGAAGAGGCGGTAGATACTTGTCGAGAGGTCGAGCTTTGGGATGCGGACACGTTGGGTAAGCGTGTCGTTGATGTTTGACAAACCGTCGCTTTGTGCTGCGCTGAGGCTGATGCTCTCGTTGCCATAATGTTCAGCCTTGTTTACCTTGTTCTCCCATTGCAGATTGAAGGCATCGCTGATCATCGTCTTTTGGTTGTGCTCAGTGGTAACTGTGGGAGCTTCGCCGCCGAGGTCGTAGATACTCATGTTCTCTCGCTCTTGTCGGGTTACCGTACGAAGATAGTTGGCTTCTATGCGAGTCTCTGCATCGTCCTTATTCTTCTTGATATGGTTGATGGAGTATTTTTGTGAGGTGTTGAAGCGCAGGCGTTCTTCGTCGATAGGAGCGTCAAGCGATGGTACTGATATCCATGATGGAAGGGAGGCTGGAGCCAGACGATTGCTGTAAGATGCGAGTTGGTTAAGTGCATAGCCGAGATTTTTACCTGTTCTGTCGTATTCTGCATCATACATCATCTGTTTCTTCTTGCCAATTTGCATGATATTGATGCTTCCGCCTACGTGGGATGGATGCCCTACGAGTAAGTAGGGCTTGAGAGTAGGCATCAGTTTGTCGCGGGCACTATCCTTCAGGGCGATGTTCATCGCTACATTATCCGTAAAGGTCTTGTTCTGGAGCGCCTTGATAGGTTGGTCATGCTCGATGACTTCGGCCTTTTTTACATCTTTTGCCTTGATGTTTTCTTCCAATTGGTTATATTTGCCACCGGTCAGGTCGAGACCTTCCACAGTGAATCGGTTGATGGGCTTACCATTGTAGTTGATACGACCATTCTTCTCTATATCTACGCCTGGCAGCTTTTTCAGTACATCTTTCAGTGAGTTATCTCGTTCGTTGGCAAAGCGGGTGAGGTCGAAAGATATGGTGTCTCGACCTGTGATGCGAGAGCCTTTTACTTGTACTTCCTTCAAGACAAAAGCTGTTGAAGCCATACTGATAACGGTTTCTTTTCTCGATGAAATCGATGTTTTTGTCTTTTTATACCCCATAAACGTGGCCTGCAGTTTGTCGTTGGCTTGCTTTTCGGTGATAGGTAGCACGAAGGTTCCGTCCTCCTTTGTTCTTGTAAACTTCAAGGGTTTGCCATTGCGGAGCAGTGTGATGGAGACGTTGGCTAGACGGTTATGGGTCAATGAATCTTCGACATAACCGCTAATCTTCTCTTGGGCAAACGCATGGCACGCCACGAACAGAATAGTGAAAAGAACTATTATTTTCTTCATCTTTTTTCTCTCTTTTCTATTTTACCTTAGACACTTATCTTGCTGATGTCTTTAAGGCGCTTGTCTGGCAAAAAAGTAAACTGCTAATTATCTTTCAATCGGATTGTATGGCTCAGCACGCTTGGAATGCTTCAGGATATTTCCTTTTTCATCCTTGATCTTTACAATTGCAGCATACTTGGCATCTTGAAGCAGATAGCCGATAGGGTCGGCATAGTATTTCTTGTAAATGGAGGTCAATGATTTGCGGTCGATAGGCTCGAATGTCTTACCTTTATAATAGATAGGTGTGGAGCCTTTGTCTGTAGTGAGTCCTACAGCCGTAAATCCATAATCGTTCTCGGAGTCGTGAGCCTTGAGTATCAATCCCGGCAGTCCGCTCAGTTTCCAGGGACCATTGTCAATAGGGATGTCTTCCGTGTACCAAGCTATCCATGTTCTACCCTTAAACTTGGCAATAGCCTGGTGGCACTCGTAACCGCAGATGGAATCGATGCTGTCTGTGAGTTGCCAGTCTATCGGTTCCATCGGTTCAATGCACAAATATCTGTCAGCAGCAAAGAAATCGAGATAGGCAGTCTTGCCCTGTTCTGGATAGTTCTTATATACTTTCCAATTAATCTGTCCGCCATTACCGGAAAAATTGGCAGGTATTCCTTTTGCCATATTCGCGGAGATGGTAGAGTCTCTTTGGAATATCGGATAACTGTAGAATGCGGAATACTTGTTGCCAATCTGCAAGAGCATTTTCTCTTCGATGCGGCCAATGATGGTGTCGGTCTTGGTATATTTCTTTTCGTAAATATACTCGGCATCATATACTACCTGATACTTTACCTGATCAATGGAATCTCCCATGCCAATGCTTGATTCATCGAACAGGTTTACTGTTTGAGCTCGGAGCATGCAAGCATACAGTGCAAGCCATGCCATCAATAATACCTTTTTCATAATCTTCGTCTATTTATTCATTATTTTATCTGTTTCATTCGTTTTGTGATGCAAAGGTACTGGGATTATTCGATGAAATCGATGATTTCTGTTACTGAGTTATTACTTTTGCTTCTTTTCGCCTATTATTATTTTATTACTCTTGCCTTTGTTTACGGATTTTTCAGTAACTTTGCCGTCAAATTCAAAAGATCAGGAACGTATGAACAGTAACAGCAAACTGAAAATAGTATGGATGGTATGTGGAGTAGCAATCGTATTGTTGTTCTGCACGCAGGCTTATTGGCTCCATCTTCAATGTCAATATAGCTTAGACCAGCAGGTAGAGCAATTCAAGAAGGATTGTGATGAGGTGTTGGCGCAAGATTTGAAGTATAGAAAAAAGTTACAGGAAAATTCATCTACGAAAGGTAGAAGAGATACGATTATGCTCAAGGTAGAATCTGAATATGATATGAAGAAGGGATGTAGCCGTACAACGCTTTCTTTTTGGAACAATCACCGCTTTCTTGTCCGTTTGAATGATCCTGATCTTACGGGTGATGATGCTTATCTCATCATCAGCAGATATCTGGCTTATATAGGTAAGCATCCTTCCTTGGCTGCCTATCAAAGATTGCTGGATGATAAGGGATATGGAAAGATATCCTTTTTTCGTCATCTTGATTACAAGACCGTCTTCCTGAATGCAAAATATGATGTCGAAGGCAGATGGTCACGTGTGGTGACGGTAAAGTATCAGACGAACCCAATGTTTCGCCAAGGTATTTCTTTTCAGGTGCCCATTCCTATTACTCGAACGCTCAAAGCCATGATGTGGCAATTGATAGGAAGCATCTTTCTCTTTTTCATCTTGATAGGATGTCTGTATTATCTGGTTAAGACCATAGTCTTCCAGAAACGCATTGATGGCATTCGCCATGAGTTCCTGAAGAATATGATTTATGAGTTGAAGCAACCGAAAGAAGACGACAAAGGTGAAGAATCTGCTGTTTTTATCGGTTCCATAGCTTTCTACTATGCGCAGAATGAACTGCAATGTGGTAATTCCAGAGTAGTCATCACATCTCGTCAAGCTGAAATTCTGAAGCTTCTTGCCGAGAACCAGAACCAGCTTGTAGAGCGGGATTTCATACTGAATGAAGTATGGGGTGATGACTCATACTCCAATTCCCTTGCCCTGAACGTGCAGATTACCTATCTTCGCCGGGCATTGAACCTGGATGAAAAGGTAAGTATCGAAGCTGTCATCAAGAAGGGATATATCCTGCGAACCTGTTGATCTTGTTATCAACTCTCATCTTTTTAGAAAGGTGGGAGTTTTTTTATCTTAATTTATTTTGTCCTTCACCTATTTTGTTGTAACTTTGCAGTCGAAATTCGAATTTAAATTATTTTATGTAATTATGGCAAAAAAAGCTCTTTTAATGATTCTCGACGGATGGGGAATCGGTAAGCATGATAAGGGTGATGTTATCTTCAAGACTCCAACTCCTTATCTCGATTATTTGACAGCAGTTTCAGCACATTCTACTCTCCAGACTTGTGGCGAGGACGTTGGTCTTCCTAACGGTCAGATGGGTAACTCAGAGGTAGGTCACCTCAACATCGGTGCTGGTCGTGTGGTATATCAGGACCTCGTTAAGATCAACAAGGCTTGCGAGAGCGGTGACATCTTGAAGAATCAGGAGATCATCAACGCTTACAGCTATGCTCAGAAGACAGGTAAGAAGCTCCACTTGATGGGCTTGACTTCTACCGGTGGTGTTCACTCTTCTTTGGATCACCTCTTCAAGTTGATTGAGATTGGTAAGGAATATGGTTTGAAGGAGACATACGTTCACTGCTTCATGGATGGCCGTGATACAGACCCTAAGAGCGGTAAGGGCTTCATCGAGGAGGTTCAGGCTTGCTGCGACAAGAATGGTGCACACATCGCAAGCATCGTAGGTCGTTTCTATGCTATGGACCGTGACAAGCGCTGGAACCGTGTGAAGGAAGCATACGACTTGCTCGTTGAGGGTAAGGGTAAGCAGGCTGACGATATGGTGAAGGCAATGCAGGAGAGCTATGATGAGGACGTAACTGACGAGTTCATCAAGCCAATCAATAACTCAAAGGTTGACGGTACTATCCAGGAGGGTGATGTTGTTATCTTCATCAACTACCGTAACGACCGTGCCAAGGAGTTGACACAGGTATTGACTCAGCAGGATATGCCAGAGGAAGGCATGCACACCATCAAGGACTTGCAGTACTACTGCATGACTCCATACGATGCAAGCTTCCAGGGCGTTCACATCCTCTTCCCTAAGGAGAACGTAATGAATACTCTCGGCGAGTACTTGAGCGCTCAGGGCAAGAAGCAGCTCCACACTGCAGAGACTGAGAAGTATGCTCACGTAACATTCTTCTTCAATGGTGGTCGTGAGACTCCATACGAGGGTGAGGACCGTATCCTGGTTCCTTCTCCAAAGGTGGCTACTTACGACTTGAAGCCAGAGATGAGCGCTTACGAGGTAAAGGATAAGTTGGTTGGTGCTATCAACACACAGGAGTACGACTTCATCGTTGTAAACTTCGCTAATGGTGATATGGTAGGTCACACAGGTATCTACAACGCTATCGCTAAGGCTGTTCACGCTGTTGACAACTGCGTAAAGGACGTTATCGAGGCTGCTAAGGCTAACGATTATGAGGCTATCATCATCGCTGACCACGGTAATGCAGACCACGCTATCAACGAGGACGGTACACCAAACACCGCTCACTCTTTGAACCCAGTTCCATTCATCTACGTAACTGACAATAACTCAGCTACCGTTAAGGATGGCCGTTTGGCAGACGTTGCTCCTTCTATCCTCCATATCATGGGCTTGGAGAAGCCTGCAGATATGACAGGTGAGAACTTGATTTCTGACAACAAGTAAAAACGATTTTATATACCTCAAAAAAGTATCCTAAGATACTTGGCCAAGTATCTTAGGAT
>ENA-OPIU01000013-OPIU01000013.1-human-gut-metagenome-genome-assembly--contig:-NODE-13-length-31066-cov-6.962040_pt1 | contig 31066 bp, 30 predicted proteins | sample MGYA00241411_ERZ501652 | MGnify/ENA primary metagenome ERZ501652 (study PRJEB25962, sample SAMEA2042369) | human gut metagenome | biome: human gut; feature: human-associated habitat; material: faeces... | reverse complement strand
GCGTAGCGGTTCCGAGCACCGAGTAGGGCGGTTACATCCTTCCTTCTGAGGAGGAAGGCTTGGTTAGAGGTGGAGCTCCCTTTGGCTAAAGGGAGACGGAGGAATTCGAAAGACTCCTTCTTTAATGGTAAAGAAGGACGGGTTGATTTTAGAAAAAATACTATAATGATGAAAAATTTCAAAGATATAACAGTAGCAGTAGCCGGTACCGGCTACGTAGGTCTGAGCATAGCAACCCTGTTATCTCAGCACCATCATGTAACAGCAGTAGATGTAATCCCAGAGAAGGTGGAGAAACTCAACAACAAGATTTCTCCAATCCAAGACGATTACATTGAAAAGTATTTGGCTGAAAAGCCATTGAACCTTGTGGCAACCCTTGATGGCAAATCAGCCTATAAGGATGCAGACTTCGTAGTGATTGCAGCTCCAACCAACTACGACCCAGTGAAGAACTACTTCGATACAACCCATGTAGAAGAAGTCATCGACCTGGTTCTGGAGGTAAACCCAGATGCAGTGATGGTAATCAAGAGCACCATCCCAGTAGGTTACACTCGCAGCCTCTACTTAAAGTATGCCAAGAAGGGCGTGAAGAAGTTCAACCTTCTCTTCTCTCCAGAGTTCCTTCGTGAGAGCAAGGCACTCTATGATAACCTTTACCCAAGCCGTATCATCGTAGGCTATCCAAAGATTATCGAGCGCCCTGAGTTCGAAGAGGAAAATGAGGCAATCAAGTCTGTAACCAATGTCGAGATGTTGAAGGACGCAGCCAAGACCTTCGCCGCTTTGCTCCAAGAAGGTGCCATCAAGGAGAACATCGATACCCTCTTCATGGGCATGAAGGAAGCTGAGGCAGTGAAGCTCTTCGCCAATACCTATCTGGCACTCCGAGTAAGCTACTTCAATGAGTTGGATACATACGCAGAGGTAAAGGGACTCGATACCAAGGCAATCATCGATGGCGTAGGTCTTGACCCACGAATCGGCACCCATTACAACAACCCAAGCTTCGGCTATGGTGGTTATTGCTTGCCAAAGGATACTAAGCAGCTCCTGGCAAACTATGCCGATGTTCCTGAGAACCTGATAGAGGCAATCGTAGAGAGCAACCGCACCCGTAAGGACTATATCGCTGATGCCGTACTCCAGAAGGCAGGCTATTACAGCTATGCCGATGCCAACAGCTATGATGCCAGCAAGGAACACAACTGCGTGATTGGTGTCTATCGCCTGACCATGAAGTCAAACAGTGATAACTTCCGCCAGTCAGCCATCCAGGGCATCATGAAGCGTATCAAGGCAAAGGGTGCAGAGGTAGTTATCTATGAGCCAACCTTGGAGGAGGGCAGCACCTTCTTCGGTAGTAGAGTAGAGAACAACCTCGAAGCGTTCAAGGCCCAGAGCCATGCCATCATCGCCAACCGCTACGATGCTTGTCTGGATGATGTAAAGGATAAAGTCTATACTCGTGATATATTCCGTCGAGATTAAGTTTGTGAGTCCTCAATCCAACCGAATACCTTATGAGCATCGAAGAGATTAAAAGATAATTTAGAACGAGATGGATTTCAAAGAGTTCCTGATATAAATCTGGGACATAGTATAGATAAAGGTTGTTATTTAAAATGAGAAACTATGAGTGATGTGTGTTTAATTTGTAATCAGAAAAAGGCAACTAAGACCAATTCTCATATAGTGCCTAGTTTCCTTATAACATCATTTTCGAGTTATAATTCTTCTGGAAAGCGTGATTCTGAAGTTCTTTTTACAATATCAAGCTCAATTGATAGTGTATATACTGGTAGATCTGTACCTGACACTAAAATTGAAGATTTGTTTGATAAAGATAAGCTTACACAAGAACGGATTGATGAGGAACTTTCAAAGAATTCGGTTGCAAAAGATTTCGTATTCTGTCCTCAATGTGAAAAGAGGCTTTCTGTATTTTTGGAGTCACCTTATGCTCATTTTATAAATCAACAAGCAAAAATTGAAAATGATATACCATTATTCTTTTGGCTGTCTGTAGTTTGGAGAATGTCTGTTACAGAAGATTACGGCTTTTCTTTAGGAGATGAGTTAAATCAAATTTTACAACTTTCTTTGAAAAGCTATTTTGAACTAAAAGAAAATGGCGGAAGTTTAGAAACGATACTCAGTGATGTACCTTTTCGCTATAAGATACTGAGATGCCATGATTATTGTAAGACAGAAAGTGGTTTTCTGTTTGCACAGTATAAGAATAAAGTTCTTGATGTTGTTATAGGAGAATTTGTGCTGCGTGTGTTTTTTGAGTTGCATGAGGATTTTCCTAATCATCCATTTTTTGGCACAGAATCTTTCTTTGCAAACGCACCAATAAACCATGGGGAATTAGCAGAGCAAGAAGTGAATATAGATACAGATTCCTATAAAGTAATGAATAAAGAATTTGTTAAATTTGCTGCTCATTCAAAGCGTATTGAGGTAGAACGAAAATTAGATTTGATTTGGCGTGGAATAGGCCAATTAGGGCAAATGCCAATTCAATTAAAGGCTTTATTCTTTAAAAACTATTACAATGAAGATGTCAAAATAGGTGATAGACATGATAAAAAACGTTTTGCAGAAGTATTGACTCCAATACTTGCAGAATATTTTGGTATAAAGGAGTAGGTAGTTAATGTATGGTAGGCGAAGTTTCTGTGCCTTATTTATAAGCTACTTTTCTGCTTCCGGTATGGAGCCAACAACTTTTAAATATAAAAACGATGAATGTAATAAAGACTGATATTTCTGGCGTTCTCATTCTAGAGCCACGCCTTTTCCGTGATGCTCGAGGATATTTCTTCGAGAGCTTCAGCGAGCGAGAGTTTGAAGAAAAGGTTGCCCCAATCCTGGGACACAGTGTTCACTTCTGCCAAGACAACGAGTCTATGAGCAGCTATGGCGTGATGCGAGGCCTGCACTTCCAGCGCCCACCATATACCCAGAGCAAGCTGGTACGCTGCGTAAAAGGTAGAGTGCTTGATGTAGCTGTAGATATCCGCAAAGGATCACCAACCTATGGCAAGCATGTAGCTGTAGAACTGACAGAAGACAATCATCGCCAGTTCTTCATCCCAAAGGGCTTTGCTCATGGTTTCGCAGTCCTTTCAGAGACAGCCGTCTTCCAATACAAGTGTGATAACTTCTATCACCCAGAGGCAGATGGAGGTATCTCTATCTTGGATGAATCACTAGACATCGATTGGAAAATCCCGACAGAGCATGCCAATCTCTCTGAGAAAGATACGAAACATGCCATATTGAAGGACTTCGATTCTCCATTTGATATCAATGTAAATCTTTATTAATATAACCCGTTTAAATGCAAATAAATTAATTTAAGATATGTCTAAAAAAGAAGAATTAAAGAAACAGATTCTCGAATTGACACGAGAATATTATCGTGAGGTACATGGTCAGAAGCAGGAGTTTGTTCCTGGCATGACCAAAGTGAATTATGGCGGACGTTATTTTGATGATGAGGAGATGGTGAACTTGGTAGACGCCTCTTTGGATTTCTGGCTTACTGCTGGTCCTTGGGCTCACAAGTTTGAAACTCGATTTGCCAAGTGGTTGGGAGTGAAGTATTGCTCACTTTGTAACTCTGGCTCTTCTGCCAATCTCCTAGCTTTTAGTGCTTTGACAGCACCAGAACTTGGTGAGCGTGCTATTAAGCGTGGCGATGAGGTAATTACGGTGGCAGCAGGTTTCCCAACAACAGTGTCTGCTATCCTCCAGTATAATGCCGTACCAGTATTTGTAGATATGAGCATCGAGGAAAGCAATATCGATACTACCCAGTTGGAGGCAGCTCTCTCACCTAAGACCAAGGCAGTGATGATAGCTCACTCATTGGGTAATCCATTCAACCTTCAGGCTGTAGTGGATTTCTGCCGCAAGCACAACTTGTGGTTGGTAGAAGACAACTGTGATGCACTTGGCTCAGAGTACTTCATCGATGGCGAGTGGAAGAAGACAGGTACCATAGGTGATATCGGTACTTCTTCATTCTATCCTCCTCACCACATGACCATGGGAGAGGGTGGTGCTGTCTATACCAATAATCCTGAGCTCCACAAGTATGTGATGAGCTTCCGTGACTGGGGGCGTGATTGCTGGTGCGTAGGTGGTGTGGATAATACCTGTGGTTGCCGCTTTACAAAGCAGTTTGGTCAGTTGCCATTGGGCTATGACCATAAGTATGTATATAGCCACATGGGTTATAACTTGAAGGCTACCGACTTGCAGGCAGCCATTGGTTGTGCCCAGTTGGAGAAGTTGGATGACATCGTGGCTCGCCGCCGTGAGAATTTTAATTATCTCCACAAGGGATTGGAAGGTGTCAAGGGGCTTTTACTTCCTGAGCCACAGAAGAACAGCAAGCCTAGCTGGTTTGGATTCTTCATCACCGTATTGCCAAATGCAGGCTACACACGTACAGAGCTGACCAAATACCTAGAGGATCACAAGGTTCAAACCCGCAACCTCTTCGCTGGTAATCTCTTGAAACATCCAGCTTTCGAACAATACGTTTTGAACAAAGACTATCGTGTGATTGGGGATAGTCTCCCTGTTACCGATAGCATCATGAATGATTGCTTCTGGATTGGTGTTTACCCTGGCATGACCCAGGAAAAACTCCAGTACATGATTGATACCATCAAGGCTTTTGTCGCTACCAAGTAAGGTAGCGCAAAGGCTAATTCAACATTTAACATTCAACATTTAACATTGAAAATATGAAGGTCGTATTACTTGCAGGTGGTTTTGGCTCACGTATCAGTGAGGAAAGCCAGTTCAAGCCAAAGCCGATGATTGAGATTGGAGGCATGCCTATCCTGTGGCATATCATGAAGGAGTATTCCTATTATGGTCACAACGAGTTTATCATCTGTGCTGGTTACAAACAGGAATACATAAAGGAGTGGTTCTCTAACTATTTTTTGCATAACAGTGATGTAAGTTTCGATTGGAGAGCTGGAAAGAACGAGGTGACCATTCACCATAGCGAACTGGAACCTTGGAAGGTGACGGTAGTGGATACAGGCTATAATACCATGACTGGTGGACGTATCAAACGCATCCAGAAGTATGTCGGCGATGAACCTTTTTTCATGACCTACGGTGATGGCGTTTGCGATGTGGATATCAACAAACTCTTGGAGTTCCACAAGGTACATGGTAAACTTGCTACATTGACTGCCGTAAAGATGAAGCAAGAGAAAGGTGTACTGAACATTGGTGGTGACAATGCCGTGAAGTCATTCCGTGAAAAGAACATCACCGATGGTGCTCCTATCAATGCTGGTTATATGGTATTAGAGCCAAAGGTCTTCGACTATATTGAAGGCGATTCTACAGTCTTCGAGAAAGAACCATTGGAAACTTTGGTCAATGAAGGTCAGTTGATGTCATACATCCATGAAGGCTTCTGGCAGTGCATGGACAATGTACGTGAGAAGGCTATGCTGGAGAAACTGCTTGCAACAAATACTGCTCCTTGGAAGAAATGGGAGCGTGAGGTACCTAAAGAGATATAATTATGGCTTTGGATTTATTTAAAAATTTCTATAAGGGAAAGCGTGTTCTTGTTACTGGTCATACCGGATTCAAGGGTAGTTGGCTTTCTATTTGGCTTCATGAGTTGGGAGCAGAGGTCGTAGGTGTAGCCCTAGCCCCTTATTCCGATAAGGACAACTTCGTCTTGTCCGGTATTGGTAAGAAGATAAAGGCAGATATTAGAGCGGATATTCGTGATGGAGAGAAGATGAAGCAAATCTTTGCCGAGTATCAGCCTGAGATAGTTTTTCATTTAGCTGCCCAACCTTTAGTTCGATTGAGCTATGAGATTCCTGTGGAGACCTATGAGGCAAATGTTATGGGAACCATACATGTGATGGAAGCTATCCGTGCTACAGAGTCCGTAAAAGTAGGTGTGATGATTACCACCGATAAGTGCTACGAGAACAAGGAGCAAATTTGGGGTTATCGTGAAAATGAACCAATGGGAGGCTATGACCCATATTCATCATCAAAGGGTGCAGCAGAGATTGCCATCAGTTCATGGCGGAGAAGTTTCTTCAATCCAGCTGACTATGGCAAGAAACATCATGTAGCTTTGGCAAGTGTTAGAGCTGGTAATGTAATTGGTGGTGGTGACTGGGCAAAAGACAGAATCATACCTGATTGTATCCGTGCTATTGAAGCGAACAAGACCATAGAGATACGTTCACCTAAGGCAATTCGCCCATGGCAGCATGTATTGGAGCCATTAGGAGGCTATATGCTTTTGGCATCCAAGATGTGGGAAGAACCAACTAAGTATTGTGAAGGTTGGAACTTCGGACCACGTACCGAATCTATTGCCAATGTTTGGGATGTTGCAACGAAGCTTATTACTAACTATGGTAAGGGAGAGTTGAAGGATGTATCTGATCCAAATGCCCTACATGAGGCTAGGCTATTGATGCTTGATATCAATAAGGCTCATTTCAAGCTTGGTTGGAAACCTCGTATGAATATCGACCAATGTATGGCAATGGTAGCCGACTGGTACAAACGTTATCAGAATGAGGATGTTTACCAACTTTGTGTGGAACAGATTAATAAATATGTTGGCTAATGAGAATATTTGTTACTGGGGCGACAGGCTTTTTAGGATTTCATTTTGTAAAAGAAGCTATACGACAAGGTCATCAAGTTTTATGCTTGCGCCGTCCTTCTTCTGTATCTCTTTTCTCTCCTGATGAAGGATGCAGGGTGAAGTGGGTTCTGGATGATGAGAACTTGCAAAATCTGGTAAATGTGTTTAAGCCAGAAGTGTTGTTCCATGCTGCATGGGCTGGTGTTCGGGGAACTTACCGAGAAAATAGAGATGTTCAATCGCAGAATATTTCTTTAACAAAACGAGTTGTATGTTTGTATCCATATAAGCAGATTATTTGTTTAGGAAGTCAAGCGGAGTATGGATATTATAACGGTCCTGTTTCTGAAAATCATGAGCCTTCTAAGTTACAGAGTGAATATGGTGCAACCAAGTTGTATTGTCTTAAAGAGTTGAAGAAGTATTGTGAAACTCATGATATAGAGTGGCAGTGGATAAGAATATTTACTGTATTTGGTGAGCAAATGACAGGAGGACTTATCAAGTTAGCCATTCAGCAATGTTTAAATGGTATCAAGGAGTTCGATACAACGAAAGGTGAACAAAAGTATTCTTACCTATATGCCGAAGATTACGCAAAGGCAATTTGTTTATTACTTGGCTCTAAAGGCAAGTCTGGAATTTATAATTTGAGTCAACCTAAAGATGTATATTCTAATGTATATATCTTAAGTAAAATCAAATCACTTATGCACTCTGACATAGAATATAATTTTGGTAGCATTCCTTATACAAGCAATCAAATCATGTATATGGATGGGGATGTTTCAAAATTTGAAAGTGCTTTTGGGGCTGTTCCTCATACGAATTTTGAAACAGCGTTAATACGAACCATTGATTTTTATAGAAAGTAAGTAATGAAAGCATCTGATTATATAGTTTCTTTCATCTCGGAAAGAGGTGTTGATACGGTATTTGGATACATTGGGGGCATGATTACCCACTTGGTTGACTCATTGGCTCGAAGCAATGATGTCAAATTCGTTCAGACGTATCACGAGCAAACAGCTGCAATCGCAGCAGAAGGTTATGCTATAGAAAACGGAAAGTTTGGAGTTGCCATATCTACAAGTGGTCCTGGAGCAACCAATATGATGACAGGTATTGCTGATGCCTACTTTGACTCTATTCCTGTTTTGTATATTACAGGACAAGTGAACTCTTATGAATATAAGTATGATAAGCCTATTCGCCAACAAGGTTTTCAAGAGACTGATATTATCAGCATCGTTAAGCCTATCACTAAGTATGCAGCCTTCGTGGATGATGCGAAGAATCTTCGATATGAATTGGAGAAAGCCATTCATATAGCGACAACTGGCAGAAAAGGTCCTGTGTTGCTGGATATAGCTATGAATGTTCAGCGTGCAGATATTTGTCCGAGTGAATTGAAAGGCTATGAGGATGAATCTAATCCTATAGCGAATAGAATTGATTTATCAGAAGTTATTAAACTCTTTTCTGAATCACAGCGACCGATGGTTTTGCTTGGGGCAGGATGTCTAGGGGAAAAAGTACGTCCTCGTTTGGAAAAGTTTATATTTGAGAATAAGATTCCGGTCGTTACCTCATTGATGGGACGTGGCGTTATTGATGAGACGTATCAGTATTATATAGGTATGGTAGGCAGCTATGGTAATAGATGTGCAAATATTACCATTTCGCAATCAGATTTGTTAATCATACTTGGTTCTCGCTTAGATACGCGCCAAACGGGAGCAAAGATAGATACATTCTTGAAAGATGGGAAGATAATTCATGTTGATATTGATGAGAATGAGCTAAAGTATCATAGAATTCACAATCAAGTCAATCTCAATATGAGTGTATACTCATTTTTGGAAAACTTGGACGAAAGTTCTTTCAACCTCAAACCAGCAGAAAAGTGGCTTGATTATGTTTTAAACATAAAAACAAAGTATAATCAGGAAATTGAAATCGATAGATTTGTAGAGAACAAATCTCCTTATCGCTTCATTCAAATGTTAAATGAATTAACCAATGAGGGTGATGTCATAACTACGGATGTAGGTCAAAATCAAATGTGGGCAGCTCAAACCATAGCCATGAAAAAAGGAATGAAGTTTTTGACAAGTGGAGGTTTGGCTCCAATGGGATATTCTTTGCCTGCGGCAATAGGTGTCGCTTTTGCAAACCCTCATAAGGCTATTTACGCATTATGTGGAGATGGCGGATTTCATATGTCTTTACAATCTTTGATGGTTATATCTCAATATCATTTACCAATTAAGGTTATTGTTTTAAATAACTCTACCTTAGGTATGATAACTCAGTTTCAGCATCTGTATTTTGATGATTTGATGGCAGGTACCACTGCAGAAGGGGGATATTTGGTTCCTAACATCGAGGCTTTAGCATGTTCATATGGATTAAAATATGGTGCTCTTATAGAGAAGTCATCATTGGAAGAGGTAAAGCGTATTATTGCAGATTCTAATCTCATAGAGTGTAAAATATCAGGCTTGACTGCTGTATATCCAAAATTGGAGTATAATAAGCCAATAGAGAGTCCTATACCTCTTTTGAGTGAGGAAGAAATGAAAAGTATCAAATTTTAATTTTGCGGTTATGAATTTTGTGTCTAAATTAGAATATGGTGAACGAAATTTGTTAAATGAAGTTGACGTTACTATATTAATGCCGATATTCAATCATAATAAGTATCTTTTAGAATCAATAGAATCAGCATTAAGACAAACGACAAGAATAAAGTTTGCTGTTTTGATTGTTGATAATGATGCTACAAATGAGTATAACAATTTGGATATAGTAAAGAGCACTGGTAGTAATAGAATAGTTTATTTTAAGAATTCTGTAAATATTGGTGCTGTTGGTAATTGGAATCAATGTTTGAATTTGGCTAGATCTAAGTATGTTTTATTTTTACATGATGATGATCGATTAAAAGAAAACGCTATTGATTATTTATGGACTTATATTCAAAAGTACCCATATTATGCAATAATAGGTAATACTGACTTTATAAATGAAGAATCTGTTTATATTCAAATTGAAAGTAAAAAACTCGAACCATATTTAATAACTTCGATAGATTTGCTTATAAATAATGCTTGTAGCAATGGTGTTGGAAGCATGTTTCTTTTGGATAGTCTTAAAAAAATAGGAGGTTTCAAACAAGAAGATTACCCTTGTATCGATTATGCTTTTTTTTCAAAATATGTTTTAAAATATGGAGCTCTCAGAACCAGAGTGTCAACTGCCGATATTAGATTGGCAGAGAACGCAACTTTAAGCTGCTATCCTGAAATGGCAGATTCTAATAGAAAAGTTCGATATTCTTTGATTAATGCGGTCAATTTGCCACATTGGTTTTTAAAGTTTTTTATAGGACTATCTTATATCCAAGAACAAGAATATTTGTATGCAACATATAGTGAACTTCCTTGCCCTTGTAAGAATACTAAGGTAAAGCGAATGATGTATAGATGTTGCCTCAAGGTCTTGAGATTATATAAACGTTTTCAACTGTTGTCTTATGCTAAAAAAAATCGTAGTTAAAATTTCGGATTTATGGTTGTTCCTTAGTGACAGAAAATTGTATTATTTTCGAAAAGGAAAATGTATAAGTCGTAAAATCTCTCTAAGTATACAGAACTTAGATGATTGCAAATTAGGAAATCATATTATAATTAGTGATTATACTAAAATTGCTGTAGACAATAGATTTGCAAGCAAAAATGCCAAGTTGTTTATCGGTGATAACACTTACATTGGGGAATTTAATAATATTAGAGTAGGAGGAGCAGATATTAATATCGGCTCTAACTGCCTAATTAGTCAGCATATAACTATTGTTTCTTCTAATCATTCGATAGCTATGGGGGGGCAAATTAACGAACAAGGTTGGATTGCTAAGCCTGTAATTATTTGTGATGATGTCTGGGTTGGAGCAAATTCCGTAATATTGCCAGGTATAACTATAGGAAAAGGAGCTGTTGTTGGGGCGGGCTCAGTTGTCACAAAAGATGTACCAGCATATGCAATAGTTATGGGAAATCCAGCAAAAATTAAAAAATATAGAGAATGATAAATGAAAATTCTGCAAATAAGAGATTAATTAAGAATACACTTCTGTTATATTTTCGTATGTTCTTGTCAATGGCAATGTCGCTGTATTTAAGTAGAATAACATTGTCATATTTAGGAATAAATAATTATGGTATTTATAATGTTGTGGGTGGCGTTGTAATGTTGATAACAGTAGTTTCATCTGCATTTACAAGCTCTTCACAAAGATTTTTATCAATATCCTTAGGTAAGGATGATATTAATGGAGTAAATCGATGTTTCCTGACGATACAAAATATACACATTTTGTTGGCTGTTATCTTTTTTATTTTGGCAGAGGCTTGTTCTGTATGGATGATTGAAGATTATTTGACGATACCTAAAGAGAGAATATCTGCTGCTTATGTGGTTTTCCATTTGTCGGTTCTAACGACTCTCTTAACTCTGTTAAATGTTCCTTATCAAGCTTTGCTTATTGCATCAGAAAAGTTTTCTGCATTTGCTTATATTGGTATTATAGAACAGGCTTCTAAGTTAGTAGCTATATTAATCTTGGTTCACTTAAGCGGTGATCATTTGATTCGGTATGCGACACTTCTGTTTGTATTATCTTTGTCTATTCGTTTAGTGTATGCTGTTTACGCTCGTAAGAATTTTAGGCAAATTACTGCTTACAGATTGTTTATTGATAGGGAAAAGTTTAATGAAATTTGGAGGTATGTTTCATGGGCATACTTGGGAAATTTTTCAGGAATTGCTAAAGAACATGGTATAAATATTGTTATTGGCCATTTTTTCGGAGTTGCAATCAATGCAGCAAGAGGAGTTTCTATGCAGGTTTATAATGCGATTTTCCAATTTGGAAATAATTTTGTTGCTGCTTTACATCCGCAAATAACAAAGTGTTATGCCTCGCAAGACTACGATAGAGCAATAAAGTTAGTAGTTAAAGGTACAAAATTTACTTTCTTTTTGATGTATGTTATAGCAGTTCCTATTTTGATTAGGTTAAATCAATTATTGGCTATTTGGCTTAAAGAAGTACCAGAGCATACTCTCATATTTTGTCGGTTGATAATAGCCTTATGTATTGTACGAACGATTCAAGATCCAATAAATACTCTGTATTTGGCAATAGGTAAAATAAAAAAATCACAAATCTTTGCAGCCATTAATACAGTAATTTGCTTACTGTTCTGTGCTTTGCTGTTTTATGTTGGGCTTCCACCTGAATCATCTGTATTCTTGAGCTTATTATTGGAAGTTTTTAATATATTAGTAACTTGTCATCTTTTGGCAGAATTAATCAAAATCGATTGGGGAAGTTTCTTTAAAAATGGAGTCGTACCTATTGGAAAAGTTGTTATTATAAGCTTGCCTGCTAATCTCTTCTTTTATTGGATGAGTGGAACGGGAATAGTTTGTACACTATTGATATGTGCTATTGTATTTGTAGTTAATGTTAGCATTGTGTTTTTGTGTGGCTTAGATAAGAATGAAAAAAAATACATAGTTGTTTTATTTAATGAAAAATTGAGGAAATTACAATGAAAATATTATTTTTAATGAGGTTTTGGCCATATTTTGGGGGAGGTGAGACTGTAACTCGTCTTCTCATTAGCGAATTTTTTCGTAGAGGATATGAAATGTATGTCGCTTATTGGTGGGATAGAAGTGAAAATCGTGTCTATTTGGACAAGGATAAAATTTTAAAATTTAAAATGAAGGTCCCTTCTCCATCATCAACAAATGATATACCTTCCTCTTGCTATGAAACTGTTTTTCTTCAATTAGCAGATTTGATTGATAAGCATAATATTGATATTGTAATCAACCAATGGTGGCCTTATGAAATATTCAAAAATAGCTTAAAGATACCATTGATTTCTTGCCATCATTTGAGTGTGATGAAGAAAGAAAGTAATTATGTGAAGAAAGTATATCATCTTATCTTTCCACGAAGATTTTATGCAAAGGCTTTTGAGAAATTAAATGGGCTTTATAAAGTTTCGGATGCTTTGGTTTTCTTAGCACATTCATATCAGTGTGAATTTGAAAAATATACGCCAAGCTTTGATAAAGAAAAGAAAACATTCTTTATTCATAATCCTTCAACCTATTCAGGAGATACAACAATGTGTACAGATAAAAAGAAAGAAATTCTTTTTGTTGGACGAATTTATGAGAATCACAAAAAGGTTTCTCGTTTATTATATGTGTGGAAAAAACTATTAGATTTAGGTTACTTAGATTGGAAACTAAAAATCATTGGGGATGGTCCCGACTTAGAAAAGGTTAAACTATTAAGTGGTAGATTAAATCTTTGCAATATAGAGTTCCTGGGCTCAAAAGATCCCTATGAAGATTATTTAACGGCCTCTATATTTGTTCTTACTTCTCAAGTTGAGGGTTGGCCTATGACCATTGTAGAAGCTCAACATTTTGGGGCAGTTCCTGTTGTGATGAATAATTTTTCTGCTTTGAACGAAATGTTATCAAATCATTCTGGAGTAATTGTGGATTCTTCAGATCCGCAAAAAATGGCGTTAGAAATAGCAAAACTAATTGAGGATAAAAAGAAAATGGCATTATATTCCCAAAATGCAATTCGTCAGTCGAAACTTTATGAAGTTAGTAAAATTTGCGATGATTGGGATGATTTAATCAAAAAAATAATTAGAAAATTCAATGAAAATCATTTATTATAGCAAGCCTTGTTTTGCTGATTGTGATATTCCTTTGATAAAAGAAATGCAGGAAAGAGGGATAGATGTATATTATTATATTCCAATTCCTCGAAATTTTGTAAGTTCTTCCGTAATAGAGTTCCCTAAACCTGTAAGGAAATATGGATTAATATGTGCCAAAGAACTTCCAGAAATGGCATATCTTTCAAAAATGCTAGATTTATCTAAAGTATTCTTTATTTCTGGCTTTAGGAGAACTCCATTATCAATTTTGTCATGGTTACTATGGTTTAAGGTTGCCTTTCATATGTTGAAAAAATGTGCCGATATTTTTCATATAACTTGGCAATTTTCTTTGTGCTTTGAAAAGCTATTCTATTTTTTTAAGCCATGCAAGAATGTGGTTATGACAGTGCATGATCCTTTTTCGCATACAGGTAATGATAGTAGCATAGAAGAAAGACGGAGAATAAAAACATTTAGCTATGCTAATGTGTATTTGTTGCTAAACAAAACATTTGTAAATCGTTTTGCTAAGCATTATGGCAAAAATATAAAACAAATATTTGTGAGTAGATTAGGCTCTTACGATGTGCTTGGTTTATTTCCTGATGGTAAGCGAACAGATTTGGATAATTATATTTTATTCTTTGGTACAATAAATAAATACAAAGGAATTGAATATCTATTAGAAGCCATGAGTCTAGTGCATAAAGATTATCCTCGGTTGAAGTTAGTTATAGCTGGTAGTGGTAAGTTTTATTTTGATGTGAGCAAATATACAAGAAATGACTATGTAAAGATAATCCATAAATATCTTACAATGGGCGAATTGTCATGCTTGATAAAAAATGCAAAATTTGTAGTTTGTCCTTATACTGATGGTACCCAAAGTGGCGTGATAAATACATGTTTTACATTATGCAAGCCTATTGTTGCTACTAATGTTGGCGCCTTCTCTGAAAGTGTCATTGATGGAAAAAATGGTTTTCTTGTTTCTCCTAAGGACAGTATAAAATTAGCTGAAAAAATATCAGAATTAGAAAACAATCCTATTCTGATTACCGAAATGGCTTCATATATACGAGAAGAGTGGTTACCAAATCATGGATGGAAAGATATCGTGAACGATTATGTGAAATGTTATAACAATGTTTTGTATGATGAAAAATAACATAATTCTAAAATCATTTGTTTTTATATTCTCCAATATAATCTTATTTCTAGGATTAGATGGATTCCTAAATTTTGCTGGTCTTCAATCGATAAATAAGTGTATATTGCTAGTTCAGTTAAGTCTTCTTGTTCTAGGCATTTATTTTATGTCAAAAAGAATCAGCGCATGGGATTATAGCATTTTGTTTTTTTGTTGTATAATCATCGCAAATAGCTATTTGATGTCTTATGATTCACAGTTAAGGTGGGAAGGTATTAAAGGTCAACTATTGTTCATGTTTGCATTTATATTGGGAGAAAATTTTAAAAACAACGATATTTTATATCGAGGCAGGTATATTTTTGGTATAATAGTTGTCGTCGCATTTTTGTTGTATATCGTTCAACCATCTTGGTATGTCGCATATAGGTTATCTGTAATCTCTGAAAAAAATGTGGCTGAATCTACATTGCTTGAAATGACTCGTCTGTCAGGTTTCTGGATTTACCCATATTGGGTTAGTTATGGAAGTGCAATTTATTTCCACTATATAATATGTAAAATGTTGAATAAGGAGATAGTACATAATAACATTGTAATAGCATCTTTAGTGCTCTTGGTATTAATTGTTATATTAACACAGCAGCGAGCTCCTCTTTTTCTCATAGTGCTTTCGATATTTATATATTTTTCGAAATCAATGGCAGAAATAAATGTAAAAAAGCTTTTAAAAATATTGACCTTTGGATGTATGTTAATTGCTATTGTTTATTTTTTCTGCAAAAATTATCTTAGTGCTGAGCGTTTGGATTTTATTCTTAACAAGTTTATGGTTTTTCAATCTGGAAATTCCACTTCTTTTGTTTCAGACAGAGCGAATATTTTTGAGACGTTGTTGAAGAAAAATATTAGCTTTTGGGGAGATGGTATTGGACGTTATGGACATGGTGCCTTTTTTGAAGGTAGTATTTCTGTAACAGATCAGCAGTATATACAATTATTGTATGAAACGGGACTCTTCGGTCTTTTGTATAATGTTCTTATGTTGTTAATTTGTTTAATTTTAGGATTTAAGCATTTCGATAAATGTAAATTTGAAGTAGGTGTTATCTTATTTTATTTACTTGCAATGAGTGGTGCGAATTGTTTGAGTTCTATTCAGTTGCATCCAATAATACTATGGTATTGTTGTGGTGTGGTTATTTTTAAAACTAAAAGAAAATTGCAAAATGTTGAAAAATAGTAAAAAGCGAGTTATCGCTATTCATTTGCCGCAGTTTTATCCATTTAAGGAAAATGACGAATGGTGGGGAAAAGGTTTTACGGAGTGGCGTACAGTGACGAAAGCGAAACCTCGTTATTGGAATCATTATCAACCAGTGCTTCCAGCGGATTTAGGTTTTTATGATTTAAGAATGAAAGAGGCACGCTTAGCCCAGGAGACAATGGCTAAACAATATGGAATTGATGGCTTCTGCTATTATCATTATTGGTTCAATGGTCATTTGATTATGGAAAAGCCTATTGAGGCTAAGCTGAATGATAAAGATGAGAATTTTCCATTTATGCTTTGTTGGGCTAATGAGAATTGGCATAGAAACTGGGATGGTGAGCATAATGTTATGCTTTTGGAGCAACATTATAGTAGAAGTGATGATGAGCAACATTTTAAATATTTGCTTAAGTTCTTTAAGGATCCTCGATATATAAGGATTGATGGTAAACCGGTTTTTGCTATTTATAAGCCTCATTTGATTCCTGATTTGAAAGATATGCTTAATACATTTAGAACCTTAGCCAAAGAGAATGGGATAGAGCTATATATATGTAAGTTTGAGTCTAATGGCTCAAGAGGTAAGCAACTCATGGATTCAGGTTTTGATTCTTCTATTGAATTTCAACCACAGAATACAGAGGGGTATGATAAAATTACAGAATTCTTTTGTAAAGTATATAAAAGATTGTTCCATACAACAAATTGTGGTCTGATATTAAATTATAGAAAGTATGTGGATTTTCAAATCAAGAAACCGACATTTAAGGAATATAAGCGTTTCCCTTGTGTTTGTCCTTGCTGGGATAATTCTCCAAGAAGAGTAAAAAACTATTACTTTAGTTTCAAAAATCCATTGCCTAAATATTTTAAAAAATGGTTTTCTCATGTTTATAGTACATTTATTCCTTATTCTGATGAAGAAAACTTAATCTTTATAAATGCTTGGAATGAGTGGGCTGAAGGTTGTCATTTGGAACCTGATTTGAAATATGGAACAGGGTATTTAGAAGCGATTAAAGATGTACGTAATTATGGAGAAAATAAAGGTTGATTTTGTTTTTGTCATATTACATTATAATACTGTAATTGACACCAAGGAATGCGTAGATTCAATAGCTGAGAATTTTGTCTCAACGTATACCTACCAGATTGTTATAGTTGATAATTGTAGTCCTAATAAATCTGGAAAAGAATTAGTAGAATACTATAGCAACAATGAGTTTGTAAAAGTTTTGATTTCAGAATCAAATTTGGGCTTTGCTGGAGGTAACAACCTTGGTTGCTTATATGCAAGTAAAAAGTATAATTTTAAATTCTTGGTTATGCTTAACAATGATACATTATTAATGGATAAAAAGTTTTGTGATTTAATATTCCGTGAGTATTCAGTATCAAAGTTTGCTGTTTTAGGACCAAAGGTTATTACTCCCTCTATGCCTTATGACTCTAATCCAGGACCAAGTGAATTACGAACGATAGCATATTGCAAAGATTATATATTTCGTATGCGCTGTTTGTTGTTGTTGAATATGTTTCATCTAGATTTCTTTTATAAGAAAATGAAACATCTTTTTAGTAAAGATGATACGGGTTCAAATAGAGAGGTAAATGAGAGACGTGAAAATGTACAGTTGCATGGGTGTTTTTGGATTTTTTCTCCTATCTATACTTCTAAGTTTGTTGGAATTAATGATAAAACTTTTTTGTATCGAGAAGAAGAACTTTTGTTTTTAAGATTAAAGCAAAATAATATGAAATCAGTGTTTTTGCCTGAGTTGAAAGTTTTTCATAAAGAGGATAGATCGACAAATACAATCAATAAAACAAGTCATTCTCGTATGCGTTTCTTTTATCTTAATATGCTAAAATCAACAAAGGTTTTACTGCATGAACTAGAAGGGGCTGATTAAAAATATAGGAAGGCTATAATCAGGTCCTTTGTATTGTCCGGAATGTTGTTATAGATTTGTTTAAACTTAAATTAAATATAATGGAGTTAAATATTGCATGTAGCACAGATGATAAGTATTCTGTTTTGTGTATGGTGATGTTATGTTCTTTACTAGAAAATAACAAAAAAAACCATGTGATAGCTCACATACTGGTAAATCATCTAAGTTTGATTAATCAAACCAAGATCTTAAAGTTGTTTTCAAAATATGATAATGCTCAATGCGTATTTCATGAGGTTAATGTTGATTTGTTGAAGAACTGCAAGTATCGTACTAAACTTCATAAATTAAGCAAGGCTGCATATTACAGAGTGCTGTTAGCTTCTATTTTGAAAGATGTTGATAGAGTAATATATTTAGATTGCGATATGGTAGTTCTTTCGGATTTGGTGCCTTTGCTAAATATTGATATGCAAAATTTTGGTATTGCTGCTGTTGAGGATTATGGCTTGCCTTACAACCAAGAGCATTTCGCACAATTAGAGTTTTCTGAGGGCGACAAGTATTTCAATAGTGGTTTCTTGCTTATAAATTTAGCTTATTGGAGACAACATAAAATAGAAAAGGCATTGATTGAGTTTTCAGAAAGTGACAGAAAAGTCTTTTTTCATGATCAAGATGCCTTGAATTTTGTCTTTAGAGGATCATGGATTAGATTAGAACCCAAATGGAATCATTTTAATATATTCCATATTAGGTTGAAAGATATGTTTAAGGATAAAGCAGAATATCAAGCTTTCTTTCATAAACCATGTGTTATCCATTATTCGGATAAGTACTTCAAGCCATGGTTTAAAACACCTTTGATTCCGTTTAAGAATACATGGTTCAAATATTTAAAGCTAAGTGCTTGGAATGATTTTGAATACAAAACAAATGATAGACCATTTTATACGATTTTCAAAATCCTTTATCTTCATCTGGAAATATTAATGTTTAAGTTTAAGTGCGTATGAGAATTGCTATTAGTGGCTATGTTGGCAATAAGCTAACTGGTATCGGACGAGTTTTAATAGAGGTGCTAAAGGATTTGGCACCCATGGATTCAAATGATGAATATGTTCTTTTCAAGAACTTTGATTTTGAGGACTATAATGTATTGAAAACATATTCTAATATCAAATTAGTGGATATTAATGTTTCAAAGAATAGTTCCTTAAAGAACATAGTGTGGCATCAATGGGAGTTCCAAAAGTTGCAAAAGAAGTATAAGTGTGATGTTGCTTATATTCCAAATTTCTCTTTGCTTCTTTGGAAAAGAATTCCTACAATTGTCACTATACATGACTTGATTGAGTTTAATGTGCCTAATAAGTTTAGCAAACTAAGAATGATGTATCGTAAAGTGATAGATCCTTTAATGGTAAAAAATAGTACTTTCATCACTTCTGTTTCAGAATGTTCGAAACGAGATATTATTAAGTTCTGTAATGCAAATCCTAAGAAGATTCAAGTGATTCCAAATGCTGCAGATAGAACTCGTTTTAAACTTTATGATGAGTTTGTTGTGACTGCCTGCTTGGATAAGTATGGTTTGAAAAATAAGGGTTACTGTTTATTTGTAGGCACAATAGACTATCCTGGCAAAAATATTATGTCAGCCTTAGAAGCTTATGTTTCCTTGAAAAAGAAATATAGAATTCAAGAGAAAATGGTCATTGTTGGTAAAAAGGGATTCAACTCTGAGGTAATTTATGACTTTGTGAACAATTCAGAATATAAAGATGATATTATATTCACGGGTTATCTCTCAGATGAAGATTTGCCTTTAATCTATTCTGGGGCAAAGGTGATGATTTACTTGTCATATTATGAAGGCTTTGGTTTGCCTGTACTAGAAGCTATGTCGTGTGGAATTCCTGTTGTATGTTCTAATACTTCTTGTTTCCCTGAAGTTATAGGTAATATTCCAGTAGGAGTTTCACCAACATCTATTCCTGATATTGAAGAGACAATGTATAGGCTCATTTCCGATAGCGAATATAGCTCTGAAATCGCTAAACAATGCTATAAAAGAGCAGAGCTTTTCTCTTGGAAAAAAGCAGCAAAAATGTACTATGATGTTTTTCATCGGTATTCTAAGTGATAAATAGCATGAAGCTACCAGACAATTTTATACAACAAGGAATAACAGAACAGGATGTTCTTCGTCTCAACAGCAATACTTACCAGCCTGGATTTATGCAAATTCATTTGACCTTTCCTTATTCAGAAAGTTTTGCAGCGTTGACGGATATTCATGACCAAGGTTCGTTTTTGCATGAATATGTACATTACTTACAAAATCTGACAACACCATGGGGGCTATATACGAGTATGCTTATGTATGAAACTATGGTAAATACATTTGCTTATATTCAGGAGACGAGTGAAACTATTAAACTTCCTTTGAGACTGAATTTTGGTGATAAAATACAGCAAAGAATGTCAATCGTATCAAATGGAAATGGAACCAATCCATTTGAAAATGATAATTATCATGGAAGTTTCAAAATTGATAGAACAAAAAGAATTATATGGCATAGGAATTATACTAATATAGGAAATGGGCATTATCCCTATATTGAGCTAGAAGTTCCTTGCATAGATGGAAGCAAAAAGATAAAACTTGGCGCATACATAATAAAAGAAAGTATGGCTGCTATGTGCCAAATGCAATTGGATTTTTCGGCTAAGCATGAAGAATATGATGTTCCCTATAATCTCATCAAGATTTTTGCTGAGCAGCATTTTCCTAAGATTGCAGCTGATGATAAAAAGCTAATATCAATATGCTACATATCCTTGTTTAGTTTAACGCCTGCTCAAACCCTCATAGACCAACTTGATTTTGCCAATCGTAATCCAAAATATTCTGGAATGGAGTTGTTGGAAATGTTTGTGAATGAATCTACTATTTCAATCAACAATAACACAAAGTTATCAGTTGTCGCATTTTTTGACGATATAGCAAATCGGTTTGAAGTAACTTTAGCTAAAAGTTTACGGACTCCTTTAGATTATATACATGAGGCAATATCAAGAGTTCGATTGTCAGGAGGAATAGTACCTTTAGTATCAGCTTTGTATGCTCCAAATTTTGATAAGGATACAGTCCAAACGATTATTGACCATGTCGGAATTCCCTATGTTTATACTGATTTTGGAGAATACTATTATCCAAAGTCAGTAAAGGGCGAGAATAAAGATTCTAATGATATTATTGTTTTAATAGGTATGTCTGCGTTGTATAACTATATAGTTCATCCTAATAGCCTTAAATGTTGTCCTTTAAGGTATATGTGTATGAAGTCTGATTTTGATAAAGACGAATGTTTTGACGCACCATGGGAGGGACATGCATGTCCGATGACAGTTATGGGGGATATGCTTGGTATAAAGCGTGGACAATTAGTGTGGTAATTATTAATTTGAAGTTTAAATATCAAAAATATTATGACAGAAAAGAAATTGAATGGTACAGTCATCGTGACTTACCGCTGCAACGCTCGTTGCTCGATGTGTAATCGTTACAAGGCTCCTTCTAAACCAGAGGAGGAAATCTCTATTGAGACTATCAAGAAACTGCCTAAGATGTACTTTACCAACATCACAGGTGGTGAGCCTTTTATCCGTACGGATTTGAAGGATATCGTACGTGAGCTTTATAAGAAGAGCGACCGTATCGTGATCTCTACCAATGGCTTCTTCACCGACCGTATCATCGACCTGGCGAAGGAATTCCCTCAGATTGGTATCCGTATCTCTATCGAGGGTTTGGAGAAGACCAACAATGAAATCCGTGGTTTGAACAATGGTTTCAACCGTGGCTATACTACCCTGAAGAAGCTCTGTGAGATGGGACTGAAGGATGTTGGCTTCGGTATGACCGTTCAGGATAAGAATGCTCCAGACCTTGTGCCTCTCTATGAATTGAGCAACAAGATGGGTATGGAGTTCGCTACCGCATCGCTCCATAATTCTTTCTACTTCGTTGAGGCTAAGAACATCATCCACGACCGTCCGATGGTGGCTAAGAACTTCGAGAACCTGGTGAACGAACTGTTGAAGTCTAACTCTCCAAAGAAATGGTTCCGTGCTTACTTCAACCATGGACTCATCAACTATATCTATGGTCAGAAGCGTCTCTTGCCTTGCGATATGAGTTTCGATACCTTCTTCATCGACCCATACGGTGATGTGATGCCATGTAATGGTACCAAGGATAAGGAGGTGATGGGTAACCTGAACCGCCAGACTTGGGATGAGCTTTGGAGTTCTCCAGAGGCTGAGCAGGTTCGCAAAAAGGTAAGACATTGTGACAGAAACTGCTGGATGATCGGTTCTGTTTCTCCTGCCATGCACAAGTACATCAAGACTCCTGCCCTGTGGGTGGCTAAGCACAAGCTGAAGAGCCTGCTCGGTATGAAGTACTCTATGTATGAGAACCCTATCTGCTGCGAGTATCGTGATGGTAAGGTGACCAAGGAACAGCTTGACAAGCTTTCTACCTGCGATATGAATGCTGTGGTAAACAATGGTCTTTCTGCCGATTCAAAGGAGGCTTTGAAGGGCAAGCGTGGCGAAGACATCGTGAACGCTGACGTGGCTAGCCAGGGTTATGAGGCTACCAAGAAGGAAACAGATAGAAATATTGAAATCAAGTAATCACTTGATTCTCTTATGATTGATAAGAAGCCACAGTGCGGAGAACATCGACATCAAGATGATGCCAAAGTACTGTATGGCTTCTTTGATATGGTTTGAAATCTTATTCATGCCTGCAAAGGTAATACTTTTATTTTGAAAATCTCTAGTTTTTATGAAAATAGTTGTAACAGGTACTCGTGGTATCCCGAATATCATGGGTGGCGTGGAGACGCATTGTGAGGAATTGTTCCCTAGAATGGTGGAGCGTGGTTATGATGTAACGTTGATCCGTCGCTCGAACTATGTGAAGGATGACTTGCATGAATGGAAAGGAGTGAAACTAGTAACGATTCCTTCTCCTAAGAAGAAGAGTTTCGAGGCCATCATCCATACTTTCCGTGCCATCAATGAGGCGAAGAAGTTGGGTGCAGATGTATTGCATATTCATGCCATCGGTCCTGCGCTGCTGGTTCCATACGCCAAATTGCTGGGCATGAAGGTGGTGTTTACGCATCATGGTCCTGACTATGACAGAGACAAGTGGGGATTTGCTGCCAAGACTATCCTGAAGATGGGTGAGCGGATGGGCTGCATGTTTGCCGATGATGTCATCGTCATCTCAAACGTCATCAAGAATCTCATTGCCCGTAAATATGGAAGGACGAAGAATGTACACCTTATATATAATGGTGTCTCTGAGCCTGAGATCTGTGACTATCCTGAATATTTCAAAGAATTAGGGATAGAGAAGGGAAAGTATATCCTGGGTATGTGCAGATTTGTGCCTGAGAAGAACCTGCATCATCTGGTGGAGGCGTTTGTAAAGTGGAAAAAGTCGCACACGGATCTCACGGATTCCACGGATATAAAGTTAGTGTTAGCTGGCGATACAGACTTCGAGGATGAGTATTCGTTGGGATTGAAGCAGATGGCAAGGGAAAATGGTGTGGTGCTTACTGGCTTTATCAAGGGCAGAAAGCTTCATTCGCTGTTGACGAATTGCCGTTGCTATTGTCTTCCATCTTCGCACGAAGGTTTGCCGATTGCCCTGTTGGAGGCGATGAGCTATGGTGTAAAGGTGGTAGTGAGTGATATTCCTGCGAATCTGGAGGTAGGCTTGCCAAAGGATGATTACTTCCATTGTGGTAACGTGGATGAACTTTCGGAAAAGCTCGGAAAGATTATCGAGACTCCATTGCAGCATGTGGATTACGACATGAGCAAGTATGATTGGAATCAAATTGCTGATGAAGTAGGAGAGGTGTATCAAGGGTTGAGAAAATGATGATAGTATCAAAGCAACATCAGATATTCTTTGATTTCCTAAGGTTCAGCATCGGCCCGAAGTCAGAGATTCCTTCTTCCTTGAAGGAAGCGGATTGGAAGGAGCTATATGCTATCGCCAAGAAGCAATGCCTGGTGGGTGTTCTCTTTGATGGTATCAAGAAGTTGCCTGCGGAACATGTAGGGATGAAGAAGGAGTTGCTGCTCCAATGGATGGCGGAAAGCCAGATGTTGGAGAAAGCGAATGTGCGGCTGAACGATGCTGCTATTCAGGTTTCTGAGTGGTTCAGGAAGAAGGGATTCAGAACCTGTATCCTGAAAGGGCAGGGGAATGCATTGATGTATCCGAATCCTTATTCCCGGACTCCTGGCGATATTGATATCTGGGTGGAAGGGGAAGACAAGTGGGTCATCTCCTTTGTCCACTCTATCTCGCCTCATGAAAAGGCGTGCTATCACCACATCGAGTTCCCATCGTATAAGGGTGTGGAGGTGGAAGTGCATTATCGGCCTAGCTTCCTGTTGTGCTTCTGGCATAACAGAAAACTTCAGAAATATTATGAGAGGGTGAAGGAGGAGCAGTTCTCGCATCGGGTGATGTTGGGGGAGCAAGGGGAGATTGCGATTCCGACAGCGGAATTCAATCTCATCTTCCAGTTGACGCATATCTTCTCGCACCTGATGAATGAGGGGATTGGGTTAAGACAGCTTCTTGATTACTACTATGTTCTTTGTGACTTTTATAAAGTCTATCAAAAATCTTCGAAAATCACCCCGTCCCTCTTTTTTGATAAAGCGAGCTGCACTCGGCAATTTGAAAGCCAGCTTTCATTACACTCACTGGCATCACTTTTTCCCATTAAAGAAGGTATTTTTCTACCTCTCCGTCTCTCCTGCAAGGAAAGACTTTTTTCGAAAACCTACCCGTCCTTCCTTACCTTTAAGGAAGGCTCCACCTCTCATCTCGGTCTTCTCCCCTCAGGGAAGAAGAAGGAAACCGCCCTACTCGGTGCTCGGAACCGCTACGCTATAAGGTTGACGGGGCATCAAAGCCCTCGCCAAATTGTGCGGGATGGGACCGCCTGGGTATAACTTGCTATAATTTGCTATAGCTTGCTGATTGGGGGTGCATGGGGGGCGGCTTACTGGTTGAGACCACCATTTTTGTTCCCCACCGCAGTATCGCTCTGCGCTTGTCGCCACTCGAATGGGGATATTTTTTAACATTCTGCCTTTTACAGGCGCGAAATAAAATCATCTGCTGTATGTTCTGTTACAATATCGACAGAAAACCAACGCTTTCCTAAATCTTTTAGAGATGCACCAAAATGATAAACGATATCGTCTATAATAAGCCAACGATCATGTGAACGCTCAAAGGTATGAAGTCTTGTCGGCTCTAAAGGATACTGGGTGTTATAATTTGCTATAGCATCACATAAAGCAGGTGTTGCAAATCGACTTTTCACATAACAATCTAAAGTTACGCCTGTATTACGCTTATGAAAACGATCCAAGAGAGAAGCTGTTATATAGTCATCAATTAGAACGATCCTACGTTTAGCCTTTTGGATTAGCTCCTCTACCAAGACAAAGGCATCAAACATTTGTCCATCAAAGAAAATCCCCAATTTTTGCTTAAGCGAACCATCATCTAGACGACTCATAATCTGATCAAAACGAGCATCTATATTTTTCAAGCCTCGTTTAGTTTCTATACGAAATGCTTCAAGCGACTCTATTCTCTGAAATAATCCTGCATTAGAGAAGATAAATTTGCGCATGGCAACAAAAACATCGATTATGCGAATGCTTGTCTCAATAGCACGGTCACTTTTCAATACGGATGACAATTGGCTTACACCTTGTTCAGTAAAAGCAAAAGGAGGACGTCTGACTCCCATCTTTATAGCCTGAATTTCATCTTCACTCATATAATTGGAGGTCACAAATTGTGACTTCCAATTATTCCATTCCTCTTCTGTCAAACGAAACATATAATAATCAGGAAAGCGCTTCATGTTACGCTTTACTGCCTGATTAAGAACTTTTGTCTCAACTTGGTAGAGCTGGGCGAGGTCACGATCAAGCATCACCTGCACGCCACGAATAGAATATATTCTCCTTTGAATTTCATTTTGAGAAGGCAAGAGTACTGATTGCCCTGACAATATTGTTAAGTTGTTATTATCTTTAGACATATGCTATTATTCTACTTTATTTTTATAGAAAGCAAAGATACAACTTTATTTCGGAACAACCAAGAGATTTTCAAAAAATCTTGCGTAGAAGAAAGGAATCTACATTGAACCCATCCAAGACTGTTGTTCTGCAACTACTAATTTATTTAAGGTCGGAAGCATCTGCTCTATCTTGCGACATTTCACCTTATTGTAATAGAAGTCGATGTCATCTAGCAACTCATTGGCTTTCTCTTCTTTTATGTCCCCACCATAACCACCTGCTACTACACAGATAGCACCAAGACGGCGTGCGTCCTTGTCTGTGCTGAAATTATAGACACCTCTTAGTATCATGGGAAGAGTATTATAGATGACATTGCAATAGTGCAAGAGGTCTTTGAAATCTGACGATTCCGTAAGCCAGGCTTCGAGCATCTCTTCCTGATATTGGCGGAGAAGCAATAAGTACTTTTCCTTTCCTACCTTACCTTTTATGTTTTGGGTCATTACCCAGAATAGGGAATGAGATAAGACTATTTTATCTTCAGAAGGGTGGTAATAGAAGAGATCGTCTTCAGGGCGATTATTCTTAGCCCATTGTTCTTCTAACTTACCTAACATTTCCTTTCGAAAGGTATTTCTTTCTTCTTTATTCATAATTATCTTAGTCTTGTATTATTTCGACTCCCCTGTCCCCCTCTTGCGAAGAGGGGGTCCTTACCCTATACCCAAGCCCTAAATCCCTACCATAGGGATTAGGGATGTAACCGCCCTCCGGTGCTCGGAACCGCTACGCTATAAGGTTGGCGGACCATCAAAGGTCTACGCCATATTGTGCGGGATGGGACCGCCTAATTATAGTTCATTATCATAATTAGACCTTAACTGCTTAAAGATCTCCTACAAACAATCAGTCATACAACATGCATCATCCAACTGATCGCAAAGATATGATGCCTGTGTCTCAGGATTATCTCACATCATACCACAAAAGATAAAGCATAATGAAAAAGGCATAGCTCTATAATAAAAACGCTATCAATTTACTTGAATATTGGTCTAATCTCGTAACGTAATGTTGTCTCGCAAGAACATCCTGAGGCATCCAGATACTTCCAGTCTTCTTTTCCATCGCAATACTTCTCGCCCTTAACAACATTATGAGATTTTATTGCTTCTGAAATCTCATCTGTCAAATAGAATCCACTACCAGTGCAATCTGGATTGAGACATTTATGATACCAAAAGAGTTTATCGTCGGGATTCAAGATGTCATCATCTATAAGCGGTTTTGTTGGACATACACCTGTCAAGAATCTCATTTCATAATGAATTTCGACTTTAATCACGTTACTATCAATATCATTTATCTTACGAGCAAAACGTCTATATATATCATAGGTTCTGTTTCTCGCTTCTATTATTTTATCCTTGTTCATAATTTCTTAATGATTTAATTTACTTTACGTCAACATTATCATTAATTACTCATAAAAGGTATCTGTATCAAATTCAAATTGAATATCATCATTCAATCTAAATTTCTTAAGAGAAGACTTTATTTCAGCTGAAACACAAGCCTGATAAGGTATATCTATATTAGTGATGTAACCATCACCTCGTCTTTGATCTCCATCTGATCCGTATTGCAAACGAACATCTACAGAACCATAAATGTTTAAAACAACATCAGTTGAAGTTATATTATCAACACTAATATTATCAATACTATAATTTTCTATTAAAGAATGAGTAGACATACAATCTATGGCATCATATGTATTGTATAAAGTCGCCATAAGGATTTCCTGATTGATTTCTGCTTCTAAACAAGAAATAACTTGCCGACGTATTATAGCCATACATTTTACAAATTCATTAAAAGAATCTACTACATGATTTACCGACCTTTCTGTATCCGAATCCGAGACATCAAATGTATCTTCATTAATATGCGTATATTTACTTAATGAATCTATAGTGGACAACAAGTTTTTTCTTGCTTTGTCAATGTCATCTTTCAATCCCATTGCAAACAATGCATTATTATCAAAACCACCATATATGGCATAATTTATTCTGTCAGCTCGAGTAATGACAACTTTTCCATTCTCATTCTTTGTCGGTTTATACCATGAACAACATTTTATATCTACATCAGGAGCTAATCGATATAATATATGTCTTGTCAATTCACGTATAGAATAAGCAAAATTGTTAAAACGCAACCTATTTTTGACATTTAAGTTATCAAAAGCTGCATCACACAAATCATGCTCAAATTTTGTTTTTACTAATGCTTTATTTAAAGATAACATATTCAGATAAAAATCAAATAATAAGTTTTACTATAACAATAATTGAACAGATTGAACTTCTACAAAACAGTTTAATCCCGGATAAGAAGTATTTGTCTTTCCATTATTCAGATTCACTGTCTATATCTGGTAATTCATTTACTTTAGCCAAAAACTCATCTCTCAATGTTTCCCATCGAGTACAATTGAATCCTGTTTGTTTAAACAAGGGAACAAGCTTATCCTTTAACTCATCGAGTCGAGCATCTGCATCATCTTGGTCAACTTTTACAGAGATAGTACGATCGTTGATTACACCATCCATATCTTTGAATTCAAACCCCTTTACTAAAAAGGAAAAGAAATCCGTCTTTAATACCCAAGCTGCTCCCATCTCATTCAAACTATATGTGCTAGAATAATAGTTTCGTGAATGCACTATGATGACAAATAGATTGTATTCATAGAATTGCTTCATTATATATTCCGCAAAATCTTCCGACGTTGGTATTTGATATCCCTTTATTGATGAACACAACAGCTTATCAGGGGTATCAACACCAAGAAACTCCAAAAGCTTCACTAATTCATTGACAAAGGCCATATCTTCACCAGAGTGTGATATGAAAACCTTATAGGGTTTATCTTTCTGTAATTTAGACTGCTTATTTGAATCATTACAATTCTCAGACTTGGTTTCCAAATAATCGATTCGTTCCAAACAAGAACGCAATGTTGTTAGATTGTTATTCAAACAAGTAATACCGGAACTTTTGAAATTCATCCAATAGCGTGGTTCCGATGTTGTAAATTCCTCCTCTACAACACTACTATCCTCAGCCAAGTAACATTTAAGAATCTCCAAGACTCTACGTTCCCATAAGGTGAAATCATTGGCCAACTTATTCTTTTCATTAGGATTATATTTATGTCTATAACCTGAGCCAAAGTATGCCATACCATCACCAAAGTCATCATTATATTCCTGAAGCCTTTCAAATCTATCCAATAGAGCCTTCCCATTAGAAATTTCTATATTGAGATTACTTATAAACTCATTTTTGTTCATATCATTTAAGTCTAATTAGTTCGTAAAGTATCTTTTCAACCTTGTACAGAAATGCAAATTGGGATGCGCCTCTACATCAAAATATTCTTCATGAAACATTCTGTTGGAAATATACAATAACGAATATAATGATGTCAAGAATAAAAATATAATATCAATATAATGGAGATTTGATATCCAACTCCATTCATTGACAATTTTACATACAGACAAAGCTATAAACCCGATAGGAATACCAAGAACAAAGAACTTATCCGCCAAGGTCTTCATCCACGGATATGACCTTAAATAATATGCTCCTTCTCGATTGATTTTAAATTCCGTATAACCTGCACAAAGAGAAGTTTCACACTGATCTAAGTATTTATACATTTTTTCTATCTGTAACACTATCATATAGTATTGAAGCGAAAACCAAAAGAATGCTATGATAAGACCTGTATTAATAAATTCAAAATCAAAGATCAAATTATTCACTTGAGCATTGATAATGGTATTCAATTTAATGCTGATATAGTTAGGATCAAATATCAAACCTATCAATAGAATTGCAAGAATCATCAGAAGAACAGTAAGATGATCTCGCTTAGCCAGATACCTCTTTTGTTGTTCAAAGGTATCCTTATAATGGTCGTATAAGACTTCTATCCCTTCCATAGCCTACCAACCATATTGTGCTCTATGAATAGCAGCCTTTATTGATTCTAACGAAAAGGACATAGCCCAAGATGCGCCACACCCATACAACAAACTTGGCGAGGAGTTTCCCCTATCGAGTTTTACCGCAATAATTTTCTTGCCGGCAGCTTTAGCCTGTGCAATTTCAAAGTACTGCCAATTACGATAGCCTATCAAATATCTATCCTTATGGGGCGTATCAGCATGTTCACCAACAAGAACTAGTATTGCATCCGACTGATTGATCTTTGTTGTGATAGCAGCTTTGATGCGGCTGATATTCCAAGATTGTATTTCTTGTGTAGAACCATCATTAAAACAGAAATCGATGTTAGCATTACTTGCCCACATATTGAGGGTGTATTTATATTGACGATCATTGTCAAAATCAAAACTTACAAATATTTTCATAATTATAAACTCCAATCTTTTTAATTACGTAATTTACTAATTTATCATGATCCATACTTTCATCACTACTCGACAGCCATGGCAGAACTAAGGGTAAAAGCGCAACTTGTGACCGTTACTAAAGGAACTTCTGCTCTTCTATCACCAGTTTGTTCAATACCGGCAAGAGCTTTTCTATCTTGCGGCACTTTACCTTATTATAATAGAAGTCTATATCGTCCAGAAGGTCGTAAGCCTGGTCTTCGGGCATATCACCACCATAGCCGCCAGCGACGATTGTTATAGCGGCTAGCTTGCGAGCATCTAAGTGGATATGGAAATCGTACGTGCTCCGAAGCAACATAGGAAGGAAATTGTACATGATGTTGCAATAGTGAAGCAGGTCTTTGAAATCTTCTGATTCTGTCAAGTAAGCTTCGAGCATCTCTTCCTGATATTGGCGAAGAAGCAGGAAGTACTTTTCCTTGCCTACCTTACCTTTTATATTTTGGGTCATTACCCAGAATAGGGCATGAGATAAGACTATTTTATCTTCAGAAGGGTGGTAATAGAAGAGATCGTCTTCAGGGCGATTATTCTTAGCCCATTGTTCTTCTAACTTACCTAACATTTCCTTTCGAAAGGTATTTCTTTCTTCTTTATTCATAATTATCTTAGTCTTGTATTATTTCGACTCCCCTGTCCCCCTCTTGCGAAGAGG
>ENA-OPIU01000007-OPIU01000007.1-human-gut-metagenome-genome-assembly--contig:-NODE-7-length-39189-cov-5.598580_pt1 | contig 39189 bp, 35 predicted proteins | sample MGYA00241411_ERZ501652 | MGnify/ENA primary metagenome ERZ501652 (study PRJEB25962, sample SAMEA2042369) | human gut metagenome | biome: human gut; feature: human-associated habitat; material: faeces... | reverse complement strand
CTCCTTCCCGGCAGCCTTCAGCCAGAGCTACATACAGAAGCGAAGTGCCGGAAGTTGGATGGTAGGCGCCAGTTTTGACGGTTCTAAGACGAAGGTGAAGGGAATGACTATTCGCCTTAACGAGTTGGCACTCGGTGCAGGCTATGGATATAATCTCGTTCCATCTTCTCATCTGCTGTTCCATCTGTCAGCCTTGCCAACTATCACGGTGTATTCGCATGACTATACCAAGATGAGGGCTGAAGTAGAGGAGGGGAGTAGTGATATAGAAATCCCAACCGTTCGTAACAGCATGAAATATCATTTCCCGTCTGCTATCATTACCGGTAGAGGTGCAGCCGTCTATTCCTGGCGCAACAAGTTTGCCGGTGCCACTGCGGTTTATAATTTCTCTGTAGCAGGAGATGAGGATCACCTGCAGGTGAAGAGAAACAAATGGCGAGTAAGAATGTAAAGGGCACAGAACGAAGCGTATATAAAGCCTTATGCCTAAATATCGGGTGAAGTCTTTGAAATATAGTTAGTTACGATAATCTTGCATGAATAGCGACACAAAACGAAACGTTTACATGAGTTTAATTTTGGTTTAATTCTGTGGCCTTCTGGCTTGCGTTTGAGGGCGGTGGACTTGAATGAGGTTTACAAATGGCTTACATGAGGATGATGGGGCGTGTGCATGGGTGGCAATCGCTACCCTTTATTTTTGCCCTTTTATGATTATTTAAAATGCAAAATTATTCCATATAATGATTATTTGGTATATTTGCACCGAAATTTAAATGAATTGATATGGCAAAGGTTATACACGTCCATCTTATTGTGGGCAAACATAATGGCTTGAAAGACTTCTACTTTTCAAGCATATCGGCGGTTTATACCGTGCTGACCTCAGAAGAGGTCGGATGTACCAAGAGTTACTTGCTTCATGCTGGGCTGTCTGGGAATGGGTCTATAATCACGAAACGAGCTATTATAAAGCAATCTACGCTTATTTCGGGTGGTCGGCAAGGGGCTTGAAAGGAAGTGGTTAAAACGCCGTTAGAACGGCTTATTTACGGTCTTCAAACCGAATATGAATGAGGGGGCTTCACGCTCCCTTTTTTCGTGTTGAAAAGTGACGATTCTGGGGTAAGGGTTACACTAAGGGTTACAGTTAAGGGTTACACTTTCGAGAATTAAGGGTTACAAAAGTGGGGTCGTTGGCATACAAAAAGCTGAATGAAGAAACTAACCACTTTTTGCGGTTAATTGTGAAGAAACTACCCCTTTGTGAGCAACGATTTTTGAAGTTTACACCTTATTATATAATATATAGGGCTTTTTAGGCGATAAAGAGGGGGTGACACCCCACTTGGAGTACCAAAGGGGGTGTCACTATGAGGTTAAAAGAACTTGCTGATGCTGCCAATGACCTCAAAGATGTTCAATATCCTTGATTTGGGGTATTCTTGTTCATCGAAATCTTGCAAGTTTATTGGGATGAAACGGAACTTATCTGGATCATCAGATTTGCGCAATATCTTGATGGTTCGTATCGTGTCAAGCACAACAGCGTATATTTCGCCATACTGGACATCATCCAGCGTACATTGGCGAAGGGCAATGATGTCGCCATGGTTGATTTTTGGCTCCATTGAATGACCAGTAACATTGCACCATAAATCAGCTTTCTCAAAACCACGGATGACAATGTTGGTAGCAGGAACACTTACCTGAGAGTTGAATATCTCAGTGAAGCCTCCAATGAAATCAACATCATAGTATGGCTTACCAACATTTGGATCATCAGCGAGCTTTGGAGTGCAATATGTTAAAGAATCATTATATGGCGATTTTTCTTGTTTATTTTCTTGCATAGTGCGCAACATATCACCATTGCCAGTTATCAGCCACTCTACATTTACATCTGGAGCATAAGCGAGAAATCTTGCAATATTATCTTCACTAATACCATTATTTTGTTGCAATATACCACGTGTTACACCCGATTTTTTGTAAAATTCATAGGGTGTAACGTCCTTTTTGGATAAGTAAAGCAAGATATTTTGCTTTATAAGCGATTTTTCTTGTTTATTTTCTTGCATAATCGAGATATTTTGTTTATCTTTGCACCGTGTTACTAAAGGAACACCGCGCCAAAGATACAAAAAAGGCGTGAGAAAGACGAATTTTGCATCTTAAAAAGATAAAACAAGATTTGTATAACGATTAAAAATGGAAGCAATGAAAAAGTACATTGACGTAACAAGAGAAGTTCGCCAGGACATCATGGCAGCGTTCAACGTTACAGGGAAAATGGTTTATTATGCCCTGAACTTTGACGCAAAGCGTGGCGAAAGTGACAAGGCAAAGCGCATCCGTGTATATGCCAAGCAGAAAGGTGGCATTGTGATGATAGTTGCCCCAGAGGTTGAGACCATCCATGATGCAGATGGCTATATGCGCCAATACTTCCCCAATGGTGCAATGATTGAGTGCAACAAAGCCAATGGCAATGTGGATGTGTTCTACAAGGGCAAGATGATGAAGCAATACCAGGATGTGAAAATCAAGCAACTGGAAGAAATCCAAAGCATCTTTGCTGCATGGACACAGAGGGATGCCGACATCTTGACTACCCCAGAGCTTTACAAAAAGTACGCAAGACCTGTTTGTGCCGAATAATCAAGGAGGTGAGAAATGGAGTATTACGGTAACACACTTTGCATTTCAGCACGTGAGCTTGTTGACGGTGGCATAATGACTGCCTCGAACTACAAGCAGCTATCTGCCAGGAAGCGCATCAATGTGGTGCGTAGCGGTAAGGGGCAAGGACGTTATGCTCTGGTTGCCGTTGATAGCATTCCTACCATCTACCGCAAAATGGTGGATGAACTTTATCCTGGTGGTGACACTGTGAGACTGGAGGGTTGGATAACGTCCAACTATGAGACCGACCAAGCAGCCGTTGCTTTCTTCAACGACCGTGCCAAGACAGGGCTTGACCTCACACAAGAGAAAGTGAAGGAATATGTGGTGAACGCCTCAGTTCTGAACACTTGCATCAAGCTCTACAACCGTGCAAGCGCATCAAAGAAGCTGATGGGAGAAAAATACGACTGGGAAAAGATGGCAACCACCATCAAAACACTCAAAGATAAATTTGGCCATACGCTACCAGCTTCAACCATGCGATTCAGAAAGAAGGTAGCCGAATACAAGAAGTTTGGTTATGCCTGTCTGATAAGTGGCAAGTTCGGAAACCAAAGCGCACGCAAGGTTGACCACAAGACGGAACGCTTGATTTTAGGCTTGGCGGTACTTCCTAACAAGCCATTCAATACAAGTGTCTTGGAACTATACAATTCGTTTGTATGTGGTGAAATAGAGGTCTATGATCCAGAAACTGGAGAACTATTCAACCCCGATGATTTCACAGACAAGAGCGGTGAACCAAAGGTTTTGAGTGAATCGACAATCACCAACTACTTGAACCGACCGAAAAACAAGGTGCTAATTGAACATGAGCTTATGAGTTACACCACCTTCATGCACGAACAGATGCCGCACATGCACCGCCATGCAGGTGAGTTCTCTTTGAGCCAAATCACAATGGATGACGTGGACTTGACACGAAAGTTGAAAGACACCAAACAAAGGGTTCACGCTTACTATGCTTATGATGTGGTCAGCCAATGTGTGATTGGCGCATCTTACGCAAGGAAAAAGGATGAAATCCTGGTGCTTGACTGCTTTAGGGATATGTTCCGACTGATAGAACGCAATGGTTGGGGTATGCCAGCAGGTATTGAGGTTGAGAATCACTTGATGTCGCAATACAAGGACGGATTTCTGCAAGCAGGTGTCGCATTCCCATTCGTTCATTTCTGTGCGCCTCAGAACTCGCAAGAGAAATATGCAGAGAACTTGAACGGTGCGAAGAAACGCAGCATCATCCACAAGAACCATGAAGGCATTGGCCGTTTCTACGGAAAGGGCAAGTGGCGCACGGAAAGTAAGAAAATCAGTGACGAGACAAACGAGCTGTATGAGGACAAAGAATATTTCAGCTATGACCAACTGATTGCCGATGATCGTCAAGACAGCTACGAGTGGAATCACAGCTTGCATCCGAATCAAAAGAAGTACCCAGGCATGAGCAGATGGGACGTTCTTGTTGCCAACATCAATCCGACCCTTCAACCGCTTGACAAACTTACGCTTGCAAGATACATTGGTGAGCGAGTGGAAACAAGCATCAGAAGGAACTCCACCGTAAGAGTGGCATACGAAGATTGGTGGTTGAGCAAGACCGAAAAGCTGGAACGACTGGAACCAAACAACAACAAGGTGACGGCATACTACATTCCAGATGCTGATGGCAAGCCACAAGAGGTGTTCATCTTTCAAGGTGACAGGTTCATTGACCAAGTGGAACGAGTAGAAACCTACAACCGTGTGATGGCAGAACAGACAGATGAAGACAAAGAGAAATATCAAGTGCAACAGAAGAAAGTTGCCTCATTCACGAAATACGTCAAGGACAATGCCATTGGCAAGGTTGGAGTGATGAAGTCGGATGTTCCAAAGGAAGAGGCAGAGGAAACCTTTGTACTTCCACCGCCAAAGATAGAAGCCCCCGATGAAGCATATAAGCCAGACATGAGCATTGAGGAAAGGGCTTTGGCAGACATTTAGACACCGTTCAAACATCATTATAATAACAATTAAAGATTAAGAATATGACAATAGCAGAAGCAACAAAGAAAAAGATCCTGGCAGCGATAGCAGCCAACAGGTCAAACTATCCAAGTGACGCAAAGCACGCAACCGCCCTTGGACTTTCAACATCCATCTACAGTATGTTGAAGAACGGTCAGACAGAAAAGGCATTGAGTGATGCCAACTGGTTGAGCATTGCAAGAAAGCTGAATGTGGCCTTGCGCAACGAAATAGAATGGAACGCAGCCCCAACAGAGACCTTCAAGTATATCACCAAGCAAATAGAGTTCTGTCAAGGCTCAGGGCAAAGCAGCATCCTTTGCGACATACCCAACATTGGAAAGACCTTCACGGCACGCTATTATGTGCAAGGTCACAAGAATGCAGTTTATATCGACTGTTCACAAGTAAAGACCAAGTTGAAGTTGGTTCGCAAAATAGCATCTGAGTTTGGCGTGGATAGCAAAGGACATTATGCTGATGTGTATGAAGACTTGGTTTATTACCTTCGTTCCATCGAACACCCTCTTATCATCCTTGATGAAGCTGGTGATTTGCAGTATGAGGCATTCTTGGAACTCAAAGCCCTTTGGAATGCAACGGAACGCTGTTGTGCTTGGTACATGATGGGAGCGGACGGATTGAAGGAAAAAATCAACCGTTCCATTGAGTGCAAGAAAGTTGGTTATACAGAAATGTTGAGCCGTTACGGTGGCAGATATTCCAAGGTTACACCAGACGATGGCAAAGAACGTGATAAGTTCTTGCGACATCAAGCGGAAGTCGTTGCAAAGGTGAACGCTCCTGAGGGTGCTGACATCGCAACCATCGTAAGAAAAACAAACGGCGGTTTGCGCCGTGTCTATACTGAGATTGAGAAACTGAAACTTGCATGATTATGGGAAATAAGATAACGGTAACGTTCAATGATGGCAGCCGTAAGGTATTGAAATCACCAGACACATTGCAAAGCATTGATGAAAAACGTGAAGCTCGTTTTGTCATGGACAATTTAAAAGTATGCAGAGGATGGTGTGATGGTGAGGTTGATGAAGATGGTAACTTTAGTGTATTTAGAATCATTCATGGTGTTTCACTTCCGTTTGAACATTTGATGGGTTGGTGTTATGTAAAAGGTAGATAACTATGGCAAAGCGAGCATATAGCCCCAGGGATATAGCTGCAAAGACATATATCACCATTCCCTGGGGTGAGAAGTGGAGCAAGGTATTTGGATTCCCTTCCATAACAGAAACATGGTTTGTGTCGGGGTCGAGCGCAAGTGGAAAGAGCAGCTTTGTGATGCAGCTTGCCAAAGAACTTTGCTCGTATGGCGGTGTTCTTTATCTGAGTTACGAGGAAGGCGTGAGCAAAAGTTTTCAAGACCGTATCAACCGTTACAAGATGAATGAGGTGCAAGGCAAGTTTCGAGTGGCGACCGATGACACTCTTGACGAACTGAAAGAACGCCTCAAAAAGCGCAAAAGTGCCAAGTTCATCATCATTGACAGTTTCCAATACTCAGAATGGAGCTATGAGCAAGCCAAGACACTTGCTGATGAATTTCCTCGTAAGAGTTTCATATTCATCAGCCAAGAATACAAGGGGCAACCGCTTGGCAAGCCAGCTGCCCGATTGAAGTATATGGCAGGCATGAAGGTGAGAGTGCAAGGATATAAGGCATATTGCCAAGGTCGAGCCATTGGCGAGGCAGGTGAGGCTTTTACCGTATGGGAAGATGGAGTAATACAAACCAGTAATGCAGTATAAGCGTATGGACAACTACAAGGAAGGAGACACCATTTTCATCTTGATGACGGCAGAACAATGCAAGTCTGCCATGACGGAATGGCTTGAACACAATTATGAGTGCGACTTGAATGTAATGCGCTCACAGAAGAACGAAGGCAAGTTTGTACTGAAAACAAAAAGTCTGATGTGGGCAAACAGAATCATCCAGTGGCATGGATATGAAAAAGTAACTTATCAAATAATATAGCTTATGGAAGAAGTGATTGAAAGCCTGGTGGCAATCATCGAGGACAAGACAAAGGATTTTACCTACCTGGATCAAGAACAGATGTTCCGAGACTTGTCTGGCAGATTAAACGATATGTCGCTTGATGCCATGAAATGTGAGTATCTTGGTGAGAGAAAGGAGGTGGCAGACAATGAGTAAAGAACGAAGGGTGTTAGAACTGGTTCCACCATCATGCCAAATTACCCATGAGACAGTGATATGCCATGGGCATGAATGTGGATATTGCCACGGCAATGGCTACTTCTGGGGACGTGACGCCAATTGGGAAAGCGTGAAAGTTCCTTGCCCTATATGCCAAGGCAAGAAAGAAATGAAAGCCATCATTGAAATAACATGGCTACCAGACAATGAAAAGACAACTAAAAAATAAACGAATATGAGTAAAATCGGTAATTGGTTCCATGTCATGCGTGAGAACTACAAGAAAAAGGCAGAACAGAAACGTGCAGCGCAAGTGAGAGAAGAAGCCATGTCAAGACTACAGGCGAGAGAGTTCAATGGCAAGATATTCCTTTGCTTCGACAATGTGCCAATACTGGAGACGGAAGACTTGACCCTTGGCATGGCTGCAAGCGTGAAAGAGGCACGCCAGTATTTTATGACTTACAGAGGTGTCGACCATGAAGCAGCAAGTAACGAACTTTAGCCGTTTCTTTGCCTCATTCAACGAACTGCCTTGCTATTGTGGCAGTCGTGAAGAGTTCAAGAAGGAAATTGTCAGTCAATACACTTTCGGACGCACAGAGAGCTTAAAGGAAATGACTTGGCAAGAGTACAATGATTGTTGTGACGGTCTGGAGAAACTGAGCGGTCGAAAAGATAGATTGAAACGCAATCGCAGCATCTGCCTAAAGCTGATACAAGAGATTGGCGTGGACACAACCGACTGGCAGCGCATCAATGAGTTCTGCAAGCATCCTCGAATTTGCGGAAAGGAGTTTGCCAGAATCCGACTTGACGAAATGGAAGATTTCCAAAGAAAACTCAGAGCAATCAAGAAGAAAGGCGGTTTGAAAGAGAAAGAAGACGTGAACAATCCTGGCAGGATGGTGATGTATATCCCTTTGGATGGAATCCCTCATGCCTAAAAATACAAACCATTTTAAACGACAAGACAATGGAAGAGAACAAGAAACAGACAGTGGAAATGACAGCGGAAGAGGCAGAAGCCTTCAAGCAGTTCCAAGAGAAGCAAGCCAAGGAAAAGGCTGCTAAGAAGCGCAAGGAAGACCGTGAGGCTTACGCCCAGTTGGTGGACAGCGAGATTGAGAGTGCCATCCCCGAACTTCGCAGCCTGTCAGAACAGATGCTTGCAGTGAAGAGCAAGGTTTATGAGAACTTTGCAGAAGTCATCAACATCAAGGCAAACGTGTTGAAGCTGACCAAGGACACCCAGCGCACACACACCTTCACCCATTCAAACGGAAAGATGCGCCTCACGCTTGGTTACAACTGCATTGATGACTACCGTGACACAGTGAATGACGGCATTGCCATCGTCAAGCAGTACATCGAGAGCCTTGCAACCGACACCAAAAGCAAGGAACTTGTGGCAACCATCCTACAGCTATTGAGCCGTGACGGAACAGGCAACTTGAAGGCAAGCCGTGTGTTGCAGCTTCGCAAACTGGCAGACAAGAGCGACAACGACCAATTCAAGGAAGGTGTGCAAATCATCGAAGAGGCTTATCAGCCATCGCTCACCAAGCAGTTCATCAGAGCTGAGTGGAAGGACGAACACAACAAGTGGCACATCATCCCATTGAGTGTGACAGATGTAGAACAAACAGAAACAAAACAAGAAGCCAATGAAGACAACGACAACCAAGGCACCCAAGGTGGCACTGTGTAGAATGTGCCACGGCACTGGGAGGAAGGGCGAAGACATTTGCCCACAATGTGAAGGAAGTGGACGTGTGACAGTGAGCTGTGAAATGACACTTGACATCCGTCCATATCATCCAAAGGTTAAACATTCAACAAACATTTAGCCCTATGGGAAAGCGACGCGGACTAAGTTATCAGAAACGTGTTGCTGACATCAACAGGATATATGACCAGCACGTAAAAGACGGTGTTCCAAACCGTGAGATATGGCGCAGGTTCATATATCCTGAGTATGCTATCAGTGAGCGTCAATTTTACAATATATTGAAAGCGTCTGCTGAATCAAAGAATGTGATTCCAGCAGACGCTCAATCGTATCTTGATTTTTGGAATGATGAGCAAGGAAAAGACTATTATTAAGAGGATTCTGAATGACATCCGCGTTGACCTAAGTGACGAGTTTGACCAGAACTTTGAGCGAGAGGCATTTTTCAGCGAGGCATGGGAACGGCACAGAAGCCCCCTTCGACCAGGTGGGCATATTCTTGTTGATACAGGCACGCTGAGGAGAAGCGTCAGAAGCGAGATGAAGGAAACGAGCATCCGCTTCTTCACTGATTTGCCATACGCCGACATTCACAATGAAGGTGGTGAGATAGTGGTGACAAAACGAATGAAAGGCTATTTCTGGCACAAGTACATGGATGCAGCAGGTGCATTGACCTTTGCAAGGCGCAAGGACGGCACGCAGCGCAAGGACAAGAAGACACGGCATATCAGTGACGTGGCAGAGTTCTGGAAGTTCATGGCATTGAAGAAGGAAGGCACGACAATCAAGATACCTAAGAGGCAGTTTCTTGGTTTGTCACCAGAGGTGGAAAAGGCAGTTACGGACATCATCGAGGATAATTTGCAAGAATACCTCGGAAAGGAAATGGAACATTTTGAAAAACGATTGAAGAAATGAGAAAAGAGATTTACAAGATGCTTTGTGAGCGTCTTGGCAATATACCAGAAATCAAGTATATTGACCTTTGGAACCACAATGTGGAGTTCATTGAACAAGAAGACAACTGGGAACGCCCAGCGGTGTTTGTGGAGCTTTGCCCAATCAACTGGGAGGCTACGGTGGCAGGTATGCGCTATGTGACAGAAGCGAAAGTGAACTTGCACGTGGTGACGGACTGGTTGGGTAGCAGTGCAGCCAACAGCGACCAAAGAGAAGAGAGTCTGACCGTGTTTGACCTCTTGGAAAAGATTCACACAGCCCTGGCAGATGTGGACGGTGAACATTTCAGAGAGTTCGACATCAGCAATTCGACAACCAACCACAACCATGAGGATATTTTGGAAAACATTGAGACTTATAGTTATGTGGGGTACAGAGAACTTGACCAGTCCAAGTAAATATGATTAAAGCATCCGATGGCTTGACAGCTTCGGATGCTTTTTTAATGTCATTCGGATGCCGTTTGAACCTTATTGATACAAGCTCAAATCAAAAGCATCCTTCTTCTTCCATCCCTCAGCCAAGGTGTTTTGCACATATTCGGTGGCTTTCAGATAAAAGTCGGCAAGTTCTTCAAGTGTGTCAAACGTATGGTATGACGGTTCATCCTCAGTTCCAAACTTGAACGTTACTGGCAGCGTCTTTCCTTCCGTTTGCACGGCAAGGTCATAAGCTGCCTTATAGTTGAACTGGTTTTCAGTGGAGAGCCACACAGCCTGACCCTTATATGTGAAGCCTGAAATGATGGCTTGGTCAGTCTGTTCGTTGTACCAGTCCAAGACGATTCGCTTGATGTCATCCACAGAAGGCTTGCCATTGGTAAACTCTGCCTCCATGTAGTTGGCCGAACCGTCCTCTTTAACTATGACATCCCAACGGATGCGCCATTTGTTCTTGACGGGGTTCACGCATTCAAGCAGTTTCACCACCGCACTTCCTTCTGTTCGTTTCATTAGCTAAATACGTATTTGGTTCTACCTTTGCCAAATGTCTCTGTTCTGATAGTTGTCTCAAAAGGCAAGCCATCTGGCAGTTCACTGATCTGTTGGAGAATATTCTTCATTTCCTCCGAATTGGTGAAAAACTTCTTTGCCTCACCGTTCTGTTCGATGGAGACAATGCAGCGGTCTTCGCCTTGCTCTGTCTTGATACCAAGCTCGAAGTCCTTCACGATAATTGGTAAGTTCACTAACTCCCTGATGCTTACCACTGACCCAGGGAAACGCTTCTTGCCATCTGCCGGCTTATAAGAAACGTTCAAATCTTTAAATGATCTCATTGTTTTGTCTGTTAATTTATTAAACAATCTATTACAGTCGGCGTGCTTTGCCATTCCGTAGAAACTGGCAATGAGTTCGCGCCTTCTTTTCCTCGATTTAACCTCGTGCATTTTTCGGGCAAACTTTTGTTTGATACGCTTGCGTATCGCTACATGGTCGGGATATATGACATACCCCAAGAAGTCAATGCCCTCATCCACTGGGAACACCCTTTCGTTTGGTTTGATTTCCAAATCGACTTGGTTCACCTGGTTGTGGATAATTTCACGAATCACCCATAATTCCGCTTTCGTTTTACCAAGCACAAGGCCGTCATCGCAATAGCGATAGAAATGAGCGACCCCACACTTATCTTTCAAATAGTGGTCTAAAAATACAGACAACAACAAGTTGCCAGTGGCTTGTGAGCTTCTTAGTCCAAAGCTGATGCCACTGTCCAGCATAGTAACAAAGGATTCCAACATAACAAGCAGCTTCTGGTCTTTGAATACACGGCGATAACACCACATGGCAAAGTCCTGACGAACATTCTCGTAAAAGTGTCTGATGTCAAACTTATAGCCATATTGTGTGCCTTTTGGGTCGTGTTGCATATCTTGACGGATAAACTTCATTAGGTCGTGTGTGCCACGTTCCTTGATGGATACTGCTGTTGTACGTATGTAACGCCTTTGCAAATGAGCATCCACTACAGACATTATGGCGTGAACTCCAATGCGGTCTTTCATCGAAAGAATCTGCAAGTTCCTCTCTTTACCGTATTCATGGATTGTACGCTCACGGTAGCCACTTACACGGAAAGAGCCATTGGCAATTTGTTCTGTTAGCTCCTTAATCACCTCTTCACGATGCGCAAGCAAGTACCGTCCTTGGCGTGAGCGTTTCCGCTTCTTGCCACGGAGAACTTTATCAAACGACTCAGACATATTGGAGTATTCGATGATTTCTTCTATGATGTAACCTTCTCTACGCATTGTTAATAATTTAATAGACCTTTCGGCCTTCCTGTCTCTGGGTCTGACTTCTTCGAGCCATTGCTGGCCTACCAAACTCCACCCAACACTTGATGTTTCAGCTTTCCTATAATAGTAATTTGCTGAGGTTCGTTTCCCTCGGCACCATCTTAGGGAGCACGTCCCTTGTATGGTAGGCCGATTGATGATTTAATCAGTTTGTCCAGACGCGAGCCGACATTCGCATTCGCATTCGAGGCATCGTTATTCGCATTCGCATTCACGACACCGCCATTCGCATTTGCGTTGTTGTACCCACGATAAACCACACGGCTTATTGGGAAAGTCCACCTTTTGGGCTGCAAAGTTACACATAAAACTCTGTAGCTATACATTTTATAACGAATAATCTTAAAAAATGTTGTCATTTAGTTGCTATATTAAGATTTATTACTATCTTTGCAGCGTGTGAATGTCGAAGATTCGGCGCGATAACTTCAAGCTTTCCTTTCACACTTTAGGGTGGCGTTCTGTCACCCTTTATTTTATCCAATTCGATTTTAATATTTTCCTTGGTCTGTTTTGTATCACTGACAAAGTGATTTGCGGTAATTCTAACAGCTTTACTATTGAAAACCACATAACATTCTTGGATTGTTCCATTTTCAAAATCCATGTGTCTGTTGTTTATTGCTGATGCCATTTTTATGGTCTGGAGTTCTTTGAAGTTCTCTGGGTGCATATCCAAATCAATAACAACAGCGGAACATCCTTGCTTTATAGCTTTGTTAAATCCTGAAGCAACTCCATTTGGTGACAAGATACCTTTGCGGTCTGCAATCATTCCATTTATTAGATATTCTGGATTCTTGACTTGGAAACCAACAACATCTTTTCTGATTTGCATGGTCATGTCAGGGAACGATGAAACCAAAGCACGTGCAGCTCTTGTGTTAGGAACAATTTCCGATTGGTCGGCTTGTTTGCTTATCAGTAATCTATTGCCATAAATTTCATCAGGAACACAACCTTTCAAATCTTGGCACTTATGAACCAACTTGCAAGCAGCACACAACTCATTTTCTGGAACAAAACCTAAGTTTAGCTTACCTTTGGCAATATCGCAGTCACGACACCGCTTGATGGTATAAGGGTTATAATCGGGAAAAGTCTTTTGCTCCTTGCCTGAGTTGAAACGGAATATTCCTTTTTTATCGGTCTGCAAAGCTTCCTCACCCAGAGACATGGCTTCATCGTGCGGTGTAGGCTCATACTTTCGTTTAAGAACCTGAACCACCGTGCAACGGCAATTCCATCCGTTAGGTGGGTAATATGATTCCCAGAACGAATCGGACGGTGGAAGTGTCACACGGTCAAGCGAGGCGTGTTCTGGTCGAACCTTGTCATCATGCTGAGTGCGGTACTGCAAATAGTAGTGGTCGCCGTCTTCCATGAAGCCCTCCCATTTCGCAGCCATTTCCGCCGATGCCTGAACAAAGTTGTACTCAGCCCTTAGATAGTTGGCGTTGTATGTTTCATCAATCTTTCGGACATCGTTCAAAAAGCGTTCAAACGTCTTTTTATTGCCATTCTCATCAAGCAAGGAAGGAAACGCCTCATTCAACTCATGGAAAGTCTTCAAGCCACTAAATATATAGTTGGAGCGAGTAAGACGCTGACGCATGAGGTCGGACATTTCCAAGCGTTGCAAGTTGCGGTCGAGGACGCTTGTATGAGCCTCTATCAAGCTCTGTACGTTTTCATCGGCCATGATGTCGATGGAGAAAGAACTTCCCTTCTGATTGAAAATAGCCTTCATCGCATCCTTGAATCCCTTGCTAACCTCTTCGCTTGGAAGGCATACGCTATCACCAGAGCCTAAACTAAGCAAACGTTTGGCAAGAGGTGTGTCCACCTTATTCATGTGCGAGTATGAAAGCAATTCCTTTGGAAGCACTTTGCCCCTCATAATGGCAGCATTCAGTTCCGCCTCAAACTCAGCATAATCAGTGAGGGCATACGTGGAAAGATTCTTTTTTATAAGGGTTTCATCCACATTCTCCATTTTCCATGAGTGTTCGAGCTTTCTGTAATAGGTGGAATCATTGCAATAGTCTATGTAATGCCCCAATTCGTGCAAGATGGGATTGTCCTGAGCGAGCTGACCATAACGGACGGCATTTGCATGAGCCTCCTTCCAACCTCTGTAACCTCGTTTGTTCACACGGATAACGGAAGGCAGCTCATCGGTCAATCCAGCATGGAAAGACGCACGGATGCCATGATACTTGGTGATTCGACCCAAGTCTGCCTCACGCAGCTCTGGCAATTCCTTGATTCCATGCCTGAGTGCAATCCGTGCAGCCTCTTCCGCTTGCTCCCTTACGTACTTGTTGCTGATAACGCTTGCCCATTTCTTGGCAATAGCATCAAATTCCTCTTCCTTTTTGCTCAGACACAATGAGGTAACGGAAAGCTCATCACCTAAGATTTCGGCGTACCGCTGGTGCAGCCCCACGTAATCGGTGGGGCTTAATCGAAAAAAGGATGTGCATTCTTTTGCGTCTTCTTGCCCTTATCATTCTTGTCCTCACCATCATCGTCTGGGTCAGGTGCAGAAAATTGATGTTGACGGCGTTCACCTACAGGCATATTGTACTTATCGGCAAAATACTTTGGATCGACCTCATAACGGTCGGCAATCATTTTTTCATAGCTGAATTGCTGTTCTGGAGTGTAGTCAACAGCATCATCCCAGGCAAAGCGCAAGCCCTGAATAGGGAAACCAAGCTTCACCATACGAGGAATCAGCTGATTGTTCACGAGGTCTGCCAACATATCCGCATCGCTTTCCACCAAGTTCTCAAACACTTCAAGGTGGGTTTGCGACTGTGAGAGGCTGCTGCCATCCTCAATGGTCATTGTTTGCCCAATGATGAGCTTTGAAAGTTCTGAGTTGGCACGGTCAACACGTTTGTCATACACATTGAAAGCGTCACCCTTGGAACTCTCAACCACCTCTATGTCGGTACCCTCTGGAAACAAAGCCCAAAACTCAGTACCCATGTTTGCCATCATGTCCTCCATTTTTGAAAGTTCTTTATCGTCACGGACAGTGGTGTGGCCGATGCGCATAGGCATACCGAAAATCTCACCGAACGTGTCCCAAAAGGCAAGCGTATTTTTCTTTGGAATGGTATGCGCTGCTGCCTTCAAGTACAAGCCCAGGTCATCGGGCTGACCAGCTTCAATGAGCCAATCAGTGAAAGGTGGCTGATGGTAGTCGATGCCAGTAGTCCAGTCCATGCCAAGGTCGGTGATAACACGGCCATACTCAGGAATGACATACTTACGGTTAATCAACTTCACACCACTGAAGCATGGGCAACCATCGCCATCAGTGGTAATGTCGCCAAGTTCAATGAGCGAATGTCCCCAATAGATAGAATCCAAGGCAAGGCGTAAGAGCTGCTTAAACCATGCCTGGTTGAAGTAGTGCAGCGCATCATCCTTCACATTGCCTTTCTTGTCAACAATTTTGAAGGAGCGAGCCATGACAAAGCCCTTGCGCTGTTCGACACATCCCGAAAGGTGAGCATCAACATCAGCGTCACGGTAAATGTCATAGAGACGTTGACGGTTTGGACTTTCCACACTGATTGCCATCTGCCAGGCATTGCGCCAGTCCTTCATGTCGGAACGTGTAAGTGCCTCGGTGGTACGTTGAAGCTGTGCCACAATCTTTTGGACATTCCTACGTCCAGAAGACTTGGCAAGGTTGTAGTCACCATATTTCGTGTGCAAGACGTTCGGCTTGCCTGTAATGTTCTGTATTAAATTCTGAATAACTCCCATATCGTTTACCAGTTATGTCTTAGTTTAGGCTGACAGCCATAGACAATGGAACAGCCAACCATTTCACCATCCTCATCAAGCATCAAGGGAAGGTCAGGTACAATCTTTCCGGACTGAACACCCTCCAACCACTTGACGGCACGCTCATAGCGTTCCTTTCTGATGTCGGAACCCATTTTCTGAGGCATTGCCGAAACCATGTGGTAAAGGGCAATGTCGCAAGTGAACATCACAATCTGACGATTGCGCTTATCACCTTCCGCTGCAAATACAGCGTCACAATCATACTTAGGGCGCAAATAGCCCGAAATTTCCTCCTGTGCTTCACGCTCGGCGTTGGCACGATTCTCGGCAGAAGCCTGTGAAACCACCTTCATGGCGGTATCGCCGATAACCACCTTATAATCATCCTCTGTTATAAACATGATGCACCTCCTTACTTTGTAACAAACAAGGCACGCCGTTCGATGTCTTCAACCTTGGTGCCTTTTTTGAAACGGTGACGCTTCACAAGCGTCTTGATGGTCTGCTTTGGAACGATCTTAAAACCACCGTTCATATAAAGGACATAATATTTCAAACCACTACCCTGGGAGAGCAAAATGGCTTCCTTGACAGCACGCTTGTAACGCCAAGCGAAAATCAAATCTCTGAATAGTCTAATCATAATCTTACCAACTGTTTTTAGAGGTCGGACGCTTGCCAAACCTCGGTTTATACTTAACTTGCCTTGTGTTGCGCTGGAGCATCCAGATGGCACCCTCATCAGCATCGGGCGCATCATCATGCACGCGGCTGCCACGTTCAAGTGAAAGCGTCTGTTCAATGCCAACTTCCATGTCAGGAGAATCCTTCAACGCCTCATTGTAGAAGACAAAACCACGCTCCCACAATGGGGATATGGCCTCTATACGCTGCAACTTATCGGGCTTCTTGCGTTTGTCGCCTGTTATCGGCAACTGGTAGCCGCGCCGATTACCCTCTTCCGTGAACTCATCAAGGATGGTGTCCTGTAGAAAGTTTGCCTCCATGAAGAAGGAAACCGTCACATCCTCGGGCAATGATTCATAAAGATTGTATAACCATCTGACCATACCGCCAACGGTATCTTGACGCACATAGCAATCAATCAAATGGAACTCTGTGCCAATCTTGCCCCAAAAGCGTGAAGCCTTGTAGTCGTTGGCTGTAGTCGATTTGAAAGAAGGGTCAGTGTAACAGATAAGCTGGTCGTACTTATTGAGAGGAAGAACCTTCTTATAATGGATCCAATCATGGCGAAAGATGGTACCGTCCTTAATTGGGTTGTGCATCATTTCCTTGTTCCATGCTCGGAAGCCAACAAAATCGGCATAAGCCTTCGCCTCATCCTTTGTCCACTTTTCACGCCATACTGGTTCGCCATCAGAATCAACCGCCACAATCTTAGAAAGGAACACCCCCTTGGTATGTGCCAGGTTGAAAAGAACGGAAGTTTTTGAAATGAGGTTTCCAACCATAATGAAGCGACCACGACCTACATCAAGCGAACCGAAAAGGGCTTCTTTCACCCAGTCGGTGAGGTCATGCACACGCTTCTCGTTACGGCAAAGCTCATCATCATCGAGGTCATCAATGACAATGTAGTCTGGACGTGCCTCACGGTCACGCAAACCACGAGGAGATTGACCACGACCACAGGCAAGGAACTTCACGCCGTCCTTGGTCTTAAACTCACCTTCTTGCCAGTCGCCAGCGTTTTTTTGTGTGCCAAAGTCGGCAATGATGCGTTGGTTGTACTCCAATTCAGCCTGGATGTCGCCAAGCAAACGGATGGCACTATCCTCGGACTTGCCAACTACCACCATGAAGTTAATCAGACGCTTGGTCTGAAACATCAGCCACAAAGGAGTAAAAATGTCCATGTGGGTGGACTTGGCATGACCACGAGGCCACATAAAGACCGCTTTGAGGTTCGGCGTGTTCTTCACCTTCTGTGCAGCTTGATTGTGAAAAGGCGCATTGTGTATGGTTCGGATTACTTCGCCTGTAGTCTTATCTCTCAGCTGTAGGAAATGCGGAAAGTAATATTCGCAGAATGCAGCGTAATTGGATTGCAACCTACGAATACGTTTTTCCTTTTCAAGGGGCGTTTCCTTACGCATAAGAGAGGTATCGGTGAAAGCCTGAACTTGCTTGCACCGTTCCTTCCATTGCTCGTATGCGAGTTTCTTTTCTGCTGCTGTTGCCATACTCCTTAATTATTTAACACCCATCTGTTCCATGATAAACAAGTCTTGAAGATGATTGATTGTCTTCATCAACTCAGTTGTTATCGTAGGGTCAGACTTGGCACGGAACTCCAACCACTTGCTGAACTTCATGGACACCTCAATGATGTCAACCACGTTGGCCTTCTTGTCAAGTTTCTCTATGACAGAGGAAAGCTTTGCGAGTTTGTCACCCAGTCCAGCCATCGCCATTGGGTCGCCAGAATTATTCACTTGCGTTATAAGCGCGTCAATGGTCAACAACAGCTTATTGACCAGTTCGGGACGTGTGACACTCTTGGCCGCACGTGCCTCCTTCCATCCATCAGCCACACACCACTTGGAAATGGTGACACGCGAGACTCCTATTTTTTCGGCAATCTCAGCCTGTTCCATACCCGACATGAAGAGTGTTCTGGCTAACGAACGTTTCTTTTCTATTTCTGCTTTTGTCATGTGCAATACATTGTTAAAAAATCAAATGTGCTGCAAAATTGCAACAATTCGGTGGCACCGCCAAAAAAGTGTGCAATCGTTTCATAGATGTGTGCAACCATTTCACACTTTTTTGGCGGTTAACAAATTTAGCTGTAATATTGCAGCGCAAAACGCAAAAAGCGAGAAAATGAAACGAGTAAGAATTTCAAACAACAGCCTTAACAGTTACAGCAGCCGTGTACTGACAAAAGGCATGGACGTGCAACAGTATTGCCGTAATCCAGTACTGTTATATATGCACGAGCGTGGCAATGTGATTGGCTATGTGAAAGACCTCAAAGTGGAAAATGATGAGGTAAGTGGTGTACTTATGTTTGATGAAGCTACGGAACTCTCAAAACGCTGCAAGAAGCAATGGGAGTTCGGAAGCCTGAAAATGGTGAGCGCGGGCATTGACATCGTGGAAGAAAGTGACGATCCTGACGTGATACTTCCAGGACAAAAGTACAAGACAATTACCAAAAGCAAACTCTTTGAAGTGTCGGTCGTGGACATAGGAGCCAATGACGATGCCATCGTAATGAGAAAGAACGGTGAACAAATAACATTAGGCAAGGACGGAAAGAACCCGTTGACCTTGCTCAGTAACAAACAACAAAACAACAAACAAATGGAACAGAAACTTTTGTGTGCACAGCTCGGACTGCCAGAGACAGCAGACGAGGCGACAATCCTTCAAAAGATTAACTCATTGAAGGCTGCAGAAGCAGAAAAAGAGACACTTGCCAAGGAGAAGGCTCAGTTGACACTCTCGGCAATCACCACCGCCGTAGAGACCGCAATCACAGAGAAACGCATCGGCGAGGACAAGAAAGAGCATTTCATCAACCTCGGCAAGAAGATTGGCGTGGAAGACTTGAAGCAGACCTTCGCAGCCATGTCGCCAATGGTAAAGCTCAGTGCCGTAATTGGTCATCAGGGTGGAACACCGACACAGCAGCCAACCACCTATTCAAAGTTTAGTGAGGTGCCAGGCGCAGAGCTGGAAAAGATGCGCTCTGACAATCCTGATGAATACAAACGCCTCTTCAAGGCTGAATATGGCTTTGAGTGTGAAATCTAAAATGTATAACCATAAAACAAGAAAAATGAAGAAGAACAGATTGCTTGCACTGACAATGGCAGTGCTTTTCAACTGCATCACTGGCAGTGTATTCGGTGCAGTCCTTGGCTTTTCGCCTGTAGAGGGAGCCTTGGGTATGAATTGTATCGCCTCAATGGTAGGCGGTAAAGTAGCCCAGGGCGCATTGCGTGCTGGTGTATATAAAGAGGTGTGGACTGGTGAGCTGGTGAAGTACCTTCGCCGTGGCTTGGAAGCCACTTGGCTTGATGGTATTCCTGACGCTTCAAGTATCGTGGAAAATGATGTTATTCACTTGGTGGATGTCGGCGTTGACCCAGATGTGTTGATTAACAACACTACATATCCTATCAGCCTCCAAGCTTTGGAAGACAAGGATATTTCCATCCAGCTTGACAAGTTCCAGACTAAGGTAACACCTATCACTGATGATGAACTTTATGCCATCAGTTACGACAAAATTGCGCGAGTGAAGGAATCACATGGTAATGCCATTAACGATGCAAAGTTTACCAAAGCAGCCCATGCTCTTTGCGCCAAGCAGAACTCAGAGAAAACACCTGTATTGAAGACTACTGGTGAGAGGGATGCTGTTACTGGGCGTAAGAAGCTCACCAGAAATGACGTGCTTTGTATGAAGCGTAGTATGGATGCTCTGAAAGTGCCTTCGGCAGGTCGCCGTCTTGTGCTTTGCTCAGATCACATCAACGACCTTTTGGAGATTGAGCAGACATTCCGCGAGCAGTACAATATCAACCGCAATGACGGAACCGTTGGACGCTTGTATGGCTTTGACATCTACGAGTTTGCTAATAACCCATTATACACCACAGCTGGTGTAAAGAAAGATCTGAACAAAGCTGCTACAACAGGTGAGTTCCAATGCTCGTTTGCCTTCTATGTTCCTCGTGTGTTCAAGGCTACAGGTTCAACCAAGATGTATTGGAGCGCAGCGGAGAACGATCCTGAGTACCAGCGTAACAAAATCAACTTCCGCCATCGTTTCATTTGTATGCCTAAGAAGGCAGATGCAGGTGTCGTAATGATGAGCGACTATAGTGCATCGTAACCATGGCAAAGATGAAATATCTGGTGCTTCATTGCACCGCCACACCAGAAGGCCGTGAAGTGACCAGTGACGAAATTCGCCACTGGCACACCGACCCAGTAAAGAAGGGTGGTCGTGGCTGGAAGCAAGTTGGCTATACCGACATGATTCACCTTGACGGTAAAGTGGAGCGACTTGTGGAGAACAACGAGGATGCAGAGGTTGACCCTTGGGAAATAACAAACGGTGCAGCAGGCTTCAACTCTGTGAGCCGTCACGTTGTGTATGTTGGTGGGCTTGCCACTGACGGCAAGACAGCTAAGGACACACGCACGGCGGCACAGCAGAAGGCTATGATCGAATACGTGCGCAACTTCCATGAGCGTTTCCCCACCATCCGCATTGTTGGACACAACGAACTTAATAGTCACAAGGCTTGCCCATCGTTTGATGTCCAGAAGTGGCTGCGGTCGATAGGCATCAAGCAAGTTTAACCCCATAATAGAAGAACAACGATGGCAGACATTTTACTGCAATTCATCCAGTGGGCAATACCATCGGGCGGCATAGGTGCTGCCATCGTTTGGTTTGCCAACAGAAAGGCCAACAACGCCAAAAATGCCAAGATAGTGCATGACACCTACAAAGGCATGTACGAGGACATATCAAAGGTGCTGTTGGAAACACAAAAGAAATATGAAGACAACACTAAGGTTGTGGAAGTGCTTACGGCAGAGAACCACAAGACACGCCTCGCCATCAATCGGCTCAGCCGTGCAATCGAGGCTATCAAGCTTTGTCCTCATCGCAATTCTTGCCCTGTCAGCAGTGAGTTGTCGCTCGACGAAGACGATGACAGCCCAGGCAGAGGCAAAGGTGGAAAAGGACAGCGCAGAAAACAAGCAGACCACGACAAAGATAATATGGACGGAAAAGGTGCCACAAGACCAAGTGCATCTAATCATTCCGCTTGACAGCATAGGACGTTTGCCATCGGGCGCATCCTTCAACAAGAAAGAAGGGCGTGCCAACGTGAAGGCAAGTTTGGGAAAGCAAGGCGACAAGGACGTGATAATCATTGATGCCTCTTGTGACAGCTTACAGATGTTGTGCCTCTACTACGAGGAGCAAAACAAGAAGCTTACCAAGCAAAACACCGAACTCTCGAACACCATTAAAACAGAGAAAGAACAACGTTCAAATCCTGTTAAAGTGGCAATCATCAGTTTCATTGCCGGACTTATATCTGGCAGGTTTATAACAATCAAAACAAAGAAGAAGAATGGATAAGAATTTCAAGTATGGTATTGCATCCGTGAAATTTGGAGACAAGATCATTGGTTACATTGAGAAAGGTTCCTGGGATTGGGGCGGTACAAAACCAGAGAGTACCGATGTGGAAGCAGAGCAAGTGCCAGATGCACCAGTGCTGACCATCCTTACCAAGAATGCCTCTATCTCACCAACATTCAACATCATTCAGCTGGATTATGAGAACATTCATACGGTACTTGGCGGCACGCTCGTAGGCTCATCTGGCAATTATACAGGCTGGAAAGCTCCAACAAGCCTTGTGCAGCTTTCGGGAAAATGGACTATTACTTTTGTATCTGGCCAGACATGCACCATCCCGAATGCCACTATCTTGGCGAATCTCGGCGGTAAGCTCACACTTACAGAGGTGTCTAAGTTGGAATGCCAGTTGAAGGTGAACAAGCCTTCAGATGGCAGTGCTCCTTACGATATTCAGGATGCCGCAACATCCACCGGTCAGGAAAAAAACGTGAAAGTATAGCGTATGGATGATCGAACCATCAGGCAAATAGAAAAGGAAGGTGCAGAGGCACTTCTTGACACTGGGCTTTCAGTGCCATTGAAGGAGTTGCACCTTCCTTTTTTCAAAAAGTCGTTCCATCTTCGTGTGACCATGCGCCGACCAACTTTGGCAGGGCAAATCAGAATAGCCAAAGAATGGTTGGCAATGGGTGTGACCAGCGAAGAAATGTGGCACTTCACCAAGGAAGAAGAAATGCAGTTCCTCGTTAAGCATGGGAAGAAAATAAGCCGCATGGTAGCTTACACCCTTTGCCGTGGCTGGATAAGTCGCCATCTGTTGGTGGGCTTGACGGCATGGGCTGTGAGAAACTGGATGGAAAACAAGTACCTGATCAGTGTGACAAAGAAGTTTGTCGGACTGATGGGGACTGACAGTTTTACAAGTATTATCAAATCGGCGGAAACGGTGAACCCGATGAAGCTGAGGAAGAGCCAAAAGAAGAAAGGGAGTTAACGAGCGAATACGAAGGCTCCCATAGCCCTTTCGGTTTTGTGTGGCAGATAGCGAGCGAGACAGGATGGAGCGTTGACTACATATTGAATGGTGTCAACTACCAAACCCTGATTATGATGCTGAGCGATGCCCCACATTATGTTAGCAAGAAAAAGAACGGCAAGCCCAAGGACGAAAGAAGTGCCGAAGAGGAAGCCAACGACATTGTAGGATTTTTCCAAAGTAAATTGAAATGAGCAAAGGCAAGACAGTAGCGATAGAAATTGAACTCCTTGACCGCATCAGCGGTGGACTTGATAGGGTAAACAAAAAGATGGATGCCCTAAAAAGTTACACCGATGAAGCCAAGAAAGGATTGAGCGGATTGGAAAACGTGAGCGACAAGGTGAAAAAGTCGCTCATGGGGCTTGGCATGGCCTTTTCCATGAAGCATGTTATTATGGAGGTCGCTACTGTCAGGGGCGAGTTCCAGAAATTGGAGGTGGCTTTTAATGTCATGCTTGGCAGTGCAGACAAAGCCGATAATCTGATGGCTCAGCTGATTCATACAGCAGCCACGACACCGTATGGCCTTGAAGGTGTGGCACAGGGTGCGAAACAACTCTTGGCGTATGGCATGGAGGCAGAGAAGGTGAACGAAACCTTGATTCGTCTGGGTGACATTGCCGCAGGTCTTAGTATGCCATTGAATGACCTCGTTTATCTGTACGGAACAACGATGGCGCAAGGCAGACTTTACACGCAAGACCTTAACCAGTTCACTGGTCGTGGCATTCCGATGATCCAGGAACTCGCCAAGGTGTTTGGTGTGGCAGAAAGCAAGGTGAAGGACTTGGTGGAGGCTGGCAAGGTGGGATTCCCAGAAGTGCAGAAAGTCATAGAGAATCTTACTGGTGAAGGCAGTAAGTTCGGTGGCTTGATGGAGGAACAGAGCAAGACCATATCAGGACAGATAAGCAACATCGAAGATGCTATTTCAACAATGTTCAACGACTTAGGTAAGCAAAGCGAGGGTGTTATCAATACAACACTTAGCGGTGTCTCCTATATCGTGGAACATTATGAGCAATTCGGACGTGTTCTGATGGGATTGGTTGCCACTTATGGAACATACCGCACGGCTTGCATGACGGTGGCAGCAGTCCACAGTCTCATAACGGTTGGTATTGGTGGCATGACCGCAGCGGAAGCCATTCACTACGGTTGGATTGTCATGGTGGAGAAAGCGCAGAAGCTGCTTAACGCTACCATGCTAAGCAATCCATACGTATTGGTTGCCACAGCCATTGCAAGTGTTATCGCCGTAATGGTTTCCATGAAGACGGAAACAGAACTGATGCAAGCAGCCGATGAAGACTATGAGGCGCAAAAACAAAAGGTCATTGAGGCTGAGGAAGAGCACAAACGCAAGATGGAAGAGCTTTGTTCCATTGCTGGTGATGAAGCTCTCAGCACCGACACAAGACGTGAGGCATTGAATCGCCTCGAACAGAAATACCCTGCTATCTTTGCCAAATATGACACAGAGTATGAGAAGCTGAAAAACATCAAGAAAATCAAGTTGGAGATTGCTGAGTTGGAGGCTGGGAAAAGCATAACAAAGCCAAAGAACGAACTCAACAGCGTAAACAAACGCATCAAAGAACTTGAAGCAAAACAGCGCACGGAAAAGTGGGTTGAAAGCAATAGCTCTGGTACAAGTATGAAGAAAGTCGGAGGTTTGAGCAAGAAAGAGGAAGCCGAACTCAAAAACCTTCAAAAGAAGCAACAGAACCTAAACAAGCAGGTGCGCAAGGATTCTGTGAACGCTTACTTTGACAATCTCACAGGGGTCAGCAACAACGATCTGAAAAAGCAGATAAAGGAGCGCGAAAGCCTCATTGCCCGAATGAATATGTCTGGTCATAAATATGGCTATACAACCAATGACGGCAAAAATATCCGTGGCACATACACCAAGGATGAATTGCAGTATCAACTCAACAAATTGAAATCTGAGCAGAACCGCCGTAATGAACCAAGAAAATCAAGTTCTGATTGGGGCGCAGCCGACAAGAGGGCTTATAAAGCAGCATTGAAGAAATACAACGACTTCATCAGCAAAGGCTCAAACAACCTAACCAAAGAAGAATATGACAAAAAGGCAAAGGAACTAAAGGAAAAAATGGAACTTGCCAAAAAGGAATATGATTCACGCAAACCTGGTTCGGACAAAGACAGCGAGAATGCACAAAAGGCAGCAGCCAAGGCGGAAGCTGCAAGAGCCAAGGAAGAAGCAGCGGAAGAACGCCGCAAGCAGACCAAGGAAAAGGTGGGTCAGGAACTTGCAGAACTGCAACGTAAAAATGACGAGGAAGAAATTAATACCATGCAAGAAGGCTTGGAAAAGAAACTTCGCCAGATAGAAAACGACTATCAGGCTCAGAAGAACGAGATAAACAAGCAAGAAACCGCATGGAAACGAGATAACAAGAAAGCAGGCATTGCCACTGGTACAAATGGGCTTACCACGGAACAGACCGATGCCATTAACGAGGCGCACGCCTTGAACGAGAAAAGCAGAACTAAGGCCATCGAGGAAGCCAACAAGGAAGCCTTGAAGGATGAGTTGCTTGCCATGACAGACTATTTGAAGGAGTATGGAACCATACAAGAACAAAAGTATGCCATTGCCAAGGAATATGCTGAAAAGATTAAGGAGGTGAATGAGGGTGCTGGCACTGCTGATGAAAAACAGTGGAAGGTGAAGGCACTCGAAAAGCAGCGTGACACCGCCATGAGCCAAGTGGATGCCAAGAGCCTTGCCCTGGATATAGACTGGGGTACTACCTTTGAGGGCGTGGGCAATGTGCTGAAAGATGTGGCAAAAGAGACACTTGGCAAGGTGGAGACGTACATGAAGACGGCTGAGTTCAAGGCTTTGTCTGCTGAAAACAAAAAGACTTACACTGACTTGCAAGCCAAGTTGAAGCAAGAGACAGGTGCGGAAAGCACCAGTCCGTTCAACTTCAAGATATGGGGTACAATCTCCAAGAATGTCACAGCATACCAAGAAAGCGTGCGAAATCTCCAAAACAAGACGGATGCCCACACAAGGGCGGTCGATGAACTGGAAAAGGCGCAAGCAAACTTGGCTGCTGCTACTGATGACACCTCAAAGGAAATTGCCCAGAAAGCGGTTGATATTGCACAAGGAAAGGTCGATGCCACTGCCACTGAGCAAACGGAGGCACAGGATGAAAGCAACAAGGCACGCCAGACGCTCACGGACAACACCAATGCAGCAGCGCAAGGCATTCAGAACTTCACCAACTATCTGAATGAAATGTCAAATGGTTCCCTGTATGGCTTTGCCAATGGTATGAGCAAACTCATTACCTCACTTGGAAAAGGCTCAGACGGAATAGGCAAGTCATTGAATGAGCTTGGTGGCAAGATAGGCGGTATCATTGGCGCAATCCTTCAAATCATTGATGCGCTTGGTGATGATCCAAAGGGCTTCATTGATGACCTCTTGAACAAAATCGCCGATTGTGTGGAAAAAATTGTTGAGGATTTGCCCGAAATCGTTTTGTCCATCATCAAGGATGTGGGCAACATCTTGCAAGGTTTGGTCAGTGGCATTGGCAGGTGGTTTGGCATTGATGACCTTTTCGGTTTGAATGGCAATGAAGCCAAGGTGCAAAAGACCATTGACGACTTGACCAAGCGCAACGAGCTTCTGCAATATGCCATCGAGGATTTGACAGACGAAATCAAGGCAAGCAAGGGAACAAAATCAGTAGTAGCCTATCAACAGGCATACGCCAACCAGCAAGAAGCCAACAAGAATTATCTGGATATGGCAAAGGCGCAAGCCAGTTATTGGAAAAAGCATCATAGTTGGAACTACTATTGGAATGGCTTCAACAATGACCAAACTGCCTGGATCAAGCAGAACGTAAAAGAAGACTTCAATGGTGATCTCTGGAGTCTTAGCCCAGAGGAAATGAAGAAACTTCGCTCCAATGTCGGTATTTGGGAATATATCAAGAACACTGGCAAGGGTGGTTATGGAAATGACGTTGCTGACAAGCTGAATGACTACATAGACCAGGCTGGCAAACTGGAGGAACTGACCGATGAACTCTATGAGGGATTGACTGGCATTTCCTTCGATTCCATGTATGACAGCTTTGTGGACACCCTTATGGATATGAATGCCACGGCTGAGGATATGGCTGATGACCTGTCAGAATACTTCATGCGTGCCATGCTTTCAAACCAGATTGGTGAAATGTATGCAGACAAGCTAAAGGAATGGTGGAAGAAGTTTGGTGCTGCAATGGAAGACAATGACCTGACAGAGGCAGAGCGCAATGCACTCCAAGAGGAATACATGGGCTATGTGAAAGATGCCATTGCCTTGCGTGACAAACTTGCAGAAGCTACTGGGTACACTGGTAACAGCAGCACAAGCCAAAGCGGTAAAAGTGGCGGTTTCTCTGCCATGACACAAGACCAAGGCACAAAGCTCGAAGGTATGTTCACCAGTGGCTTGCAACATTGGTCAAGCATGGATGACCAACTTGAAAATGTGGTCGAGAAGATGAATGTGGCAGAAAGCCATTTGGCACGCATTGCCGAAAACACAGGCATGAGTGTCACGCATCTGAACGACATCAAGGAGGAAATAAGAAAGATTATTCGTGATGGACTAAAAATGAAATAATATGGATGAAATACTTAGTGGCCAGGTACTGGTCAATGGCACTGACATCTGGAAAGAATACGGTGTTTTTCTGACGGAAGACAAAAAGGGCGACATGGCCAATCTGACTGCCATACTTACACCAAGCAAGACAAAAGATGAAACGGCAGTGAACATCAGAGAGGAGGATGGTGAAAAATACTCTGACGTATTGACACCAAAGAATGAGGCTCGTGATGTGGAACTGTATTTTGCTATGTATAACAAGACCAAGGAAGGATGGTTGAAATCGTATGCTGATTTCATCAAGTTCCTGAAGCAAGGCAAAAACGGTTGGCTTGATTTCGCTTTTCCTGACCTTGACTTGACATTGCACATGAGATTCTTGGATTGTGGAAAGTTTAAGCCTCTGACCTATATCTGGAAAGATGGTGTGCAGGCAAGTAAGTTCAAAGTGAAATTCCGTGAGCCAGTCCCCATCATTTAAATGACATTATAACAGTATTGAAACATGGTTCAAACAATATACGACAAAACAGGCTATGCAAAGGCTGAGATTGCCCCTGATGACAGCTCAACACAAGTGAAGGAGGTGCAGGGTGACAACATCCTCACCCTTTCATTCACCCATTATGCCAACATTGCCCTTGACGTGAATGATTACACGGACTTTGAGGGCGAACGTTACTGGCTGATGGAAAAGTATGCCCCAAAGCAGAACAATGAAACAGAATGGGTGTATGACTTGAAGTTGTATGGCATTGAGAGCATCATCAAACGTTTCCTGGTGCTTGAAACCACTGACGGCAACGCAGAACCAGTGTTCACTCTCACGGCTCCACCACGTGATCATGTGAAGATGATTGTAAAGTGCATCAATGATGGCTTGGATCATACGACAGACTGGAAGATTGGCCAAGTAGATGGCACTGACAACATTGTCATTGACTATGAGGGCAAGTATTGCGATGAAGCCTTGAAGGAAATCGCTGAAAAGGTAGGTGGAAAGACTGAATGGTGGATTGAAGGGCAAACCGTAAACATTTGCCGTTGTGAGCATGGTGAGGAACTTGCCATTGGCTATGGCAATGGATTGACGGAACTGGAGCGAGACACCAGCAACACAGCCAAGTTCTACACACGTCTATTCCCGATTGGTAGCACACGAAATATCGACCCTGAGAAATATGGGCATAATCGTTTGATGTTGCCTGGTGGCTTGAAATACATCGAACTTCATACTGAGGAATACGGCATATATGACCATTATGAGCAAGATGCCTTTTCTGACATATATCCACGCCGTTTGGGTATGGTTGGCAGTGTGCGCTCGGAGACTAAGACGGATGATGACGGCAATCCTTTCATCATCTACTACTTCAAGGATGACACGCTCAATTTCGACCCAAATGAATACGAGCTTGCCAATGAGGTAAAGCGTGTTTCCTTCCAAGATGGTGAACTCGCAGGTCTTGGAACGGATGATGACCATTACTTTGAGGTGAATTTCGACAGCAAGACACGTGAGTTTGAAATTATCACAATATGGCCATACGATGATGACACGCAACTGCCTGGTGGCAATCTTGTCCCCAAAGAGGGCAACCATTACATTCTTTGGAACATCAGAATGCCAGATGAATATTACACGCTTGCAGAAGAAGAGTTCCGCACGGCTGTTGACCAATATAATGCTGAACACTGGCAAGACATCAGTATCTACAAAGGCAAGACCGACCATGTTTGGGTGGAACAGAGCAATGCAGACTTGTTTGTTGGTCGTAGGGTAAGGCTTGAAAGTGAGAAGTTTTTCCCTGATACAGGGTATAGAAGCAGCCGAATAACCAAGATTACAAGAAAGGTTGTCTTGCCTTCACAAGTGGACTTGGAAATCAGTGATGCGCTCCAAAGTGGCACATTGGATCAGGTGAATGACAGCTTGACCAACATCAAGAACTATACACGTGAACGCACATCTGGAAGTTTGCCAGACATCATCCGTACATGGGACAACACTTTGCCAACAGACACAAATCTGTTCTCAGCTCGAAGAAGCCAAAGGGAGTTTCTGAGCAAGAAGAAAATTGATCGAGCGAAAAAGAAAATCATCTTTGATGAGGGTATTGACCTCGGTGACTTTGTGGAGGGCGTTGCAGGTGGTCACTTGGACGGCAAAGGCAATGGTGAGCTGCTGACAATGGTTGTGCGCCAACTTTTGAGAAGTGCCAAGTTTGTTGATGGCTTCAATGGTGAGGGATGGCAACTTTGGATTGATGAAAATGGTCTTTCCAATCTTACTGTTGACAAACTGACCGTGCGCCAGATAATGACCATCTTTGAACTCTTGATAAATAAGGTTAGGAGTGTTGGCGGTCAGATTTGCGTAAGTGCAGCCAATGGCAAGATAAAGACTGTTGAAGAGCAAGATGGCTATTTCCTTATTCACTTCGAGCAAGAGAACACCTTTGTAGCACATGACTTGATGCGATGCCAGACCTTCACAGGTGCAAACCTGAAAAGCTACTGGGTGGAGGTGGCAGGTATGAGCGATGGCGGCATTCTCGTAGCCAAGGAAGAGTTTGACAATACGGAACCAGCAGAAGGCGATGAATGTGTATTGATGGGCAACACCACAAATGGCAATCGCCAAAACCTCATACTCATATCAGCCACAGAAGACGGACAGCCCAAGATTGATGTCATGGATGGTGTGAACGGCAAGAGCTTCACCAATGCCTTGCGTGCAAGACTTGGCAATCTTGACGGAATCAAGGATGATTGGTTTCCTTCCAACAACCAACCCCATGGAAACGGTCTATATTCCGATAATGCCTACTTGCGTGGCACGTTCCTCTTGGTGACTGGTGAAGACATCAAGACCAAGTTTGAGATAACGGAAGGAAAGATTGAATCCGCTGTTGAAGGACTGAGACAGGACTTTGCAAGTGATCGAGGTTACTTGAACAATCCATCATTTTCTGATGGCATGGACAAATGGGCAACAGAGAATGAAACTGTTTTCTTCCTCGCTGGCAATCGTTGGATATGGACTAACGGAAAGGCTTTGTCGAAACGTGGCAACAGCGCAAGTGTCTGCAAGGACATGGGCAGAACTGTTGTACGCATCAGAAACAAGTACATCAGCCAAAAGAACACCAACTTGCAGAGCATTCCACCAATGACCACAAGAGAAGACGGAACCAAAGAGGCCATTCCTGTTTTCCTCACGTTCTTCTACCGATGTGCCAAGGCTGGCACACTGACCGTGGAGTTTGAGAATGTTGATAAAACTGGCTTTGAAAATTTCAACTCTATGCACGTTGAAGAGAAAATTGCTGAAACTGATGGCTATAAGCAATATTCTTGCAATGGCCTTTGGAATGGTACAGGCGACTTCAAGCTGAGTTTCACAGGTGACATCTATCTGTATATGCTCATTCTCTCAACTGACCGTGTGGAATCCTTGGCTTACAAGTATAAGACACTTTTCGAGCAAAGTGAGAAACTTGTGAGGATTGCAGCACAGAACTTCGACCAAGACGGCAATGTATTGGAAGAAAGTGACATCATAACCAGCTCCAAGTATAACGAACTTATAAGCCAACGGTTCAATGAGGATGGCAGTTTGAGAAATCAAGCAGGACTGGTGACAACAAGCGATTTTCAAGGATGGCTTGAAAGTAAATATGCCTCGGACATCAAAAGTCTGAATGAGGCATTTGGTAATTATGTCAGCATAGAATCTTTTGCAGGATTGTTTGCTACAGCGGTGGAAGAGAATACGGACATCGTGAAGAAAGCCGACATTTCCGCATTTGTCACCAAGGATGAGAACGGAAATTTGGAAAGTGGCGTGCATATTAGTGCCGACAACATCAAACTTGAAGGAATTGTGACAGCCAATGAAAATTTCAAGATTCTCGAAGATGGAAGCATCGTGGCAAAAAGCGGAACTTTCGAGGGACTTGTGAATGCCACTTCTGGATGTATTGGTGGCTTTACCATTGAAGGAAACGGTTTGACCAATGACAAGAATTTTGATGGTGATGCCTATATCATATTGCGCAATGACAGCCAAGGAGCTTTCGCAGGAATTGGAGGAAACCTTCTGCCAGCTTCAAGCGGTTTAAGAGCTGTGGCACGTTTTCAAAACGAGAACAAAAACCGTTGGTTTGAATATGATAACCTTGGGCAAAATTATGCAATGGTGCTTTCTGCAAAAAACGCAGACCGAAACATTGCCCTTTCAATTATGGGAGGCTGTATAGAAGGATTTGCTTTGAAAACGAACATTGTATCAACTACCGATTACAAATTAGACAGAAACGAAGGAGTGGTGGCTATTTACAATGAAACCCTTTACGATATGACCTTTATCCTTCCTGATATGGAATGGTACGATGAAGGCCATCAAGTAACATTAGCGGTGGCAGCTATGAGTGCAGGTTACTACTCGTTTGCTATCAAACCAGGCTACTGCTACGACAAGTCGGGTAAAAAGCACGAGACTTTCATACATTGGAAGACAAAGAACTATACGCTTGACAGCTTCACCAATGGAGATAAGTTGTACGGCTATGATACAATAACGCTCATGTACGTACCAAGATGGCAGATTGTCAATAACAACGCAGTCTTGCAAAAAGGTATGTGGATAGTAACTGGAGGAAATGCACAATAAAGACAAAAATATGAAAATCAATTTCGAAAAATTCAAAGTTTACACCAGTATCAGCCACAAGACGGCACAAACAACCGATGTAAGGGAACGTTTTGCGGATATGATATACACAGGTATAAATGGCATTCGCGCCCAAGTCCTTGCCATGAAGATATTCAAGAGCAATGGCAGCGTGGAATATGAGCCAGAAGAGATAAAACTGATAAAAGGCATAGCGGAACAGTTCTGTGTTCCAGGCTTTATTGATGGTCTGAACGAGCAACTTAATTGTCAAATTGATAAAAACGAATAACTATGGCATTGACAAACGAAGAGAAGCAAGAACTACTCAATGCGATGAAAGCTGAATCGCAAGGTGTAGATGAACTGGAGCAAGTAGATACCTTGGACGGTATTATGAGCCTTCCAGCCTTACGAGGTGAGGAAGTAGTGAGTGCGCCAATAAAGCTGCTGACCAAACCAGCGGAGGATGCTGTGGCAAATGCAGTAAGTGCAGCAAATCGAGCAACGGAAGCAGCGCAAACCGTGTATTCTGTCACACAGGCCGCAAATTCTGCTGCAAGTGCAGCCAATGCTGCCGCGTCAGCAGCTTCTGATGCAGCGGAAGAAGCTAATAGTGCTGTGGCTGCTGCATCTGTGGTTGTGGCTAAATACGAGAATGTAGCCAAGGCTGCTTTCAATGGTGCAACGGCACGTTTTTCCTATATGGTGGAATCTGCCACAATACAACTTCAATCATCCATTGCCAAGGGCGGTGTAATCGTCTATGTGCAGAGCCAAAAGCAATTTGCCTATTATGTGGGTGGCAAGTATTACAACAACTGGGCTGTTGAAGGTGTTCCCAATGCGGAATTGTACCATGGTGAGGATGTTTCAAGCATACAGAAAAACAAGGTTTATCTTTGTGGTGATGTTCTCTATGTTTGGAGCGATGAAGAAAATGACCTTGTTGAAATCAGTGGCAGCAGTGGCGGTAACACGTACAATGTGACTGAGCAAGTTCCGCTTGAAAACGGTTACTATACGCTTGCCACTGCCATCAAAGCAGTGGAGGAAAAGCAGCGTACCAAGGGACGTTGCATAACTTATGAGGTATCACAAGGCAAGTGGGAGACCAAGCAATTCATTGGCACGAATCTTTCAAGCTGGGAATCAATTTCAAGTTGGGAAGATTTCGGCGGTGCAGGAACTGTAAAGAGTATAACGGTAAATGGAACAAAGCAAACACCTGATGCCACTGGTAATGTGAATATGACCATCAAGGAAACGGAGGTAGATGAAAGCCTTGACCCATCCAGCACAAACCCTGTGCAGAACTCTGCGGTTACGGCGAAGCTCAACGAGGTGGAGGCAAACACCATCTTTGGTGGCAATGCTGAACTTAGTGAGGATGAAAGCACGGTACATCTTACCTTAACCAACAAGAGTGGTGCGGAAGTCGTGGGCTTGGACATACCGGCAGGAAAAGGTGGCGGTGGTGGTGAAACTTCCACCACAAAGATTGTATTGGGCGCATCCGTCAACAACAGTGTCATCAAGGAAGGTGACAGTGCGCAACTCACATACTCTTACGACCACCAATATAGCAGCGGTGATGAGAAAGGTACGTCAACAGGCCAGAAAGCAACCATTGAGATTGAAATGAAACGTGGTTCAATCACCATGTACCATGACACCATCGAGGATGTGAGCAAGGGAAGTTATACGCTTGACCTCTCCAAATACTTGCAGGTTGGTACAACCGACATATATGTAAAAGCATCCACTACTGATCCGACAACTGGCAAGAAGCAGATGAAACAGAGCTATGTGAGCGTAAAGGTCGTGACGTTATCCCTGACAAGCAGTTTCAACCTTGCAGAAGCCATTGCAAAGGGTGGCTATGGGACAAACGAGACCATCAGTATTCCATACGCAATAAGTGGCTCGGGAACCAAGGTGGTGACGCTTTATGTGGATGGCAAGCAGCAGAATGCCCACACCATAACACGAAGCGGAACGACCAACAGCAGTTTCTCGTTGTCAATGACCGCATTCAGTGTGGGAAGGCACACCATCCAAATGGTGGCAGAAATGGAGGCAAGTGCAGACTTGACCTTGAAAAGCGATAGCATCTATATGGATATTCTGAAAACAGGCAGCAATTCGCCTTTTATCGGAACCATGATGACGCACTCGGATGGTCGTATCTTTACAAAAGACCATTTGGCACCAACTTTGGAAGCTGGACAATATGAGCAAGTAAAATTTGAGTTCGTTGCCTATGACCCAACAGCGACACCAGCTGATGTGTCTGTATATCGCAATGACATCAAGACGCAGAATGTAAGTGTGCCAAGAACCACACAGATTTACACAAACCGATTCCTTGAAAAGGGAACAAACCAAATGAAATTCAAGTGTGGTGTCACTGAATACAATTTCTACATTGATGTGAATGAAAGTGGCATTGACCTGAATGAGACGACATCTGGCTTGCAACTGAAACTTACAGCATCAGGCAGAAGCAACAGTGAAAGTACACCGTCCGAATGGACTTATAACGGCATTAGAACCACGTTCAATGGCTTTGACTGGAAAAGCAACGGATGGACTGGTGACGCTTTGAAACTGACCAATGGGGCAAACATCGAAATCGGTTACACACCATTCAAGAGCGATGCCACAACCAATGGAGCCACTTATGAAATGGAACTGATGTGTTCCAATGTGACAGACAGAAACGGTGTTGTCATTGATTGCATGAATGGCAATGTCGGCTTCAAGCTGACCACACAAGAGGCTATAATGAGAACAGGGGAAGGAACGGAGGTCAATACGCTTTTTGCGAGTGGCTTGAACTTGAAAATTGCCTTTGTCGTGCAAGAGAAGTCTGGCAACCGTCTGTTGGAACTCTATGTAAACGGTATTCTTTGCGGTGCGAAGCAGTATGCCAATACCGACAGTCTTTTGCAATCGACACCTGTCAACATCAAGGTTGGAAGCGATAGTGCAGATGTGGAACTGAGAAACATCCGTGTCTATAACCGTGCGCTTGGCGATGATGAAGAACTTGCCAACTACATGGTGGATCGTCCTACTACTGATGAAATGGTTGTGCTGTTCGAGAACAATCAGGTGATGAATGATGAAGGTACGGACGTTGATATGGATAAGCTCAGAGCCAAGGGCAAGAGCGTGATGCGCATCGTGGGCGATGTGAATCTTGTGAATCAGACCAACAACAAGAAGTTTGAAGTGCCTGTTGACATCTATTTCTATTCTGCCTATGGCAAGGAATATGATTTCATCATATACCAGTGCGGATTGCGCATACAGGGAACATCATCAACCACTTATCCAAGAAAGAACTACCGCTTGTATTTCAGCCGTTCAAGCAAGTATGGAACCAAGCTGTATGTGAATGGTGTGGAAGTTCCTGAATGTACCTATTCATTCAAGCCAGGCGCACGTCCAATAAATATTTTCTGTTTGAAAGCGGATTTCTCAGATTCCTCTTCCACTCATAACACTGGAGCCGTGAAGATAGTCAATGACATCTGGAAGCGTTGCGGATGGCTCACACCACCACAAAAGACATATACTGGCAACTATGATGTCCGTATTGGTGTGGATGGTTTCCCTATTGATTTGTTCTATGACAATGACAATACTGGTGAAAACATCTACCTTGGCAAGTACAATTTCAACAATGAGAAAAGTGGCAGTGCAGCCATCTATGGATTTGAGGGCATTGAAGGCTTCAATGATGCAGCAGCTTTGAGCGGACAGCGAAACAAATGTATCTGCTTGGAGTTCTTGAACAACTCTGAGACACTTTGCTTGTTTGGCACGGCTGACATGGCTTCATTTGCGGATGCACTGGAGTTTCGTTTCAAGGCTGATGACACTTGGGAAACCGCCAATGAGGAAGACAAGGCAGCGGTCAAGCGTCTTTGGTCGTGGATTCTCTCATGCAAAGGAAATCCAAGCAAGTTCTATGCAGAGTACAATGATTACTTTGACAATGAAAGCCCATTTGCATGGTATGTGATAACGGACTATTTCATGGCGGTGGATAACCGTGCCAAGAACATGATGCTTGTCACATGGGACGGTCTTCACTGGCAGTTCATTCCATACGACATGGACACCATCTTTGGTGAACGCAATGATTCCGTCTTGAAGTATGACTATACCATAACATGGGAGACCTTTGATAAAAGCATTGGCTCCTATGCCTTCGCAGGGCATGACAGCATTTTGTGGCAGCTTGTAAGGGGATGTCCAGACAAGTTGAGGGAGGTGGCTGACAAAATCCGCTCAAACATGAGCCTCGAATATGTGCTTAATATGTTCAATGTGGAGCAGATGGGCAACTGGTGCGAACGCATATACAACAAGGATGGCATATACAAGTATATCACTCCCTTGACGGAAGGCGTAACCTCAGCAGAAGGAACGAGTTATTACAATTATCTCTATGCCTTGCAGGGAAGCCGTTACGCACACCGCACATTCACCATCCAAAACCGCTTTGCGTTGCTGGATAGCCAATATGTGTGTGGCACATATCGAAAGGACAGCTTTGCAGCTTACTTTGGCTATAAGTTTGGCAGCGACAACCGAAAGATAAAGATAACGTCAAGTGAGCGTTATTATTTCGGTTATGGCTATACAAGTGGCACACCACATCAGAGTGCAGTCCTGGCAGAAGACGCTGGCAGCACGGTGCAACTTACACTTGACACCGACTTGATTGTAAATGATCCACAATATGTGTATGGTGCAAGTCGCATCATGGGGCTTGACCTTACGGACGTGAGCCATACCATCTTGCAGACGTTGAACCTTAACAACTGTTCGGCACTTCGCACGCTTGATGTAAGTTGTGCAGCGACACAGACAACGCTCAACGCATTGCTTGTGAACGGATGCAAGAACCTTCGCACGCTCAATATGACAGGTTTGAAGTCCACCAGCTTCACAGGCATTGATCTGAGTGCAAACACCAAGCTGGAAACATTCCGTGCAGGGAAGAGTGCTTTGACAGGCGTGAGCTTCGCACAAGGATCACCATTAAAGACTGTCGTATTGCCTTCAACGCTGCAAACCTTGGAGCTTCGCTATCTGAGCAAGCTCACAAACAGCGGTCTCACACTTGAAGGAACAGCGAATGTCACACGTCTTGTTGTGGATAATTGCCCATTGATAAATTGGCAGACACTTTACAGCAGATGCAGCAAAGTGAAGTATCTACGAATTACAGGCATAGACATGGAAGGTGACGGAACCATGCTAAAGAATATGCTTTCGATGGGTGGTGTTGATGAAAATGGTGGCAATGTGGATTCATGCCGTCTGGTCGGCACTTATCGCCTCACTTCATACATTGCTGATGAAGAGTACAAGAAATGGCAGGAACATTTCCCTGAGTTGAACATCATTCAACCAGAATACACGATGATTGAGTTTGATGACACTGTTGCGGATGATGCCAATGTGTCCAACCTTGACAACAAGACTGGCTATAAGTATGGCAATGACTATGTTCCAAGTGGTCATATCACGGCACTTTTGAAGAAGCGTCATCGTGTGCTTGCCAAGGTTACAAAAAAGCCAACGACACGAAACATCAAGATTGCTGGTGTCGATACCATTGCAAACAACCTTGATGGCGTAGTCACCATATATCCGTTGCATGATGAGAACTCCAACTATTATGCGGATGCAGCAGAGGTGGCTAATTGCACCGCTGCAAAGTTGGATGGCTCAGAGGGCGACATTATGATGTTCGAGCCTCACAGATGGATCAAGGGAATCAATGACTACCTGAATGGCAAGCATTATAGCTGTTACAGCAGCAATGTTGCCATGCCATCCGTACCGAAAGCAAAAGTCATCTTGCTGAGTGAAATACAGAGTGGTGGCAATTATCGCAAAGGATATAAGGTAATGAGTGGCAAGAACACCTTGCAAAACTCATATACAGCAGATAGCAGCTATGCCGTTTGTCGTGTGTCTGTATCAGGCTATAAGCGTGTTCGTTTTCCTTCTGTGCCAGGCAGCAATCTTGTTGGAAGCATTTTCACGGATGATTCGGGAAAGGTAGTCAAAACCATCGTTGTGCCAACACTCAGCAACAAGTTTGAGGCTGGTATGTACTTGATTTCAGACATCCCTTCTGGTGCGACATACCTCAACTTTACCGTATTGCAGACCGCTGAGTTTGATAAGGTGGTATTGAGCAACAGCGACAAGATTGAGGATATGGAACCTGATTGGGTCAATGAGGATGACTGTTTGTGTGCAACTGTAGGAAGTTCTGTTGTAGGCGATAAATTGAGGGCGGTGGTTACTGGTGGCAGCACCACGTCAAACTTGACATGGAGCGACTTCCACTATTATAGTGTTCAACGTGGTATGCAGCAGATTGACGCAAGTATGCACAGTGCCATTGCCAACTTGTTCTTTGCCAAGTATGGCCGTAGGGATGCCCAAGACCAATGTGGAGCTGGTCAGCACACCAACATGAGAACTACAGGCGGAACAATGGCATACGGCATGACTGACACCATTGGCTATAAGGCTGCAAAGGCAATCAACGCAAATGTGACAAATTCGCTCATTGACAACTTGGTGTACCAATACGCATGGTACAAGGTTAATGGTGAATATGGAGCCGTTGATGTCAAGCAAGTAAACAACACTTGTTGCTTGGGTTATGAAGACATATTCGGCAACAAGTACGATATGATGGACAATGTGGATTTGCCAAATGACAGTGGCAATGCTGGCAAGTGGCGCATTTGGATGCCTGACGGAAGCACACGAATGGTAAAAGGTACGACTAACAGCGGAAACTGGGTAACAGCCGTTTATCATGGCAAATACATGGATGTCGTGCCAGTTGGCAACGTCAGTGGTTCATCCAGTACGTATTATAGTGATATATACTGGATAAGCACATCAGCAAGCCGTGTGGTTTATCGTGGGTACAACAACGC